>Ga0209342_10000188_pt1 | contig 67934 bp, 61 predicted proteins | sample RifCSP16_2_FD_184023 | JGI IMG/M metagenome (GOLD analysis project Ga0209342, IMG submission 184023) | Soil microbial communities from Rifle, Colorado - Rifle CSP2_sed 16_2 (SPAdes) (version 2) | ecosystem: Environmental > Terrestrial > Deep subsurface > Rock core/Sediment | place: Rifle... | reverse complement strand
TGACGGAAGCGGCGTGGAACTGGCGACGGTAAACGCGCTGGGCGATGCGGTTTACGGAATTACCCCCACACCTACACCAACCCCGACACCTACACCAACCCCGACAATTACGGCGACGGGAACAAATCCATTCACAAACAATAAACAGGCGCTTCTAAATTATCTTGCAGGGCTTCCGGCCAAACCTGACAGCCGTGTTATTTCGGGGCAGTACACCGGTGCGTTCACCGCCAATCAAGGTAAAGACCCTATTCAAAATATATTTGATCAAACCGGCATCTGGGTGGGCATTATGGGCGTAGAGGCATATACCGGATGGGGTGGCACTTCAATTTTGCCCAGTGCAAACCCTGCAATAATCGATTATTGGAATAATGGAGGACTGGTAGTTGTGCACCAGATTTTTAATAATCCGGCTACGGGGGGAAATCAAAGCGATAAAACTATATATCCTTTCCCGGCCGCTTATACGCCCGGCAACGCCACTTATACGAATTTTGTAAGCGCATTGGACCAAGTAGCCACAGGGTTTAAGCAACTTCAGGATGCAGGCGTTGTTGTTATTTATCGTCCGTTTCATGAAATGAATGGCGGGTGGTTTTGGTGGGGTTCCGTAAACCAAAGTGATTTTATAAACCTTTGGAAATTTACTTACAATTACTTCACTGTAACCAAAGGCTTAAAAAACATACTTTGGCTCTATAATCCGAATTACGTGTACGGAGCTCTTAAAGGAGCGCTTTATTATTATCCTGGCAGCCAATATGTTGATTTGGTAGGAACAGATCTCTATTGCGATGAGCTTAGTTCCTGCGCCGGAGGATATTCAGACTTAATTACTACAAATAAGCCGTTTTTGCTGGGTGAATTCGGACAAACGCGAACAACTTGCACATCCAACTGCGGTTATGATTTTCGGCGCCTGATCAATTCAATAAAACAGACAATGCCAAAAACCACTGCATTCGTGGTGTGGACAGGAATTAACTGGGGATTAGATATTAACAGCTATGTGCCGGAATTGCTTAATGACCCCTGGATATTGAACCGCGGAGAGTTTGGTGGCACCGTAACCCCCACCCCCACTCCCACGCCTACCCCAACCCCAACACCGACTCCGACACCAATCACCACCTCATCAGGCCCCATCTCCTGGTACAAATTCGACGGCAATGCCAACGACTCGGCAGGAACAAATAACGGAACTCTTCTCGGCGGCCTCACCTTCACAACAGGCAAACTCGGCCAAGCCCTCTCTTTCGATGGCGTGGATGACAATGTAAGCCTCGGAAACCCCTCCGCACTTCAAATAACCGGCAACCAGACGATCTCAATGTGGCTTAAGCCTAATTCTTTCTCGGCAAGGCGCAACCCTTATGCCAAAGCTTACGGAGGAGAGGGAACTATTACCCAGGAAACCAACGGTACCATCAATTATTACTACGGCACCGGAGGAGGCAACGCCACTCCTTACCAGGGCTTTAATATGACAAGCCCCCTCGTTCTTAACGAATGGACTCATGTTGTAATAGTCCGCGACCTCTCTAACATGACCTTAAGATGGTACAAGAACGGAGTACAAACGAACCAGGTTGCCGCGTCATATTCTTCGGCAGCAGCTTCAAGCTTGAACGCCTATATCGGCAAGGGTTATGTAAGTAATTATTCCGGAACTATCGACGATGTCCGCGTCTACAACCGTGCTCTTTCCGCAACCGAAGTTCAAGCTGTCTATAATGAAGCGGGAATAACACCAACTCCTACACCAACTCCTACACCAACTCCTACCCCGACTCCTACCCCTACCCCGACGATTACCACAACCGGAAATATTTACTACGTGGCGACCACGGGAAACGATGCGAATACCTGTACACAGGCCAAAAGCACTGCGACGCCAAAAAAGACCGTGAATGGCGTTCTCTCATGCATTATCGCCGGTGATACCGTGCTCATCAGAGGCGGGAGTTATCCGGGTTTCCGTCTGACGGAAAAACATTTTAACTCCGCGGGGTGGGTGACGTTTAAATCCTATCCGGGAGAAAAGGCAATAATTGACGGAGCGCTTGGGCAGGTCAATGCCATCCGTATATCGGGCGCAAGTTATATTATTTTTGAGGATTTGGAAACCACTAACTCAAGCATCAATCATTCATACAGCTGCGATCTAACACTCGCGACATGTCAGCAAACTGCGTTAAATATATCGTCAGGCCACGGCATTATTATGGACGCTTCGTCTAACGCCGCTTCGGCAAGCCACCATCTTATCTTCCGGCGGATGAATATACACCACAACGGCGGTTCAGCTATCCTCGGAGGATCTGACGGGCTGTTTTCTTTTACCGATATCCATATTCTTGATAACGAAATCCATGATAACGGCATAAAAGGCCTGGCCGAGGGATACGGCACCTATGTAGAAGGGGATAAGTTTATTATCAGTAACAACAAAATTTACAACAACTCAGGCGAAGGTATAAGAACCGGCAATGTTTTGGAAGGTTATCACCTTACCAACTCTCTCATTGAAAAAAATCTTGTCTACAATAACGGCGGAATCTTTTGGCATTCTTCCGGCCATATAATTTATGGCGGCGCCGGCATTGTTGTTTGGGGCGGTTCTAACAACACCATAAAAAATAACGTAATCTATACGATGTATCCGCAGGAAAGCATCGGTATTCAGGTTTCTTCATACCCGCCAGACAACAATCGCATTTACAACAATACGATTTATGATATTGCGAACGTCGGTATTAGTGTCACCGGTGGCGGCGATACGACATGCCCGGGGACGATCGTAAAAAACAATATTCTCTACAAGACCGGGCAGATGATCGGAGGTACGGATAAGCAATATAATTGCGCGGCGGATATTACGGATTCCAACAATATCGTGGACGTTGACCCGCTGTTTGTGAATCCGGCGGCCGGCGACCTTCACCTCCAATCGGCATCTCCAGCGATTAACGTTGGCGCAACAATTGCGGAAGTTGCCTCGGATTTTGACAGGAAAAAACGCCCCATCGGTTCAGCTTACGATATCGGCGCGTATGAGTACGGAACCGGCGCGCTTGATACATCTTCTCCGTTGCTGCCTCCGCCGATGTATTTGTCTCCGCAAAATGTTGATCCCGTCGGCTATTGGAAATTTGACGAAGGAAGCGGTCAGGCCGCGGCGGACTCATCAGGCTTTGGAAACAACGGCATGCTCGGCACCACGGCTTCGGCTGAAAGCAATGACCCCGCATGGGTTTCAGGCAAATCAGGAAATGCGCTTCGCTTCAACCGTGCCGAAGGCGATACCTTAAGAGCAACCGATCTTGATATATTAACCGGCGGTATTACGATAGCGCTCTGGGTCAAGCTGGATGCGTTCGCTCCCGCGGGTTATATTTCAGATTTTGTTGATAAAGGCACTTGCAGCAATTATTGCTTTGCGGAAGTAGATAACGGAAAGCTTAAATTCTCCTTCGTCAACTTCGCGGGTCAGCCGGAATGGAAAACATCCGTTCCTGTTCTTTCGCTCAATACCTGGCAGCATGTGGCCGCTACCTTTGTCTTCGGAACGGGGCCGAGTATCAGGGTGTATTTAAACGGTAACCTGCTTTCGGGCGCTTGGGCCTCGGGCCAGACCGGCACTTATCTGAATTACATCTACTGGGGCAATGATTACCCACTGACTATCGGTTCAAGCAGAGTGTTAGGCGACGGAAAAACCACGGCCGGCTCCATCGATGAAGTCCGTATTTATAAGCGCGCATTATCTCAAACCGAAATACAATCTATTTATAGCGGAGTAACACCAACCCCAACCCCAACCCCAACTCCCACTCCTACACCAATAGTCTCAACCAAATTCCTAATCAACGACCGTGTTCAGGTTAACGCAGGATCCCTTAACGTCAGATCTTGCGCTTCTATTTCTTGCGGTACAACCGGTGTGGCGCAATCATTTGGAGCTCTAGGAACTGTGACTAATATTTCCGGACAGCCAACATATACAGATGGCTTTTGGTGGTGGAACATCAACTACGATCTTGGTGCTGACGGATGGTCTGTTGAGGATTATTTGACGAAATACATTACACCTTCTCCCACGCCGACACCTACATCGACCACCAGCTCAACAACGTGGTACGTCAAAAAAACCGGCAGCAACAGCAACAATGACTGCACTGAGGCCCAAAACTCGGCTACGCCTAAGCTAACCATTGCTGCAGGATTGGCCTGTGCGAAGGCTGCTGGTAGCGGGGCTAACAACACGGTCGAAGTAGCGGCGGGTACTTATGCCGAAACGATCGATAGCGGTCAACTTCCCACGGGCACATCTTGGACGGCGCCCTTCACGATGAAAGCCAAGACGGGTGATGCCGTGGTGGTTATGCCGAGCACGGCTACTGGTATTTTTATCTTGGGCAATGAGGTCCATTACATCATCTTCGATGGTAACTGGGTACTCGATGGAACTAACCAACTCGGCACACCATATCCGGGAAGCATTTATTTTTCTGGGGCCGCGCACTGGAAGTTTATTAACGGTTTTGAGATCAGGAACACTAACGGCGCGAACGGCGTCAACCTTGATGAATACTCGCACCACATCACATTTTCTGACTGCAAAATACACGACGGGACTTTCTGGTTCCCCTCTGTTAGTCGCCCTGGCTATCCTATGTATATTATGGGAAATGATAACGTCGTGGAAAATTGTGAGATTTACAATTTTCCACGCTACGGAATTCACAACTACGATTCGCCTCCGCATAACCCTCCTAGCCGAAATATCTACCGCAACAACTACATCCATGATGGAACAACAAATCCGGCGTATAACTTTACGGCTGCGTTGCTTCTCGGCAGCGGCGATTCGAACCAGGCGTACAATAATATCATAGAAAGTAACGGTGGTCGCGGGATAGAGGTAGGCAATGGTGCTACTAACTCATTGGTCTATGGCAATACTGTGTACAATCATCTCGTCGGAATCCACACCGAAGATACCGTTACTGGAACGATTATCAAAAACAACGCGATAGCCAATAATACTACGTCGAACTTTATCGACCTTGGGACCGGCACGACCAAATCAAACAATTTTTGTACAACCTCGGGCGGCACGACAAACTGCTCGACGAGCGCAGCTTCGGCGGGATTTGTTGATGCCGCTGGCGGCGATTTTCATTTAGCAGTCGGCAGCGCATTAATTAACGCAGGTACGGCCCTCGGCGCCACGTTTAATACAGACTATCTCGGATCGTCACGACCCGAACCGGGCGGCACTCTGTGGGATATCGGCGCTTACGAATACGGAGGATCCACAAATCCCGCCCCCACCGTCTCTCTATCCGCCAGCCCCACTTCAGTAATTTCAGGCACAGCCTCAACCCTCTCTTGGTCTTCAACTAACGCTACTTCCTGCACAGCTTCAGGCGCATGGTCAGGAACTAAATCAACTTCAGGTTCTCAATCAACAGGAAACCTTACAGCAAATTCAACTTTCACCCTTTCCTGCACCGGAACCGGAGGAACTGTTAATCAATCTGTGACGGTGAATGTTACTTCAGCATCTTTCAACTTCACCCTCACCAACGGAGGGAATAAATCTGTCACCCAAGGTTCATCAGTAACCAACACTGTTACAGCCACAATTTCTTCAGGCACAACCCAATCTACAAACTTCGTAGTCTCCGGACTTCCATCAGGAGCCACGGGATCATTCTTGCCCGGATCATGTTCTCCAACTTGCTCAACTACTCTCACAATCAATACTCTCTCATCAACTCCAACAGGAGTTTACACGGTTAACTTAACCGCAGCTGCAGGATCAGTTATCAAAACTTCAACTTTCACTCTTACTGTTAATGCGACCCCAACCCCCACCCCAACTCCCACTCCCACTCCCACCCCAACACCGATTGTCTCAACCAAATTCTTAATCAACGACCGTGTTCAGGTTAACGCAGGATCCCTTAATGTCCGCTCTTGCGCTTCTATTTCTTGCGGTACAACCGGTGTGGCGCAATCATTTGGAGCTCTAGGAACTGTGACTAATATTTCCGGACAGCCAACTTACACAGATGGCTTTTGGTGGTGGAACATCAACTACGATCTTGGTGCAGACGGATGGTCTGTTGAAGATTATTTGACGAAATACATTGCACCTTCTCCCACGCCGACGCCTACCCCAACACCTACTCCAACCCCAACACCAACACCAACACCAGCTACCACAAACATCCCTCCCGTCGTCTCTTCAATCTCAACAACTCCGGCTGACGCTGATTCTCTGACCGCAGGCGTCCAATTCTATTCGGGCACATCAGTTTCATATTCCTCTTCCGCCTCCGATGCAAATGGGAATCCTCTAACCTGGACCTGGTATTACACGATAAACGGAGGATCGAGAATCAGCTACCTATCCGGAGCGGGGACAATCCAACCGGCAGTCTTCTTGTATACGTCAGCCGGCATCACTTACAAATGGATCATCTCCGTATCGGATGGGATGGCTACTACTGAGCAGTCGTTAGACGTATCTATAATAGCCCCTTCGCCCACACCGACCCCCACCCCGCCTCCCGCAGGCGATACTACAGCCCCAATCATCTCAAATCTTCTCTTAAGCTCCCTTAGTACGACTTCAGTAAAGGCCACATGGACTACAAACGAGCTATCGGATACAGAGATACGATACGGAACATCCCAAACTTCTCTTTCTTCAATTCTTTCATCCCCAACACTTATCATCTCCCACTCGATTAATGCCACGGGTCTTCAAAGAAAGACAACTTATTACTACCAAATTTCATCCAAAGATGCTTCCGGAAACAAAGCCTCTTCTCAAGTTCTCTCGTTTAGGACCTCGGCGGGAAAGCCAGGCAAAATCAGGAACCTTACCGCCCAATCCGGTTCAGTAATCCTCTCCTGGCAAAATCCAACCGAAGACCCATTCCTAAACAGAATTGAAATATACAGATCAACTGCTGGCTACCCAGGACAAAATCAATCCTATCTCTTAGCTTCACTGCCAAAAACAAGTATCTCATATACGGATTCCCAAGTCACATTCGGCCTCAAATACTATTACTCCATATACGCAATAGACGATGAAAATATTTATTCAGACGCTTCAGAAATTGAGTTTACCGTCCCGGCTCAGCAAGTTATCCCGACTCCAACACCAACACCTTCCCCAACGCCAACCCAGACATTTACGCCGATGTCTACACCAACTCCTTCGCCCAACGGCTCAGGATCTCCGCCTCCGGCTTCGACAACTCCTGCGCCAGCCCAATCTCTATCCGAACCCCAGATACAATCCATAATTGGACTCCTTCAATCATTTGGAGCAGATCAGAAAACTATCGATAACGTTACCATTTCATTACGCGGAGGAACGCCAACTTTTGTTCAAATTCCCGCCTCAACTTCGAGCAGCGCGCAAAGTTCCAATCTCCCACCACTCACCTCCAAATACGCCATTGGACAGCGTGGAGACCACGTCAAACTGCTCCAACGATACCTCTCCCTGGACACTTCTATATATACAGGCCCCATAACCGGATACTACGGCCCGCTTACAACAGCCGCAGTCAGGAAGTTCCAGAAGAAATACGGCTTGCCCGTAACCGGAGTTGCAGGTCCGATTACGAGAGGGAAGATGAATGAGATTTATGGGAACTAGGTGAGGATTTTCCCGATGATATCGCGGTGCCCGTGGAGAAATGCCTCGGGCGCCGTTTCTTTTTTTCCTTCAAGCTTTACGCGTAGCGGAATTAAAAAACCATTTTTACACGAAATCTTAAAACCGGCGCTAGTTTTTATTACTTCGCCTGGAGATTTTTCGTTCGGATAAATTTCTGTTTTGGCTTTTAAGATGAGGAGTCGTTTTTTCTCAAAAAAAGTAAAAACCCCAGGATTAGGCGAGAGGGCCCGGATTTGCCGTAAAATTTCTTCCGGAGTACGCCCCCAATTAATATGCCCATCCTCGGTTTTAATGATTTTTGTGTATGTCGCTTTTGATTCGTCTTGTTCTTTTAGTATGATTTTGCCGGAGAGCCAATCCTCAATTGCCCTAGGAAGCATACCCGCAGCTTCGCGAAATAATTTTTCTTCGAGCGCTTCGTAATTATCTTCTGGATTAATCGGAAATTCTTTTTGTGCAATAATTGGCCCCGCGTCCACTTTTGGAACGGTGATATGGATTGTGACCCCGGTTATTTTATCTCCGGCCAAAATCGCCGTGCGCACTGGCGATGGCCCACGGTAGCGCGGCAAAAGGGAGGGATGAATGTTTATAAATCCGTGTTTTGGAATTTCCAAAGTTTTTCTAGGGATGATTTTCCCGTAATAAGCGATTACTCCCAAATCCGGCGCACCCTCGATTCCTACGATCTCGTGTCCCGCTCCATTTAATGCAGCTAAATAAAAAGGCGCGAACTTGGGATTCCCAAAAAAAACTATTTTCATGTTTCTTTCTCTTCTTTTTCTAATTCTTCCAAGTTTTTCAAATTTACGGCCGTATCTATAAAAAGTATTCCGTTTAAGTGATCGGTCTCGTGTTGCATTGCCTGCGCAAAAAGGCCGCTGGCAGAGCGACGAAATTTTTTGCCATCCTCGTTATATGCTTCTATTACTGCTCTTTTGGATCTATTAATTTCCCCGAATATTTTATCTACCGAAAGGCATCCCTCTGGAACGAAATGTTTTTCTTCGGAGATTCTAACTAGCCTCGGATTGATAAAAACAAAATGTTGCCACTTCTTGCCGGCTTTGTGTTTTCTGTCTTTTTCTCGATTAACTTTGTTTCTATCGCGTTTGGCGACTTTGGCTTCCTCGGAGATAATGAATATCCTAAGAGATTCGCCGATCTGCGGGGCGGCTAGGCCTATCCCAATATCAATGGAATGTAAGGTGTCAGACATATTTTGGATAAGTTTTTGTATTTTTTCTGATTTTATTTCATCCGGCGGGACTTCTTTTGCTTTTTGCCTTAAAGGTTTTTCTGGCTCCTGAATGACGCGTAGAATTGACATAGTTATATTATATAATTGACTCGGGGTCTACGCTAACTTGCCATATTTGAGGTAAATTTTCAAGGAGAGCGCGCAATTTATCGTCTGGCCATCCGTCATCCGCGATTTTAAGTAATATATTCCAGCGATAATACCCTTTAATTTTTTCACGGAAAGCCGGAAAGGATATTGGGTTAAAAGCTTTCAGGGCGAGCACAGCTTTTTCTCCCTCTTCTTTAAGTAAGTTCAGATTTTTATTTTCAGCCGAAATTTTTATCATCTTTACGAAGGGGGGGTAGCCGAGAGCCTTTCTCGACTCAATCTCGTCTTCATAGAAGCTTGAAATATTTCCAGAGACTGCGTCTTCAATGAGTTTATTTTCACCAAGCCGGGTTTGCAGGATAAATTTCTTTTTTGCGCGCGCTTTAAGCTCGGAGACAAGGCGGAATATAGTTTCATTGATGCGGAAATCAGGAATGGTAAATAGATTATCGAGAGAAATTACTGCTACTGTATCAAAAAAAGCGTCTGGGTATGAAAAAATAGCCTCCGTTCCGATGACGACGTTTTCAAATTGAAATACTTCTTTTCTATTTTTCTGATCGAGTCGTGTGAATTTTGTCTTTGGGAATAGGCCCTGAAACTCCTCGGCCACTTTTTCTATACCTAATCCAAAATCCTTGAGCTTCCATGAACCGCAGGATTGGCAGTGGTCTGGCACTGTTTGAATCTTGAGGCAATGGTGGCAGATAAATTTCCTTTGACCCTCGGTATTATGAAGAACGAGCGGTATTGAACAATCAGGGCACAAGAGCGGATGCGAGCAATCCAAGCAAATGGTAAAAGAGCTATATCCCTTGCGGTTCGCGAAAAGAAAAATTTTTTCCTCGAGAGAAATACCTTCTTCGATTTCCCGCGCGAGTTCGCCCGAAATCCACGAAAATTTATCCGCCTTTTTAACTTCCACGACTTTAGTTTCGACTTGGCTTTGTATTCTCCCGGTAAGAATATTTTTAGCATCAATCAACCCTTGGCTTGCTTTGTACATGGTTTCAATCCTTAAAATGTGTCCTGAGAAAAATAGTTTGATTTTTTTCTCTTCCAAAGTAAGTTCGGCGACCTGCCTAAAATCAAGCGAGAAAAAACTTTTGTCTCTCCAATACCGCGAGCCTTCGTCGTCAAGTACCAAAGTTTCAAGGTCGGGACGCTCGAAAAATAATGCTTGCGGAGTGCCTAATATTAAGACCGGATGCTCCTCCGCAAGAACTTTATTATATTCGGATAAATATTTTTTTGCCGCAAGTTCGGAAGAGAAGCAGAAAATATATTCTTCAATACCGCGCCCCAGCGCTGTTTTTAGTTTCAAAAGATTGTCTATCCTCGGACTTAGTATCATCAAGCTTTTTTTTCTCGCGAAGTGTTCCCGGACAACGCCACGCAGATAATCGGTTCTATCATCAAACGATCCCTTAATCGCGTATTTGTGATGTTCTCTTTCCTCCGGTTTTTCGTTCTGCGGCCTGAAATCTTTTGAAAATACCGCTTTCGGCAGAAGAGAGGAGAGAATAGCCCGAGGAGGAATTAGGAGATATTTTGAAAGTTTTTCCAATATTTTGAACCAATCTTCGGAGAAAAAATTTTCACAAACCACTGCCTTTATCGGTTTTAGTTTAAATACGCTTTTTTTGAGCGCTGCTTTTTCTTGGGCAACCTCGCTCGCTTTTTTGACAATGGCGAAAATTTCCTTATTGCGCAAAGATATCTTAACGAGATCCCCGCGGGACGCCGGTTCTATGCTAAAATAGGAAAGCGTTCCCGGCGCGAAGATACTCCGCGTTATAGGAATTACTTCGAGGACTTTCATGAAACTAGTATAGATGAATTGGCTAAATAAAAAAATTCACTGCGTTGGGATCAAGGGGTCGGGAATGTCCGGGCTCGCGATTTTGCTGAAGAAGGAAGGGGCGATTATAGGGGGGTCGGATGTAACCGAAGAATTTCCGTCCGAACTCGAGCTTTTAAAAAATGACATTGCCGTAAAAATATTTTCAAGAGACAATCTTGGAAAGGATACAGATTTCTTAATATATTCTTCGGCGTGGCCCGAGGATCATCCCGAACGCATTCGCGCAAAAGAATTGCATATACCGGAGATGAGCTACGCGGAAGCGCTAGGGGAATATGCCAAGGGTAAAAAAACTATTGTCGTTACCGGGACGCATGGCAAGACTACAACCACAGCGATCCTGGGGCAGATTTTTGAAGCGGCTGAATTGGATCCGAGTGTTTTGACCGGGGATATCGTAAAAGCGTGGGGAAGTTCGGTGCGCGCTGGCGGGGGAGAATATTTTATAGTCGAAGGAGATGAGTATCAGGAAAAATTTAAATATTTTTCTCCGGCTGGGATAATTATCCCAGCACTCGATTACGATCATCCAGATTATTTTAAAGATAAAGAGACCTATCAAAATTCTTTTCGGGCGTGGGTAGAAAAAAATTCAGGCGCAAAATTTGTAACAACCGAGGAGGTTAAAGATTTACTCGGAGTCCCCGCGATCTTTTCTGATGAAGAAGATGCGGATATATTCGCGAAAACAAGATTTATATTGCCCGGGGAACACTATCGCAAAAATGCGCTTCTCGCGATTAAAATGGCAAGGCTTTTTAAGGTTTCCGGTGGGAAAATTATAAGAGGCATGGATAGTTTTGAAGGAGTAGGCAGGCGCCTCGACTATTATTCCCCCGAGGATGGAAATTTTATCATTGTATATGATTACGCGCATCATCCGACCGAAATCAAGACCACTCTTAAGGCTTTGAGGGATCGGTATCCAGATCATAAAATCATCGCCGTTTTCCAGCCGCATACCTATAGCCGTACTAATGCTTTCCTTGAAGATTTTGCAAAATCCTTTGACAACGCCGACCAAGTTTTTTTCGATGAAATATACGCTTCGGTGCGCGAGAAGAAAGAAGATATTAAAATAAAAGATTTGATTGATTCGGCAAAAAAATATCACGCAAGCGCTTTCAGCTTTTCAGAGTTTGACGGCGAAAATTTTTCGGGCAAAACCCTCTTTATATTTATGGGCGCCGGAGACATTTGGAGGAGGGCCGAAGAACTTTCGAAATTATTACTCGAGCGTTAATTTAACCCCGATCAGATTTCCCGCGTCAAGGACGTATATTCCGTCCTGGCCGGAAGGAATTCCAAACTCTGGCTCTTTTCCTTTATAGATAGGTTGTATTATTCTGCCTCCGCGCGCGTCAATTTCCAACGTCCATACGCCGTTGTCGTATGAGACGATGAGCGCATCGCCCCTGCCAGGATAAAATTCAAAATCCCTTATCTTCTTATTTTGAACTAATATTTCTTCGGGCTTTGAAAAATAGTAAGGGTAAATTGTATTTTCCAGCCACGACGCTTTTAACATTCCACCATTTTCGGAATATTCAGCTCGGATAAAATTTCTACTGTCCAAACGCTCACTGATTAATTTTTTCTCCTCCTCGCTTTTTGAGGGCGGCTCGTCTCCCAAAGGAACGATTGAGGCAGTTTTTGCATTGAGGTCAAACGAAATTCTTTTGCTTTTCCCGTCAAGCGCTAAGACGGCTCCGCGCGGAAGCCAGCGGACAATTTCAAAAGTATGGGCGTATTTCACAAGCTGTCCGGTGTCGGTGAGGAATTCTCCCTTGTCGAGAAGGAACCAGCGGACAATATTCTCCGGACCCTTTTTTTCACTGAAGGCTAGTAAAGGGTTATATAGTGAAGATTCAAGCCCAAGGAAATTTCCTTGGGCGAGTACTTTCGTGTTTCCTTTTTCCGGCACCAGAAGAGCTTTGGTTTCAGCGACCAATTGCGAATGTACTTCCAGAGTTTTTTCCCATGGCAGATAATTTTCCTTTAATACGGAAACTTTATATTTCCCGGGGGAGAGATTATCAATAAAAGCCCCGCCCTGGAGAAGATTTGTTGTCTTGATTAACCTGTTATCCAAGCGTATTTCTGATCCGGTTATGTCCGATGTAACATAAAGCCCCCCAGTTTTTCTAAGCCGCCACGATTCGTCAAACCTATACCCTAGAGCATACGCGATTACAACCGGCATTAGGGCGAAGAAAGCAACAATGGAAGACCAAAAAAGTATTTTGCGTTTGAGAGTCGTTAGCATTAATAAAATATTAACTCTTATTTTTCTTGAAAAATAGCCCTAATACGGGTTAGAGTATATAAATGGCGGAGTTTGTTATAAAGGGAGGTAAAAAATTGAGGGGGGAAATTAAAGTTATGGGGGCGAAAAACTCAGCTTTGAAGATTCTCCCAGCGTCCATGCTTTTTTCAGGACCTCTAAAAGTTGAGAAAGTTCCTTTAATTGAAGATGTTTTTCTCATGATTGATTTATTGAAAAATATCGGCGCAGAAGTTAAATTGACTGAAGAAAGGATCATTAAAATCAATGTTGCAGGCCAAATTGGCAGTGATTTGAAAAAAGATATTGCTGAAAGATTCCGCGGCTCCATTGTCCTAGCCGGACCCGTTTTAGCAAGAACCGGAAGAGTAACTTTTCCATACCCGGGCGGATGCGTCATCGGTAAACGGCCGATCGACGTCTTTTTAGACGGGTGGGCAAAAATGGGGGCAAGAGTACGCAAAGGCGCTAGTGGATTTGATATTTTGGCTAAACGCCTTTTGGGAACGGATTTTACTTTCAAGAATGTAAGTGTTACGGGAACGGAAACATTGATGATGACGGCCGTTCTTGCTCGCGGGAAGACAATATTGAGAAATGCCGCACTTGAGCCGGAAATTCCAAGTTTGGCTGAGTTTTTAAATAAGTCTGGAGCAAAAATTAAAGGCGCAGGGACTCCGATAATTGAAATAATTGGTACGGACGGTAAACTTTTATCCGCCAGCAATGCATTCAAAGTGATACCGGATAGAATCGAAGCTGGAGATTTTCTGATTTTGGGAGCCATGATAGGAGAGAAAATTAAAGTAGCGGATTGCAATCCAGAACATCTTACAACTCTTATTGCGATTCTGAAATCTTTGGGCGTAAAAATTAAAATGGGGAGAGGTTGGGTTTCGGTTTCAAAGCCGAAAATACTGTCAAGTTCTGATATTAAAACAAAAGAATACCCTGGGTTTGTTACTGATTTACAGGCTCCATTTACTGTTTTAATGACTCAAGCGCACGGAGAGAGTATAATTTTTGAAACCGTTTTCGATGGACGCCTAAATTATGTTGACGATCTCAACCGTATGGGCGCTAAAATTAGTCCTCTGGATCCGCATCGAGTTCTGGTTCATGGACCTACGCCTCTTCGCGGACGCAAAATTGAAAGCCCGGATTTAAGAGCTGGCCTCGCGTTTGTTATGGCCGCATTGATTGCAAAAGGAGAGTCTATCGTTAAGAATATATACCAGATCGATAGAGGATATGAAAAAATAGAAGAACGCTTGCAAAAATTGGGCGCTAGTATACAAAGAATATAATGGCATTTTTCATAAGAAAACTTGGAATAGATTTGGGAACTGCGAATACTTTGGTTTTTGTGCCGAACGAAGGGGTTGTTTTGAACGAACCTTCGGTCGTCGCAGTTTCAGTTCCGGATAATAAAATTTTGGCGGTAGGGGATGAGGCGAAAGCGATGGTCGGAAAAACTCCCGATACGATTATTGCGTACCGACCAATGAAGGACGGAGTCATTGCCGATTATCGCGTTACGGAAGCGATGCTCCGATATTATTTAAATAAAGCTCTCGGTAAATGGAATTTATTCAAGCCCGAAGTCATGGTTTCCGTTCCGGCCGGAGTAACTTCAACCGAAAGAAGATCGGTTGTGGAAGCCGCGATGAAAGCGGGAGCAAGAGCGGCCTATATAATGAAGGAGCCGATTCTTGCGGCAATAGGGGCGGGAATACCGATTTATGAGGCGACCGGCCATATGGTAGTTGATATCGGAGGCGGGACTACGGATGCTGCGGTTATCTCTCTTGGTGGCATCGTGGCGTCCGCTTCGTTTAAAGTTGCGGGGAATAAAATTGACCAGGCAATTGCGGACTACATTAAAAAAACTTTCAATTTAGCGGTGGGAGAGAAGACTGCAGAGGAGATAAAAATTGCTATCGGTTCCGCGATTACCGTTGAAAAGGAGGACAGCTACGAAGTGAAGGGCAGAGATATCTTGACAGGGCTTCCCCGTGCTGCAAAAATCGGCACCAATGAAATTGTCAAAGCGATTGATGGAGAACTTAAGGAAATAATGAAAACCATAAAGCGCGTTTTGCAAGACACGCCTCCGGAATTAGCTTCCGATATAATTGACCAAGGCATCGTGATGACCGGCGGATCTTCTTTGTTGAGAAATTTGGACGAGCTTGTGTACAGGTCTACGGGAGTTAGGGCAAAAATAGCGGATGAACCGCTTTTATGCGTTGCCAAAGGAACGGGGATAGCTCTTGAGCACCTCGAAGTATACAAAAAGAGCATCCTTGCCAAAAGATGATTTTAGGCAGAGATATAAATCAGTTTTTTAAGAATTTTTTCAAGGGTGCGGATGCGCAGGCTTTTTTACTGATAGGCGACGACGGGAAGGCGGAGGATCTCCTGATCCGCTATCTTACCTGCGAGTTAAAAACTTTTTGTAAAAAATGCGCGGGGTGCCAAGTCGATTTATTTTTGGGCGCTCGCGTTTACGAAGGAGAATCTTTGAAAATCGAAGACGCGAGAGAAGTGCAATTCGCCGCGAGCCAGACAGCGCTTTATGGGGCTAAAATTTTCAGGATAAAAACAGGCTATATCGCGGCCGATGCCCAGGCGACGCTTTTAAAGACTATTGAGGAGCCGCATCCCAAAACCTATTTTATAATTTCTCTCGCCTCGGAGGCGTCGTTATCACTCCCGCTCTTGTCGCGCTTGACGGTATTTAAGCAATATAAGCAGAGTGAAGACGCCAGCGGATCTAAATTTAAGTTAAACCTTGAAGATGCGGGCTCAATGGCGCAAAATAGAGAAGAGGCCGAAGAGGTTTTTCGAAAGATTGAGGGATGGATGGAGTCTAAAATGAGCACGATGAATCCCGATTCTGCCGGATCTTTTTCCGGCTTCCTTGAAGATTATTTTGAGATTAAAAAAAGATTTTTTGAAAAAACATATCCTCCCAAGATGCTTCTAGAACACCTAGCTTTATCTAAATATTATTTCGATTAATGACAGGACAGAAGCCGTTTTTGATAATTGTTGTAATAGTAATCATCTTTATCGTGGGGCTATCCTTGATCCCCGTCCTTTTTAAAGCGCGCACCTCCCCCACATCTTCAGGGACTTCAGAAGGCAGAGGGAACGGAACGACTTTGTATAGAAGCGACGATGGCGGATTAAGCTGGAAGGTGTTGAATAATTTTATGGGAGGAAATATTTCAACGATTGGCTTTGACGCATCAAACCAAAAACAATTTCTAATCGAGACCGAAGCGCGAGGAGTCTGGAGGGGGGATACCGCGGGAGAAAAATTTACGCAATATCCCGGCGGAGTTGGCGAGGGAGCTCGCATATTTGATTTGGTTGAACCCGCAACCGAGAAGGAGTTTATCGCCCTCGTCCTATTTACGAACCGAGGACGAATTATCAGGTATAAGGATGAAAAGCGTTCCGAACTATTTTTCACACCTCTCGAGAAATACGCCTTTCTAAAAGGATATCGAACCAAGGCGGGATTTTTGAGGGTGATCGGATCCGACGGTGGGTTTTATGAGTCGCGAAATAACGGTGCGACATGGAGATTGGCTTCTCGTTTTCAATCTGGGCTGCTTTCGATGGTTTCGAACCCGGCTCATGAAAATCAAATCTGGGTGCTCGATCCCAGAGGCTCTTTTTATATGTCTAGCGACGGAGGCGCGAGCTGGAACGACCTTTCCGATTCGCTCAAAAATTTTTCCGGCGCAAAGGACAACCCGACAATATTCATCGATCCCCGAACGCAATATTTATACCACGGTTCGCGTTTCGGGCTCTTGCGATCGATTAATAGTGGCCTTAGCTGGGAAAAGATAAACTTAACTTTGGCCCCGGAAGTCTTGCCAATAACGGCAATAGCGATGGATCCGCACGATTCCGCGAAAATATATATCGCGGGGCAAAATCAACTGTACGCTTCCGAAGATGCCGGTGTTACATGGAGGGGGGTGCAGATTGCTTCGACGAAAGTCATTTCCTCAATATTAATTAATCCATCGAACACTAAAGAGGTTTTTATCGGCACTAAGAACTAATGGCATACGATTTTAAAAAACTGGAGGAGAGGTTGAATTCTCTAACGAACCATTTCGAATCCGAAATAGCTTCGCTTAGAACCGGCAGGGCGTCCCCGGCGCTTGTTGAAAATATAAAAGTTGACGCGTATGGATCCATAAATCCGCTCAAGAATGTTGCGTCCGTTATCGTCGAAGACGCGAAAACGCTTTTGGTCCAACCGTGGGATAAAAGTTTGATGGAGACTATTTCGAAAGCCATCGAGACGTCGAATATCGGCACACAGCCGGTTGTTGCGAAAGATTCTATTAGGATTTCCCTTCCGCCCCTCACTGAAGAAAGGAGAAAATCTTTGATCAAAGTTTTGAAGGAAAAAATGGAAGAGACTCGGATTTCGATTCGTAAAGCCCGTGATGAGGTCTGGAAAGATATTCAGGAAAAGGAGAAAGCGAAAGTCTTCTCCGAAGACGAAAAATTCCGCCTCAAGGAAGAAATGGAGAAAAAAATCAAGCAAGGAGGGGACAAACTCGACCAAATCGCTGCAAAAAAGGAAAGGGAGATAATGGATTAGGGAATGGAGTAATCTAGTAAACTATTTTATATATACGCTATAGCGCAAATACAAGATAGTTGCTTATTTAATTTTGAAGTGAGATCTGAATGATATATCTGGCGAGATAGGAGCTTCGAGATAAAATACACAGTCGTGGATGTTAAAGAAATTGATTACGAAATTGACTTCATCTCGGCATGGAAACGGATAGATAAAAACGCTTTTTTGGAATTCTAGGAAACCTAATTTTTTTAATTTTCGGCGAAGAGCGTCGCGCATTTTTTTCTTCGGCTCAGGTATATCAAAGAGTACTATACGCCATTTTTTATCCCATTTCTTTTTCGAAGGAAGTATTAATTTTGCGAAGTTATATTCCAGCGCCCGTGCGCGACCGTGATTAGTAAGTCTTATTTTTTCGATACCATTCGCCACTACTATACTTTCAATATAATTATGGAGCTTAAATCTGTGCAGAAGGGAAGTGAGCAGTTTGCGGTCGATCGAAAACCAAATCTGATCAGCTTCTTTAAACAAATCACCGCGAATTTTTCTACTGCGCACGAAGCCCAGCTGACTGCCTGTCGCCAATAATTCTAGGACTTGTTGAGCTAACTTTCCATATTTAGGCATAGGGATATTTTAAAGATAGCATATCTACGCTATAGCGAAAATAGAGAATAGTTTAAGAGTACGGAGCTGATGGAATAAAAAAGGCCAGGCATTGGATGATGTTGGCCTCTTTTTTCTCCAGTGTGTAGCGGATTCCGATCAACAAATCTGGGGACGACTAATTGGCGGTTCCTGTGTGCGATCCCTCCTTTGAAAAAAAGCTGAGATGCACAAGGCTAGCAAGAAGTTTAAGAGAAAAAAGCCGGGATGTGTATTTGCAACTTCTCTGTACCAACCCCACAACCAAATGGGGTTTAAATCTGTCATGTGAAGAAAAACCACCACTGCGTACAACTCAAGCAACGTTTTTATCATATGACCCTCCTTAATCAGACGACTTGATTTTAATACATATTAGCACTCGGGTTGTCGCTGTCAAATTAGTATTCCGTTATTTAAATAAAACTACTATAATATCGTCATTACCATGCTTTTGACGATTATCACATTTCTGGCGATATTGATTGTACTTGTGCTTTCGCACGAGTTCGGGCATTTTTTGTTTGCGAAATTGGCTAAAGTGAGGGTGGAAGAGTTTGCGTTCGGCTTTCCGCCAAGATTATTCAGCATCCAGAGGGGGGAGACGAAATATTCTTTTAATCTCTTTCCTCTCGGCGGGTACGTTAAGATTTTTGGGGAAGAAGGGGAGGAAGCCCTCGAACCGAGAAGCTTTTCATCTCAGAAATTTTCCATAAAAGTCCTAATCATAGCGGCCGGCGTATTATTCAACTTTCTGCTCGCTTATATTTTATTTACCTCAGGGTACATTATTGGAACGCCGATTCCACTTAGCGATAGCGACGCAAATGTTTCCGCCAGCATACAAATTACCGAGGTCCAACGGGGTTCTCCAGCCGAAGAGGTAGGGCTTGAGCCGGGAGACCGCATAATGTCTCTCTCCGGCCCGGATCAGGAAGGCATCGCGGCTTTTCGGGTCTCCGATGTCCAAAAATTTATTTACGACCACAAGGGGCGTGAAATTTCCATAAATTACGCGAGGTTGGGGCAAGTCTACGAAGTTAAGGCGACGCCCAGAATTGAAGTCAGGGAAGGTGAAGGAGCGCTCGGTATTGCCATGATCCGGACCGGCATCCAGAAACTTGGATTTTTTGAGTCTTTGAAAGAAGGTTTTACCACAACCGTAGATTTGACGCGAGCGACAGCCGTTGCTCTTTTTGGATTTTTTAAGGAAGTATTTTCCGGGCGCTCTTCATTTGAAGGGGTTTCCGGACCGATAGGGATCGTCAATTTAGTTGGGGATTTTTCAAGATTTGGTCTCATTTTCTTAATTCAGCTTACAGCGCTTCTATCCATCAACCTTGCTTTGATAAACATTATTCCATTTCCAGGGCTCGACGGCGGCAGGATCTTTTTTCTTTTGATTGAAAAAATCAAGGGCTCTCCTTTTCATTGGAAGATTACGCGTACTGTGCACGCGGCCGGATTTGTGGCTTTGCTGATTATGATGATTTTAGTTACCTATCATGATATCGTAAAAATTAGTTCATAGTTATGAAATTTTCGGAGCTCGGAGGCAAAACCCAAAGGAACCCGCCCAAGGACGAAGAAAGCGTCAATGCAAAATTATTAATTCAGGGTGGATTTATAAATAAGCTTGGGGCGGGAATTTATACATTTCTTCCGCTTGGGCTTAAGGTTTTAAATAAGGTAGAAAATATTGTCCGGGAAGAAATGAATGCATCCGGAGGAGTTGAACTTTTGATGCCAGCATTGCATCCCGCAGAGAATTGGAATATTACCGGAAGGTGGGACAGCTTTGACGCGCTTTTGAAAACGAAAAGCAATTTCGGAGGGGAATATGCTATTGGGCCGACGCACGAAGAGATAATTTATCCCTTGCTTAGCCATTTCATATCGTCATATAAAGATCTCCCAATATCGCTTTATCAAATCCAGACGAAATTTAGGGACGAAAAGCGCGCGAAATCCGGACTTATGCGGTGTCGCGAATTTCGAATGAAAGATTTATACAGTTTCCACGAAAACACGGAGGACCGCGATCAATACTATGAAGCTATGCGGAAGGCCTATTTGAAAATTTTTAAGCGGCTAGAGCTCGAAGTCGTTGAGACAAAAGCATCCGGCGGGACTTTTTCTGAATTATCGCAAGAATTCCAAGTCGTCGCGCCGTCCGGGGAGGATACCATTTACTATTGTTCGAAGTGCAGGATAGGAATAAACAAGGAAGTTTATTCCAGGAAAGAAAAATGCCAAGAATGCGGAGGTCCTTTGATTAAGGACAATGCTGTCGAAGTCGGCAACATATTTCCTCTCAAGAAAAAATTTGCCGAAGATTTCAAATTGACCTTTAAGGATAAAAGCGGCAAGGAGACGCTTGTCGAAGCCGGTTGCTATGGATTGGGGACTTCGAGAGTCATTGGCACTATCGCAGAAGTAAGCCACGATTCTGAAGGCATTATCTGGCCGCGCTCTATTGCGCCCTTCCTTGTCCATTTGATAGAGTTAGACGCGAAGTCGGCCAAAATTAAGGCTTTAGCCCAGAAGACGTATAAAAAGCTTTTGGATGCGGGCGTTGAGGTTTTATACGACGATAGGGACGTTTCTGCAGGCGAAAAATTCGCTGACGCCGACTTGATCGGGATCCCGTTTAGGGCCGTGATATCGGAGAAGACGGGCGGAAAGATCGAGCTGAAAGAGCGAAACTCAAAAACGATGAAGCTTGTTAAAATAGATGAGTTAATGAAAAAAATAAATGGGGATACTAGATAAATTTTTTGGATATTTTTCCCATGACATAGGAATAGATCTGGGAACGGCCAATACCCTCGTCTATATGCAAGGACGGGGGATAATTATCAATGAGCCGTCTGTCGTCGCAGTTAATCAGAAAACCGGGCAGGTTATTGCTATCGGCGAGGAAGCGAGAAGGATGGTCGGGAGAACGCCAGGGCATATTGTCGCGATACGGCCGCTTGTCGAGGGGGTGATATCGGATTTTGAAGTTACGGAAGAAATGCTTTCTTATTTTATACGAAGGGCACATTCTGATACTTCTAAATTTCTGGCACGGCCGAGAGTTGTAATTGGAATACCCTCGGGCATTACCGAGGTTGAAAGGCGGGCGGTTCATGATGCTGCAAAGAATGCGGGAGCGCGGGAAGTTTATTTGGTTGAAGAACCGATGGCGGCGGCTATCGGGGTTAGGCTCCCGATACATGAGCCAGTCGGGAACATGGTGATTGACATAGGCGGGGGAACCACGGATATCGCCGTAATTTCTTTGGGAGGAATTGTAACATCTAAAAATTTGCGCGTCGCTGGAGATAAATTTAATCAGGACATAATTAACTATGTGCGCGACGAGTTTAAGCTTCTTTTGGGTGAGCGGACTGCGGAGGATGTAAAGATGGCAATTGGATCCGCCGCAAAAGGGCCAAAAACAATGGAATCAAGTGTTCGGGGAAGAGATTTGGTAACGGGTCTTCCTCGCGAAGTCATAATTACGGATGCTGACATCAGGGAGGCGATGGCAAAATCCATACGCACTATTGCGGAAGCGACCAGGGAGGTAATTGAGAAAACCCCGCCGGAGCTTGTGTCGGACATCATGCATCGCGGCATATATTTGGTCGGAGGCGGATCTTTTTTGCGCGGGCTTGATAAAGTTTTGGAAGCCGAGACCAAGATCCCGATTATAGCTTCCGAAGATCCGCTTACCGCTGTCGTCCGGGGGTGCGGGACTATACTCGAAGACCTGGATAGTTTCCGGGAAGCTTTGGTTGAACATGAAGACGAGCTTCCGCCAACATAGTAAATTTTCCAATAAAGCTTTTGCCCTCATAATTGTGGGGATAATATTGCTAGCCGCTTTAAGGTTTTCGTCGGAGAATTTTCGTTCGTGGGCGAGAGATATGTTCGCTCCGGTTTTGTCTTTGGCTTCAAAGGTCAGATATTTCTTTGCAGATATCGGAGGCAGCAAAATATCCGAATTGGAATCGAAAAATGCAGAACTGATGCGCGAGAACTCTTCGTTTAAGGAAAAAATATTGGGATTTGAGGCAGGGGCAATAAATACGGAGAATATTCAATACATCCCAAAATATTCCTCGCTAATTTTAAGCCAAGCCCCGTCGACCCCATACGATGTACTTTTAATAAATTTGGATCCCGGATGGGATGCCAAAGTCGGGATGAAGGCCATTGCGCGAGGGGGAATTTACATTGGCCAGATTTCTGAGATGGGGACCAGATCGGCCATGATCAAACTCCTTTCTTACCCGGCGTCAGAAACGGAGGCCTGGCTTGAGCGGGCTGGGATCAATATTACTCTCGTTGGGGAGGGGGGATACAACTTAAAATTTTCCTTGCCAAAAGATGTCCAGGTCGAAGTCGGGGACAGGATTTTATCCAATACGAGCCCCCAATTTGTAGTAGGCGAGGTGGAAAAGATAAATGAAAAACCGACCAATCCTCTTAAAGAAGTCATGCTTCGCTTTCCTATTAATTTTAAAAACCTGCGTTATGTCGAGCTTGTTGATTAGATTTTTTGCATTTATGCTGTTTCTCCTTTTCGGGCTTTCTTTCGGTTGGACAGTCTTGCTGGCAGGAGTTATCTTTTTAATTGCAATCGGGAATGTATATTGGGAAAATATCCTATTGGGATTCTTATTTGATATCTTATTTAATTTTCCCTTTGGCTTTTTTACGATTATTTTTTCCGTGATTCTGTCAGCCGCCGTGCTATTGGATGATTTTTTCAAATCCGATGCAATATTCAACCGCGTCGCCCGCGGTGTCGCGGCTTCGACATCGGCCGCAATTTTATTTTTCTTCTTCTTCACTTACTCGAATTGGTCCAGTATCGGCTGGACGGCCGGAGAAAGTGCGATTGTTTTCGCGAAAATTATTATTATGACGGCCACCATGCTAATACTATTACAATTAATAGAGCCCAAACTTGCCGAGAAAAAATTTTTCCAATAAAGATCTTGAACCTGATGAAATCTTTATGGATTCAAAGAATCTTCCCGGTTTCGAGCGCGGACGCTTCGAGGGGCGGCTTGAATTCCCGATACGCTCGGATACTCTTGGTTATTTAAAAATAGCTCTCGTCATTATTTTCGGGCTCTTTATCTACAGGCTTTATGATCTGCAAGTTACGGAGGGAGGCGCTTTCAAGATCAGGGCGGAAGCCAATCATCTAAAAATATTGCCTCTGTGGCCGGAGCGCGGCAGAATTCTGGATCGCGACGGCAAAGTTTTGGCCGGGAATGATTCTGCGTTCCGTCTGATTCTGGATGCTTCCGAAATGGACGCGGGAGAGAATGCACGATTGGAAAAGCTTTTGCAACCAGACAACGAGCAGATCTTGAAGGAAATAGCCTTAAAAAAAGACAATATAATCATCGCGGATTCCTTGGATTGGCAAGCGCTAGAAACGACAAGAAAGGAATTTCATGATCTCCCGTTGCGAATTGAACTTTTTTCGTCGCGCTCCTATCCACTTGGCCCAGCCGCGTCGCATCTTGTCGGTTACCTCGGCAAATTATTGGCGGATGAAGCGGAGAAAACCAACGCATTCGAGGCGAATAAACTTGTCGGCAGAAGCGGAGTGGAAAATATTTACGAAGATTATTTGGCGGGAAGCATCGGTTCGAAACTGACCGAGGTTGATTCCGAAGGAAAAACTTTTTCCGAGGTGGTGGAAAAAATTCCTAAAGCCGGAGAAGATATTTACCTTTCGATAGATGCCGAGTTGCAGGGGAAAGTCTACGAAAATATTAAATCGGTTGTTGACGAAAGGGGGTTTCGCGGCGGAGGGGCCGTGCTCTTGGATCCAACAAACGGCGAAGTTTTGAGTTTGATTAGCTATCCCGGATTTGAGCCTGGTATTTTGACAGAAGGCAGCCCTAAAAAGGAAATCGACAAATATTTAACTTCCCCGGCGAAGCCGCTATTTGATCGCGCAATATCCGGCCTCTATTCTTCAGGGTCGATTATAAAGCCGCTCTACGCGATCGCGGCACTTGAAGAGAAAGTAATTAATCCCGAGAAGAAAATTCTATCAACGGGCAAATTGGTGGTGCCTAACCCATTCGACCCGGATCATCCTTCAATATTTTTGGACTGGAAAGAGCACGGATGGGTTGATATGCGCCATGCCATCGCGGTATCCTCCAACGTTTATTTTTATACCATCGGCGGGGGATTTGAGGATATAAAAGGGCTTGGAGTAACCAAACTCATGGAATGGCTTTCCAAGTTCGGTTTTGGGGAGAAAACAAATATCGATTTGGAAGGGGAGAAAGAGGGATTTATTCCTTCTCCGGAATGGAAAGCAGAGACAGAGAAAGACGACCCGATTTGGCGCGTCGGCGATACGTACAACCTTTCTATCGGGCAGGGAAATTTTCAAGTAACTCCTGTACAGATGGCAATTTTTACGGCGGCTATCGCCAATGGCGGGAAAATATTGGAGCCGAGAATTTTGAAAGAGGTTAAAAACGGGGATAGGGTTATCAATTCTGGCAAATCCGTTGTCCGTAAATCGGTTAATATTTCTCCGGAAAATCTCCAGGTTATCCGCGAGGGGATGAACTTATCTTCCAAAATTGGAACGGCGCAAGCCTTGGCGAATTTGAATCTGAAAATCGCGGCAAAGACCGGGACGGCGCAGATTGGGGTCGAGAAAAAGAATGTTAACTCGTGGTTTATCGGATATTTTCCGTACGACAATCCCAAAATCGCGATGGCAGTGGTTCTCGAAGGGGGAAGTTCTTCCAACCTGGTCGGAGCGACCGCAGCGACCCGGCAGATTATCGAATGGATTATTGTTTATAGGCCGGATCTCTTAAAATAGGTATAATGATAGACACTTCACAGATTAATTGAAATAGTATATATTCTAACCCTATGGATAATATCAATGAAAATGCCGAATATTTAAGCGCTTCCGGGTTTTCGCGCCTCAAAGAGGAGCTCTTGGTTCTTAAGGATAAAAGGCGCAAGGAGATAGCGGAAAGGCTTGAATATGCGAAGAGTTTAGGGGACCTTTCCGAGAACGCAGAATACCAAGAGGCCAAGGAAGAACAGCAGCTTGTCGAGGGGCGCATAGCCGACTTGGAAGATATTTTAAGCCGGGCTGTTTTGATTTCTCAACCGGTTTCGGCCTCGGCGGTCACCATCGGATCAACTGTTGTCACCAAGAAAGAAGGAAACGGAAGCGAAGATTCTTACTTTATTGTCGGAAGAGAAGAGGCTGACCCGTCCCAAAATCGAATTTCAAACGAGTCTCCTTTGGGGAGAGCGCTCATCGGAAAACAAAAAGGGGATGTGGTTACAATCCATACGCCAAAAGGGGAGATGGCTTATAAGATATTAGATATTCGATAAATGTCACTTGAAGAATTACGGAGCGTACGCGTCGCCAAACTAGAAAAACTGAAGAAGGCGGGGATAAATCCGTTTCCGGCGAAAGTAGATTTTCCGATTTTTGAAATATCTAAGATTAAAAAAGATTTCAAGAAAAATCTTCGAAAAAAGGGAGTCGGGATCGCGGGACGCATCATGGCTAAACGCGAACACGGCGGGTCCGCATTCTTGGATTTATATGATGGAACCGAGAAGCTTCAGGCGTTTGTCGGACGAGATAAAATCGGTGAGAAGTCATTTAAATTATTTTCCGAGAATATAGACGTCGGGGATTTTGTAGCGGTTTTGGGCAGAGCATTCTATACAAAAAGAAAAGAACCGACAATTGAGGCTGTGCACTGGCAGGTTTTGGCAAAATCTTTGCGCCCGCTCCCTGAGAAATGGCACGGTCTCCAGGATGCTGAAGAGCGTTTTCGAAAAAGATATTTAGACCTGCTTATGAGTCCGGAGGTCCGCGGAAAATTTCTCTTGCGATCAAATATCATAGGGGAGATTAGGGTAATACTCGCTAAGGATGGCTTTCAGGAGGTAGAAACCCCAATGCTTCAGTCGGTCTATGGGGGAGCGCTTGCCGAGCCGTTTAAAACGCATCATCGCATGCTTGATTTTGATATGTATCTAAGAATTGCTCCCGAACTTTACTTGAAGCGCCTTTTGGTTGGAGGGTTTGGCAAGATTTTTGAGATTGGCAGAGTATTTCGAAATGAAGGCATAGATGTAACCCATAATCCAGAATTTACCATGCTCGAACTTTACGCAGCTTATTGGGACTCCGAAGCGCTTAAGGAATTTATAGCCAAAGTTTTGGCTGTCTTAATCAAAAAAGTAACAAAGAAAAATTCATTCAAATTCGAAGGCCATGAAATTAAATTGTCGGGCAAGATATCCTCGATCCCCTTTTGGTCGGTAATCGAGCGCTACGCCTTGATTATTAAGCCGGAAAATATGAACCGCGAGGAGTTCATGGTCCGCGCGAAGCAATTTGGCTTAAGTCCGGCTCCCGAGGACACCAAAGAAAAGATAGCCGACGAGATATTCAAGAAAATTTGCAGGCCGAAATTAATCCAGCCCATTTTTGTGACCGATCATCCTCTCGCGATTTCGCCCTTGGCAAAAGAACTGCCACAAAGCTCGGAATTGGTGGATAGATTTCAATTGGTAATCGGAGGCGTCGAAGTTGTTAATGGCTTTTCTGAACTAAATAATCCATTGGAGCAGAAAAAACGATTTGAGTTCCAGGAGGCGCTTAGAGCGGGGAAAGACAAAGAAGCGCATCCGATGGACGAAGATTATGTGGAATCTTTGGAATACGGGATGCCTCCGGCGGCCGGCCTCGGAATTGGGATTGACCGCTTGGCGATGCTTTTAACCGATACACACAACATCAAAGAAGTGATATTGTTTCCAACGATGAAACCAAAAGAGTAGATAAAATTTCTATAGGATTTTATTTACCCAATCCCGCACCTTTTGTTGAAAGGTGCGGGATTACTTTTCCACATGGAAATGTTTGTAGATGTTTGATAGGGTAGTATGAGTGGGGTATAATGAAAGAGAAGTGGGGGAAAGTGGATAAACCTGTGGATAGTGTGCATATCTAATTTCTCCTTTAAAAATAAAGGCTATTTGCCCCAAATCAATGTTTATCGGCGAATATTTGCATAATTTAGACTCAAAAAGGCGCTTAGCTGTTCCGGCTAAGTTCCGAAAGGATCTTGGAAAGCGGGCTATTATCACGCGTGGTTTGGATTCTTGCCTCTTTGTATACCCGCTTACTGAATGGGAAAAGGTTGCGAAAAGGCTTTCGGAGCTACCGACCGGACAAAAGGACACTCGTGACTTTGTCAGATTGTTTTTGGCGGGCGCTGCGGACGTAGAACTGGATAATCTCGGAAGAATTTTAATACCTGATTTTCTGTCGGAATACGCCATCTTAAAAGGAGAAGCCAGCATCATCGGAGTTTTCAGACGAATTGAGATTTGGAATAAGGAACGATGGCAGACCTATCGCAAGGAAATCGAGCGCTCGACGGATAAGCTTGCCGAAAAACTTGGGGAGATAGGAGCATATTAAAATGATCCCAGGAAAACATATTCCTGTCTTGCTCTCGGAGGTAGTCGACGGGCTCAATTTAAAAAGCGGATCGGTAGTTATTGACGCGACGGTGGACGGAGGAGGCCACGCGATGGAAATATTAAAAAAACTGGGGCAAGAAGGGAAACTCATCGGACTCGATTGGGATTTGAGCATGATTGAAAAACTTCGGAGCGAATTGAGCGGAGAGGGGAGAGTTAAACTTTTTCATTCGAACTTCTCAGAAATGGAGAAGGTGGCGGGACCCTTTAGGCCGGATGCGATTTTATTTGACCTTGGGCTAAGTTCTTTACAACTTTTAGCATCCGGCCGGGGATTCTCGTTTAAGTCAGAGGATGGGTTGGGCATGACTTTTGACTTTAACCAAAAGCCCAACGCCGAAGAATTTATCAGAACCGCCAACGTTAAGGACTTGGAAGAGGTAATACGGAAATACGGCGAAGAGCGATTCGCGGGGCGCATAGCGCGGGCAATCGAGCGATACAGGGCAAAAAAAAGAATTGCAAGCGCCAAGGAGCTTGCGGAAGTGATTTCTCGAGTGGTTCCTCGAAGAGGGAGGATCAATCCGGCGACAAGAACTTTCCAGTCGCTCCGGATTTACCTGAATCACGAACTTGAGAATATTGAGATAGGACTTACGGGAGCTTGGAAGATAATAAAGCCTGAAGGGAGAATAGCCGTGATCTCATACCATTCTCTCGAGGACAGGATAATTAAAAACTTTTTTAAAGAAAAAGCGAAAAGTGAGGAAGGAAAACTTATCAATAAAAAACCAATTATACCCGGCCGGGAAGAAATTTTAAAAAATCCGCGTTCCCGCTCCGCAAAATTGCGAATCATCGAAAAAATTTAAAATGAAATACGTTAAAATATATTTACCGAAAGAAGAAAAACTCCTGCCTTTGATAACTGTTGCGGCGGTTTCTTTGCTTTTGATTTACATAACTATGCTTAATATGGCGATTTCCGAAAATTTTCGAAAAGGAGAGTTGGACCGCCGAATAAGGATAACGCGCCAGGATATTCAAGACCGTGAGGAAGTTTTTATTGCAGGCCTTTCAGGCTTTTACGACCAGTATTCGGCTTCGTTTGAAAAAAAGGAAATCCCGAAACAGGAATTTGTATCTAGGGAAAGCAATTTTGCGTTATCGAGCCTCGGGAATTTGAGGTAAAAATTATCTCATGATAAAGGATCAATCTCCGGAGCGCAGGATTACAGGACGCATACGGATAGCTTTTTTTATCCTGCTGATTGCCGGAATATTTTTGATAGGACGCCTTTTTTTTCTGCAAGTAGTTTCCGGAGCGTACTATAGGACTCAAGCCCAGCGCCAGCAGAATTTCTCCCAAATTTTAACGCCGAGGCGCGGGGAAATTTATTTGCGTGAGCGCTCCGGGGAATTGATTCCCGTGGCGTCGACAAAGGAAGGATACCTCCTTTTTATTAATCCGAAAAAATTGGAAAATCCCAATTCTATTCTAGAAAAATTGAGCACAATTGTCACGCTGGATAAGGAAGATTTTCTCGCCAGAGCTTCAAAAAAAGACGATCCCTACGAGGTCGTCCTGCACCGGCTGGATCGTGATAAGGCGGATAAAATCACTGATTTAAAACTTGAGAATGTCGTGGTATCTCCTGAGGAGTGGAGAGTTTACCCGGCGAAAACTGAAGCGTCGCACGTCGTCGGATTTCTGGGTTACAAGGATGATGAGCTAGAGGGCAGATATGGCATTGAAAGATATTTTGAAGAAGAGCTTAGGGGAAAAACGGGATGGGTTTCGGGAGCTCAATCCGCCGGGGGGATTTTGCTCGAATTAGGGAAAAGATTTCTCTCGCCTCCGGAAGAGGGTTATGATATTGTTTTAACGCTGGAACCCAACGTTCAAGCTTTTCTTGAAAAGAAACTTAAAGACGTCCAGGAAGAATGGAAACCGACAGGAGGAGGAGCGATTGTGATTGAACCTAAAACCGGAAAGATTCTCGCAATGGCAGCCTTCCCTAATTTTGATCCCAATACCTACGGCAAAACAGAGTCGCTGGATGTTTTCGTCAATCCGGTTGTCGAGGGTGCGTATGAATTTGGATCGGTTTTTAAGCCCCTGACCATGGCCGCGGGCATAAATGAAAAAGTCGTTACGCCCGAGACTACATATCTTGATAAAGGATATCTTACGCTCGACGGATATACGATAAAAAATTTTGACGAAAAAGGGAGGGGAGTAACGACAATGCAAAACGTTTTAAGCGAGTCGCTGAATACCGGAGCGGCATTTGTCGCCAGCAAATTGGGAAAAGAAAACATGCGAAAATATTTTGGAGCTTACGGGCTTTCGGAGAAAACAGGCATAACATTGCCCGGCGAGGTTAAAGGAAATTTGCAGAACTTAAATTCAACGCGCGATGTCGAGTACGCGACTGCGGCGTACGGACAGGGGGTTACCGCGACTCCTCTTGAATTTGCCAGAGCCGCCTCTGCGCTTGCGAACGGCGGGAAAATTATGAAGCCATATATTGTCGAGCGGATTATGCGCCCGGGCAGGGAAGATGTAGTATTTGGGCCTGAAGAAGTCAGGCGGGTTATAACTTCCGAGACCGCGGATACAGTCTCACGTATGTTGGTTAAAGTCGGAGACGAAGCTCTTTTGGGTGGGACGGCAAAATTCAAGCATTGGACCGCGGCCGCGAAAACTGGAACGGCCGAGATCGCGAATAAAGACGGGAAGGGATATTCCGATCAGTATCTCCATTCTTTCCTCGCGTACGCTCCGGGCTTCGACGCTAAATTTTTACTTTTTATGTATATAGAAAAACCCCATGGAGTGCGATATGCTTCCGCATCCCTGGGGCCGTACTATGAGCAGATAATGCAATTTTTATTAACGTACTACGACGTACCACCGGATAGGTAAGCACTTAGGTGTCGGACATTAGGTGTCGGACACCTACACCTAAGTCGTTAATTATTCGAGTAATAATTTTTCCATTTCTTTAAATCGATCTTTTCTAGCTAAAATATCTTTTAAAGATTCTTCCGCAAAAATTTTATATTCATCCACATTATTGAATTGATCTAAAATTATATTCTTGCTGCATAAAGAATTTTCTGACGGAGAGGTATATTGTTCCAAACTTGAAAGCCATAGACTATTGTGTTTTCTGTGAACCTTGTTGTTTAAGTTAACATAAGCCGAAAGGTGAAGAAGATACGGATTAGAGTCAACGTTGATAGATTTAAATTTTCCCTGAAATAGAGCTCCATTTCTTTTATATTTACCGTTGAAATAATTTGTATATCCCCCGCCTATACGTTTCATATACTCACTAATAGAATTATCTGTTAAACATTTAAGAATAATATGAAAGTGATTTTGATTAAGACAATAACAGATTATATTCACTAATTTTTTTCTCGAATGTTTATTCTGTCGCTTTTTGAAAGAAAGCTGATATAAGCTACCAATTGGCTCAACATTGTTAAATTCAATCATGCATTTCAAAAATCTATCCACATCGTATTTTTGAGAAAAAATAGTGCGTTTATCCACACCTCGATTATATATGTGGTAATATTCTCCTGAAACAAAGGGGGTCTTTCTCATTCCTAGATTATAGCACTTAGGTGTCGGACACCTAAGTGGGTAGTTTTTGAGCCCGGTGGGAGAAATCCTACCGGGCTCGTTTGTTGATCAGGCGCAGCCATTACGTTTGAAACTTTTTTTGCGTCCGGCATAGAGCTTGGTCATAACTTTTCCCAGAAAACCGTTTAAACGGAGGAGGAAGGATAACCAAACCAGGATGCCGCCGAGCAGATAGTATGCTCTCGTTTTGATGCCCCGGTATCAAATACTTCGATCGTTTCGATTTCCAATCCGCTTTCTGAAGCCGCATGACTCCAGATCTTCCACCCCGGAAGGAAATACCAATCGGAGCTGACGATCTCAAACGCCTTGCAATCAGGGAATCGTCTTTCGATGAGGGCTACGGTGTTTTTTGCTTCGGAAAAAATCTCAACTCCTTCTCCGCCAAAGATGCGTGATTTCGGAACGCCTTCGGAGATTAGATATTCTCTCATGAGATCACTAAGCGTTTTGCTACCGGACTCGAATGGCACTGGACCCGTTAGGATAAACAGCGCCCTGCTATAAAAATTCAGTGCTCTCTCAAGACGCTTTATAGATGTGGCACAAAGCTCATTTTTTCTTTTGAAGTGACAGGGAATAACCACAATAATGGTTTCTGCAGGCATCTTATTACCCCTTTCTTTTGCAAGGAATTTTGATTGCAGTATACACTATTTTTAGAAAAAAATCAAGATATAGCTTATAATATATACTATATTTTTATATGCACGAAATACTGAAAAAAATTGTTGTTTTTGTTTTGACTTGGGAGGCACAGCTAATATTAAAAAAATATAAGCCCAAAGTCGTTGCCGTGACGGGATCGGTCGGGAAGACTTCGACCAAGGACGCGATCGCGAAAGTCCTCGAGAAAAAATTCAGGGTTAGGAAAAGCAAAAAGAGCTATAACTCTGAACTCGGCGTCCCGCTCGCGATAATTGGGGCGGAGAGCGGATGGGATTCTATTTATATGTGGCTCGTTGCTTTCTGGAAGGGGGTTGCGGCAATCGTCACTCGAGAAAATTATCCAGAAATTTTGGTCTTGGAAGTTGGCGCGGACCGCCCGGAAGATATCAAGAAGATAAGGTTATGGCTTAAGCCCGATGTCGCAGTTTTGACGGCGTTGGCAGAGATTCCAGTCCACGTGGAATTTTTTTCCGGGCCGGAAGAAGTTTTTGGCGAGAAAGTAGAGCTGATCAAAGGGCTCGACGAAAAATCCTCCATTATTTTGAATTTTGACGACCCCAGAATAATGGAAATGAAAGATAAGACCGATGGCGAGATCTTAACCTATGGGTTTTCCGAAGGAGCAGATTTTGAGGCCATGGATTATAAAATATTTTTCAGGCGCGAAAAGTTTGGCTCAGTCCCAGAAGGCATTGAGTTTAAGGTCAAAACTAAGAGCGAAGATCTACCTGTAAAAATTATGAATGCTTTCGGTTCCCATAGCGTATATCCGGCACTTGCGGCGATCACCGTCGGTTCTAATCTTGGAATGACACTCGAGGATTGTATCGAAATGATTTCGGTCTATTCGCCTCCCCCAGGGCGCTTGAAGTTAATACGGGGAGTAAAGGAAACGCTCATATTGGACGATTCATATAATTCCTCTCCAAAAGCACTTGAAGCGGCTTTAAAGACCCTCGATGATATAAAACCGCCGACTAGAGAAGGAAGAAAGATTGCGGTTTTGGGAGATATGCTCGAATTAGGAAAGCATACTATTACGGCCCATCGCGATCTCGGAAGCTTGGCGGCGGATGTCTCTGATATTTTGTGCACGGTTGGCGTACGGGCGAAATTTTTTATGGAAGGCGCCATTAAAGAGGGCCTTAAAAAGCGGAGCATTTATATTTTTGAAACTTCAGGGCGCGCAGGGGAAGAACTTGAAAAAATCATCAAGCCAGGCGATCTACTCTTGATTAAGGGATCGCAGGGAATGCGGATGGAGAAAATTGTGGAGCGGCTCATGGCCGAACCGGAGAAGAAAAAGGAGCTATTGTGCCGGCAGGACGACGGCTGGGAAAATAGGTAAATAACGCTATAATATCTAAATGGCGAAAATTAGAGTGGCGATTTTGCGCGGCGGTCCCTCCGCGGAGTATGAAATATCCCTCCTGACTGGGGAGAGCGTTTTGAAATTTCTGCCAAAAGATAAATACCAAGCACACGATGTTTTAATTTCCAAAGATGGTGCATGGCATATGGACGGCTTTCCTATGGAGCCGGCCAAGATATTCCGAAAGGTGGATGCGGTTTTTAACGCCCTTCACGGCGAATACGGCGAGGACGGGCAAGTGCAACAGATTTTAGAGGGGCATAAAATTCCATATACCGGATCCGGTATTCTTTCGTCCGCTATTTCAATGAAAAAATATCTTGCTAAAGATATTTATAAAAATGCCGGATTAAAAACGCCTAGAGGGCTTACTGTAAAAAAATCCGCAAATATAAAAGATTCTGTTCGCGATATAAATGAAACTCTTTTTCCGCCATGGATTATTAAACCCGCGGGGCGTGGGTCTTCAGTCGGCGTTGCCATTGCGAAGGTCGTCTCGGATATCCCATCCGCGCTTGAAAAAGCTTTTTCATATGATGATGAAGCTCTTGCAGAAGAATTTATTGCTGGGAAAGAGGCGACTGCCGGAGTTCTTGAAAATTTTCGAGGAAAAAAATATTATGCGCTGCCCGTGATCGAAATAATCCCCCCGGAAGGCAACTTTTTTAATTACAAAGTTAAATATAGCGGCGAGACCAAGGAGATTTGCCCGGCGCATTTTGAGAGCAAAATTTCCGAGGAAATTCAGAATATGGCCGTTATTGCACACGAAGCTTTGGGCCTCCGCCACTATTCGCGCTCAGACTTCATTATTTCCCCTCGAGGAATTTATATTTTAGAGACAAATACTTTGCCGGGGCTTACTTCGGAATCGCTTTTGCCTAAGGCCTCTGAGGCGGTCGGTTTAACATTCCCAAACTTCCTTGATCACTTGGTATCTTTGGCGCTTCTGCAATAAATGGGTTTCGTAAACAATTTCTTGAATTCCATAACGACATATCGCTTTGTGCTATACGCGCTCACCGCTTTAACGATTCTTGCGATTATTTTAGGATTTGTTGGCGCCCTGCCGTATGAGGGAATTTGGCTTCTTCTCTCGGCGATAATTCTTCTCGCCGTATGTTTCATTTCCAATTATATTTTTTCGAAGATATTCTCTGCTCCCGTAAATGTCGAGTCGCCCTTCATCACGGCGCTGATTCTCTTCATGCTTATGACGCCGCCAGCAACCCCTTCTGATTTAAAAATTCTAGCGCTAGCGGGGATTATTGCGATGGTGTCGAAATATCTTATCGCACCCTTTAAGCGCCACATTTTTAATCCGGCTGCATTTGCTGCCGCAATAATTTTTGTTACGGGCCTCGGGGGCGCTTCGTGGTGGGTTGGAAACAGAGCCATGTTCTTGCTCGTTTTGGTTGCTGGACTTTTGGTTGTAAAAAAACTGAGGCGATTTGATCTTCTCTTCCCGTTTTTGGCCGGAGGACTTGGATTCACTATCTATCTCGGCGTTGCCAGCGGCGCGGCCGTAACACCGCTTTTATACATGGCTCTTTTCTCCGGGCCACTTTTATTTTTCGGGACAATTATGCTAACCGAGCCGATTACGGCTCCGCCCAGGCGCGCTTCTCGCGTTATATACGGGACGATATTGGGCATTCTGTTCGGCTCACAGATTCACATTGGCTCATTTTATCCAACGCCGGAATTTATGCTGCTCGCAGGGAACGTTTTTTCGTATCTCGTCGGGTTTAGGAGAAAGATAATTTTTACACTCAAAGGCAAAGATAAAATTGCAAAAGATATTTACGAATTTATATTCGCGCCTGACCGGCCTTTTTTCTTCGCGCCGGGGCAGTATCTCGAGTGGACGCTTCCGCATAGCCCCTCGGATGCTCGCGGGGTCCGGAGATATTTCACAATTGCTTCTTCCCCAACAGAGAGAGAAATAAGACTAGGAATAAAATTAAACAGCCCGCCTTCCAGCTTTAAAAAAACACTATTCGAGCTCGAGGAAGGAGCAAAAGTTTTTGCGGGCCAACTCGCCGGGGATTTTACACTTCCCCGTGGTAAAAACAGGAAGCTCGCTTTTATCGCCGGAGGGATCGGAGTCACTCCTTTTCGGAGCATGATTAAGTATCTTGTTGATTCGGGGGAAAAGCGGGATATAAAACTTCTCTACGCTATGAGGGACGAAAATGAGATAGCGTATAGATATCTGTTTATCGAAGCTGAGGCCAAAATAGGACTTAAGGCCGAATATGTTGTCTCAAAATTAATGGATGCGGCACTGATTAGGGAAAAACTCCCGGACTGGTCCGAGAGAGTGTTTTATATCTCAGGGCCGGAAGCGATGGTAAGCGCATTTAAAAAAATACTTAGGGATATGGGAGCCCCGCGGCTGAATATTGTCACGGATTACTTCCCCGGATTTGCATGAAATAATGTCCGCGCGATATACTAGTATGATATGAAAACATTAGGAATTGTTGTTGTGATAATTGTTATTGCTGGAGCTGGATGGTATTTGTATTCAGCTCAAAATCAGGCACCTGCCCCCGAGTCCGTATCGAGCGGGACCCCAACGGCGACGCCTTCGCCAACTCCTACGCCTGCCCCGAGCAGCATTGTGGCAAAAGAAGTCACTGTGGATATCACTGCTTCCGGATTTTCTCCGGCTGAAGTGAGAATTAAAGCGGGGGATACGGTTAAGTTTATTAACAAGGATACAAAAAAGCGCTGGCCAGCTTCTGGACCCCACCCGCAACACACAACCTGTCCGGGATTTGACGCAAAGCCAGGGATAAATCCGGGGGAAAGTTATTCATTTACCTTCACGGAGGTAAAGACCTGCCCGATGCACGATCATCTGAACCCGACCCAGTTCGGTAAAATAATTGTTGAATAGTCATCGGATAGTCGTCTTAAGGAGTTTTTAAAATAGCCGCGCCTTCACAGGCACGGCTATTTTGTTTATACTAAATAACGTTTGGGCCATTAGCTTAGTGGGCGAGTGCGTTTAATAGCACGAGCCGGACGAAGTCCGCGGGGTCGTGTAGGAGCGACCGAAGCCCGGTTTGTACCATTCCATTTCTATAATTAATAAAGTCTGGTATTTCTCTGACGTTCAGAGGTGGGCCCGTAGTTCAGTGGTAAAACGGCCGGTTTGCATCCGGCAAACGGGAGTTCGATTCTCCCCGGGTCCACCCCTGAACGTCAAAACATCCGGGAGAAAAAGGTTCGCGCAAATGCTAAAATAACACCACAAAATATTTTTTATAACAAATCAGAATATATTCTTGAGATATAAAAAGAGGCCCATCGAATTGTCGTCGATGAGCCCCAATTATATTTTCCTCCCATTAATCCAAGTTGGAGAGCTTTGTTTAGCGATGCTTCTCAGGGGATCGCACTAACCTCAGGCTTCTTCTTTTTCACCGCAGCATCGATAACCGATGGATCGAGCTCGAGTGCTCCTGAGAGCAATCGCCGCGTTTCATGGGCAAATCGTAAACTCAGAGCTCCGGATTCAATTTTGCTTATATATGCCCTTGTTTTTCCAGTGCGCCTTGCTAACTCCGCTTGGTTTAGATTTAGGAAATGACAGCGCGACTGAACAAGTCTGCCTAATTTTCCCTTGGCTTTGCGCCTTTCTAAGCCGACGCAATTTTTGAAGATCGAAACATCGCAATTCAACGCCGAAGCCAGTTTTTCTACGGTCTCCGATTTCATTTTCTGATTGCCTCTCGTCTCTAGCTCGTAGACATACCTTCTTTTCATGTGAAGTATTAGAGCTAACTCCTCGATGCTTAAATGTTGCCGCTTGCGCAGATAACGAATTAGATTGCCTCGCTTTGTTTGAGGCGCTTTCCTTATTGGCGTTAATGCTCTTAGCTCGGTGATTCTACACTTTAAAGCATGCGCTAAACCTGGAAACCATTTGCCGTTTACGCGTGTAAAAATCCCGCGCTCCAAAGTACTGTAACGAGACTGCTTCATCCCAACGCGTTTTGCAGCTTCTACTTGCGAAATGTGAAGCCCGAGGCGCTTTTCTCTCAGAAATTTACCTAGAGCTGTTTTGCTCTCGCTCATGCCGGTGCCAATCGGAGACCCTACCGTATTCATATTTAACCCCCCACCATTTAAAGTAGCGTTTACAGGATTATATGAGAAAAAAGAACGAAAAACAATACTTTACTTAATAAGACTGTTTAGTCGTTCACTTTAAATAATTTCGAATTTCCCGAAGAGAAAACAACTTTTCCAAGCTCGTAAAATTTTTGCTCTAAAAGATTGGGATATTCTTTTCTTTCGAGATCGCCGATATACGCGAATTCCGCCCCATATTTTCTCAAAAGAGTTTTGGTTTCCTTGATGTCGCTTGATTCGTAAATTTTCCGGACATCGCCGGAGATTACCGCAATTTTACCCCAGCCGGATTCGACAGGAGCTTTTGGATTAGCTGGCGGAGGACCCTCGGGCTTAAAGTGCCACCCCCATTCGTGCGTGAGCCAATTGACTGGGTTAATCATTCCGGAAAAAACACTGATTCGTCCGTAATCTTTGTAACTGTCGCCCGCAGCTTCAACGACAACTTTCCTTTCGCGCACATTCTCGTTTAACCAAATGATTGCGGCGTAATCATCTGGGTACAGAGTTTTTAAAAACATTGAGCCGTCGAGCGTTTCCGGAGACACTGAAGAAAGATAAAATTCGCCGATGGCTCGCACCGGATAGAAAAAACCAAAAAAAACGAAGAACATAATGAATACGGATAGAAGCCAAGTTTTTCTAAATCTATAGTGGCGGAAGGCCTCGGCCGAAAGGATCATTGTGGAAAGTGAAAGAAGTGTCCACGCATGGAAACCAAATTTAAAAACCGTGTTGGCTCTGAAGTACGGAGGATTGGCCAGAGAATATATGTCCTTTATGAAAAAAAGTTCAACTCCGATCAAAAGCAACCCGGCTGCCAAAACAAGGAGGGCGGGAAATTTTTTTAGACTGCCAATTTTATTGCGAAATATAAAAAAGCAGAGAGCGAGGAGTGCGGAAAATCCGCCCCACATGCCGAGCCATCCGGAAAGGGGAGTCGGGTATTGATAACTGCCGAGAAGGTTGCGGCTGGTTGCATAGAAAGGAGCGAATTCAATTCCTGCGGCTCCGCTTTCGAAATGCATCAAAAAGGGGAGCATTAAAACGATGGATAGAACGCCTAGCGCAACCGCCTTTGAGGCGAAGTCCCTGTCTTTATTCCCGATTAGCTTGAAGACTGCAATTAAGAAAACAATCAGCGCTAAAGAAACGAAATCCCAAGGATTGATCATTCCAAGAGAAGCCAGAATAACCGCAAGTACCCCAATCAACCCATACCCGATTTTTTCCCGGCCAAATAGTTCGTATAAAAAGAATAATGCCAGCAAGAAAAAGGGAAGGGCTATAAGGTGGGCGTGAAGATCGCCGACAGTGAAGCTATAGGAAGGTATCTCGTTGATTATATACGATGGCTCGTAAAGCCTTGTTGATTTTACATAAGAGCAAGCGCCGGAGGTTTCAATTATACAGATTCCGAAGGCAACGGTTCCTGCGGCGACTATAAAAAATGCCGCAAGCGATGCAAATAGTTTTGAATTTGTAAAACGCCGGACGAAGGCCCAAGAGAGCATCAAAGAAGAGCTAAAAATAATTCCTAGCGTGAAAGTATAGGCGTAATTCGCCGCGACTCCGGAAAGATTTGAAACCAGAGAAAAAAGATAATGGCCGTAGTAATAGTAATTGATAGGATTGCCGGCGTGCCAGGGGTCAATTGGGGGAAAGTAATTAGTCATGCTCGAAGCCTTGAAAAATGCCATGTCCATAAATCGCTCGGTGCCGTGAATTTCCGCATTATGGCTTCTGAGCCAAAGATAGATGAAATAAAAAACAAGCCAAAAAGTCTCAATAGTTAGGATATCTTTTAAAATATTTTGCCATTCCTTGGGCCAATTGTTCCATAACAAATATATGCTTGCGGCCGTGGCAAGCGCGAAAAGTATTCTAATTAACGCAATATTCTGAAAGTCTAAAATGTGCAGGGAAGATAAGAGCCAAATAAAATATCCAAAAAGAATCAGTCCAAGAAGCTTAGATAGCGTATATGCGGCTCGAAAGTTTTGGATGAATGGGCGCGCGGCAATAAGCCCGATCGGCGCGAACAGCAAAAAAACTAAATAAAATTCAAAGGCATAAAGATAATCTTTGGCCATATAGATATTTTATGCTAGATTATCCTTGAAGTGTAGATGAAAATTTTAGGAGGATAAAATGAGCGAACTTAAGATTGAATTATGCGGCAAAATCACCGCAGCTCTAGCTGAGCGTATAGCAGCGGATTTAGAGGCGTCAGACGCATCTTGTCCGGTTACTTTAATTATTGACGCAGATGCGGATGACGACGAAGTGGGGCAAAAAATTATCGAAGCTATTGAGATACTTAGGAGCCGCGGTGTCTCAGTAACTGGAAAAGTAACTGGGAAGGCGCGTTGGGCTGCATTTACAATACTTCAGAGATGTAGACCACGAGTTGCATACAGGGATGCCGCGTTGGGTTGGGGCATCTGGGCCTTAAATGCAGAGCGCGCTCGAGAGATGGGTTTTCTGGATGAGATCTGCTTATAAAGTGTTCCAAAGAAGCGATTGGACGGTAGCCCTCAAGTGCAGGGAGCCGTCCTTTTTTATCAGCAAGAAAATACCCGCTTGCGGCGGGTATTTTCGCGTGTTCTTAATACTTAAATCTTTTAATGCGACCTTATGTATATAGAAACTGCGGGGGGAAACAAAATGTCACTTTTGGGAGTTGTCATATATGTAACGGCCAAGAATCGCCTTGAATAATAACCTATTTTTGAGTATAGTATAGGCAATGGCGAAAAAACGTTACAAAAGCCTTATGGAAGGTGGTCCGGAAGCTTTAAAGGAGACATCGGACGAGGTATTGCTCGCGGCGTCTGTCGAGTACCCGGATCTCTTCAGGGTTTTAGTTGAGAGATATCAGGCTGCGTTTTTACGCTTCGCTGGAAGGATACTCAATTCCAAAGAGGAGGCGGAGGACGTGGTCCAAGATGCTTTTTTGAAAATCTACCGGCACGCCGATCAGCTCCAGGAAGGTCCTAACTCAAAATTCAAGAGCTGGGGGTATAAAATCGTTTTCAACACCGCACTCACGAAATACCGCACCCTAAAAAAGCGAATGGGGGAGATGACTTATCTCGACACGTTTTTATATGAAACTTTGGGCTCGAAAGAATTTGAAGAAAATTTGGAAGCGGAGATATTGGTTAAAGAAATTTTAGAGAAAATGCCGGGTGATTTCAGGGAACTTCTGGAAATGCATTATTTAAAAGGCCTTTCCTACGAAGAGATATCCAAACGTAAAGATATAACGATCCCCGCGCTGAAAATGAGGTTATTTAGGGCCAGAGAAGTTTTCAGAAGTGTTTCGGACGGGGCGACGCAAATATAAATAAATTTGTATGCAAAATATGGAAAATAAAAATAATATAAATTGGAGCGAGCATGAATTAGACGACCTTAAGAGTCGTGTTTTGAGGCGCGTGCATTTTATATGGTTTATGCGGAAAGTATTTGTTCCCGCCTCGTTCGTGATTGCGGTTTCCGGGACAGTGCTTTATTACGCCATAAAGGCCCAGCACGTCGCTGTTATAATTGAGAATCTATCGGCTAGAATGGCATCGCTGGATTTGCTCGGCCTTGTTAAGTACATACTTGTCGCGGTTCAAAAGACTGAATGGGATCTATTTGCGATATCCGCTTCGGCGACGCTTCTGGCATTATATTTTGGCAGAAAGCTTGTTAGGGAATCCATTAATTATTGGACTCGAACGGCAAGGATGGCGTTTTCCCAGAAGAATATAAGATAATTTACGCGATAAAATCAAAAAGGCCTTTTCAAATGGGCCTTTTTGATTTATTCTAAAAGTTATGCTGGACATGAAATTTATACGTGAAAATCCCGACCTGCTTAAGCAGGCGATTTCAAAAAGGCATTATAGTTTTGATCTTGAGAGACTTTTGAAAATAGATGAAGCTAGGCGGGCGCTGATCAAGGAAGTGGAGGCTCTGCGTGAAGAGCAGAATAAAGCGTCTGAGAATTTCCTGCCTGCCGGTAGGCAAGGTTCAAAAGATAAGCTAGACGATTTAAAGCAACTGAAAGAAAGTTTGCAGAAAAAAGAAGCAGAATTTTCTAAAATTGATGAAGAATTCCGGCGCCTGATGCTTTTGGTCCCGAATATACCCGATCCCACCGTTCCCGAGGGGAAGTCGGATGAGGATAACGTTGAGATCAGGAAAGTCGGCGAACCCAAAAATTTCAACTTCAAAATCCGCGATCACCACACTCTGTTGCGCGAACTGGACTTGGTCGACTTGGAACGGGGGACAAAGGTCTCGGGATTTCGTGGGTATTTTTTGAAAAATGAAGGGGCCTTGCTTTCTATGGCCCTTTGGCAATTCGCGCTCGATTATTTGGTGCAGAAAGGATTCACTCCGTTTATCGCGCCGTCGCTTGTCAAAGAAAATATTTTTATTGAGGCTGGCAAACTGCCTTTATTTAGGGAGGATTTATACGCGACAGACGACAATTTATTCTTAGTACCATCCGCGGAGATTCCTATGATGGGATATCACGAAAATGAAATTTTATTGGAGGAGGAATTGCCAAAAAAATATGTTGCATTTTCCCCGTGTTATCGGAGAGAAGCTGGTTCGTACGGCAAGGACGAAAAAGGAGTTTATCGCCTCCATGAATTTATGAAAGTAGAGCAAATTATTTTATGCAAGGCGGAGCACCAGGAATCAGTCAGGTGGCACGAAGAACTTACCAAGTATTCCGAGGAGATTCTCCAGGCGCTCGAATTGCCGTATAGAGTAGTGATAAATTGCGCGGGGGACCTGCCTTTTGGATTTGTTAAAATGTACGACATCGAGGCGTGGATACCTTCAGAGAAGCGCTACCGCGAATCGCATTCATCTTCAATCGTCCACGACTTCCAGACTAGGCGGCTTAAAATACGGTACAAATCAGCTGACGGCAAAACCCGCTTTGCGCATTCTCTGAACAACACCGCGATTGCGACCCCGAGAATTTTGCAGTCCCTGCTCGAAAATCACCAAATAGAAGACGGCTCGGTTCTAATTCCGGAGGTGTTGAGGAAATATATTGGTAAAGATGTCATTACGCCAAGATCTTCTAAAAACGTCTCATAGGAGGCATCAGAGAGGCATTGTTATTAAAGTCCTTTTCGGGATCGGTATTTTGGGAATAGCATCCGCCGTCGCGACACTTTTATTTTATGTGCCGTCGTTGCGCGCATCCACCATAAATATTTCCGGACTCGATAAGATTGATGAGAAAGAATTGCGCGCGGAAATCCTCGGAGCGCTTGAGGGAATAAAATGGCTTATCATTCCGCGGGATCATATGCTGTTTTTGCCCAAAAAAAATATTGAAGATATTTTGTCCGGGAAATATAGGTTTAGGGATTTCGAAGTCAAAAAAGAGTTTCCCTCAACTCTCGATATATCAATAACCGAGCGGAAAACTTGGGCGATTTGGTGTTCCGAGAACGGAAATAGCTGCCTCCTTTTGGATGAAGGAGGGTTTGCGTTTGATAAATCAGCAGCCTTATCGGGAGGAGTAATATTGAGCATTGTGGATGCGAGAGAAGATGATTTCTTGCATAAAAATATTTTGCCGCCTGAAGATTTTAATAAAATATCCCGGATGACGGAAGGCATTGCTAAGATTATTCAAAGTGATATCGTTAAGATATATATAAAAAAGGACGGAGAAACTTATTATTTATATCCCAAGAACGGCTTCTATATGATAATAGACGCCGAGACCGATATCGAGAAATCTCTGGAAAATCTCTCGCTTGCGCTTAGGTCAGGCGAGATAAAGGAAAAATCTAATGCGCTCGAATACGTGGATTTACGTTTCCCGGACAAAGTTTTTTATAAATTTTAATTCCGCGTTGTTATATGAAAAAACTTTTAATATATATAATTATCTTGTTATTAATTGTTATAGCGGCCTTATTCATTTGGTTTAAATACATAAATGATTCGGGACTTGATACAAGCCGTCCTGGATCAAGCTCAACGACTATTAACGATCTTTCGGCCACTATTCTTCCAATGTGCGCCGAATCTCTAATTACGCCCAACACAGATGCTATCTATTATGTTGCCGTCAATGAGCCGGGGGCAGATAATGAACAGTGCGATGGTTTGGCGCCAACTAATGAAGGAGGCAATCATTGTCCGTTTAAAGATTTTACTTCGTCCCGTGTACGCGAGAAACTTTTTCTTACCTCGGAAGGTAATTTCGGCACGAAATCCGTAACGGTAAAAGTTCGCAAAGGGACTTACTTTATCCATCCCCTAAAACTTTTTCCAAAAGAACCGCTTCAGCCCCTGATAATCCACGCTAATGGACAATCGGACACCGAATCCGTAGTTTTGATGAATTATAACGGAGAGGAAGCAATTATTGACGGAACTTGCCCGACAAATATTGCTACGTGCAACTACCCGGATGCCCCGGGAAAAATTTGGACGATTTTTGAAATATACGGAAGCAATGTAATTGTACAAGGGCTCACATTTGACAATGCTTATGGGCGCAATATTCAAATCGGCGCAATCAATACTCATATCAGATGCAACAAGCTTATCGGCTCATACAGCGAAGATAGCGATTCAATTAAGGCGACGGATGACAAAGGGCCGGTATATATCTATGGTAACGAATTCAGCGGCCCCAACGAGCAAGCAATCGACGGTACAAAAGCGCGCGACTGGATCGTTGAAAATAATACGGTGCGCGACGGCGGGGGATTCGGATTTAAGTTCGGGGCGCGCAATGTATTGATACGCAACAATCGCTTCTTAAACCTAAAAATAGAAAAGCCGATATTAGCTCTGGGCGCCGACGGAAGCTCTAAACACCTTAATGACTATGAGGCATATGATATTCGGGCAGAAGGCAATACATTTGAAAATGTGCATAGCGCAGTAGGAATTTCCCATTGTTTAAATTGCTCATTTAATAATAATTCCGTAACCCGCGCTAAAATTGGCGTTGATTTTGGAACGGAGAATCCGGCCCATACTGACGGCTGCCGAAATGGCCAAGGATGCCTCCCGAGCACCGATATAAAGATTTTCAACAACCGTTTCCGAGGTATTCGATACCCAGAGATAAATATAAATAATGTGTTTATCTCAGCAGATTCTTCCCGTGTTTCTAACCTCGAAGCGGGGAGTAATTTATATTGCGTGCCGCGGGGAGAGCAGCCAATATTCTGGCGCGGGGGGGTAATTCCGCAAGATTTGATTCGCGATCTCGCAGTATGGCAGGAAAAGTTGCAAACCGATTACACTTCACAAATTGCTGCGGCAGGCGACCCAGAATGCATTAATTGGTAAGAGCTAGGGAATTTTATATATCAAAATAGATTTTCCGGCGCGGGCTACGGGTTCCTCGCCCAGAAGCCAGCTATACGAATCCTCGGGCTTAATGACGATTCCTTTAGTCGGTCTTCCTTGGGCGCCAGCGAGAAGAGTCGAGGAAACCGCGAAGTATGATCCTGAAGATGGCGCGCCTTTTGCCGACCACCAATCTTCATATTTTTCTCCAAGATAATAACTTGGAGAACCTCCACCGAAATAGTTTAGGTATATTTTTTTCCCGGCGAAAGCTGGATCGTCTTGGATCAAGTCGCGCAAGCGCTTTAAGTCCTGCCCCCAGTCGTAATTGGAGTCCCCGATATATTTGTAACCGTTATCGATCCCGACAAATTCGTTATAGTACGAAAGATAGTAGGGATAGGTCAATATTGCGGAGCCAAAAATCCACAAAAACATTAGCGCCAAAAATAGAATTTTCGGTAGGGGCTCAAATATTTTTTCGTATATGAGATTAATCCAGTCCATAAGTCCATTAGGTGAATCCGAGGCAGGGCGATAAATCCACGCCGCAAGTTCACGCGCGACCAAGAGATAAATGAAGGGGAAAGTCGGCAGGACGTGCCTGACTCCGATATTTAATATGCCTTTCATGGAATATATCCAATAAACCGATATAAATAATATGCAGGCCAAAAGCACAAAATTGCCTTTCGCCCAATCCAGGAGCACCACGATATTTTTTTCTTTGCTTCGCTTAATTCTACGGAGAGAAAGGAAAACCGCAAATAGCGTAAGGACGTGAAATGAGATAGTTTCTTTTATGAGATATGCGGTGGGAAAATAATTCGGCCATCCGGATGAGGAAACCTCGCCCATAAAATATGTCGTATTGCCTCCGCGGGCCCGCTGGATGACCATCAATAACCCCAAGTAATATTGCCCCAACGGACGAGTGTATTTATTTCTGATCAAAAAGGTATCAATATCAACGAGATAGCGCTTGCCAAAAGTGCCCATGACCCAGGTCTCATCGCGGAGCTGCTCCGGCTGCGGATAGTTCCAGACGTGATATATATAGAACGCCCAAATTATCAAGAGAGCTATGACGCCTATTAAAATAATTTTCCCAGCGAGCGCCCAAGCAAATTTAAAATTGTACGAATTTTCTCTAGCTTCGAGGAAAATCCAAAGGATTGCAAGGCCAGCGTATATCGGGAGCAAGAGAAAAAGAGAAAATTTAAGAAGCAAAGCAATGCCGAGGCATATTCCGGCGACGAGCGTGCGTTTTAAAGTTGGACGTATGAGAAATCTTAAAAAACTTGCGAGCCCGATGAAAAATCCAAAAGCAGCCGCAACATCCGTTGTTACGTACCTCGAATGGGCGAGAAAGGTCGGAGAGAATGCGTAAAGAAAAAGGACCATGAGCCCGACCCTCTCTCCGTAAAGCGATCCTACCCAGCGGAATAAAAGCCATCCGAAGACGAGCGCTAAGAGCATTATCGGAAGGCGCGACCAGAATATTATTTTATCCGGGTCATTCCCCGAGCCGTATAAGAGCAGGTTGCCGGCTATCCACTGCCTGTCGTTTACGTTTTCAGAATTCCAAAATGGCTGGCTTATATCAAATTTCAAATCCATGAACATGAGAGGCAAAGCTGCCAAATCCTTCATCAGAGGGGGATGTTCCGGATTTAACCGCGAGTCTTTGTATTTCAGATAAGTGTATCCGGCGCCTATATGGGCCACTTCGTCGAAAGTTGCGGAATCATTCAGGGCCGATGTAAACAAAAGGAGGAACATTACTCCGAGGATAAAGAAGGCAGGGATAATGGTGTATTTTTTTGTCATATGGAATATACTTTTACTGTATGGGAGATTTTATCGAGCAGTATATCAAAATCATTCTGGCGATGGCCCGAATCATATTTCCGCCCGAACTTTTAGCCGTCATTTTTATCATAACATTATTTTTTATTTGGAGATTAAAGAGGGGAAATAATAAGGGCAATAAAATCTCCGGGAACAGCAAGCCTGATTCTTGAGTATTTTTTCACGAGAGAGGAGGCAAAATTTTTATCTTCTTTCGTGAGAAAAACGACCACCGCTTGTTCCGGAAGTTTCTTTTGAAATTCGGCATCTAGGTCTTCCGGAGAAAGGTAATGAAAATTTTTGCGCATCCGGGCTTCGGGAAGAAAGGTATCTGTCCCAAATAAAACCGATTGGCTTGAGATCGTAACAATTCGTCCGTCCAATCGTTCGCCAGCAATCACGATGTATTTATCGACATTGTCAGGGAGCGTATTTAAATACTGCGCAATATTCCAGTCGTGCGTATTAAAGGCAGCGGGTACTTCCGGATGCCTCGCCCATCGGTTGAAATATGTGTCGTACGCGTTAGCCGCGATTGCTATTACCATAACCGCCAAAAGAAGGCCGAACTCTTTCCCGATTCTTGAAAGCTGGTGTGAATGTCCCGGATGTTTTTCCCTGTTTTTTTTGAGCCACCTCTTTGAATATTCTATTATTTTCTCGAGCCCGAAGGCAGATAAGATCATAACCGGTGGAATCGCGATAATGCTTCTAAGCGCGTGAGGAAGCCCCTCGGAAGATATCATTACGGGGATGAGCATGAGCGCAATCCAGAAAATAAGGAATGCGGAATTGAATCGCTCCGTTAGATCGGAAGATTTTTTGAATATATTTATTTTGGCTATGATTACGCCTATTAAGAAAAATATCCCGACTATAATTGAAAGCTCCGGCGCGCCTGAAAAATTATGACGCCAATTTGGATCTCCGTATATCCAGAACATCCCTATCGTCTTGGCCGCATTTATAACGAAAGCCTTGAGCGGCAATGGTTCGGAGAAAACGGAAATCTGCGAGGTTCGTCCGAAAAAATCCGCCGGGTGGTCGAAGAAAAATAATCCTAAGGGGATAAAAGCTATCGCGGCGAATAGTATGAAGATTAAGGCAAGGCAGGGGAAACAAGTATCGCGGCGCGGCTTATTCCATCCCGAAATTATAAGCGGGAGAAGGAGAAGTGGGGCGGCGCGGTAAGCAATATAACTATGGAAGCCGAGGCCGAATAAAAGCCCGCCTGCCGCAGCCGATATTATTTGCGAGGGCGCCGATCCAATATCCTTATAAAATCTGAAGAAAAAATATAGCCCCCAGACAAGAAAGAATGGAGCCATGATAGCGCGAAAGCCGATCCGCGAAAAATTAATGTGCCAGAAACTTGTAGCAAGAAAGAAAGCGGCAAGAAGCGCGAGTCTATCGCGATTTTGGCGCGAACGAAACATTTCCCGTGAAAGTAGAAAAATGCCGAGGACAGTAAAAACTCCAAAGATTCCGGAAACTCCGCGAAGGGCCCATGGTTTGTTTCCAAAAATTGATATAGAGAGCGCTTGGATATTTATGAAAAGGCCTTCACGACCGTTATTATCCCGATAGAATACTTCGAATTGTTTATTTGCCAGTGCTTCAGAGGCATCATTCCCATTCATGGCCTCGTCGGGGTAAAGGCCAGGGGGAGTCGATCCAAGGTCCCAGAAACGCAAAAATACCGAAAGCGCAATAATTCCTAGAAGCGCCAAAAATGCTTTACCAGACATGAAGTAATTATATGGTATTATGTTATCTATGAAGAAGGATATCTTGATCGGTGCCGTTGTCGGAATTTTAACCGGCTTTTTTGTTTTGACAATATTCTTTTACTTATCTATCAATTTTCAAAATAAGAACTTGATTATCTTGGGCGGAATCCCGATATTGTGGGGCGGGGGCGTATGGCTTGGATATTTTCTTTCGCGTTTTGTCCCATTTTTCAAGCAGTTTGGAAAATTCGCGACAGTCGGATTTTTGAGCGCCTCAATTGATTTTGCTGTATTAAACCTCGTAAGTGACGCGACGCGGGTTACTGCGGGGACAACGGTCGGCCTCATTAATATCCCAGGTTTTTTGGTTGCGGTTACGAACGGGTATCTGTGGAATAAATTATGGGTCTTTCCTTCCGCCTCGGGAGAAGGATCGCTTTTCCACGACTTTCCTAAATTTCTGACCGTTACCGTCTTGGGCCTCTTGATCAATAGCGGCGTTATAATTATTTTAACGACATATATTTCGAGTCCCGCGGCGTTCGACACCAAAGAGTGGCTGAATATCGCAAAAGTTGTCGCAAGCGCCATAGCGTTAATCTGGAATTTTATCGGATATAGATTTATAGTTTTCGCGCAAAAAAAATGAGCGAGGTGCTCTATCGGAAATATCGCCCGCAGGATTTCGGCGAGATCGTCGGCCAAAAATCGGTTGTAGAAGTCCTTCGCGCCTCCATCTTAAAAAATAGAATCGCTCATGCGTATCTTTTCTCCGGACCCGCGGGAACCGGGAAAACCACCGTTGCGCGGATTTTCGCGCGGGCAGCAAACTGTCTTGAGGACTCTCCCGAAAAACGCCCCTGCAACAAATGCGAGATTTGCAAAGAATTTTTTTCGGGGGTTGGGCTAGATTTGATTGAAATAGACGCGGCTTCATCGCGCGGGGTAGACGAGATAAGATCGCTCCGCGAAGGGATTCGCTCTTTGCCGTTTCGCGCAAAATACAAAGTTTATATCATCGACGAGGTTCATATGCTGACCAAAGAAGCTTTTAATGCGCTTTTAAAAACGCTCGAGGAACCCCCGGCGCACGTAATTTTCATTCTTGCGACAACCGAGCTCGAAAAAGTTTTGGATACCATAATTTCCCGCACCCAGCACTTTGAATTCCGGAAAATAATGGAGGAGGATATTCAAAAAGCGCTCGATATGATTGTCAGGAAGGAGAAAATAAAAGTTGATGAGGAAATTTTGAGCATAATTTCCGTTCTAGCTTCAGGATCGCTCAGGGATGCTGAGAGCATGCTAGACCAGGCGCTTGCCGCGAGCGTGGGCGAGCTTGAAGAGGAAGAGATAAGAAAGCTCTTCGGCGTTCCGGCGCGAGACTTGCTATTGGGCATGACCAAGGCAATTCTGGAGCGCGATATAAAATCCGCGTTGTGGATTGTCCACAAAAGCTCCGAGGAAGAAGTTGACCAGAAATCTTTTCTAAAACTTTTGATCAGGAATTTTCGGTTTATGCTCTATCTTAAAATTGACCCCGCCTACGAAAAAGAACTAGCAAATTTTATATCCGAATCGGAATTGAATGCCATGAAAAACTTCGCCAAAGAAAATGATATCAAAAAATTCGAGACAGTCCTGAATAATTTAAATGACGCATATCCTCTCTTGAAAATTGCATATCTCCAACAGCTCCCGCTTGAGCTCGCGATTTTGAAGATCGCTGGACAATAAAGCAAAAGTCCCGCGTCGCATTTCTGCAACGGGGGACCTTTTCTATGGCTCGCGATAGTGTCCACCTGAGTAATTTAGTCTCCCTTGGCAACACCCTTTCTTAGTTTACTGCATACAACTCTCATAATCACGTGCCTATGACCTTCGGGCACATTGTTTAGATCCATTGCTTCTCCAACGATGCCCTTGATCCATGTCTTTCTTTCTTCTTCTGTCATTTTTTGCCCGGGCACCTTCGTCGCTCCGTATAGCATCTTGGTAGCTTTAAGAACCTTTCCAAGAACCGATTCCGATGGAATGTCCACGATGCGCCCCTCCTTTCAATTTCAATTACCATAGCACAAAAGGAGAGTTTTTGTAAGGCTATGCAGCGCCGGATATTCAATCTTTTACGGCGTGTTTTATTATCTCAATATTGCAACTTTTGTGCTGAGCGCACCACTTTTGGCATTCTTCGGCTATTTTCTTGTCCAAATAAAACAAACCGCACTCCTCGCATTGATATAATTCCTTCTCATTTTTACGAAAAACTTTACTAATTGGCTGCCGGGCTTGGACTCGAACCAAGATACTCGCCTCCAAAGGGCGATGTCCTACCATTAGACGACCCGGCAATTTAAAAAACCGTAATTAAATAATACTAGAATTTGATATTTATTTCCATATGGTTTAATATTTTCTTGAGTTTAGATTTTTTGAAACTAGGCGTGCGTAGCTATGAAAGGGGTGTTAAATGAAACAGCTGGGTATAGTAGAGTCAAGACCAGCTAAGGAATTTATCGCGCAAGGCAGGCCGAAGTTCGGCGACGTGATTTCTACTCGCGCGAGGGACGACGGGAGCAAGTATCTTGTGTGCCCAAAACGAGGTATCGCAATCACTCTCGCGGTCGGGGACAGGTTTCGGATTCTTGCCCCCATAAAATTTCGCGAAAGGTTCGGTTTCAAAAAAGGCCCCGCTATCGGCGTGCTCAAGCTCAAAGAAGAGAGTTTCATTTTTTGCGTCGTCAGCATCAGAGGCGAAAAGATAACTGACCTGCCAATCAAGGATCTCTCCCGCAGGATTCAATTGAAACCTCTCGACATTCAAGCTTCTGGCTGAAAAACGCAACGGGCGCCGTGATGCCGACATGCAAAGTTCCAAAATGGAAATCCTCCGTCAGGCTAACCTGGCGGAGGATTTATTGCGTTCAAGATACATTATTTCTTGGAACGGTTAAGGGAAAATCTCGTTGATTTTTTTCTCTAGCACTTCAGCGCTGATCGGCTTTAAAATGTAGCCGTTAGCGCCCGCTTTGAGCGCGACTTCGAGGCGCACTGGATCATCGTCCCCGGTCACGAGAAGGAACGGGATATCTTTAAGATCGTTGTCGGCGGTCCGGATTTTGCGAAGGAGCTCAATTCCGGTCATTCCCGGAGGCATATTTAAGTCCGAGATTATAAGGTCTGCCATCTTTTCTCTTAGCTCTTCGAGCGCCTGCATTCCGCTTTCAGCCTCGCGCACATTCTTATAGCCTGAGGCTTCCAGCAATCTAACTATGGCGCGCCGTACTTGAAATTCATCATCAACAATCAATATTTCCACTGATTTGTTTAACATAGAGCCCTCCTTGAAATTCGTAAGAAATATAGCATTTCATACGCTAAATTACAAGTTGGAAATTTGAGCTTTTTGAAGGTAGAATTTAAGATAGAAATGAAACAGCAAAAAATAGTTGAAGAATTCTTAGAGGAACGCGACTAGCGTAAATACCATACTCCTAAGGAGCTTCTTTTAGGCATGGTTGAGGAGATAGGGGAGTTTCGAAATATCATTAAATGGGAGCACGACGAGAAAAAAGTTAAAGAAAAGATCACAAAAAATCACGACGAGGTGGAAGATTTTTTCGGCGATATACTTTGGGAACTTGCCTCGCTCGCGAATTACTGCGATGTAGATTTATCCGACGCGCTTGATAAAATAATCGAGAAGCATAAGTTGCGCTTCCCGGTCGACAAAGTCAAAGGGCATCATACAAATGAATGAAAATTTTAGACGTTAAACCATTTCAGGAGACTTTGGGGGCGGGGATGTGCGAGTCGGCGTCTTTGAAAGAGGAGCCAATTTATGGTATTCTATCCACATGATAAAAAACGATAAACAGCATAAGATTTCTTTGTCATCGCTTGTAGTTGAATTTGATCGCGAGAAAGATAATCGCTGGATTGCTGAAATTCCGCAGCTTCCTGGAGTTATGGCTTACGGCTCGACAAAGCGTGAAGCGCTCCGCCGTGTCTACGCGGTAGCGTTGCGAACGCTTGCGGACCAAGTTGAACACGGAAATCTCGTTGCCCCAATTTCCCGACTTTTTGGATATGGAGTGGGGCGCCGCTAAAGCTTCCGAAGTACTCAAGTCCCTTCTTCGCATTGGTCGGCGCATAAAAAGGCAGAGAGGATCGCATAGAATTCTTGCTCGAGGTGGATGGCCAGACGTTACATTTGCATTTCACGATCGTGAGGAAATCGGTCCACGCATGCTTGCGCGCATAGCAAAATACACAGGACTTACGCCGGATGATTTGTAAAGCATTAATTTCATGAGATCTCCAATCCAAAATAATTTAATAATAGAGTTCCATGTGCCGGATTTTCAGCCGGAGAAAGATTTTTATTCAAAACTCGGATTCGAGGTTATATCAAATGATCCAAAGGGGAAGTACCCGGGGTATATTGTTATGCGGAGAAGCGATCCTTTGGGAAATACGATTTTAAATTTCTACGGGGATGACGAAAGGGTTTATGAGCAGGCATATTTCAAGAAATTCGATCGCGATACCACACGAGGATATGCAATGGAAATCACGATTCCAGTTCAGGATATAGATGTGTTATATAAGGAAGTAGCGCAAAATTTAAAAGAAAGCATTATTCAAGAATTGATTGAGAAAAAAGATGACAAAACAATCTGGCGGGATTTTCGCTTAGCGGACCCATATGGCTTTTACATTCGATTTACAGAATTAATAGATTGGGGGCAGTGAAAATCTATTTCGCGGCGCACGCGACGACAACTGATAACGAAGCAAAAAGGGCTTCGGGATGGAAAGATATCGAACTTTCGGAATTAGGCAAAAAACAAGCCAAAGAATTAGGAGAAACTTTCAAGAATGTCAAACTTGATCTGATTTGCTGTTCGAATTTAAGGCGCGCGGTTGACACAGCGAAAATCGCATTCGGCGATTCAATCCCCATCCTTATTGACTTCCGGCTTCGAGAAATAAATTACGGAAGTTTTAACGGTTGGCCGTCAGAGAAAGTTGAGCCAATAAAGAAAAAGCATATAAAAGAGCCTTTTCCAAATGGCGAAAGCTACGAGCAGGCCATCAACCGCATTCTCGGTTTTTATCAATGGCTGAAAATTGCGCATCCAAATAAAACAATTCTTGTTATTGGTCATCGTGCGACTCAATACGGCTTAGACATAATGAACGGAAAAACAATTGAAGAATTACTTAATACCCCATTCAAATGGCAGCCGTATTGGGAATATGAAGTATGAAAATTTTAAACGTTAAACCATTTCAGGAGACATTAAACACCGGGATGTGCGGGCTGGCGTCTTTGAAAATGGTTTTGGATTTCTATGGAGTTTCGAAAACTGAAAAGGAATTGGCGGAACTTTGCGGGACGGATGCAAAACTCGGAACCGATGAAGAAGGCATAAAGAAAGCGGCGGAATCTTTGGGATTCAAAGTTGAGATAAAAAATAACTCATCTTTTGAAGATATTCAAAGTAGGCTTGATAAAGAAGTCCCCATAGTTGTTAATTGGTTTACAAGGGGCGTTGACGATTTCGGCGTCCCCGACGGGCATTATTCCGTTGTTGTGGGGTTGGATGATGTAAACATATATCTGCAGGATCCGGAGATTGGAAAACTGCGGACGCTCGAGCGCGAAGACTTTTTGAAAGTCTGGTTTGATTTCAGGGGGGAGACGATTAAACCCGAGGAATTGATTATCAGGCAGATTATTGCGATTTATAAATGAAAAAAATTTGGGAGTGGTGGCAGTATAGTGTATACGATCTTGGGAACGGACGGGTTTTGAAAAGATATCATTCGTAGCTAGGATCATTAAGGACATGAATGATTATCAAAAGATTAGCTTTTCTGGGTTGGTTAAGAAATAAGAGTCGCTACGAGCAATTTTGTCGAAATCATGCTATAGTAACGCTTCTATGCCTAAAGCGGAAACAATTCTCTCGTTTGAGAGAGCGTCATTTGAATACGGACATAATAAACCCATTTTAGACGAGGTTAATTTTTCGTTGCGGCTTGGCGCTAAATTTGCCTTGATGGGTCAAAACGGCGCGGGCAAAAGCACGATTTTTCAACTTATCATCAAAAAACTTGCTCCTGAATCAGGGAAGGTTAATGTCGGAGAAGGCCTCTCAACAGCGCTTTCCCGCCAGGTTATCGCGCGCGACGAACTCTCGCTTACCGTACGTGAATTTTTCGAGAGATGTTTTTCAGAGAAAGTCTACAACATTGATCCCAGAATCGATGAAGTACTCGAAGTTGTGAATTTAAAAGGGCACCTGCCTGCCGGCAAGGCAGGCGAAAAAGTGCACGAACGAATTATGAAATCATTTTCCGGTGGCCAGCAAGCGCGCCTTCTTTTAGCCTCTGCGTTAATTCAGAATCCCGATTTACTTCTGCTTGACGAACCAACAAATAACCTGGATAAGGCGGGGATCGAGCACCTAACTCAATTCCTCACTAACTATAACAAAACGGTAATTGTCATTTCTCATGATGCAAATTTCTTAAACGCGTTTACCGAGGGCGTGCTCTATCTCGATTTGCATACGCAAAAAATTGAGCAATATGTTGGCAACTATAAAGATGTCGTAGTCGAAATAGCCGCCCGTATCGAAAAAGAAAATAAGAAGAACGCACAGCTTGCAAAAGAAATTCAAGAAAATAAGGACAAAGCCAATTTTTTTGCGCATAAAGGCGGCAAGATGCGGAATGTTGCCAAGAAAATGAGGGATAAAATTGAGGTGATGGAAGAGAATCAAGTAGACGTGCGCAAGGAAGATAAAACAATACGAAGGTTTGCAATCTTCCATCAACCCGATCTTATCGGCGAGGTGCTCCACATCTCGGCATACACGGCGATGAAAAATCACAAGATGGTGAGCCTCAAAGCGGATATTTCAATGGGCAAAAACCGGCATCTCCTTTTGAAGGGCCCAAACGGCATCGGCAAAAGCACACTTCTCGAATCTATAGCGCTGGGAACTGCGAAAGGAATTACGATTGCCACCGGAGTTCGAGTTGGATATTATCGCCAAGATTTTTCAACGCTTAATTTTGACGATACGGTTTACGATTCGCTAATGGCGGTTATGGAAAAACAAGTTGAAGAGAACCTTAGGAGTGTCGGCGCAGGTTTTTTAATACCGAGAATGATGAAAACGAGAATTGGAGATCTTTCGGAGGGGCAAAAGGGACTCGTGGCATTTGCTCGCCTGGTTCTTCAAAAACCCGGACTTCTTATTTTAGACGAACCAACGAATCACATTAATTTTCGCCATATTCCGGTTATCGCCAAAGCGCTTGACGCGTATCAAGGCGCGATGATCCTCGTATCTCACGTGCCTGAATTTGTCTCGCAGATTCGCATCGATGAGATATTAGATCTGGAAAAGTGAATAAAATGTTAAAATTTAACATATGAATATCCATCCGATTCTGGAAGAATCTAAGGCGGATGTCGTAATCATTGGTGCCGGCGCGGCTGGACTCATGGCCGCAAGGGAACTAGGGAAAGCCGGGAAGAAAGTAACTATATTAGAAGCGAGGGATAGAATTGGCGGGAGGATTTGGCCTTTGTCCAAGGACGAATTCGGATATGACGCGCAGGCGGGAGCAGAATACGTGCACGGTGAGGCGCGGCTTGCGAAATATTTGATGAAGGAAGCGGGGATGACGCTCATTCAAACGCAAGGCGATATGTGGAACTCATACGGCGGCGATGTTGCCATTAATAACGAGCGCATTCCGAATCAAGACGAGCTTCACGGAAAATTGAGAGAATTGAAAGGCGACATGCCGATTGCGGAATTTATAGAAAAATATTTTCCGGGCGAAAAATATATCAGCCTTCGAAATTCCATTTTTGGGATCGTGGAGGGATATGACGCGGCCGATCCTATGCGCGCGAGCACTTTTTCCTTGCGGGATGAATGGCTGGGCGGCCAAGATTGGCTGCAGTATCGCTTGAAAGAAGGCTACGGGGCCATGCTTAAGTTTCTCGAATCGGAATGCAGGAAAAATGGCACGGAAATAGAACTCAATAAAATTGTCCGGGAAGTCGTAATACATAATGGCAAGACGAATGTCCGCACCGCCGACGGCAATAATTACGAAGCCGAGAAAGTTATTGTTACGGTTCCATTGCCGATACTCGCCGATATTAAATTTACCCCGGCTATCCCTGAAAAATTGGAAGCGGCGCGAAAAATTGGATACGGAGGTGTAATTAAAATCCTTCTGAAATTCAAAAGCCGATGGTGGATAAATGCTTTCGGGAAAGATTTCGGCGAGATGGATTTTATATTCTCGAATGAGGAAATCCGCACATGGTGGACGCAGTATCCGGATTTAATTCCGGTGCTGACGGGCTGGCTTGCGGGACCGAAATCGCAGGAGTTTTTGCACAGTTCCGACGAGGAGATTATTGAAGCGGGGATCGGATCGCTTGCGAAAATTTTTAAAGTTGATAATGAATACGTCAAAAAAGAATTGGTTCACGCCAAAGTTGCCAACTGGCCAGCGGATCTCTATGCGAAAGGGGCGTATTCGTACTGGACGCCGGAGTCGGAGAAGGCTCAAGAGGAGTTATTAAAGCCAGTCGATAATCGAATTTTCTTTGCTGGAGAGGCATTCGACCGAGGAGGCGAAGCTTCAACTGTGGAAGGGGCTCTGGCAAGCGGGCGTGAGGCTGCGAAGAAAATATTGAATTCATCTTTGACAGATTGATTCCAGAAATGGTAAATATAGAGGGAAATTGAAAATCAAACTAGGAGGATTTTTTATGGCGACAACCTCAGTACCTTACCAAAGTTATCCGATCATTTGCGAAGGCAAGACAAAGATCGTAAGAATGTCTCCGGACGATAATACGCTCGCCGTCTTGGTGGCTAAGCCGGATATTACTGCGGGAGACGGCGCGAAGCACGATATCATTCAAGGCAAGGAGCAGATTGCAACTTCCACAACCTGCAACATATTTAAGATGCTCAAAAGTTGCGGGGTGTCGGTTGCGTTTCGGGAACAGTTGGACGAGAAGACGTTTAGCGCGGAGTACTGCGAAATGCTTCCTTACGAAGTCGTAATCCGACGCGAGGCCCACGGTTCATATTCGAAGCGCTTCCCGTTTCTCTGCAGGGGGCACGTTTTCCCAAAACTTGTTCTTGAATTCTTTCTGAAGACTAGCGGCCGAGTTTGGCAAGGGAACACTCTCCCAAAGGACGACCCGCTTATCGAATTTGTTATTGGGGGCATCAATCTCCAGCGTCCTGATATTCCTTCCTGGGATTCACAATCACATGTATTGCATATCGAGAAGTACCCGCTTTGTGATCAGCCTAAGACTTTTACGGCTATGGGTGAAATAGCTCGCGAAGCTTATCTCATTCTCGAGAAAGCCTGGCAACTTGTCGGGAGGAAACTCGTAGATTATAAAGTGGAGTTCGGACTAGATCACAATGGAATACTGCGTCTCGCTGACGTTATCGACAACGATTCGTGGCGTGTTGTCGAGGACGGTCAATATATTGACAAGCAAGCCTACCGGGACGGCGAAGACCTCAATGAAGTTACCGAGAAGTATCGGCATGTTCAACGGCTTACGGAACTCTTCTCTCTTCCTCGCCAACGTATTATTTTCTGGAGAGGGTCTGACAAAGATGACTTCTCCTTACTCAAGGAGGTTTTCGGCAAATACGTCGGCTTTGCAAGGGAGGTCGATTTCGTTGAGATTACATGTTCTGCGCATAGGAAACCAGCTCATGCATACCAAGAGTTAGCGCAAGTTGTTCAGAAAGTTCCAGATGCCGTTGTCATCGCGTATGTCGGTAGGTCAAACGGGCTGGGGCCGACTCTCTCTGGGAATACATCGGTCCCAGTAATAAGTTTGCCGAATGGGTGGAGGGAATTTCCAAATGATGTTTGGTCTTCATTGAGAACTCCAAACGAAGTCCCGGCATCAACGATTCTCGAACCACAAAATGCAGTTCTGCACGCCCTGCAGATTCTGGCACTCCGAAATCCCAGGCTTTACGCTAAGATTCGTATAGAGCAGGAGAAGAGGGCCATGAATTTTTTTGAACTGCGATAGTTTTTGATCTTCTGGAATCAAACGGCGGAGGTGGTTAAAAACCCCTCCGCCGTTGTATTTTGGGTTTGGATGTGGTAAGTAGATATTAAAAGATCCAAGTCTTAAGGAGGAACTTATGGGAAGACGAATGGAGGTGTATGAAAAGCATCCGTCAAGCGTAGGTGTTGTCGTTTTCGGTGTGGTGCCAAAAGGCAGTCGCCTTGCTTGTCTGTATGGCTTACGGGCTAGGTTTCTTTTAACCAACAAACTTTTTTACAAATAGCCTGCGAAAAGCGGCGAGGAAACCCTTTAGCCGCTTTATTTTTCGGCAATTTTTTCATAAAATAAAGGTTCATATGCTGATCGACGACGTAACAATCAAGATTCATGCAGGGAATGGCGGGAAGGGAGCTGTAGCTTTCAATAAAAACCTGATGAGTCTTGGGCCGGTTGGCGGATCGGGCGGCAACGGGGGAAGCATTTCTTTTGAAGGCGTCTCGGATTTAAGTTCTCTCGGGCAATTTCGATATAAAAAGGAGATACGAGCGAAAAATGGGGAAGATGGTAAGGGGCAATTTAACGACGGCGCGGACGGAGCGGATCTCGTTTTGAAGGTTCCGATTGGAACAGTAATTCAAAAAATAGGCAAGATCGGCACTGAGGAAGTCCTGAAAATCGGGGAAAAAATTCTTATTGCAAAAGGCGGGCACGGAGGGAAGGGAAACTTTTTATTTCGCTCGCCTAAATTAACCACACCCAAAAGATTCCAGGAGGGGCTCTCGGGCGAAGAATTTAAATTAAAGCTTGAGCTCAAACTGATCGCCGATGTTGGGTTAATCGGCCTGCCTAACGCCGGAAAATCGAGCTTGTTAAACGAGCTTACGGAAGCAAAAAGCAAAGTCGCAAATTACGCGTTTACAACACTCGAGCCGAATCTGGGAGTATATTACGATTTAATTCTCGCGGACATCCCAGGGCTAATCGAGGGAGCGTCTTCGGGAAAAGGGCTAGGCATAAAATTTTTGCGGCATATTGAGCGCACAAAAATACTTTTTCATTTAATCTCTGCGGAATCAGAAAACCCAGCGAAGGATTATAAAACGGTCCGAGGGGAGCTCAAGGCCTATAACGAAGTGATGTTGGAAAAGACGGAATACCTGTTTCTTTCAAAGAGTGATACCTTGCCCGCGGTGGATATGAAGAAAAAACTTTCGGCACTGAAAAAAGTAAATAAAAACGCAATAGCAATTTCCATTCACGATTGGGATAGCATGGAGAAAGTAAAGAAGATTTTAAATGGGATAAATTTGAAGAAATAAGACAGCGTTGCCAGCTTATTTTAAAAACAGTATCATAATAACTATGAACAATTATATTGAGCGACTCAAAAAATTTATGACGGTTAAGTTTTCTGTTATTTTGGTGGCTGTAATACTTCTTGCCGCAATTGGATACGGGTATAGGGGGCTGGTTGTCGCAGCGACGGTGGACGGCTCGCCCATAAGCAGGTTATCGGTTATTCGGATGCTTGAGAAGCAATCCGGAAAAATTGTTCTTGATAATCTTATTACGGAAAAGCTTATTGCGAGCGAGGCCGAGAAAAGGGGTATTTCTATCCCGAAGGAGGAGATCGACGCAGTAGTTAGCGACATAGAGAAGCAGGTGGGAGCGCAGGGGCAGACGCTGGATCAGGCGCTCTCCATGCGAAATATGACAAGAGAAGATTTAATCAGCCAGATAACGCTGGAAAAAGAATTGCAGAAAATTCTCTCGGATCAGATCCAGGTATCCGGCTCCGATATTGACAATTTTATTAAGGAAAACAAGATTACTCCTCCCAAAGGCGAGGAAGCGGATTTTCGGAAAAATGTAGAGGACCAGTTACGCCAGCAGAAGCTTAGCTCGGAGGCCAATGTGTTTATAACAAGCCTCAAAGAAAAAGCTTCAATCGGTCGCTTTGTAGACTATTGATTTCCATTTGATCGAAGTTGAAAAAAATTTTGATCTGAAGGCGGGGGATAAGGAGAGATTAATTCAGGATGCGAAGCTGATTTCCAAGAAATCTTTCGCGGATATTTACTATGACACTGATGATTTTCGGCTGACGACGAAAGATTATTGGTTGCGCCAGCGGGAAGGGAAATGGGAATTGAAAGTTCCCTTCGGAGAGGCAATTCAGAAAAAAGCGACTGATCAATATTACGAGCTTGAAGACGAAAGCGAAATCAGAAAAACAATCGGCGCGAATTGGGATCTGATAAGGCCGTTTGCAAAAATTATTACAACGCGGGAAAGTTATCAAAAAGGGGAGTTTCATTTGGATTTCGACGAGATGGATTTTGGATTCAAAACTTTTGAGGCAGAAATTATGGTGGCAGATGAAAAAGATGTTCCCGAGGCCGAGGGAAAAATTATGGCCTTTGCCAGCGAGCATGGCATCGCCTCAGCCCCGGGCGCCGGAAAAGTCATAGTCTATATTAAACGCAATAATCCAGTACACTATCAAGCGCTTTTGAAAGCCGGGGTAGTTAGAGCAATTGGACGGCCTATTCCAATTTTACCGCCGCCTTATATCTTTCTTGGCCCGCTTTTAATCGGAATTGGGGTCAATATTATATACCCATTATCAATCTTTAGTATGGGTTTGCGCTGGAGGCTCTTGATTTTTATATTACTAATGGCTACGGGCGCTAGTATTCTGTATTGGGCAGTTAAAACTTTGCTCAGATCCAAGGTGGATCCGCGCTTTAAACCAGTAGGCGTGGTCGTAACAGAGGGTCCATTCGCGTTCACGCGGAACCCAATGTATGTCGGCTTTACGCTTTTTTATCTGTCGCTGACTGTCGCTTTCAATACTCTTTGGACGGTGTTTTTCCTGCCTATAATATTCTATACTCTACATTACGGAGTCATCCTTCGGGAGGAGAAATATTTGGAGGAAACTCTTGGCGAAGAATACATTAAATATAAGGCGCGAGTGCGCAGATGGTTATGACTAGACTTTCCTACGCAAGTACGAAAAATAAGGATATGAAATACGCCGTCAAGATTGATATTCTGGACGATTTTTTCTTTTTGGAAACGGAGAAAAGAAAGTATATATTCCTAGACCACCGGGAATTTGGATTTTTTCAGGAAAGAAATAAAGACAAAAATATCGAAGGGGTTTTAGTGAAAGGCGGGAGCCGAAACGATTTCGCACTCGCCTTGATACGGGAATATTCTCCGAATTCTAATGAAATCGCAGTTCCGGCATATTTTCCGCTCGACCTTGCCGACTTCCTGCGGGAAAGGGGGGTAACTCTTAAAATCACGCGCCCGTACTATGAAGGGCGCGCGGTAAAGAACAGCGAGGAGATTAATATGATCGAAAGTAGCGTTAAAAAAACTCATTCGGCGTTTCTTAAAATCGAAGAAATTCTTAATGCATCTGAAATTAAAGCAGGGCTGATAATTTTCAAAGGAGAAGCGCTGACTAGTGAATTTTTGAAACGCGAAGTAGAGGAGGTCTTATTTAATAAGGGGATGCTGAATACAGAAGGCATGATAATTTCTTCCGGTAAAGACGCGGCAATTTCCCATCACCAGGGGCAGGGGAAGCTATCCGCAAACCAAACGATCGTCTGCGATATATTTCCTGTCTCAAAAAAGACGGGATATTTTGCGGATGTGACGCGGACATATATAAAAGGGAAACCAAATAAGAAGATTATGAAAATGTATGATTCCGTTTTGAGAGCGCAAGAAGCGGCGTTTAGGGTAATAAAACCCGGAATTATAGCCAAAGAGATTCATAAAGCAGTTGCTGATTCAATCATTAATGATGGGTTTGATGTTGGGGATACTGGATTTACCCACGGGACGGGGCACGGCTTGGGGCTTGAGGTTCATGAAGCACCCCACGTAAATCGGACTTCAGAAGATGTATTGAGGCCGGGATCTGTCTTTACGATTGAGCCAGGACTCTATTACGCAAATCTTGGTGGCGTGAGGATAGAAGATGTAGTTTTTGTGACCAATAAGGGATATAGAAACCTTACAAACTTCTCAGATAGGTTTATAATTGAGTAGTGAACAGGCGTCTGATTTTAGGGAATAGGACAAGATTGATACTCTTGCTATTTATTGCATTGATAGTGGTTTTTTGGATTTGGGGATATATTTCCCGAGACGGAATTATATATAAGCTAGTAGAGATAATTCAAAAAAATGATTCAAATAATAATGTATTTTTGTCGCTTGGGATTTTTTGGCTATTCGCGGTTGCGTCCGTACTCTTGGGACCTTTCACGAGTGCACCACTCGTTCCCATCGCATTGATCCTCTGGGGGAATTGGGTAACATTTTGGATACTTCTTTCCGGCTGGATTACTGGAGGGATGATTTCATACTCAATCGGTCGGCACCTTGGTCATTCAATTGTAGCAAGGATTATCACACAGGAAAAAATCAAAACGTGGGATGAATTTATTTCTAGCCGCATGACATTTCTATTCGCGCTCCTGTTTCGCTTGGCGATGCCCGCCGAAACTGGATATATTTTTGGATTGGCGCGCTACAGCTTCATTAAGTACATGATAATTACCGCATTTGTTGAAATCCTTACCGCAGTAGCACTAATTTTTTCAGGGGAGGCGCTGATAGATCAAAATTTTGTAGGGTTTATCTCCTGGGTCGCCATTATTGTCATATTGATTGGGGCAACCGCATACATCCTGGCTAATAGAGCAAGAAAACACGCACCGAGCGATAAATCATAGGCAGTATTAGATAAAAGTTACCTCAACGTTATAAAACAACTAGATTTTTAGCTCGTCATCTAAACTTTTGTCGGCTTGTTCAATCTCCGAGGAATCATCTGAGAGAAATGTTATCTGGATTTTTCTTGGTTTATTAACGTGCTCAATAGTGTCTAGAAAATTTTTGATGTCTTCGAGCTTGTAAACGCGATAGTTATTGATGGGATGACGATATGCTGCCAATTTTTTCCTCTTATCCCAGTTGCGAAGCGTCAAGGGCGATACCCCAAGCATTCGTGCAGCTACCTTAATCGTTATAAACTTTGATGAATCGTTGTCGCTCATACATTACTGATTATTTTATACACTAAGTTTAGATAGTTTTTATATGTTTGGAAAGTGAATAAGTTTTCAGATCGACCTCGAGAAAAAATCCTTATTTCTCCACAGGATTTTTGCGTTTTTGCTGTAGTAGGATTGCTTAATAAAAAACTAAAATATATAGAGAGGTCGAGATCTCGTCCAATGGGTCGAATAAAAAAATCTTGTTGTGTTGAATGAAGAATTAAAATTCAACGGTAAAGAAATTTTACTCGAAGGTAAAATTTATTTGTCGTTGAAATCTGCTGCGGCAATATCCGGATATCACAGCGATTATTTGGGGCGACTTGCTCGACGCGAAAAAATTCGTTCAAAGCGAGTCGGCAAGCAGTGGTTTATCGAAAAAGATTCTGTATTGGCACTTCCTCGAGTTAACGGCTCGAGGGCGTTGTTAAATATTTCTCACGAGCCATTAATTCTTGAATCAACAGCGGATTATCTCAAAACAGCGGATCTAGGTCTGGATGCAGAAGGGGCGATGCAGCCGGAAATTGTTGAGGCATCATTTCCCGCAAACATAGTTCCCGCGGCTGTTGAGCCTTTTATTAGAGATTTTGATACTCACGAGCTAAGGTCGAGTAAGGTCGAGAGGACGACCCCATATAATAGAGAGCAGTTTTTATGGAGAAAATGGATTCCTGTTGTTGTACTAACAACCTTGATTCTTTTGCTAACTTGGAATTACGACTATCTCTTGGGGGCAGCGATCACATTCCACAACACATTTAGAGCGGAGAAGAAGGTTGCTGTAACGCCTCCTCCTCCGCCGCCGGAAGTTCCCACGCCACAGCCTCCCGCTATTCCGGAGAGCTTATTAGCGGAATACGGCACACTTGCAGATGAGCTGGCCCAATTGAAAACAGAGGTAGAAAGTTTAAGAAACTCAAGAAGCATCGTTCGGATAGAGGGAGAGCACACGATCGAGCGCAGAATTGAAAAGATTGTCTCGGGAATAAGCGAAGCCGATGTCAATAAGAAAATTTTCGACTTGGAGCAGGCTCTCCAGACCAAGATAAATGGTTTGGATCGCTCAGTTTCGATTGTGCAAAGGATTGATAATCTCGGCAATGTAACGCTTGGCAGTATAACAAGCTCAAACTCAATCGATACCGATGATCTCACGGTCGGAAATTTGACTATAACGGGTACATGCACCGGATGCCCCTCTGGAGGAGGCGGATCAGGGACTGTAAATTCAGGAATAGCCGGAGCGCTTGCGTTTTATCCCGCCACGGGCACTACACTCGACGATGCCTCGACGCTACTTTGGGATGACACGAATCAGTTTTTAGGGATCGGGACAACATCGCCCGCTTTCAAACTTTCTGTTGTTGGCGAAGGAATCATAACCGGGAATCTTTCGGTCGGGACATTGGTCGCTACGGGTACGACCCGTTTTAACGGAGTCACCTATACTTGGCCCGGCGCAATTACTGCCGGGAATTTTCTACAGGTTGATTCGTCAGGAAATTTGACCTGGTCTGCGGCCGGAAGCGGTGGAGGTTCGGATTCCAGTTTTATTTTCGCTTCAACTGATGGCGGTTATCTCCGTATGGCAACGACAACAAATCGCCTAGGCATCGGAACTACGACTCCGTACGCGAAGCTATCTGTAAATTCCGGAAGCATCGCGACAACAACCTTGGCTCTCGTCCCGGTTTCCGGACAGACAGCAAACATTATTGATATTTATAATACTTCCGGCGCTCTCACATCCGTTTTAACATCAAGTAATTTTTTGGGTATTGGAACAAGTTCTCCGGCATATAATTTATCTGTTGCGGGGCATGTTCTTTTCGGGGGGAATGCAACTGCGACTGGGTTAATCTATTCACAAGGTTCAGGAACATCAACCTTTAACGGAGGCATCTCAGCAAATAGTTTTGCATCTTCAAACGGCCTTACCATCACCGGCGGCAACATTCTCTTAACTTCCGGCGCAACTTCAACATTCAACAACGGACTCAAACTTACAGCCGGATGTTTTGAAATGCCATCCGGAACTTGCCTTACAAACTCCGGAGGAGACGCCACAACATTAGACGGCATCGATTCTCTTTCATTCCTTAGGTCTGACACCAACGACTTCTTTACTTCCGGAACTCTTACCTTCAACGGAGGAACCAATCTAAACTTAACTAACGTAGGAAACAATATTGTCCTCTCAACCGACTCATCGGGCAACGTTGTCGGGACAACGACTCCGAGCTTCGCTTCAATAAACGCGACTTCAACAGCCGCGACTTCGACGTTTGCGGGAGGATTACAAGCCGGAGGTTCAACTGGAATTTACGTTTTGCAAAATGGAAATGTTGGAATTGGGACGGCGGCACCAACGGAATTACTCCAGCTCAATGGAGGTAACCTCTTCCGCTCACGGACAGCAGATGTCACACATGGGATCAAATTTGGTGACCAGATTACCCCGGGGGCAAGTGATAAGTGGTCATCAGTAACAACCCGTGGTGGAGTTAGTCAACATTTGTATCTCAATGCGGGTCGCGATGACGCGCTAGTGGCTGGCAATATCATCTTTGCTACCGACATAGCAGGTCTCGTCGGCATCGGCACCACCACTCCCGGTTCCATTCTCTCCGTTCAAGGTGTCGGCAACTTCCAAGCAGGAACGTCTACTATATATACAGGCGTAAATGCTCCTGGATTCCTAGCCACTTCATCCGGATTAACCATCTCCGGGGGGAGTATTTTGCAGACCAATAACGCCACCAACACTTTGGCTGGGGGAGTGAGAATCACCGGGGGGAATCTCCAAGTCTCCACCTTAACCGGCTGCAACGGAGCCTCTGTCCTTGAAACAGATACCAATGGAAACCTTCAGTGCGGTTCGGACGCTGGAGCTTCCGGAGTAGTCACTTCAGTTTCAAATTCCGACTCCACCCTTACAATCTCTCCAACTGCGGGGGATGTCGTCGCTTCTCTTAATCTCACAAACCCAAATACATGGACGGGACTTCAGCAATTTTCACAAGCTTCCGCCACCCAGCTTACAATCGGATTTGTCAACGCTACCTCATCAGCGACTTCAACATTTGTAGGAGGAATATCGGCAGGCGGTCTTTCTTCCTCAAACGGCCTCACTATTACAGGAGGTTCAATATTAAATAGTTCATCTGCCACCTCAACCTTCTCCGGCAACGGAATCAATGTTACAGCAGGCTGTCTCGCTCAATCGGGAGCGTGCCTAACCAATCTTGGCCAGACTATCTCAAACACCGAACTTGAAAATTCCTCAATAACCGTCAACTCAACCAATTCGACTCTTTCATTATCAGGCTCTCCCGTTTCTCTCGGAGGAACATTGACCGCCGACTTAAATCTCTCAAACGCCAATAATTGGACGGGGCTTCAGAGATTCGTGAATGCTTCTTCGACGGCCCTCTCCTCGATTACGACAATCACAATCGGAGGAACTGCAACTACTACAATACAAGGGAACAACGCGACTTCCACCTTCGCCGGAGGGATCTCAACCGCAGGATTCACTTCTTCCAACGGACTCGTGATAACCGGAGGGAGTTTACTGAACACCTCAACCGCGACTTCTTCATTCTCCAACGGCATCAAACTAACCGCCGGCTGCTTTGAAGACTCAACAGGGAACTGCGTAGGAAAAGATTCTTCAACTCTCGGAGGATTTACCTCATCCCAATTCCTCCGAAGCGACACCTCCGACAACTACACTTCAGGAACTCTGACTTTCAATGCAGGAACAAATCTCCAGCTCTCCAACGTCAACGCACACATGCTTCTCTCAACCGATTCATCCGGAAACGTTGTCGCAACTTCAACTCCGCAAGTAGCAAGCATCAATGCCACTTCAACAACCGCGACAAGTACATTTGCCGGAGGACTTTCCGTATCCGCGCTTAATGTTGGAACCACAACCGCAACTTCAACCTTCGCATCTGGAATTAACGTCAACGGACTAACATTTACAAACCTCG
>Ga0209342_10000187_pt1 | contig 68124 bp, 60 predicted proteins | sample RifCSP16_2_FD_184023 | JGI IMG/M metagenome (GOLD analysis project Ga0209342, IMG submission 184023) | Soil microbial communities from Rifle, Colorado - Rifle CSP2_sed 16_2 (SPAdes) (version 2) | ecosystem: Environmental > Terrestrial > Deep subsurface > Rock core/Sediment | place: Rifle... | reverse complement strand
CGAATATGAGCAACAAGTGCGCCAGCGCGAAGTCGCGCATCTCAAAAAGAAAGCGGCTAAACTCGGATTCACGATTGTCGAAACACCTGCCTAAGCTCAACGAGACGCAAGTTTCTGAGCAGGAGCGCCGTTTGCGACGAAGCAATCTCCGCCGCCATGAGCGCACATGGCTGTCCGTGCAGGACGCTTCGCGGCTTCGCAAAACCTGTCCTGAGCGTAGTCGAAGGAAGCGCTCGCAATGTCGCGGGCTGAGCAGTTACCAAACCGCAAAGTCAAACGAAAGGCCTTGCTGAGCATGGCTTTTGGTGTAGGCTCGGTGTCACCTGTCGCCATCGGCTTGTCAATCTGCGGAGGGCGACTATACTTGGAGGAGTATCACGAGAGGGGTGTCTTGGTCTTTGGGCGTTGTTGGACAGATGGGGGCGTGTCCGCCGAAGGGATATCCAATGGACCTGCAACAATACGCATCAGTTTTCTGGCGCCGTGCCTGGCTGATCCTCCTCTGCGTCGCCTTGGGCGGCGGGAGTGCCTTGGTCGCCAGCCAGCTCACCACCCCCGTCTATCGGGCGTCGGCTAAGCTGCTCCTCAACGAGGCGCTGCTCGCCCAGACCGCGGCCTACGCAAGAAATCCCACCTTCGAAAGACTGGCCATGACCTCGATCGAACTGATGACCACGCGAGCCGTGTTCGGGGCGGTCATTCAGCGATTGGGCTTGGAGTTGTCTCCGGACAGGTTGGCGGAAATGGTCCACGTCCAGATCGTGCGCGATACCCAATTGATCGAGGTCAGCGTGGAAGACACCGATCCCCAGCGCGCGGCCCGGCTCGCCAACCTGATTCCCGAGGTGTTTGGCGAGCAGAACCAGGAGTTTCTGGCCAGAAGCTACACTGCGTCCAAGCAAAGCCTAGAATCCGAGTTGCGCTCTCTCGATAACCAGATCGCCCAGACTCAGGCGGCCATTGACGAGCTTGGGACGCCAAGCTCCGCCCAGGAGGAGGCCGACTTGAACCGCCTGCAGTCCGAGCTCGTCCAATACTGGCAGAGCTATGCCAACCTGCTCCAGCGTTACGAGGCCATCCGCCTGGCCGAAACACAGACCACCAACAGCGTGGTTACGATCGAGCCGGCTCTCCCTCCGAAGGGGCCAATTCTTCCCACCACCCTCCTAAACACGCTGTTGGGCGCCGCGGTCGGGCTAATGCTTGGTGTTGGGATCGTCTTCTTGATAGAATACCGCGACGATAGTCTCAAGTCAGCCGATCAGGTCACCGACCTAATGGAGCTGTCGGTCCTGGGGGCTATCGCTAAATTCCCACCCACGAATATCAAAAATGGGCCGATCGTATCTACCGAGCCCTACTCACCTGTTGCCGAGGCCTACCGGGCCCTGGCGACGAATATCCAGCTCTCGCGCGTAGACCGGCCTCTCAAGCGCCTGCTTGTCACCAGCCCCGGCGCACTAGAAGGCAAATCAACTGTGGTCGCCAATCTGGGCCTGGCCCTGGCTCAGGTGGGAGTGAAAGTCATTCTTTTGGATTGCGACCTGCGTCGTCCCACCCTTCATAAGCTCTTCTCGCACCCGAACACAAGCGGCCTGACCGACCTGTTGCTGCAGCCCACTTGGGACCGTAGTGAGGTGATCCAGGCAACGGAAGTGGCGATGCTGGGCTTGATCACGACTGGTCCTTTGCCGCCGAATCCGGCCGAACTTCTTAATTCTGAACGCCTGACCAACTTGCTGGATTTTCTCGCACAGCAGGCTGATGTTGTGCTTGTTGACTCGCCTCCCTGCCTGCCGGTGAGCGACGCAGTCGTCTTGGCTGCTAAGCTCGACGGGGTGCTGATGGTTTTCAAGGTCGGCGCCACCCGAATCCCGGCAGCTACGCAAGCCGTGGAGCAGCTCAAACGCACCAACACCATCCTTGTCGGCGCTGTGATCAACTGGATCTCACCTTCGAAGAATTATTACTATTATGACCCCTACTATCAGTACGAGCCCAACGGTACAGCGAGACTTCAAAGTTGGTTCAAGAAGTGGAAGGCGAGATCCACGCCACGTGAGTCGCGTCGGCCAAGGCCCCCAGGGGGAGCGCCGGGTTGAGGCAGTTTACAGCACGACATTATCGCCAGGCCACAGCGCTGCGTTGGTTTGAGCATTGACATTGATCAGGCGCTTCAGCACGCGGTCGAAGGCATCGCGCTGGCCACTGGTATAGAACACGTGCTGACCGGCCCGCGCAGCGGGCGCACTCAGGCCGCGTTCGGCCAGCACGCGGCCCACCTGCCGCGCGATCGCCGGCGAGGGATCGATCACGTTCACGCCCGGCCCGACGATGCGGCGAATTGGCTCGACGACGAAGGGATAGTGCGTGCAGGCCAGGACGACGGTATCCGCATCCGCCTCGACGATCGGCCGCAGGAAGCTGTGCAGCAGCGCCTCGGTATCGGGCGTGTCGAGTTTCCCCGCTTCGATCTGTTCGACCAGCCCCGGGCAGACCTGATTGACCAGTTTCACGCCGTTGGCGAAGCGCTCGACGACGCTGGCGAACAGCGCGCCCTGAAACGTGGCCGGCGTCGCCAGCACGCCGACGACGCGCGTTTGAGTTCTCTCTACGGCAGGCTTGACGGCGGGTTCCATACCAACAAAAGGAACTTCCGGGAACTGCTCGCGCAGGCCCGTGAGCGCCGCCGCCGACGCCGTGTTGCACGCGACGACGATCGCCTTGCAGCCGCGCCCGAGCAGAAAGCGCGCGATGGCTTCCGAGAAATCACGGATCTGCTCCATCGGGCGCGGGCCGTACGGGATGTGGGCCTGATCCGCGAAGTAGAGCGTGTCTTCGTGCGGCAACTGGCGGGCGATCTCGCGCCACACGCTCAGTCCGCCCACGCCGGAATCGAAGATGCCGATGGGGTGGTCGTTCATGGTGTACGAGGTTTCATTCGCTGCGTGAAACGTGATGCGTGATGCGTGATGCGTGATGGGTTGATTATACTCCGGCCTGTCCCTCTCCCTCTGGCCCCTTCCCGAATAGGCGCAGATCTCTTTTGCCCTTATTGCATGAGTGGTAAAACATAAGAAGGCATGGACGACCTACTGGCTATTTGTATGACATGTTTGATATTGACTTACAAATGAATTCATGGCATAATTTCGACCATGAAGTACAACTTGGAGGCCGCAATGGAGACCTATTCAACCGTTAAAGGACAGATTGTCATCCCGTCGTCACTGCGCCGAAAGTATGGAATCAAGCCCGGCACTAAAATCCACATCTACGAAGAGAATGGGCGCATTGTACTGCAGCCCATCACGCGCGAGTACATTCGAAGCCTGCGTGGGATCCTTAAGGGATCGGGCGCGATGAAAGTCCTTTTGGAGGAGCGCAAGCGCGAAAGGGAGCTATAAGATGGCTCGGCGACCGCGCGTGTTCGATAGTTGGGCACTGATGGCTTTCCTCGAAGATGAACCGTCTGCCGAAAAAGTCGAAGAGCTCATTGCCAAGGCACAGGATGCGGAAGCGCCCTTGCTCATCACGACGGTGAACCTGGGGGAGATTTGGTACAGTCTGGCCCGCTCGCGTTCAGAATCCGATGCCGACACGGCGGTCGCGCACCTCGTTCGACTCGGTTTCGAAGTCATTGATGCGGACTGGGAATTGGCTCGCCAGGCTGCCGCATTCAAGGCCAGATTCAAGCTCGCCTATGCCGATTGCTTTGCTGCTGCATTGGCTAAGCTTAAGCGGTCAGAAGTCGTGACCGGGGATCGGGAGTTCAAGCAGTTAGAGGACGAAGTGAAAATCTATTGGGTATGAAGGCATGCTCTTCGGGCTGCCGGCCGCCGTCGTCGCGCTGATCGGGCTGGCCCTGATCTTCGACTTTCTCAACGGCGTGCACGACTCGCCCAACGTCGTCGCGACGATGATCGCTTCGCGCGCGATGGGGCCACGACGCGCGCTGGCGGTCGCCGCGTTCGCCGAGTGCGCCGGCCCGTTCCTATTCGGCGTGGCCGTGGCGGAGACGATTGGGAGGTGATGTTGACTCGCTGATTCGCCGATTCGCTGACGCGCCGATGCGTGCCATCCGTTTACGCGAAGCGGTTGCCTATCCGATGCCACCTCTACCCGATTCGTTCCTCTTCGGCGTATCGATTTCCGATCACCAGTCGGAAGCGTACGACGAACGCTACCCGCCCGACCTCTGGGATACGTGGGAACGGCGCCCGGGTGTCGTGGCGCGCGGGCGCGCGACCGATTTCTGGCATCGCTGGCGCGAGGACGTCGACAACGCGCATCACATGGGCTGCCGCGCCTTTCGCTTTTCCATCTCCTGGGCGCGCGTCGAGCCGAGGCCCGGCGAGTTCGACGCCGAGGTCCTCGATCACTACCGGGCCATCGTCCTGCGCCTGCGCGAGCTGAACATGGAGCCGATCGTCACGTTGTGTCACTTCGTGTGGCCCAGGCACGTCGAAGATCGAGGCGGGCTGCGTTCGGAGGAGCTCCCGCAGTGGTTCGCGGCGTACGCGGCCCGCGTGCGCGCCGCGCTCGATCCCCATGTGCGTTATTGGATCACGTTCAACGAGCCGAACATCCTGCTGCAAGGATTTTACAAGCTGTGGTTCCAGCCCGACTATGTCTTCCCTCCGGGATACCCGCTCGACATGCCGCCGCACGTGCAGGTCGACGCGACGATCGCCGTGATTCGCCATGTGTTCGAGGCGCACGCGGCCGCGCGCCGGGCGCTGAGGCAGGGTGAAGGCGGCGAGCGCAATCTCGTGTCGTCCAACGTGTTCCAGCTCGGCCTGCCGCCCATCTTGCAGCGCCTGATCGACTGGAACATCCTGCGTCTGAAGGAGTCCAAGGATTGGCGGAAGCAATTCTGGCGCATCTCCGAGCGGCCGTCGATGCCGATCAGCCGCGTCGACGTCATCGTCGGGCCTGCCGAGCAGCTCGAGGCAGAGGGTTTCGACGCAGTCTTCTACGTAGCGGGGCTGGGCGCGCTGGTTCGGCGCGACGGCGAGATCCGCACGCTCGCCGATCTTCAAGGCCGGCGGGTCGCGCGGGCGCAAAACCTGACGTGGGAGGAAGCGGCGGCCATCGAGGAGCGGTTCGGCCGCGAGCGCGTCGTGCCCTTCGACGCCGCCGATCAGGCCGTGTCGGCGCTGAACGCCGGCCGCGTGGCAGCGGTCATCGGCGATCACGCGACGCTGATCGGACTGGCGCACATGGGCGACGCGCACCGCGTGCTCGGCGAGCGCCTGACGCACCAGGCCTACGCGGTCGCGGTGGACGCCGGGCATCCGGCGCTGGTGCACGCCGTCGAGCACGCGCTCAGGGCGCTGCAATCGGAACCGGGGTGGATGGACTTGTGCCGCCGCTACGCGCCGTCGCTCGCCGAAGGCCGGCCGGCGCCGTCGTTCGACATCCTGCCGCAGGCGCCGCGCGGCAACCGGCTGCGGCGCGTGCAGGATCGGGGCAAGGTGATCGTCGGGGTATTGCGCGCCGATATGCCAAGCTTCGGCGCCATCGACGCGGCGGGACGCGCCGGCGTCGAGTTCGACCTGGGCCGAGCGCTGGCCGGGGTCATCTTCGGCGATGCCTCGCGCGTGGAGTTTCGGCGCGCGTCACCTCCCAGGCGCCCTTCGCTCATCCGGCGCATCCGCCGCTGGATCGACGAGCTGCTGCGAGCGTACACGATCTTCTCGACGTTCATCGCGTCGTCGTGGTGGTACCAGGGAATGTTGGGGAAGCTGCCGGAGTCCCTGTGCCCCTTCGACGTCGCCCGGCAACTGGATTTCGTGTCGCTCGATTACTATTTCGGCATCAGCGCGCCGACGCCGGACCAGTTGCTCAAGCTGGCGCGATCCTTGCAGCGCGAGTTCAACGTCACGGCGCTGTGGCCGGACGGCCTGTATCACGTGCTGCGCTATTACCACGATCGGTTTCCGGGCCTCCCGATCGTCATCGCCGAGAACGGGTTCGCCGACGAGCCGGGCAGCTCCCGCCGTGGCGAGCATATTCGCGAGCACCTGCGCGCCGTGCAGCGAGCCGTCGCCGAGGGCATCGACGTGCGGGCGTACTGCGTGTGGAGCATCACATCGAATCGAGAGTGGGGACTGCCCCACCACGCGGCTTCAGACTTTGGGCTATATTATGTGGATATGGACGGCGACGCCGAACTGAAGCGCCAGCCGACGCCGGGCGTCGAAGTGTATCGACGGCTGATCGAGCAGCGAGACGCGAGTTGAGAAATTGACCCCTGTACAACTGCCACTCTTCGAGGACGGTGAAACAGACATTCTGGACTGAGAGAGCCTGACACACCTGTTGCACGTCGCCGCGAACGAGCCTATAATGCCGGGAGAGCCGAGGAGTCCGAGTGATGACGACGATTCGATTGTCCGAACACACGTATGAACTTCTGGCCCGGCGCGCGCAGCAAGTTAATCGCTCACCGGATGCACTGGCCGACGAAGTGCTCAGCCGCGAGCTGCAGCCCGCGCACCCCTACATCGAACTCGAGACGTATCGCTCGCGCAGTCGTGCTGTCGTCAAGGACGCCGGCACGCCGGTGGCTCTGATCGTCGGCTATGCGCGTCTTGGGCTTGCGCCGGAGGCATTCGCTGAAGAGGTCCATCCTGCGCTCACGCCGGCGCACGTGCACGACGCGCTCAGTTACTATTACGACCATCGCGACGCGATCGATCGCGAACTGGCGGAAGACAGCGAGCAGGCCGCCCGCCTGCGGCTGCGCGAGCACATGCGCTCGGACGAAGACTACTTGAAAGTCACCATGATGAATACAGTGCGTTTCCTGGAAGACTTCAGGTGACGAAATCCGGTTTCGTGGCAGAACCCGGATTTCTGCTTTTAGGTCGCACCCCGTCCGAGGTCACTGAAACCGCCTAACAATTGAGAGGCAGCGAAAAATGAAGATCGGCATTCTCGGCGCAGGGAACGTCGGCGGCAACCTCGGCCGGCTGTGGGCCGCGCGCGGACACGAGATTGTCTTCGGCGTGCGCGATCCAAACGGCGATAAGATTCGCGCGTTGTTTGGCACGATCGGCGGCAGCGCGCGAGCGGCGAGCATCCGGGAAGCAGCCGCTTTCGGCGAGGCGGTCGCCCTGGCAGTTCCCTGGGCCGTCGTGCCGGAGACGCTGGCGCAGACCGGCGACTGGGCAGGCAAGATCCTGATCGACAGCACGAACCGCTTCACGGCAGGCCGCGCGGCATCGGGCGCGGAGGAGATCGCCGGGCTTGCCCCGGGCGCGCGTGTCGTCAAGGCATTCAACACGATCGGCGCGGAGCTTCTCGCCAGCCCGCGCTTCGACACGCAAAGCGCGACGATGTTCATCTGCGGCGACGACGCGCAGGCCAAGTCGGTCGTCGCATCGCTCGCAGAGGAGCTTGGCTTCGAAGTCGTCGACGCCGGGCCGCTGTCGAGCGCGGGCATGCTGGAGTCGCTCGCCCGGCTGTGGGTCTCGCTGTCACGCGGCGGCCTGGGGCGCAACATCGCCTTCAAGCTGCTCCGGCGCTAGTTGACCTGCCGCTCCAGGCCGAATATACTCCCCATCATGCCGACAACGCTTTCGCCCATGGACTTCGCCGAACGCGTCGTGCGACTGGCGCCTGAAGGCGCGTATCACATGCTGGCCCGCGCGCAAGCCTTAGAGGCCGCCGGCCACGACATTATTCACCTGGAAATCGGGCAGCCTGACGCGCCCACCTTCGAAAACGTCGCGCAGGCGGGCATCCAGGCCATACGAGACGGGCACACGCGCTACACGCCATCCGCCGGCATTCCGGCGCTGCGCGCGGCGATCGCCGCCGACGCGGGCCGGCGCAGGGGGATCGACGTGCGCCCATCGCAGGTCGTCGTCGGGCCGGGCGCGAAGCCGGCGCTGTTCTTTCCCACGCTCGCGCTCGTCCGTCCCGGCGACGAAGTGATGTATCCCGACCCGGGCTTCCCAACCTACGCGGCTATGATCGAAGTTGCGGGCGGCGTGCCGGTTCCGGTTCCGCTGCGTGAGGAAGAGGACTTCTCGCTCGACCTCGACGCGTTCGATCGCCTGGTGAGCGACCGCACACGCCTGATCGTCATCAACTCGCCGAGCAATCCCACCGGCGGCGTGATGTCGCGATCGGCGCTCGAGCACGTCGCCGAGGTCGCGCAGCGCCGGGACATCTGGGTCTTGTCGGACGAGATCTACGCGCGGCTGGTGTACGACAAACCTGCGCCGAGCATCGCCGCCCTGCCCGGCATGGCCGGGCGCACGATTATCTGCGACGGCTTCTCGAAGACGTACGCGATGACCGGCTGGCGGTTGGGCTTCGGCATCATGCCGGAGCCGCTCGCCGAGCGCGTCGATTTGCTGCTGACGCACTCGGTCGGCTGCACGGCGAGCTTCACGCAGATCGCCGGCCTCGAAGCGATCGGCGGACCTCAGGACCACGTCGAGGCGGTCGCGGCCGAATATCGGCGCAGGCGCGACGCCCTCGTCGCGGGGCTGAACGCGCTCCCCGGCGTTCGCTGCCGCACGCCGCAGGGCGCGTTCTACGCGTTTCCGAACGTGTCGGCCTTGGGGCGTACCTCGGACTGGCTGGCAGACTACTTGCTTGACGAAGCGGGCGTCGCCGTGCTGCCCGGCGCCTCATTCGGGCGCAATGGGGAAGGCTACTTGAGGTTGTGCTTCGCTAACTCGATGGCGAACATCGAGGCAGCGCTCGAGCGGATATCCCAGGCTCTGGCGAAACTCAGCCATTGAGCGCTCGATAAACCCGTCTGCAATTTCCTGAATCCGCCGCTCACTTCGCTCGCTTGGAGCGAGAAGCCTTGGCTGTGCTGAGCTTCTCCAGCTCGGCGGCTAGCGCCTCCACCTGGCGCGCCAGCTCCTGCACTTCTTCGCGCGAAGGCACTCCGGCTCTGCTCAACACGTGCCTGATCTCTTGCGCGCTTGTCAGCTCGGCATCCCTAGACGATTCACCCGCCTCGACCAGCTTGTCCAGAAGACTCAGTCCCTCTTCCTCGGACAGAGCGCCCTGCTGAACGAGTCGCTGCAAGCGCCGCTCGATCTCGGCGTTCACGTCGGCGTTCCAGGCGGCAGGCGGGACCAACGCTTTGCGCAAGTGGCTCAGCGTATCGCTGCCGGTCTGGATGAGACCGGTGAGCACCGAGCGCGGCAGGCCGCCCTTGAGCTTCCGTTCCTGCTCCAGGATGATCTGGGCTTGGGTCATCGCCGTGATGTCCTCGCCCGTCTCGTGATCGAGGACGTGCACGTCTTCGCCGTTGCGGATCAACTCGGCAATACCGTCCAGGGTGATGTATCGCTTAGACGTCGTGTCGTACAGCTTGCGGTTGGAGTAGCGCTTGACGACGAGCATGCGCATCCTTCCCGGATACACTCACAGGGGGAGTGGCGAAATGCTTCACCACTCCCTGTACAGTTTCGCAGAACGGGGATCCGGTTACGACGCCTTCAGCGCGTCAACCTTCGTGCTCAGCTCGGCGATCTTCTCACCCAGCGCGTCGATGTCGGACTTCGAGGGAATATCCATTGCCTCCCTCATCTCCTCCAGCTCCTTGCCCACTCCGCGCTCGGCGCGCTTCTGGCGCTTCTGAAACTCCTTGGCGAACTGCCGCCAGAGCTTCTGCGCATCCTTTTCGACGAGCTCGCCGCGCTCGATGAACCGGCCTGTCACTTTGTCAACCGCATCGAGGCCCATAGCCACGGCGCCGATGCCGGCCAGCATGGCCTTGTGCAAAGGCTCGAGCGGCGATTCGTGGCCGTTCTCCGGCGTGAGCGCTTCGGTTTCGACGGCCTTCTTCTGTTTGAGTGTCATGTGCAACCTCCTGGTTTGCGAAAAAGATATATGCTCTGCGAATTGGCGCTTACAACGCACTGCGTCATGAATATGAAAACACATTGCGTCATGGTTGTCAAGAGGGAAAATGTGAAGACTTTCCCTGCCGATCGTGTATAATCAGATCGCGACCCGACCACCCGACTACATGGCTACTTGACTACCCGACCATCACAGGAGGAATCCCCGTGAGCACGTTTCGCGACAGCGCACAGTTCTACGATTGTGTGGGAGAACTGATGGATCGGGCCAAGAAGGATCCCAAGGTCGGCCCCAAAATCGCCAAGTCCGGCATCATTATCCAGTTCCGCTACACCGATCCGGAGGCGACGACCACCATCAACGCCCGCGATAGGCCTACTCAGGCGGACGCTTTCGTGGACGTCATCCACGGCGCGTGTGATCTGAAGCCGGACGTGACGATGTCCGTGAAGGCCGACGTCGCGCACGCCTTCTGGCACGGCAAAGTCAACCTGGTTGCCGCCCTGGCGAAGAAGGAGATAGTCGCCTCCGGCCCGGTGCCAAAGATCTTGAAGCTCGTGCCGGCTGTCGAGCCGCTTTACAAGGTGTACCCTGCCCTTTTGAGAGAGAAAGGCTACAGTCATCTCGTCCTCAAATAGCCAAGACTTCCGAAGTCTGAAGTCACAGGAGCAAACACGATGACCGGCAAGCGCGCTATCCTGGTGACCGGCGTCAACGCACTCTGGGGCAGTCGGGTCGCCGCCCAGCTCGCCGCCCGCGCTGACCTGCATGTGATCGGGCTGGCCGATACGCCGCCCGAAGAGATGATCGAAGGTCTCGACTTCATCCAGGCCGACGTGCGCAATCCCCTGATCGTGAAGCTGCTCGAAGCAGAGCGCGTCGACACGGTGTGTCATGTGACCTTCGTCGAGACGGCTCGCTCGAGCGAATCGGCCTTCGACCTCAACGTGATGGGCACGATGAAACTTCTGGGCGCGTGTGCCGAAGCGGGTGTGCGCAAGGTCGTCCTGAAGAGCAGCACCATGGTGTACGGCGCGAATCCCGGCAATTCGGCTTTCCTGCCTGAGAATCATCCCCTGCAGGCCAGCCGAAGCTACGAATATACGCGCGACCTCGTGGAGATCGAGGCATTCTGCAACGGCTTTCGCGGCCAGGCGCCTGGCGTGCTGCTGACCCTTTTGCGCTTCGCGCATATCGTGGGGCCGAAAGCGGATACGCCGCTCACGCGCTTCCTGCGCGAGGAGCAGGCCCCTTCGCTGCTGGGCTTCGACCCGATGATGCAGGTCATTCACGAGGACGACGTGGTGCGCGCGCTGCTCCACGCCGTCCTGAACGATGTGCCGGGAGTGTTCAATGTGGCGGCGGAGGGAGTCATGCCGCTGTGGAAGGTCATGGGGCTGGCGGGCAAGTTACCCATACCCTTCTTGCACCCCCTCGCCTATCTCGGCGTGTCCCTGCTCGGGCCGGCCTTCGCACCCATCGCGCTCGACTACCTGCGTTATCCCTGCGTGGGCGATCTGGGCAAGATGCGCAGCGAGCTAGGATTCGTGCCTCAGTACACGGCCGAAGAAGCACTGCGCGAATTCGCAGCTCAGCAGCGCCTCCGCAAATACCTGCCCGAGTCGGTCGCGAGGGCCTATGACGAGGAACGCCTGCACGACACGATCGAGCGCCGCCGCCGCGCCCGCACTCTGGACAGCGAGCCGGCAGCGCCTCGATCGCGCGGCAGGGCGAGCGGCAAGCGCGCTCCGGCAGCGCGATCCAGGACACAGCGACGGGCGAAGCCCCCGACAGGGGCAATCGGGGGCAAGCGCTGATCGTCTCGTCGGCAGCCGCAAAACAGGAGAACCCGATGGCCGAACAAAAGTCAAAGAAGAAACGAGCCAGGCGGAAGCCAACGCGGGCGAGGGCGGAACCGGCCGCCGAAACGGCGCTCGCCATACCCGAGCCGGAGGTGGAATACACCCGCCCAGAGGCCGAGCCGGAAGACGAGACCTTTGAGATCTCGCTCCGGCAGCAGCTCATTCGCGAGCTGGACGAGCTGGCCAGGCGGCTGCGCGCCATTACGCCGGGTTACAGCGCGGCGCCGGCGAGCGCCGGCCGTGTGATAGACGTCATCGAGGAAAGCGCCGATAAGATCGCGCCGGGGTTCGCGCGGGGACTTCGCGACACGGTGAGCAGGTTCATCAACGAGGACTTGCTCGACGTGGATACCTGGAAAGGCATGTGGACCGTGCTCAACCAGGCCGTGCAATACCAGACGGACATGTTCCGGCGACGCTTGACCGGCGAATACGAAACCGACGAGTGGGGGCTGGATCGCGAGTTCATGGAAGCGGTGCGGCCCTTCTTCGAGTTCATGTACAAGAAATATTGGCGCGTGCAGATGTCCGGCGTGGAAAACATTCCGGCTGAAGGGCGCGCCCTGCTCGTGGTCAATCACTCCGGCCAGTTGCCGTGGGATGGCGCCATGCTGGGAACCGGCGTCATGCTCGAGCATCCCAACCAGCGCCTGGTGCGCAATCTGTACGCGACATGGTTCCCGACGCTGCCCTTCTTCTCCGACATCCTCGTGAAAATGGGGCAGGTGATGGCGACGGAAGACAACGGCATCCGCCTGCTGGAACAGGACGAGCTTGCCGCCGTCTTTCCGGAGGGTTACAAGGGCGTCGGCAAGCTTTTCAAGGAACGCTACCGGCTGGCGCGCTTCGGCCGCGGCGGGTTCGTCAAGATGGCGCTGAAGACGCGCGCGCCGATGATCCCCGTTGCGATCGTGGGCGCCGAAGAAACCTACATCTCGCTGGCGAAGTCCAATGTCATGGCCAAGATCACCGGCTTTCCCTACTTCCCCATCTCGGTGACGTGGCCCTGGCTAGGCCCGATTGGCTTCATCCCCTTCCCGACCAAATGGACCATCGATGTCGGCGAGCCGATTCCTATGGACCACTACGGCCGTGACGCGGATCAAAGCCTGGTGCTCGTCTCGCAGCTCACCGATCAAGTCCGCAATATCGTGCAAGACATGATCTACGCGCGTCTTGCCAAGCGGCGCTCCGTGCTCTTTGGCTAAGAAACACTCTCAAAGGACGGTAGTGACGACTTCAGTCGTCAGGCAAGCGGGCACAAGGCCCTTGAGCTACGGGATTGCGCTGTAGCTTACTCGGCGGAGGGCGCATCGTCTGATCCAAATCCGAATGGATCGGGGTCACTCGCGTAGATTCGATCGAGGATACGCTGCTCGCGCTCCCGCACCGTGTCCAGGAAGGTCCTGGCGCCGCGCATGTGCTTGAAGGCCCGATAGCCGTTCTCCAGGAAGTCGGTCAGCTCGCCCCAGCCGGCCCTTCGCGCAGGCCCCTTGCTCACCGCCAGCATGGCGCCGGCGAGAGGCGAGCGCACGACGCCGTCGAGGCGAGACCCAATCTGATGCACCAGGTCGATCTGCCGCACGCGCTCGTCGTAGTTGTCGCAAATGCGATAAGCCTCGACGTACAGCGCCGTGGTGATGGACTCCGTCACACCGAGCTGCCCGGTCAGCACGTCGATCAGGCGCTGGTCGAGCGCCTCGGAGAGATGGTGCAATTCGACGGTCGTCGCCAGGGGATGAATCAGCGAGTCGGGCAAAATGTGCTTCAGCGCGTCGTGCACCGTCTCCACATCGCGATCGCGCTGGCTGAAGTCGCGCGGCGCATATATCTCGTTCAGGAAGAAAAGACACGCTGGCCGATAACGCGGGTTCGCCAGCAAGTCCGCGTACGTTCGCGTGAGTCGCTGAGCCTGCCATGCGCGCAGCAGTGCCAACTTCGGATCGAGCGGCTTGGCCTCGACGCTATGGCGCTTCAGTTGCTGGAAATCATCTATCATGTTGGAGTTTGAAGTTTGAAGTTATGCGCCAGCCAGCGCGACCCACGCCGCGACCGCAACGATGTGCAGGACTTGATCGGCCCAAATCGCCACGTGCGGCGCGTACGGCCCGTCTCCGGTCTGGTGGTACACGCGCTGCCACCAGCTCAGCGGCAGCCGCGTGTCGATGAGCATGTGAACGATACCCAGCGCCAAGCCGGCCGGCCATCCCAGAGCGAGGCCGAGCAGGAGCGCGTGAATGGCGCCGTGAACCCACGCCGCCAGATGCCACAGACTGGTCTTGTTCCGGGCCATCCAGTCGTTTTGCAGCAGCCAGTCGGCGACGAGGTGCGCGACGAAACCCCGCTCGAACGGTGTCAGCATATGAGTCAAGTCCTGAAGTCAGTCAAGCTTCCCTGGGTCTCTGTCATTCGCTCAAGGCATACTCGATAGCCTGATCGAGCGACATCTCTCTGCCCTGGGCGCGGTAGGTTTCCTGCTCGTCATCGCTCAACGCGCGCCGGGCCGGCTCCAGCATCTGCTCCAGCTTTTCCTGCTCGACCGACGAGTGTGGGGCGCCGATAATCTCACGCAGCGCCGAGGCCGCGCCGCCCAGCCGAAGGGCGCGCTCCGGCTGGCTTTGCAGCGCCGCGAGCACACTCATGTCTTCGAGCAAGTAGGCCAGCGACCAGCGATCTCCCAGCTCGCGATAGAGTACAAGGCTTTCGCGATATAGCTTGCGCGCTGTCGTGTAATCGCCCCGAGAGCGGACGACGTTGCCCAGGTTGTTAAGCGCGACGGCCGTGTTTTGCTTATCGCCGACCTCACGGTTCAGGGCGATCGCTTCCTCAAGCCGTGCGCGCGCTTCCGTGTAGTCGCCTAGCTCCAGGGCGACGAATCCCAGGTTATTGAGCGAGACGCCGATGGCGCGGCGATCCTTCAGCTCGCGGCGAATCGCCAGCGCTTCTTCGTGCAAGGTATGGGCGCTCGCGTACTCGCCGCGCATGCGCGCGACGATGCCCAGGTTACTGAGCAGACTGGCGATTTGGGGCTTGTCTCCGAGTTTCCGCCGGATCGCCAGGCTCTCCCCATACAGCGCGCGTGCCGCCTCAGAGTTGCCCTGCTGGGCGGCGAGCGACCCGGCATAATGGAGCGTCTGGCCGACACCGGCCTCGTCGCCCAGCTCCTCGAAACCCGCCCGCGCTTGTGCGAGCCACTGTGATGCCTCGTCGTATCGACCGCGCTTTCTCAACAGTTCGCCGGTCGCCGCCTGGCTGCGCGCCTGAGCCTGCCGCTCGCCCAGGTCCTCGGCCAGCTCCAGCGCCTGTCGATAAGCGTCGAGGGACTCGTCCCACCGGCCCACGACCTCCAGCACCTGCCCCATCTTGAGCAGCACCGACACTTGCTGCGCAGCCGGCAATAGCCTTAGCACGCGCTGGTAATAGTCGATCGCCGCCGCGTTGGCATACCGTTCTTGCGCGGCTTCACCCGCCCGGAGAAGATACTCGCGTTTCTTGGCCTCGTTTTCGCTGCGATCGTAATGAAAGGCCAACAGATCGACTTGCTGATCCGGCGCTTGAGGATACGCCTGCTCGATGTACTGGGCGATCTGCTCGTGCAGCATGGCCCGCGTCGCGAACGGCAGGGTTTCATACGCGACTTCCTGAGTGACGATGTGCTTAAAGATGTACGTCAGCTCCGGCTCGGCGTCGAGCGAGGTAAGCTCCAGGCGGCTGAGCGCGTCGAGGTCGGCTTTGACGTGCTGCGGCCCGCCCAACGGCGGATAGGCCCCCCACAGCACGGCCGCCTTGAACAATCGCCCGACCACACTGGCGACCCGCAGCGTCGTCTTTTGTCGCTCGGTGACTTGGTCGATGCGCGCCAGGATCAGGCTGTGCAGGCTGGTCGGCAGGTCGAGATGTTCCAGCGCCCGGCTGTCCTGCGGATCGATGCCGCGATCTTGCAGGTAGTTCAGCAGCTCTTCGATGTAGAAGGGATTGCCCTCGGCGCGGGCCACGATGCGGTCGACGACGTCGCGCGGCGCGGCGACGTGTGAGCCGAAAAAGCGATCGAGCTTCAAGCGGATCAGCTCTTCAGCTTCCTGCGGCGTGAAGCTCGTCAACCGAATCTCGGTGAAGTGAGGCAGTTGGCTCACGCGCGGCATCTTCGACAAGCGCTCCACATCCGGTGGGCGATAGGCCATGACGATCAGCACAGGCACGTCGGCAATGGCGCGGCCGATGACTTCTAACAGATCGTGTGAAAGAGGATCGAGCCAGTGGCAATCCTCCAGCACGAACAGCGTCGGCGTCATGCGCGCGCGTCCTCGCACGCAGTCGACCAGCAGCGACTCGAGAGACGTTTTGCGCAGTTGGGCGTCGAAGCCTTGCGTGAGATCGTTGTCCGGGATCGGCAGGCCGAGCGCCGCCCCCAGGAGCGGCAGGCGCGGCACGAGCGCGTCGTCGATCAGGCGCAATTGCCGGGTCAGCACCTTGACTTGCTTCTCCAGGCTCCACGCCGTATCGACGCCGAAGAAGCTGCGCCAGATCGAGTGCCACACCAGGTAACTCGTGTTCGTGCCGTAGGAGAGACATTCGCCGCCATACCCGACGATCTGTTTCTGCCCGGCGCTGCGAATGATCTCGGCCACGAGGCGCGACTTGCCGATGCCCGCCTCGCCGGTGATACCCAGGATTTGTCCACGTCCGCCGCGTGCCTGGTCGATCTTCTGACTGGCGAGCTTCAGCTCAGCCTCGCGCCCGACCATCGGCAGCGCATATTCCGGCTCCTGCAAGCGCACCGCACGCCGCTCTCGGGCGCCGATCAGGCTGAAGATCGCCACAGGCTCGACCTTGCCTTTAACCCTGATGTCGGGCAGGCGCTCCCACTCGAAGTCCCCCTCGGCGCCTTGACAGGCAGCCCGGCTCGCGAGAATTTGTCCGGGCGCGGCGGCCTGCATCAAGCGGGCCGCCAGGTTGACGTCGTCGCCCAGCACACCGTACGTACGGCGCATCGCTCCACCGTACGCGCCCGTGCGCATGCGGCCCCGGCTGATTCCAATGCGCGCATCGTGAATGTAAGGGAATCTCTCCTTCAAGGCGCGCAGCTCCAGCGCGGCCGAAGCCGCCCGCACGACGTCGTCCTCGTGCGCCAACGGCGCGCCGAAGGCGACGTAGAGGTAGCTGCCCTTGTCGCCGATCGTCAGTTGCAGCAGGCTGCCTTCGTAGCGCGCCACAATGTCCTGAACGGCGCGGATATAGGCGTCGAGCCTGGTGTGCGCTTCCTCGTCCGCGTCGTAGTCGATGCCTCCGAACAGAAGGAACAGCGCCACGGCAGGGCGCAGTTCGGCCAGGAACTCGCCCTGGCCGCTGTTCAGCCGCTCGTACACCGCCGGCAGCAGCCAGGGGCGAACCTGCTCGTCGCTCAGGACGTCGGCGCGAACCGGCGCCCACGGCGCCGACGAAACGGGCTTGACGATGTCGCTCACCACTCCGAAACGCTGGCCGTTCTCGTCGACACGCCACTCGGCTATGCGCACAGAATCGGCCAGCGCGGCGACGGCCGCCGGATCGAGCACGACCTCGCCCTTCCCTGCCTGATGCTCGGCGGTGGCCAACTGATCGAGGATCGCGCCGGCCAGCGCGTCGATGACCTGGAGGCTCGGGTCGCCGACCAGAAAGCGCCGCGCCGCGCCGGTCGACACCGCCACTTTCATCGCGAGCGCCAGGGTCCGGCCAGAGGGGAGCGCCACGCTGGTGAACCGCTGCATCGTCTGCTGCATCGACAGCGCGCAGGCCGTGGCGAACAGCCCTGAATCGCCATCAAACCAGCACGTGATCGCATCGCCGCTGAAGCTGATCACGCTTCCACCGTAGTGATGCAGCTCGCCGATGATCGCGTCGTAGACCAGGTTCAAATGGCGCGTCAGCTCCTCCGCGCCGCGCTGCGGCCCCAGCTCGCGCGCCAGCGATTCCGTCAGCGGGGTGAAACCCGAAATGTCGGCGAACAGCGCTGCGCCGTGCGTGCGATTCGGCAGCGTCTGGCCGTCGGCCAGAGCGTACAGTCGATCGGTGGGAATGTAGGCGATGGGAGTTTCCATGAACTCCAAACTTCAAACCCCAAATTCCAAAGCTCAAGGCGGCGCCAGCCCGCTCACGACAAGGCGCGTGATGTCGCGGAGCAGGGCGCTGATCGGATGATCGGGGAAACGCAGCACGAAGATGCCCGAGCTGGCCAGGGCCATCAGGTCGTCGGAGTGCGGCAGCACGGCGATGACGGGACAGTTGTACGCCTTCTCGACGCGCGCTTTCACTTCGGCGGGGTCGAACGCCTGCGGCGTCTTGTTGACGACGAGCGCCATGCGCGGCACGTCGAGCTTGCGCGCCACCTCGACCGTGACGCCCGTGCCCTGGTAATCCTGCTGGTCAGGACGCAGAACGATGACGAGCACGTCGGCGATGGCGATCGACAGAAGCGTCTCTTCGTTCAGCCCGGGATGGGTGTCGATCAACAGCACGTCGAGACGCTGATCTTCGATCAGCTTGTGCAGGCCGTCGTTGAGCAGGCCGGCGTCGTACCCTTCGCGCAGAATGCGCGCAATCTCGCCGGCCTTGAGGCTGGAGGGGATCAGGTAGATGCGACCTGCGATCTCGGTCCCCAGGCGGGGCGTCACGTCGTAGGTCGCCTGCTGGATGTCGCAGCGCCCCCACAGGTAGTCGTTCAGCGAGTGGGTCACCTGCGTCTCGTCGAGACCGAACAACACGTGAATGCCCGGCGACAAAATGTCCGTGTCGACCACGCCAACCCTTCGCCCCTCGGACGCCAGCACGGTCGCCATATTCGCGACGGTGTTGGATTTGCCCGTACCGCCCCGAAAAGAGTGGATGGCGATGATCGTCGCCATGCGCGTCACTCCGTTCGATCGCCGCGCGAGGCGCGCAACTCGCGCGCCTTGCGCTGCAAATCCTGGAAGTAATCCGTCTCGGTAATCTCGGCGACGTGGCGCGCCTGCTTGGCCTTGTCAATCTCGATGCGCAGCTCGGCTACCTGCTGCTTCAGGTGCTGCTCGCGCGCGTACACCTCGCGCACCATGCGCAGGAAGACGCGCGCCAACTGCCCCAATTGGTCCGTGCGCTCGGCCACTTCGTCGAGGCCCTCCGGCTCGTAGATGCCCGCCTCGACCGCCGCCGCCGCCGCCGTCACCCGCGCGAACTGCTGCATGTACTTGAAGTCCTCGGCCATGTCCCGCATGCGATCGCGCAGGCGCCGCGTCAGGATGCGGATGATACCATACATGACGACCGGGCGCTTCCGCATCAACTCCTGAAACGCCTCCTGGCTGAGACGGAACAGGCGCGTGTCCTCGACGGCCGTCACCGACGCGCTGCGCGGCTCCGGATCGAGCGCGGCCATCTCACCGAAGACGTCGCGCTTGAACAGGAAGTTGAGCGTGCGATCGCCGTCGTGCGCGCGCGCCCGCCCTTCCACGATGATGTACATGCTGCTGCCCGGATCGCCCTTTTCGAAGATCGTGTCTCCGGCTTTGACCTCGATTTCCTCGAGCAGCGCGGCAACCTCCGCCAGGAGTTCTTCCGGCGTCTCGATGAAGAGACTGACCGTTTTCAGGATGTTGATTCGATCGTCGGCCATGGATAACTAAAAACTCCAAACTTCAAACTCCAAACAGCACGCTGCGCAGCTACGTGACCGCATGGTTCCAGGGGCATTTATCACCCTTTTTGACCCTCTTGGGCAAGTCGAACGACGATGGCCGGGAGACAAAGACCAGCGCGCAGCCACTCCAGGCGACGCGCCGTGAAGACCTCGGACAAGCTCCAAATCCAAACTTCAAACTCCAAAACTGGCTCAGTCAGGTATCGTCGAGTCGTATAGCGCGCCACCGTCGATCGCGTCGATCATGCCGGCCTGGTCGTGCGGCACGATCCCGACTTTCACCTGGCCATTGCATGAGCCGCCCTGCCCATCATCAGCCGTGAAGACGAGATGGTAGACGCGGCCGTCGCCGCCGCCGTCGCGCTCGGCGCGCACCTCCGCGGAATTGGGGCCCGGCAGGATGTTGGCATCTGGGCTGTTGCTGTCATGCCCCACCGGCTCGTCCTGGAAAATGCCTGTGATGGTGATGGAGATGGCGTCACCGTCGGGATCGGTCACGCCGATTACACTCACCGGTTTGAAGGTCTTATCCGGCGGCCAGATCGTCACAGGGATTGGCATGGCTCCTGTACATAACGGTGGAGCGCCGCCGACGATGGTCAGCGAGCCGCTCCCCGTGGAAGGAATGTAGCGATCGTTGGCGAGCACGAGCGTCACGCCCGGCAGCGGAACGATGCCGCTGAAGTACACGTCGACGGCGTACTCACCCGGCGGCAGCGGCACGCCGCCGAGAGGAGCGCGGCCTAAGTAATCGGTGATGACAGCTACCGCGTGACTGCCTCCGCTGCCGGTCACGACGAAGAACACTGTCTTCTCCGGCAGACGCCGGCCCTCGGCATCTGCCAGCGTCGCTACGATCGGCGTCTCCGCGCCGCGCAGCACGGTGGCACCCGTCGGGTCTAGGGTCAGCGCGGTGTTCTGCTTCAAGATCTCGAACGGGGCTGTCGCAGAGGTCGCCAGGTAGATCGAAGTCCCGGCAAAGGAGGCGCGTACCTCGTACGGGCCTGGCAGCCCGAGCAGCGAGAGCGTGGCCGTGGCAACGCCCGTGTTGTCTGTGAACGCCTGCCGGCTTTGCGGGCCGAGGCGGAAGACGACGCGCTGGCCGCCCAGCGGCGTCCCGTTGCTTGTCAGTGTCGCGCTGAAGGTGGCGCGTGTCCCGTACGCGCCGGAAGTCGGCGGCGACAGAAATGCGAGCGTCGTCGACTCTGTCGGCTCCGTAATGTCACCAGGAATGTGGAACGCACCCAGGTTAGCGTCGAAACTTACGAGACCGACGCCGTTCACCGCCTGCACGATGTACCGAATGTCGCTGGCGGGCACGCCCGCCAGCGGCAATGTCCCTGTCCAGAGTGTCGAGTCGATCAGGTTTTGTGCCAGGTCGAGCGACTGCCACCGCCCGGCGAAGGGACCGCTTAGCGCGCTGTAGGTGACCCAGACCTGCTGGATTCCGACGCCAGGGTTACCGACGACATTCACGCGGAACGTGACGATTCCGCTGCCCGGAACACCCGACACGCGCACAATGGACGGAGCCGCTGCAAGCGCCGGGGTGTTGCCATTCAGGTACGTTGTAATGTTGTCGCTGTAGTACAACCGGAAGCTCATGTCGTCGAACTGGCGCACCGTGACAGTCGAAGCGCCGGGCACGCCTGATTGCACCTGGGCCGGGATCACGTCGAGGCGCGTCACGCCGCCGCCGCCGGATAGCGCGTCGAAGTAGTTCACGTTCCAGGGCCGGATCGGATAAAACACGTCGGAGAGGAAAGGCGCGTGGGGGCCGCGTAGCTCGGTCGTCGCCGAGCTGAGGAACGGCAGTATGTCCGGTAAGTCTGTGAAGGCGCCGCCCCGGAAACCCACGCCGCGTAGCGCCAGGCCGGGCACGCTCACGTCCCGCGATTCGAGCGGGAGCACCGGCTCACCGGGGTTGGACACCGTGCCGCTCGAGCCGGACAGGTAATGCGCCGTGACCGTTTGCGAGAGGTTCGCCGTGTTCGAGAGCGGCACCGTGTTCAGCGTCAGGGTCGCCGAAATGGTGACGTCTGCGAAGCGCAGGCCAAGCGTGTAGCCGGGGTTAGCAGTGAAAGTGAAGACGTTCGTTACGTGCACGATCGAGTCATCTGTAGGGCCGCCGCCGCGCCCGGCGGGCAGGTTCACTTTCAGCATCGGCAGGCCGAAGAGCGTCGCCTCCAAAAGAGACTTCTCGTGGATACCGCGCATCACCGGCGTGTTCGCCAGGTACGTCCGCTTGGCCTGCACGAGCGCCTGGCCGATGGCGACCGGGCCGCTGCCTGCACGCAGTTGTCGGCTGAATTCGACGTAGAGGCGCTCGCTGTACTCGACGAAATCGGTGTCGCCGTACTGGTAACCAGTGCCGGCGATGAGCGCCGCGCCCTTGCCGTTGAATGCCTGCGCCCAATCCGGGTCGGCCGTCACGCCGGAGATGCCATGCAGGTTGACGATGTTATACCCGGCGTGGCAGCCCGCGCTGAAGACCAGGACGTTCCTCCAATCGAGCGACGGCGACGCAATCTCGTCCGCGGTCATGCGGGTCCGATAGTCGGCGGCGAGCGCGCCGCCAGCGCTGAAGTGACCGGCCAGGAAGATCAGATCGTGGCGGCTGCCCAGAAGCTGGGCGCGTAAATCGTCTGCTGTCCACGCCGCCGGGTCTTGCGGCGACCGATTGCGCGGGTCGATGAGTGTGTCGTGAGTCGCCCCGGCTCCCATCCCGGCCACCAGTTCGGCATTGACCGCCGTCGCCGCGTCTGCGAGGAAGTCGTAGCCGGTCACGAGCGAGGACGCCGGCGTGGGCACGACGCCATCCGTCGTACTCATATACGCGTCGAGCATCTGCATCACGTCCGCCTCGGCCTCCACCAGCCGCCCGACGGCGAGGTCCGGGATCGGGAAACTGTTGTTTTTAAGCGAGAGGCCGAACCGCGAGCCGTACGCATCCTGGCTGAGCACGAAGCCCAGTCTCAGGCTGGCCTGCGAGGCGGTGTTGTCGCGCACTGGCGGCACGTAGTTGTTCTCGTTCGCCAGGGACGCATTGTCGGGATAACGGAAGAATGGGATCACATTGTCGTTGCCGACGATGACCACATATTCTAAGGTAGGGTTGGCATCCCGATAGGCATCCACAATGTCTTTGATCGATTCGGCGACCAGGTTCTTGGCAAATGGGCACTGCGGGCGCTCGTCTGCCTGGTCGTTGGCGTCGGTCACGCGGTCGTCTAAGCTCACGTCGAGTATGACGCCCCCCACTTCGGGCCGCGCTGCGAAGTTGGCGAGTGTCGTCGTGAGCGTGCTGCTCATGCTCATGCGACTCGAGTCAATGAGGATGGCCGTGGTGTACGGACCGGTAGCCGCCGAGGCCGCAAGGTTCGAGACTCGGAAGCTGCTGGAGCTGATAGAACCGCAGGCGCCGAGCTGCTGGATGACCTGCAGGCGGAACGGCGACGCCAGGCTGAACGCGCCGTTGCGCCCACGCATACGCACGTAGAAGTCACCCGTGTTGTCCCAGGTGTTGACGACGACGCCTTCGCCGGCCGTGCCCTCGAACCCGGAGACGGCAATCACGCTGCGCGTCTGCGCGCCCGAGAAGATGTCCGGGCTGAAGATGTCTGGCGAGAAAATTTCGGGCGAAAAGATGTCCGGGCTGAAGATATCCGGCGAGAAGATGTCGGGGCTAAAGATGTCCGGTGAGAAGCCGTCCGGGCTGAAGATGTCCGGTGAAAAGATGTCGGGTGAGAAGATGTCCGGCGAGAAAATGTCAGGGCTGAAGATGTCCGGACTAAAGATGTCGGGCGAGAAAATGTCCGGACTGAAGATGTCTGGGCTGAAGATGTCCGGCGAGAAAATATCGGGCGAGAAGATGTCCGGACTGAACGCGTCATTCGCGAACTCGGCGCCCAGGCGCGAAAGGTCCTGTTGCGAGTTAATGTCCAGCAGCGACCGGAGTGTGGCGCTGATGTCCTTGTACACCGTGAGATCGTAGTTGGCCGGGAGATCGGTGAGCGCGACGATGACCTTGCTGCCTGGCTGCACGCTGAACTTGTACCACCGCGACTGACCCTGCAGGTCGATATAGTGGCTGGCCGTAGCCGAGATTACCGACGCGCTCCCCAGCAGCGGCAAACGCAGCGCCCGCGTCCAGGCGTCGTTCCCCGCCCCGGCCCGCACGCAGGACGAGAACGGCGAGACGTTGCCGCTTGGATCGGTCGCCGTCACGGTGACGAACTGGCCTTCAGCCGCCACGGCGTTGACCAGGCTGCTGAAGTAGACGTCGCCGTTACTGTTCGTCGTCACCGTCGTCGAGCCGAGCAGCGTCTTGTCGCTGCCGGGAGGACAGTCAGAACTGGCGTAGAACGTAAGAACGAACGTCGTGTTGGCGGCGCTGAAGAGCCGGCCATCAACTGTTGTGTTGGTGCTGCCGGGTACGACGACAGCCCGAATCACGACGGGGGAGTTCTGTGCGCCGGCCTCGAATGCGCCAATGTCGCAGGCCCGGCCACGGGGACGAAACGCCCCGCGCTGGTCGGTCAGCGCACAGGCGTCCCCGCCGCTGCCGGGCGCGTCCGGGTTGCCCGCGTCGATCGCCGGGCTGCCGGCCAGCAGTGCGTGCGTAAAGGTTGTTCCGCCGTTGTCTGCGAGAGAGCCGAGCTTGAGGTCGGGGACGGCTATTCCCACGTGGTCACCGTTGACTCCATCCGTGAATCCAGAGCAGCCAGTGCTCTGTCCGATCAGGTTGTACCCCTGTGAAATCAGGCTCCCGGAGCAGTCATGGTGTTTGGTGGTGCCACTGTTGTCGTTGTTTCCAGCGATGAGGGTGTTCTTGACGCCGATTGTGCCGCTACTTCGGGACACGCCGCCGCCGTTACCCGATCCATTGCCGTCGCTGTCGGCGGTATTGGCGGACACCGTGACGTTGTTCAGCGTCACGCTGCTGGCGGCGCCGCCATTGAAAAGACCGCCGCCGTCGGTCTTGGCTGTGTTGCCGCTGATCGTGACATTGGTCAGGGTGACGGTTCCGGTATTGAAAATGCCGCCGCCCCTGGCGCCGGCCTTATTGTCCGATAGGGTGCTGCCGGAGAGCGTGAGCGTGCCTTTGTTGTAGAGGGCGCCGCCGTCGCCGCCGACGTTGCCGCCCTTGATCGTCACGCCGGTGATCGTGACATTCCCGCCCAAAATGTGGAAAATCCGGTCCGAAAACCCACTGATTGCCGTGATCGTCACAGGGCCGGTCGGCGAAATGACGACACTGGCGGTGATGTCCAGGTCGCCGGTGTTGCTCGAATCTTCTTTGCCGTTGTCCGAGCGGGTGAGCGTGTAGATGCCGGCCGGCAGGACGATGGTGTCCACGCCGCTGCCTGCGGCGCATTCACGGGGATTGTTGCTCGAGGCCAGGTCCTTATTGGCCGCGATGATGGCTTCGCGGAGCGTGCATGCGCCGTCCGTGTTGACGGCGTCCGCCGTGCTGTTCACCACGATCTGAACGTGGTTCGACGCGCGCCCAACGCCGGCCGTCGACAGCGATATCGCCAGTGCGAACAAGAGCGATCCGATGAGAAGAGGGCTCACGCGCAGCGCCACGGTGTACAGCGAGGTACTCTTGAACACAATTCTTCTCCCAGCTTGTGGAATATGCCGAACCTTGCTCGGATGGTCGAATAGTCTCAACGCGCCCATCCTCCCTCACGGCGGGTCACGACACTTCTCAATTCAGGGCAGATCACTCCTTGGCACAGTGATCAGCGCGAGGCGATACAATCTGACAGCATTATACAATGCTTTACACGGAAATCGGTTATTTTTGGTTGGAAAGTGATTAGAAAACGTCTAAATAGCCCCAAATTCAGGCCACGTCTGCAATCTTCCGCCTCACCGCCAGCATGGTGATGTCGTCAAACTGATCTGCATTGGCGATATGGCCTTCGACTCGCGACTGAATGCGATCCAGCAAGGCGGCTGCCGAGTTTGTGGGCTCCTTCACCAACGACAGCAATCGCTCTTCTGAAAAGAACTCCCCGTCCGGACTGCGTGCGTCGGTCAAGCCGTCGGTGAATACGCTCAGAATGTCATCCGGTTCCAGCTCCACTTGCCCGATACCGAAATCCATTCCCTCAAACAGCCCCACCGCAGGTCCGGTCGGGTCAAGCCTGGCTTTGACGCCTGTCCGATCGACGACGACCGGCGGCTCGTGCCCGGCGTTGATGTACATGAGCGTGCCGGTCATCGGGTCCAGCACGCCGAAGAACACCGTCGCAAAAATGCTGGCGCGGCCGTGGTTTCGCGCAATGTATTTGTTCGTGAGATCGATGGCGCTCTTCAACGCAGCTGTCCCGGTGGACAGGAGCGCTCGCCGGCGTCCGGGTGACGGCGCCTGCTGGCCGCCGGGCAGGTCATCGGACAGCACGTCCATCCAGCTCAGCGAATAGTGCTGGTCGGCGAAGGCGCGGATCAGGCTTCGAAACAGCGCCATGAAGAGCGCCGCGCCGACCCCTTTGCCGCACACATCCCCCACGACCAGGCCGATACGCTTCCCACTCGCCAGCGTGAACACGTCGTAAAAGTCGCCGGCGACTTCGCGCGCGGCCTGAAACCGGGCGGCGATCTCCCATCCCAGCGGTTGAATCAAGCGCTCGGGCAGGAAGCCGGCCTGAATGCGCCGGCCGACCTCCAGTTCCTGCTCGGCGATACCTTTGGCACGCAGCAGAGCCTCTTCAGCCTGCTTGCGATCGGTAATATCGTGCAGGATGCCCCAAAACCGCGTGGGCTGGCCGTTTGCGTCGCGCACCAGCGACACCGCGCCTTCGGCGAAAATGACGGCGCCGTCGCGCCGGCGAAGCCGATACTCGACGCCGCGCACAGGTTGCCCGGTGCGGTAAACGGTGTCGAAGGCGCGAACGATTTCGTGCAGGTACCCCGGCACGACGACGCGGCGGTAATGCCGGCCGACGATCTCCTCGCGCAAATATCCCACGCTGCTGCAGAACGACGCGCTGGCGTCGGTGAGGATGCCGGACATGTCCAGCTCGAAGGTGGCATAGCCCATGCTGTCGAGCAGGGGCAAGACGCCAGAGGGAATGTCGCGTGTCATGCGGCCGCCAGCAAGCGCCGAATGTATGGCAACTGCGCTTCGGTAGCCCGCTCGCCCTGCGCGATGACGTATGGGAACTCTCGGGTATCGAACAGCGTGATCGGCCGGTCGAAGTCCGGGAGGATCGTGACGATCTCGGCATGGTGCGCCAGGCTGTGAAACGCGTAGTTGGCGCGATACAGGTTGTTGGTCATATTCTCGGTCACCTTCCGGTTCCACAGGCGCCGCGTCGTCTCGATGCACTCGTCGACCGTGAAACCGAGCGCCATCGTCGCCGCGAAGAGGCTGCCGCCGCTGCAGCCCACGAACAGGTCGAGCGGGATGCCCTCGCGGCTCAGCACTTTCCACAGGCCAAGCGCAGCGGCGCACTTCACCGCGCCCGATCCGATCACGAGGGCCACGCGCCTATGATCGGATTCGCCGTTAGGCACAGTACGTCCTGCCCATACGTCACTCATTCTTCGCGCTATTCGCGTAGATTCGCGGATTGCTCTCAGGGTCTAAGAGCGCGTCTTCAAACCCGCAGAGCGGGCTTCCCTATGCCCGCTGTTGACGCATGGGGATGCGTCAACCACAGGGTTTTAAGACAGTCTCTAAGCGCCGAAGCTGGCCACCGCCTCGTCGACGGTGGGATAGGTCTTCAGGATGTTGGTGAAGCCGGACATCTTCAGCACTTTTTCGACGCCGGTCTGAGCGGCGGCCAGGCGCAGGTCGCCGCCCTGCTGGCGGCTGTCCTTCAACGTCACCAGGATCGCGCGCAGTCCGGCGCTGCTTATGAAATCGACCTGGCTCAGGTCGCCCACGATCTGCTTGTTCCCCTTGCCCAGTTCGGCGTTCATGAAGCGCGTCACCTGCTCGGCGGTCAGCGCGTCGACACTGCCGACGATAGAGACGACGGTCGTGCTACCGATCTGCTTTGCGGTGATGTCCACGAATTCCCCTCCTTTTGGCTATGCCGTTTCGAGCGGCCGCAACCGCTTGACGAGCGTCAGGCGGTTGCCGTCTTCGTCTGTCTCGTAGCGAACCTCGTCCATCGTCTGGTAGATAAGAAACAGGCCGAATCCACCTGTCGGCTGATCTTCCAGGCCGGCTGCCACGTCGGGCATGGGGGCTTCACTCGGCTCGAAAGCATGCCCGAAATCGGTGATCGTCATGACGACCTGGCGCTCGTCCAGCTCGAGCGTCAGGATGATCGATCCGGGATTCATGCCCGCGTAACCGTGGGCGATGATGTTCGTGCACGCTTCGTCCACGGCGAGCTTCAGGTCGTATCGGATCGCGTCGTCGACGGCGGGGTGCTGCTTGCAGGCCGACTCAATCAAGTCGCGGAAGCCGGCCAGCGACTCCCGCTCGGCCGCGCGGGCGATCTGGTGTGTTTCCGTCACAGGTCTCTCCCGATTCACATCTCTTCAAAACCGGCGCGGGCTATACTGCTCAGGGTCATAAACTGCGCCGCTTGGTCATTCCCGCACGCTTTAGGCGGGAATCCAGCAACTCTATCGGCATAGAGTACCTATCGTCCAACTGGATGCCCGACAACAGCATTCGGGCATGACCGTGGCCGTCACAGTAACGCTAACAAAAGCGCAAACTATGCCCGCGCTGTGTATAACAAAGAGGATTCCAAAAAGGCATCTTCTCTGCGTCTCTGCGCCTCTGTGCCTCCGTGGCGAGATCTGAATAATCACCAGGGCTAATACTCGACGCCGGGAAGCGCGTTCACCCCGGCGTGTCGCCCTACCCGCTTGACCATGCTCAAGCCGCTCCACTGGGCGTCGATGGCGGCCAGGATACCGTCGTGAATGGCCCAGGCGCGACCGCGCACCGTGCGCCATTGATCCGGCTGGCGGAACGGGGTGCTCCCGTCGAGCGCGGCGTGCAGCCGCCCACCGGGCTGAAACTCTTTGTGAATGTCGTCCATCAGCTTATGGCCGCGCACGTACGCGAATCCGCGCCGCTCGAATACCCAGGCGGACGCATACGTGAGCGGTTCCGCGAAATAGGCGCGATGGCCCCAGGTGACCAGGAACGCCTCCAACTGCTCCAGCACTGCGCGCGAGGCGCCCAGGCTCGCGCGCACTTGTGCCGGGGCCAAGCCGGCCTGCATCGCGCGCTCCTCTTCGGCCAGGTTGCGCCGCGCCGTCCCGAACAGCGTCGGTTCGCCCTGGTCATCGAAGTCGGTCTGGAAGTAAGGGCTGGCTGGATCGCTCAGCAGAATGAAGTTCAGGTCGACTCCGTTGAACGGGTTGTCGGAAAGCTCGATACGGATGAAATCGTCAGGGTCATCGGCCCCTTTCTTCGCCGAGATATGGATGTCGCCGGATTCCGGCTCCGCCTTCAATCGCACAGATTGATCGCCGCCCGGCCCTCTCCACGTCGTCGGCTCGATGTCGAAGCGAGCCAACAGGGCCGGCGGCAGGAGCGCGCGGTAGATCCGCAGCTTCACATTGTCGGGAAGGCCGTTGATTTGCCGCAGCGCAATAGGCACGCTCGGGTCCCGCGCGAGCAGATCGACGGAGAGCGCGCCTGCCGGAGGCGCTCGTTCGACGCGTGGCTTTACGCGTAAGTATCGAAACATGAGTTTTTAATTGTACTTCGGCATGGGAATTAGGTAAAGGTACGTCCCTGTCCCCGCGGCGCGTTTCAAAAGGGGTAACTACTCAGCCTGCGTCATTGCGAGCGTCGTTTGCGAAGCAATCTCCGTTCTGATGAGCGAAGAGTCCCAGCCGTGTAGGAGACTGCTTCGTCGCACACTACGCTCACCTGCCCCGCGCTTCTCAGCGGGGTCGCAGTGACGGCTGAGGAGTTACCAAAAGGGTATAATAGTGAGGATGAATCTGTTCCAGCTCGCACTTCTCGGCGCGGCCATCGGCGTGCCGCTCGGCTACGCGATGCAGCGCACGCGGCTGTGCTTCAACTCGGCTTACCGGCAGGTCCTTTTGAAGCGCGATGCGACGCTGCTGCGCGCCATCGTGCTCGCCGTCGTCGTTCAGATGGTCGGCCTGCACGCGATGGCGCAATTCGGCGTCGGCGGCGTGCAGGTGAACGCCGTGCCCTTCTTCCCTGTCGCGAACGTGATCGGCGGTTTCATCTTCGGCGTGGCGATGGTCTACGCCGAAGGCTGCTCGAGCACGGTGTGGTATCGCGTGGGCAACGGCAACCTCGGCGCGCTCGTCACGCTGATCGCGTTCGCCGTCGGCGAGGCGCTCGCCGAAGTCGGCTTCCTGGCGCCCCTGCGTGAGTCGATGCAGGCCAGGCAGATCGCCCCGGCCGATGGCTCGCTCGCGACGGCGCCTAACTTCCTCGGCGTCATGCCGTGGCTCGTCGTCGCGCCGCTTGTCGTGCTGGCGCTCGCCTGGCTGTGGCGCGCAAGAGATAGCCGCTACCTCGGCGGCTGGGGTTGGCGGCGCGCCGGGCTTATCCTCGGCGCTATCGGCGCGCTGGCGTGGCTCGTCGCCTGGCCGACCGGCTGGCACTACGGCGTCGGCGTCGTCGGCGCGACCGGGCCGTGGGTGCGCGCTCCGTTCGAAGGAGCCGGCGTGCTGAACTGGGGATCGTTCATGCTTCTGGCGATGCCGTTCGGCGCGCTGATCGCCGCGCGGCGCCATCGCGAGTTTCGCTGGCAGGTTCCCAACTGGCCGAGCACGGCGCGCATGGCGACGGCCGGGTTGATCATGGGCATCAGCGCAACGATCGCCGGAGGCTGCAACATCGGCCACGGCTTCACGGGCGTGCCGACGCTCGCGCTGTCCAGCCTGGCGGCGACGCTGTTCACCTTCCTCGGCGCGGCGATCGGCAACTACCTGCGCTTCGCCCGACCGCAGCGCGTCGAGCTACGGGTCAATTGATTTGAAGTTTGGGGTTTGAAGTTGGGAGTTTGAAGTTGCGTTGGCTGCTCCCGGCGATCGGCATCCTCTCGCTGGTCGCCTACCTCTCGATTCTCTCCCTCGGCAACCTGCGCGGCCCGGCCACGAGTGATTTTCTCTGGCGATACTTCGTCGCATTCGGACTGTACGCGCTGGCGATTGTCACAGCGCTTCGACATCCCCGTGTGGGCACGAGCGTGATCTGGCTGTTCGCCATTGCTTTCCGTGTCACCCTGCTCTTTTCGCCGCCTACACTGTCCGACGACGTGTACCGTTACGTCTGGGACGGCCGCGTGCAGAACTACGACGTGAACCCGTACGCCTATCGCGTCGACGCGCCGGAGCTTGACTCCCTGTCCACGCCCAATCGCGCGCTCGTCAACAATGCCTGGATGGCTTCACCGTACCTGCCCGCCGCGCAGGTCTATTTCGCCGCCACGTATCGGCTGGCTCCGGAAAGCGTGACGGCCTTTCAAATTGGCGCGGCGCTGTTCGATCTGGCGACGGGGCTGTTCGTCGCGCTGGCGCTGCGGCCCGTCGGGCTGCCGGACGCCAACGTCATCGTCTATCTTTGGAACCCGCTCGTGATCGTCGAAGCCGCGCACGGCGCGCATGTCGACGCGCTGATGTCCATGCTAATGATGGCGTCGTTGTGGTTGTTCACCTGGCCGCCCCGGCCTGCGCTCGAAGCGCCGGCCTCCGGCCGCAAAGCCGGTGCGCGGCTCGGGGTAACTTTCAGCGCGATATTCCTCGCCATCGCGGCGCTGGTCAAACCTGTTCCCGCGCTGCTCGTTCCAGTTGTCATGTGGCGCTGGGGCTGGAGGCGAACCCTGCTCTACGCAGGAATCGTGGCGGCGGGAATCCTCGCCTACTCAGGCGCGGGACTCGGCGTGGGCGGCGATCTCACCGGCACGGGCGTATTCGGCGCGACGCGCCTCTACCTCTCGCAGTGGAATTTCAACGCAGGATTGTTTCATTGGCTGGAAGTGGCGCTCACCGGCGTGCAGACGCCGGGCGCAGTGCCGATCGAGCTGGCGGGAACGGGCGGGACACTGGCAAGGGGCATCGTGACAGGCGCGCTGGTCGTCGTCCTGGCGGGGATCGGCCTGTGGACGCGCAAGATCCAGGAGGCGCGAACACTGCTCCAAATAGCGCTGCTTCCGCTCGGCGCGTACGTCTTGTTGGCGACGACGATCAACCCCTGGTATCTGACGCCGGTGATTGCGCTGCTGCCGTTTCAGGCGGACTTCACGCGACACAGGGTGGCGCGCGTGCTGCATTTATCCGGCTGGCTGTACTTTAGCGCAGCAGTCGCGCTGTCATACTTGACTTACCTTGACGCGAATCCACTCAAGTGGGGCGAGACGTACGAGGTTCGGACTGTGGAATACCTGCCGCTGTATGCGCTATTTATTGTGTCGGGTGTTGCACTGTGGCGAGGACGGCGCACGGCCGCATCGACTGCCTGATGCTTGCCGAAGCCCAAGCGCTTATCCAACCAGCAGGCTATTTGTACGCCTGCAACCAATGGATGGTATCTTTGAGATCCTCGGCCGACCGGGCACGCAAGAGATTCTGCATGCGTCGCAGCAACTCACCCAACGGAAGCTCGTCAGAGATGATGATCCCGGCGTGCGATTTATTCGCGAAGAACCATCGAGCCGCCAGTGGCTCAAAGTGCCGTGCGTTGAATGTCAAGATGGCCCGTCCCGTCTGGGCGGCATACTCCAGTTGCGCCTCGTCGTCCTCTCCGCCCCGCTGGACTTCATACACGTGGACGGCATCGAATCCCAGTTCTCGCAGGGCGGCGGCTAGCCCTTCCCAAACGTGCTCGTCGAGCAAGAGCCGTGCCGCAGAGCGCTCGCCGGGCGTCATGCCGCTCGCCCAACGATACGCTGATAGTTCGCGTCTCCGACGCGCTCGCGCAGCCGTGCCTGGGCGGCCGCTTCGGTGTTCTCGGCGCGCTCGCGGTCGATGTCGGCCTGATGGTCGTAGTAGTAGCTCAGCGCGTCGTAAACCTGCGCCAGCGTCAGGTGCGGAAGTACCTTCTCGACAATGCTTTGCGGTGTTTCACCCATTTCGATGTAGCCCATCAGGATGCTGACCGGGACGCGGGTACCCTTGATCACAGCCGTCGGCCCGCCGCTCATGGTGACGACCTCAATGTGCGCGTGAGCCGGTGCAAGTTCGCGGCGCAGCACTTCATCGGCCAGGTCATCCGGCGTGCGAGCCGTCTCCGCAGCGCGCTGTTGCAGCAAGCGATAGGTCGGTTCCTGCAGTCTGACAATCGTCATAGACACCTCACCGTTCGGGGGGATTATACCGCAAGAGACGCGATAACGCCCGCATTAACGTTTCGCAGCCGGGTGCAGGTCTCCTGACCACGCTCAACTACTTTTGCTACTGCCCACACTTGAGAATCCGGATGGGAGTCGCGGCTTTAGCCGGATCCGCCTGAAGGCTCGACTCCGGCGCTCGGAAACTCGGCGTGCGCTTGGTATCCAACCCCTTGATGGGCACGTGCCCTCTGCCGCACTGTGGCGAGCGCGGCGCGCCGCCGCCGCGATTGCGTGATGCTCGTCCAGGCCACGCCGCCGAAGCCGAGTGTGTAGATCGACAGCCAGTGCAGGAACCCCCAATCGCCACGCAGCCCGGCGATCGCCAGGCCGCACAGCGACAGCAGGCTCAGCGCCAGCTCGGCCCATACCCACCGGTCGCGCGGAAGCGCGTAGACGCTCGATTCCCAGCGCCCGGCGATCGACGACACGGCGAACTTCGGCGTGCGCAGGAACGTCCCGCTCTGTCTGCCTAGAAGCCCTTCGAGCGCGGCGCGGCCGTTGTTCAGCGACAGTCCCATGCCCATGACGATCATCCACGGCAGAAGCAATATCCGCTGCCGGAGGGCCGGCCCGTTCGGCGTGCGCGAGACGAGGTACATCAGCGGCGGCCCCGACGCGGCGAGCATCAGCCACGGCGCGATACGCAGCGCCTCGCTGTCCGGCGCGAAAGCCGCCATCAGTGGCGAGAGCAAGACCAGCAGCAAGATCAGGGGATGCACCAGGTAGCCCGTCAGATGCAGCACGCCCTCGACCTTCACGCGGGACGGCTGGCTCGAGCGCAGCAGTGGACCGATCAATTTGCGCGCGGTCTGCATCGTGCCCTTGGCCCAGCGCGCCTGCTGCCGCTTGTAGGCATCCATCTGCACGGGCAATTCTGCCGGAACCGTTACGTCGGGCAGGTACACGAAGCGCCAGCCGCGCAGTTGGGCGCGATAACTCAGGTCGAGGTCTTCGGTCAGCGTGTCGTGCTGCCAGCCGCCTGCATCGACGATGCACGCCTTGCGCCACACGCCGGCCGTGCCGTTGAAGTTGACGAACAGCCCGCTGCGATGGCGAGCCGCCTGCTCGACGACGAAATGTCCGTCGACGCCGAGCGCCTGCGCCCGGGTGAGGCGCGAGTAGTCCCGGTTGAGGTGCTCCCAACGCGCCTGCACACATCCGACGCGGTCGCCGGCGAACCAGGGGATCGTCCGTTGCAGGAAATCGGTCGGAGGCACGAAGTCAGCGTCGAAAATGGCGATCAACTCGCCGGATGCCTCGTCCAGCGCCGCCGCCAGCGCGCCCGCCTTGAACCCCGTTCGCTCGGCGCGATGGCAATGCACAATGTTCAGACCCTCGCGCCGCAGTCGATCGACCAACGCCACGACGCGCTCGACCGTGTCGTCGGTCGAATCGTCCAGCACCTGTACCTGCAGGCGATCGCGCGGATAGTCCATTGCGGCGACGGCGTCGAGCAGCCGATGGACCGTGTGGCGCTCGTTGTAGATCGGCAGTTGAATCGTGGCGCGCGGCCACTCGTGCAGGGGCGGCGGTTCGGTCACCGGCCTGCGGCGGGTGCGCGCGTATTGCCATACGAGGTAGAGGCTGTTGAAGCCGTAGATCGACAGCGCGACGAGCGCGAAAGCGTAGATCAGCTCGAAGAGGATCATGACTGATTCAGTATACTCGAAGTCGTGGTTCGCCGCGCCACTTGAGCAACAGCACATCGACTCCCCACGCCCGCCCGGCGCGACCCAGCACCACGACGGCGGCGACGGCAATCAGCAGCACGTACGTCCAGATCCATTCGCCCAGGGCCGTATTCAGGTACGCCAGAAACAGGTTGACGAAGAACAGCGTCGCCGCCGCGCCGGCCAGCCGCGTGAGCGTGCCGCTCAGCAGCGCCAAGCCCATGCCCAGCTCGGCAATCATCTGAAACGGCCCGAAGACAGGCGCGAGCGGCGCCATCACGTTGAGCAGGAATGTGCGATAGAACTCGAGCGGGTGGCCGTTCGCCAGATACTCCATGAAGCCTCGGAAGCCCACTGCCGTGTACAGCCCTTGGTCGAGATTCTCCTTCCACGTCACGAGGAAAATGATCCCCAGCAGGATGCGCAGTGCGCTGATGTAGGTTCGTGAAACAGTGTTCTCGTTCACAGTGGAGATCCTACGGCCATAGCTCGGGAGCGTCCGGCGTGAGCGGCCACGGCGTCGAGGTGTCTGGCCCGAACCACCGATCGTATATCGTCTGATACGCCCCGTCCGCGATCATGTCTTGCAGGATCAGGTTGATCGCGTCGCGCCAGTTGGAGTCGTTCTCCGGCACGCCGACGCCGTATCGCACGGAATTGAACCCGCCCGGCACCAGGGCGAGATTCGGATCGCCGGCAGCCAGGCCGAGCAATGGGATGTTGTCCTCGCCGTAGCCTTCGACCGCGCCGCTCTTCAAGGCCTGGAGCGCTTCCTGCTTGTCGCCGAATTCGACGATCTGGCCGGCCTGCCCGCCGTGCGCCTCGGCCCACTTTTTCCAGCCGTCGATCGCCGACGAGCCTTTGTTCATGGCGACCGTCTTGCCGAACAGGTCTTCGAGCTGCTCGTACTTGCCTTTCTGCACGAGAAACGTCTGGTTGCCCCAGAAATAAGTCTGGCTGAAATCGACGGCGTCTTCGCGCTGGCGCGTGTGGTTCATGCTGGCGACCGCCAGATCGATCTGGCCGCTCTGCAAGAACGTGATGCGCGTCGTCTCGTCGACCTTGACCTTTTCCAGCTTCACGCCGAGCCGCCGCGCGATCTCCTCGGCGATGTCGACGTCGAATCCGATCCAGTTGCCATCCGCGTCGATGGTGCTGACCGGCGGGAAGTCGAAGCGAATGCCCGCACGCAGCGCGCCCGCCTGCTTCACGCGCTCGAGCGTCCCGCTTCCCGATGCGCCAGGCGCCGCCCCCGCGCCGCTGCACGCCGCAGCGAGCAGCGACCCCACCAACACGATCCACAGCCATCGATACCCCAAATTCACCCTCTCTAAGCGACGGAAGTCGCCACTGCGAACGAAACCCTACGCAACACGCAACACGCATCACGTTTCACATCTCGTAGTGACGACTTTAGTCGTCCGGCGCCATAAGCGACTGAAGTCGCTACTACTACGAGTCAAATCCGTAATCTCCTGAGACTCATCACGCAACACGCAACACGCATCACGTTTCACGATTGATACCTCAGCCACAGCATCCGCCTCGCCGGCGCGTCGCGCTCGAACCGGCGCGCGAAGCGCGAGATCGCGTAGGCTACGACGAAGTACAGAAAGCCGATCGTCGCGTACAGCGCGAGGAAGTACCGCTCGTTGCTCGCGCTGCCGGTCGTTCGGGCGACGGCCATCAGGTCGGAAACGCCCAGCGCAAGCACGATCGACGTGTCCTTGAAGATCGAGATAGCCTGCCCGGCGAATGCCGGAAGCATAGCCCGCAATGCTTGCGGAAGGATTACGAAGCGCAGCGTGTCCGGCCCGCTCAGCCCGAGCGCCTGCGCCGCTTCGCGCTGCGTGCCGGGCACGGCGCGCAGCCCGGCGCGCACGATCTCCGCCTGGTAAGCCGACGCGTACAGTGTCAACGCGATTATAGACGACATGAGAGGCGCAAAGTTTACCCCCAGCATGGCGCGGCTGCCGAGCGTGTGCACGAGAATCAGAAGCAAAACGAGGGGAAGCCCGCGAATCACGCCAATGGTGGCTGCCGCCGGCCCGCGCAGCCAGCGTCGCCGCGACGTACGCGCTACCCCGAGCGGCACCCCGAGCGCAAATCCGATTCCAACCGCGATCACACCCAAGATCAGCGACAGCAGCAGGCCGCCGGGGCGCTCGGTTGGATAGCCGAGCAGCAGGTTCGGCAGCGCGCGCAGGATGAACTCTATCTGGCCCATCGCGCTTCGCTCTCCGCGATCGCCCACGGCGTGCGCCGCCGATCGATGCGCGCCAGGATCGCGCTCTCCGCCCAGCCGATGGCGAGATACAGGGCGGCGCCGGCAACCAGAAACTCCAGCGCGCGAAACGTCCTCGACGTCGCCGTGAGCAGCGCGCTCATCAGCTCGGGCACGGGCACGAACACGCCGAGCGCCGTGTTTTTCATGGTGTGGACGAGCCGCGTCGTCAGCGCCGGGAAGCTCACGTGCAGCGCCTGCGGGAAGACGATTTCGCGCATCACCTGCCGCTGCGTCAGGCCGGATGCGAGCGCGGCGGCGATCTGCCCTTCGCCTACGCTTTCGATGCCGGCGCGGAAGATGTCTGCCAGGTACGCCGCCGTATTGAGTGAAAGCCCCATCACCAGCGCGGCGAAGTAGTAGGCATGCACGCCGGTTTGCGATTGCAGCCAGCTTACGAGTGGATTATCGAAAAGCAGGGGGACGCGCACGTCGCGCGGCAGGATCAGAGGAAAGGCGAAGCTCCAGAAGAATACCTGCACCAGCGCCGGCACGTTGCGGAAAATCTCGATCGCCCAGCACACGAGCGAGCGCAGCGGGCCGCGGCCCGACGTCGTGACCGCCGCGCCGATCCAGCCCAACAGGACGGCGATGGCCGACGTGATGGCCGTCAGGATCAGCGTGACGATCAGCCCGCGCGCGATCACAGCCAGGTTCTCGGGCTGAAGCACGACGGAGAAATCGAATTGGTAGGCAGACATGATTCTTCAAAATGGCAGCAAGAGACAAGAAGCAAGACGCAAGATGCAGGGTGCCTCCTACGTCTTGCGTCCTGCATCTTGCCTTCGCCTTCTCCCAAAGCCCGCGCACGGCGAGCTCGATTACCCTCAAGTTGGTCAAGGCTCGGCGAGGCGCTCGCCTTCGGGCAGCTTTCCCTCGCGCCAGCGGCGCAGCAGGTCGTCGATATCCAGATTCGGCATAGCGTGCGCGTCTGACGAATCAGGCGGCAACCAGGCGTTGCGCTCGGCGCAGATATCTTTCACTTCGGCGAGCATGGGCACATCTTCGAGATGCGATGGCTTCAGCCCTTCGAACGGCGTGCGTACGCCGGCTTCGATCATCGCCCGCCCCAGCGCGACCAGCCAGTCGCGCCCCAATCCTTCGAACTCGTCGACCAATCGAAAGCGATCCGGCGCGTAGACTGTTTCCAGCTCGACCATTTCGCGGACGACGCTCGCAATCGAGCGAACGCGAAAGTGCGGGCCGGTCGCCGAATTAGCGCAGTGGTCGCAACCGAGCGGGCATCCGCGCGACGCGGCGATCGTCAGCGACGAGTAGCCGTGCGCCGACTTCCACGCGTCCAGGTAGCGCGGCACGTCGATCAGGTCGCGGGCGGGGAAGGGAAGAGAATCGAGATTGGAGATTGGAGGGCGCGATGCGCTTCGAGCGATTTCGCCAGAGTCGGGGCGAAAGGCAGTTCCGGCGATCGACGACGCCGGGCGGTCGGTTTGAAGCGCGTCGAGGACTTCGAGCAGCGTCTCGTCGGCCTCGCCGGTGACGACGAGGCTAAATATCTCACCCCCCGGTCCCCTCTCCCTGAGGGAGAGGGGGAGCAGGTACTCTTCGGGATACGATGTCGGATCGGGGCCGCCGGCGATCGTGACCGCGCCGCGCAATCGGGCCGTGCTTGCCAGTCGCAGCGCGATCGGGCGCAGTGTGATCAGGCTGGCGAAGCACACGACGTCAGGTCGATGCCTGTCCAGCGCGCCGACGAAGTCCGCGTCGCCTTCGGCGAACGTCCCGTCGAAGACGGCGACGCCGTGTCCGGCCCGGCGCGCGCCGGCCGCCAGGTATAGCAGCCCGAGCGGCGGATACAGCGTCATCCACTGCTGCTCGAGCGCGCTTTCATTCAGGAAGAAAGGATAGACGAATAAGATCTTCATAGCGCAGCCTCCGGCCGCAACCGGAAGACTAACCACGGATGACACGGATTACACTGATGTTCACGCGCGCTACCCGATGGTCAAAAATCCTTGCGATCAGTATAGTTTTCGCGGAGGAATGCTCTATAGCCAGAGCTCGCGCCGCCCGCTGCCCGACGCGGGCGCCGAGACGGGGGGCGTCCATTTTCGCCGGTTCCTGCCGACGACCAGGCCGTAGCGCGCGATCGATCGATACGGATCGCGCGCCGAAGCCGCCTCCTCGAGCGCGACGAGGTCGGCGTACGCCGTCTCGTCCGTCTGCCACTGCCCGTCGGCGAGATAGTCGGCGAAGATGCGCACGCCGTACTCGGCGATCGGCTCGATGCCGGCCGCGCCCAGCATCGCGCGCGTCTCGTCCTGGCTGAAGGCACGGCGCGGCACTCCGAACAAGTCGGCCTGCGAGGTAGCGCCGTCGAACGCGCGGCGCGCTTCGCTGAATTGCGCTTTCGTCAATGCCATGCGCAGCGCGTCCGCATGGCGGTTGACGTACTCCAGCGACAGCAGGCCGCCTGTTTTCAGCACGTGGCAAAGCTGCCGGATCGTCACAGCCGGATCGTGCACGTATTCGACGAGCGTGTGGCACACGACGACGTCGAAAGAAGCCGGCGAGAACAGACGATCGACCGCTTCGACCGGGGCGGCGTGATACTCGATCGGGTCGCCCGGGCGAGCGCGCGAGCGCGCGATGTCGAGCATCGCCGGCGCGGCGTCGAGCAAGTGCACGCGAAAGCCGCGACGCGCCAGTGCGATCGCCAGCCCGCCCGTCCCGCCGCCTGCGTCGAGGACGAGCGGCGCACGAGCCGGGTCGGGCAGGTGGCGGCTGAGATAGCGCAGCGTCAGCTCTTCGCGCAGGCGGCCCATCGGCGTGCGCGTGTAATCGTCCCACGCCTGGGCCTTCGAGTCGAAAGCCTTGCGAAGGTCGTCAGCGTCCATTGATCGTTTCCAGCACGCGGCGTGTGTTCGGCGCGACGTGGTCGGGCAGGCGCTGCAGCTCGCGGCGCAGGCGAGCCAGGTCGTCGGCCGTGTCCACGTCGAGTATCGGCGCGACGAGGTCGATGCTCAGCCCGAGATCGCGGGCGCGCGCCATCGTCCGCGCGGCGACTTCCGGCGTGCTCCACGGGATGTCGTCGGCGAACAACTCCGGATGGCGCGCCTTCGCGGCGACGAAATAGTATCCCCCGTCGTCGCCCGGGCTTAGCACGAGATCCACATGTCGCAGGCGGTCGAATGCCTGGGCGATCAGGATGGGCGCTACCGTCGGGCTGTCACTCGATACTGCGCCAACCATCGCATGCCCGCGCTCCAGCAGCGCAGTCAGCACGTGATCCAGGCAGCGACCGATCGTCGAGCACTCGACGGGGAGCATCAGCGTGGCGCGTGGCGCGATCGACTCGAAGTAGCCGACATCGCCGGGCGGCGTGACGGCGATCGCCAGTTGCAGGCCGGGCACTTGCGACGCCGTCCGGATCACGTCTACGACGAACGCTTCGTACAGGTCAGCCGCCTGCGCCGACGTGAGCGGCGGGCACAGGCGCGTCTTGGTGAAACCGTCACGCGGGCGCTTCGCCATGATCGCCAGCGCAGGCCGATCAGAATCAGAAGGCATAGCGCAGCGTGGTTCCCAGGATGAAATAGGCGGCGAGCAGCGTGCCCCTGACCGTCCCGCTGATCTTCGAGCGCCCGCCCGCGCGCGGCCGGTAACGCACCGGGACTTCGACGACGCGATAGCCTCGCCGGATCGCCTTGACGATCATCTCGGTCGGCCAGCCGTACGTCATCTCGCGCATGTCGAGCGCGCGGAGGACGTCCGCGCGCACGCAGCGGAACGGCGACAGGTCGGTGAGCGGGACGCCATACAGCCGCCGGATCAGAAAGCCGGCCAGCCAGTTCCCGAAGCGTTGATGGGGCGGCATCGCGCCACGCGCGATCGACCCGGCCAGCCGCGAACCCAGAACCAGGTCGGCCCGGCCGGCGCGAACCGGCTCGACCAGCACCGGCAAATCGGCGGGCGCGTCGCTCCCGTCCGCGTCGAGGAAGACGATTGCGTCGGCATCCGGCGCAGCCGCCGCGCCTGTCGCGCAGGCCAAGCCGTAGCCCCGCTTTGGCTGGACGACGACGCGCGCGCCATGGCGCCGAGCGACTTCCGGCGTCTCATCGGTCGATCCGCCGTCGACGACGATGGCATCGTCGATCCAGTTGGCGGGAATCTCATTTAAGACTTTGGCCAGGCCGATGGCCTCGTTCAAGGCGGGGATTACGGCGACAGTCTTCACTGTGAGAGATTATATCATTCCGAGCGGCTGGTGGCATTAGGAAAAAACGTCGCCATGTCTGTCTTGACTCCAGTCGATTCCGATGTACACTGTCATGTAGATTACTGCTAGTCCGGGAAAGCCGGTGGGGGACAGATCGGTGGTCGTCACCTCTTTCTGTTGTATCCCATCGGCCTCCCCTCCTCCAGTGTAAAGGAACAGGCGAACTCTGCCGTAGGGCGGCGCAACTTACCACAAAGATCATGACGGACAAAATGACGGTCACGGCTTATGAAGCAGGCTTTAGTGGCGATGAGCAAATCAGAATCGCCCTCGAAACGATTGTCGCAAAGGGCGGAGTCGCCCAGACAGGTGACATCTATAGTGCTGTTGAGTCTCGATTGCGCAACAGAGGGTTGACCCTTTCCAAGCAAGGTAAGGCCAGCCTGCGCTTCTTTGTGAATCGAGTTGCTGTAAAGGCTGGCTATGTTTTTCCCCACGATAAGAACAATCCCGGCTGGAGAATAACCGCAAAGGGTCGATCAGTCCTCGCGGAAAATCCGCCAGAACCGGAGACACTTGTAAACGTCGACACTCAAACCGAAGAGCAAGTTCAGTCTAGCGTTGCTAAAGGCTCGGCGTTTGAACTATACGTCTTAGATTTGCTGAAGGCTATGTACCCTTACTATGTTTGGTATCATCAAGGCAACTACAAAAAACAAGAGAGGGGCTTAGATTTCATTGGCGACCGAATTGGCGAAGGCAAGGATGAACCCAAGAGCGTTGGTGTACAGGTCAAATTCCACGAGGCAAGGTACGCGCCGACCCAGATGGCGTGGCTCAAGTTCTTATCTGGTTGCTTTGCCCGGAGAGTAGAAAGCGCGATATTCATTACGACCGGCCAACTTACGCCCGAGCAACGAAGAGAGGCGCGCGAAGCGAAGGTAATCGTAATCGAGGGCAAGAACGAGATCACCCGGCTGGCTGCGCTCCACAAGATTAGATCATTTGGACTGTTCGAGAGGTGAATAATGGAGGTCCCGCTTCGCCAATCCGCGCCTAACCCATCGCTAATGTTCCCTGCAAGTCATCGTCACCAAACCGGCGCAAGTCCAGTCGTGGTAGCTACGAGGAGGTCACGTAGCAGGGGCTCCGGGCCAGTCGCCTATCTCTTCGCCGCTGCTTCGTAACCGCTTGAGCCTTCCTGCAGAAACGAGTACCTTTGAAGAACTCGGTGCGTGCCTGCGACTGCACGCCGGGATGTGCACAGTGAGGTCTGGTTGAGCGTGCGGTGTCAACGAATGGGCAACGAATCAACGGATAGAGGCGCTTGTGTTCTGCTTGCATCCTTTGGAGCAACAGACAACGAATGCGGCGGCCGATATTCGATGATTCGTTGCGCCGAAGGCATCCGTTGACGCCTTTTGAACGCTCACGATCTGTCAATGCTGGGCAACAGTTTATCCGGGTCATCTGTGGTAATAAGCGATGACAACCAAACGCAAGAGAAGCCTGCAAGATGTCGTCGGTCAGGAAACCTACTCCGTATGGGTCAATATGCTGCGCACCCTCGTCCCAGACGGACGCACGCACCGCCTCGCGCCTCTGGTAGCCGGCATGCTGCAATATGCGTTGGCCGTCTCGGAGGAAGAGTCCGGCGAGGAGCCTGACGACGAGTCGGTCGCCCAATCGCTGCTCGATTCGACAGAAGCGGTTGAGGAGGATGAGGTCAAGAAGCTGCTGCACGACGTGGTGTCGCGGCTATTCAAAGACGCGGGGGTGAGTTACAAGCGAACGAGCGCCGGCGGCGAGGACTACAGTATCGCGGATAGCATCTACGACGAGTATATCCACTGGTTTGATATGCCGTGGGAGGCATAGTTGCAGTCACATTCGCCCGCTGATCCCCGCGAAGCCCTACGCCGCCACTTCGGCTTCCCCGACTTCCGCCTGGGACAGGAGGAGGCGCTTGGCCACGTCCTGGCCCGGCGTGACGTGCTCGTCGTCATGCCGACCGGGTCGGGCAAGTCGCTCATCTACCAGCTCGCCGCGCTGCTGCTGCCCGGCACGGCGCTCGTCATCTCGCCGCTCATCGCGCTGATGAAAGACCAGATCGATGGGCTGAATCGGCGCGGCATCGCGGCGATGTTCATCAACTCCAGCCTCGACGGCGCCGAACAGGCTCGCCGCCTGCGCGCGCTCGCCGGCGGCGAATACAAGATCGTCCTCGTCGCGCCCGAGCGTCTCCGCAGCCGCGCGTTCCGCGAAGCGATCGGCCGGGTGCCGCTCAGCCTGCTCGCGGTCGACGAAGCGCACTGCCTGTCGCAGTGGGGGCACGACTTCCGCCCGGATTATCTTCACATCGCCGAAGCGCGGACGGAGTTCAAAGCGCCGGTCACGCTCGCACTGACGGCCACGGCCACGCCGCGCGTGCAGGACGAAATCATCCGATTGCTCGGCCTGGCCGGCGCCGAGCGGATCATCACCGGCTTTAATCGCTCCAACCTCACCTTCGAGGTCTTCTCCGCGCCGGACGTGAAAGCCAAGCTCAACCTGGTGCGCGATTTTCTGGGCGCGGCGGAAGGCGCGGGCATCATTTACACCGGCACGCGCCGCGATGCCGAGGAAGTCGCCGAGTTCGTTCGCGACGTCGCCGGCATCGAGACACGGCATTACCACGCTGCGCTCGAACCCGAAGCACGCGCCGAGACGCAGGATGCCTTCATGGCCGGCGATCTGCCGATCGTCGTCGCCACCAACGCGTTCGGCATGGGCATCGACCGGCCTGATGTGCGTTTCGTCCTGCATTACAACATGCCCGGCACGCTCGAAGCGTATTATCAGGAAGCCGGTCGCGCCGGGCGGGATGGACTCCCCGCCCGCGCCGTGCTGCTCTACTCGCCCAAAGATACGGCCCTGCAGGAATACTTCGTCGAGAACGACTCGCCAGGCGCAGACGACCTGCGTGCGGTTCACTCGTTCCTGAGCCGCGCGCAGGAGACGCGGATGGACGACGTCGAGCGCGCGACGGGCCTGCCGCAGACCAAAGCCCGCGTCGCGCTAGAGCAACTGGAGATCGCGGGCGCGATGCGCCGCCTGCCCGACGAGGCATACGGCGTCCTTCGAGTCGAGGCGCTGCCGCTCGAAGAGCCGAAGCTGCACACGGTCGCCGCGCAGGTGGCGGAGCGCCGCGAGCACAAGTACCGGCAGCTCGACATCATAGTGGACTATGCCGAGACCAACGCCTGCCGCCGCCGCACGATCCTGGATCACTTCGGCGACAGCGGATCGGCGGAAGCGCCGCTGTGCTGCGACAATTGCCTGGCGCGCGCCGAATCCGTCGAAGCCGAATTGCGCACCGCGCAGACGCAGTCCGAACGCGCCGCATTGATCGTGCTCGACACGATCGGGCACCTGAAATGGGAAATCGGCAAGGGCAAACTGGCGCAGATTCTAAAAGGATCGAGCGCGCAAGACATGGCCCGCTATGCGCGGGCGCGAAACTTCGGCAAGTTCGCCGCGCTGCGCCTTGCCGAGATCGAATCGTTGATCGACCAGTTGATCGACGCAGCCTATCTCAAGCAAGTCGGCAGCGAGCGCCCCACACTCAAGCTCACGCCCAGGGGTGAGGCCGCGCTCAAGGCGCGATCCGCCATCCGCGTCGATCTGCGAACCGTGCAGCCGGGCACGGCGCGAAGACTCAGAGCCGAGCGGGAAGCCGGCGGCACGGTTGCGCTGACCGGCCAGATGTTGGGGCAGGGCCGCTCGCCGGAGCAGATCGCCGCCGAGCGTGGGCTGACCGTCGGCACGATCTATTCTCACCTGGCCCAGCTTATCGCCAACGGACAGGTGTCCGTCGACGCAGTCGTTCCGGCCGATGTGCAGCGACAGGTTCGGGTGGCGATTAATAAAGTGGGTTCAGCCGGTTACCTCGCACCGATTAAGGCAATCCTCCCCGAAGATATCGAATACAGCGTGATTCGCTGTGTGGTTGAAGCGTGGAAGCGCGAGCAAAGCGTATCGCCTGAAACCGCTCCCGTTCGTGAGACGGAACCTCTTTCCAGATCGACAATGCCACCTGCTGCATTGATTGACTTACCTTTTGAGCCGCTACGGCACTGGCGACATACACAGGCGACCGCATTGGGCCAGCCTGACTATTACCTGTTTGGCGATGGTGCACTCCGTGAACTTGCTCACCGCCGCCCGCGCACCAAAGCTGAACTTCGAAGTATATCCGGTCTGAGTGCCGAAGTCATCGAGAAATACGGCGACGACATCATCATCGTCATCCATGACTGGTCTTCGACCAGAGTGATCAAGGCCATATTTGAGTGTGTTCGGCTGCTGCCCAACGCGTTGCCCCGCAGCGGAGTGGCAAAATTGCTGGTGGGTTCGGGATCGAAGCGAGTGGACGAGTTTCGTTCGCATCCTTTGTACAATCGTTTATCCGGCCTGAGTCGAACGGACGTGATGACCCAGGTCGATGCCCTGATCGAAATAGGCCTGCTAACGCAGGATGCGAAAGGGCATCTTGTTCTGTCGAATGTGCAGTCGCCACGCCCCCAACCAGCTACCCAACCACCCAACCAACTACCTCCCCAATCGTTCGGCGATCCTGTTGATAAGTTTCTCGCCCGCCCGCACCCGCGCCCACTCAAGGGGCCGTGGCGAGCCGGCTGGGCGCTGGATTTTCACTCGCGCTTCGACGGTGATCAACAGGTGCGAAGCGTCATCGGCGAGCTGGCCTTTCGCTTCAAATACGGCGGCGAGCAGCATCTGGCGCGCGATCTGGCGGCGCGCTGGGTCGAATTGCTCGCGGCGCATCCCGAAATGCCCAAACCCGATGCGGTGATCCCGATCCCGCCGTCGATCCGGCGCGACTTCGATCCGGTGACGCTGCTGGCCCAGGCACTCGCCGCGCAGTTGTCCATCCCGGCGCTGACCGGCGTTTTGGTCAAGACCCGCGCCACCCGGCTGCAGAAAGACATGACCGCACTGGCGCAAAAGCAGGCCAACGTCGTGGGCGCCTTCGCGCTCAAGGGCGACGTGCGCGGCAAGCGCCTGATACTCGTCGACGACCTGTACGATTCCGGCGCGACGCTCGCCGAAGCGACTCGCGTCCTGACCCGCGGCGGCGCGACCAGCCTGATCGTTCTCACGTTGACCAAGACGATTCACGCGGATGCGTGATGCGTGATGCGTTGAAACGTGAGGCACGCCGCGATCCGCGACACACGGCACGCGATATGCGATATGCGATATGCGATAAGCCATCCGCCATGTCCACCGCCCACTGGCTCGCCCTGACCACCATCCCCGGCATCGGCGGCGTCACCGTCCGAAAGCTGCTCGACCGATTTGGCGACCTGGAGTCGATCTTCGGCGCGACAGTCGAGGAATTGATCGAGATTCCGCGCGTCACGCCGGCGGTCGCCGGGCAGTTGCTCGCCGCGCCGCTTGAGGCTCTGGAGGCCGAGTTGCTCTTGCTGGACGACGAGGGGATCAACCTGCTGACGTGGGACGACGACCGATTTCCGCCGCACCTGCGCGTGCTCCCGGACGCGCCAATGGTCCTGTTCTTACGCGGATCGATGGGGCGCGAGGACGCGCAGGCCGTGGCGATCGTCGGCACGCGCACGCCGAGCGAAAGCGCTGCCCAATTGGCGACGGCGCTCAGCCGGGAGTTGGCCTCTCGCGGGTTGACCATCGTGAGCGGGCTGGCGCTCGGCGTCGACACGGCTGCCCATCAGGGCGCGCTGGAGGCGGCAGGCGGGCGAACGCTGGCCGTTCTCGGCTCCGGGATTCGCTTCATCCACCCGAAAGAGAATGTCGAACTGGCGGAGCAAATCGCCGGGTGCGGCGCGCTGCTGTCCGAGCTGCATCCGAATACCGCACCGCGCGGGCAGACCTTGATGGCGCGCGATCGGATCGTCAGCGGCCTGAGCCGCGCCGTGATCGTCGTCGAAGCCGGCGAGAAGAGCGGCAGCCTCGACACGGCGGCAAAGGCCGTGAAGCAAGGGCGGTTGGTGTACGCCGCGCCGGGAAGCCCCGGCGCCGAGCAGCTTCTGGCAGGCGGGGCGCGCCGCCTCGATCCGGATGCGCTCGATTACGATGCGGTCGCCGGCGAGATCGCGCGGCATCTACTGCCTGACGAATCGCCATCGCCTCCGCGCCAGACTTCGCTGTGGTGAGAAGAGACTTCGGACGTTAAGACAGCGGCATTCCAATGAGCCTTGATCTCATCCACCTATACGAGCAGATGTTGCGAAGCCGTCTCTTTGAAGAAGGCGTGCGCACCCTGTGGAACGAAGGCTTGATCTCCGGCGAGATGCACCTGTCCCTGGGCGAGGAAGCTATTGTTGCCGGCGTCGTATGCCAGCTCGAGGATGGGGACGCCATGGCGCTCGATCACCGGGGAACCGCGCCACTGCTCATGAGAGGCGTCGGCCCGGTGAGCTTGCTGCGTGAGCTTCTTGGCAGAAAGGACGGCCTGTGTGCCGGTCAAGGAGGACACATGCACCTCTTCTCGCGCAAGCATCTCGCCGCGTCATCCGGCATCGTGGGCGCTTCGGGGCCGGCCGGAGTTGGGTTCGCGCTGGCTGCCCAGCACTTGCGCCCGGGCAAACTTGCCGTGGCTTTCTTCGGTGAAGGAGCCGTCAACCAGGGCATGTTACTTGAGGCCATGAATCTCGCGGTCGTATGGAAGTTGCCCCTCGTGCTCGTTTGCAAGGATAACCAATGGGCCATCACCACACCGTCGTCAACCGTGACCGGGGGGACATTGACGGAACGAGCCAAAGGATTTGGGATGCCGGCCATCGCGTCAGACGGGATTGACGTGCGCGCCATGTGGGAGGCAGCCCGGGAAGCGATCCAACGCGCCCGGAACGGAGACGGCCCCACGTTCATCCATGCCCGCTGTGTCCATATCGAAGGGCACTTCCTCGGAGATCAGCTTTTCCGTGCGGCGCGGAGTCCCGTCAAGGAGACGATGCCCCTGGCCGGCCCCTTGATCAAGTCAATCGTCACACGGCAGGGCGTTCCATTGAGCGAGAGACTTCACGCGCTCACGAGTGTTACTCGACGGATCCAAGACGCGGCAAAAGACTCGTCTTCGGTTGAGAACGATCCCGTGCTCCGAGCTCGCCGGGCACTGTCACTGGACAGCGGCCAGCTTGACGCTCTGGAAGAGAAGGTGCGCAGTGAGATCGTGAGCGCAGTCGAATCGGCGCTGGCGGATTAGGGGCCTGCGATGCGAAGCATGAGATTCGTCGACGCCATCGAGGATGCGCTCGCCGTCGCCATGGCGCAGGACAGCCGCATTGTCATCTTCGGCGAAGATGTGCGCATGCTCCGCAGAAACCTCTTCATCCGATTCGGCCAGCGGAGAGTTCGGGATACGCCGATCAGCGAAGGGGCGTTTGTCGGCGCAGCGGTTACAGCGGCCATGGCCGGGCTGAGGCCCGTCGTCGAAGTGATGATGGTGGATTTCGTCGGCGTGGCCATGGACGCCCTGCTGAACCACGCTTCCAAGGTGGAGACTTTCTCCGGCGGGCAGTGGACGGCGCCACTCGTCGTGCGCGCCGCGTGCGGCGGTGGGTATAGCGATGGTGGACAGCACGAGCAGAGCCTGTGGGGATGGCTGGCCCACATTCCGGGTCTGACGGTCGTCGTCCCGTCGACGCCTGCCGATGCAGGCGGTTTGATGTTCTCCGCTCTGATGCACGATGGGCCGGTGATTTACCTGGAGCACAAACTTCTCTCAGCGGACTGGCTCGAGTCCCTCGGCGCGGGAGGGCGGCAGACAGTGCACTTCGACGTACCCGCAGATGGCGCAAAGGGGCCGGCGCCGGATGAATGGCAGCCACTGCCGCTCGGCAAAGCGGTCCTGCGCCGGAATGGATCTGACGTCACGATGTTGAGCGTGGGGGTAGGAGTCCATCGCGCGCTCGAGGCGGCCGAATCGCTGAGGGAAAGAGGCATTGACGCCGCCGTGATCGACCTGCGAACCGTCGCTCCGTTGGACAGTGAGCTCGTGATCGGTTCCGTGTCGAAGACCGGGCGAATGCTTGTGATTGACGAGGACTACCAGGGATTTGGCCTCTCAGGCGAGCTGACCGCCGTCACTTTGGAAGCCGGTATCGCTGCAAGGTACGCTCGAGTCTGCACGACGGGCACGATTCCCTATTCGTGGGCAGAGGAATTTCTGGTCTTGCCGAGCAAGCAGCGCATCGTCGAGGCCGCACTACGCCTTCTCGATCGGTAACTCACCTTACACAGTGTCTCTGTGCCTCTCTCGGAAATACGCGCGCCGCTCGTCAGGGGTCTGTGACCCCTGACCTCTGTCCGCCGGGTGATACACCTGGCGGGAGCACCTGTAAAGCTTATTTTAGGATCAGCGGGAGATAAATCTTGTGGCATCCTTGTGTAGGTAAAGATTGGTTGAGGATAATACTTGCCGATTCACTCGTAAAGGTGAGCTCCACGGGTGTAAGATCGACAAGTTGCACTTCTTGCTCAACAATACACAAGCTAGTGTTTTGATATGGTTCGTTTGCCACTCGCCCCATGGGTAATTGAGCAAACTCGAATATACCGCTGGGCGGTGGACCCCCTCCCAGTGGAATCCCCACAACGATAACAATTCGACCGGTTGAGTTGGCTTCGTCTTTGGTAGTCTTTTTAATAACAGTGCTGAGCAGATTGGTAGTTTGAATCTCATCAGTAAGGTTTATCAGTGTTGGATCAAAAACTAGCTCGATCTGAGCAGCGGCAATACTGTGAGACCTCGCGTCAATCATGAGACCAAAGGTAGTGTTGGGTGGCAAAGTAGCCTGTGCAGGGTTGAAGAAAATCCTAACCGAGTCCTGCTGGGCTGCAACGGCCTGAAGGCCGGCACTCTTCCCAAAGTTTCTTGCAAGGATAACGAAGTCGCTCAAGTCGACTTTCCCGTCAGAGTTGAAGTCTCCATCGCTTGGTCCAGTTGCGTCGGTTCTTCCAAAGTTTCTGGCTAAGATAACAAAGTCAATCAAATTAACTAGCCCGTCACCATTTGCATCCCCGGGTATGGGACAAGATTCCTGCTGATAAACTTCTATAGAGGAAACTGTGTCGTTCAATGGTGTCCCATCATCATACGTATCTGTCGCGAAGTCGGGATCGTCTCCAGTCTTACAAACGGAACTGCCCGTTTGATTATAGCCCTCATACAGCATAACGGACCAGCCGTCAGCTAAATCCATTGACGAGATGCGGTTATCGGAATTGCTAGGTACAGGGAACTTACCAGCTTCATCGTAACTGGCTGATACACCTGCGTGGTTAGGATCATTGTATACAACTAATTGACCTTCAGTACTCCCTTGCCTGATACAAAACTCATTGAAGAATATTTCAAATGAGCTAATTGAATCATCCATCGAAGTCTCATCCGGCCATGAGAATTGTGACAAATCTTCGACATTGTAGTTGAAGCAGGCTCTTTGGGTTCCTAAAAGTCCGCTGTCCTTATAGACCATAGTTGACATTCCAGCGTGGACCCAAATCGAGGAGACAGCATTGTCAACAACCGTTAAGTTCTTGGTTCCCGGCAACAAAAGATACTCATAGTTGCCGCTGCATTGTGAATTTTCTATAAGGAGTACACCCGGCTCATTCACTGCATCACAACCTAAAGCTTCCAGATAATCAGGTGCATCCCAGAAGAAATCCTTCTCCCAAATATTGTTTGACTCATCTACTTCGTCGATAACATTATCTGGGTCAACTACCAGACGGACCTTCAACCACCCGTTGTCAGGTACAATCTCTGACCAATCATCAAAACCCAAACGTACCTGAGAGCCGACATTCGAATAAGGATAGTGTACATAACGTGTGTCGCCAATCCATATATCTGTATGGAATTGACCCGTTGCTGTTGTACTGCCCTTATTTTGAAAGTGCCAGTCTATATATGCGGGTTCGTTTGTTTTGAGAATCTCAAAAGTTGTAGTGCCGGGGGTTATCGACACAAAGACTTCATCCGCCACAAGGTCTGGTTTATTCATCCCACCGCAATTGCTGTTGTTGAACACTATTACACTTTCAGCACGATCGTTGGCGTTCGATCCGTCACTGAGCGTATTGTCAATCAAGTCGGGGTCGTCAGCAATTACACAAATATACGCTCCTGTCTGTTCCAAACCATCAAACAGGGCGATCGACCAACCCGACTGCACTCCCACAGAAGTAACTCTGTTTTGCATGTAATCAGGCAGATTGAATTTACCCTCATCGTGCCATCCATAGCGCGTACCAGTATATGGTGGGTCTGCATGCACAGTTACAGTATCACCCGAAGCTATCGGGCCACCAGATCCTCCGATTCCTCCGATCTCGGTAAATGCGACCATTGGCAGTCCTCCAGGAGGAGGTGTGCATGTAGCATTGTCGAATACCTCGATACGGGAAACCATATTGTAGCCGTTGCTGACACTTGTTTGTAAATTAGTCATGTCCCATTCGTCTATAACAGACGGTGTTCCAGTTACGTTTTGTGCATTTGTAAGACCATAGTACCGATCCCAGCCAATTTTTATATTGGCATCCGGTTCATAGTGGTCGGTATCTAAATCCCACATATCAACGGTTCTGCAATTGGACGACAAACTATTGGAATCTGTATGAGCATAAAGTCTTACAGACCAACCTGAAGGAATGTATATAGATCTTAAACGATCGTTAAAGCCATACTCGGTATCGAGATTGTAGTTCCCAGGCGCAAATACAGACTTGAAATTCCCCAAACAATTCGAATGGTCAAAGAGAGTAACATAGTTAAACCCAACATTTCGTTCAAAGGCTCGCGCATTAAAATAGTTCGGACAACCTGCGACTAAAGGGGTTCCTTCCGGATGGTACGAGTGATTTTTGTCTAGTGACTCTGCAGTTATTGAACCTGGGGCGTTACACACATTATCATGATCGTTGTCGTCATTTAAACCTGTTCCATCCCGATCCCATTCCTCGACATTTTGGATGTCGAATATTCCATTGTAATTGGTATTCGTCCCCGTCCAAGCTTCCCAGTGGAGATGAGCTCCATAACTATAACCCGTGTTGCCCAATAATCCGATTAAGTCTCCCTGCTTGACTTGTTGATTAACTTGAACATACGTTTTTGCAAGATGTGCGTACCTGAAGAAAGCACCGTAACTTTCCTGATCAATATAAATACCGTAGTTGCTACCACTACTCCAATTTGCATAAACATAAGCAATGGTTCCATCGCCGACTGCATAAATCGGTGTCCCTTCATCGTTGTTTGCACGTTCAGATGAAATATCCATAAATCGCCCAGTACCGTAATGCCCCGTGCAACCTACGTACGGGTCTAATCGAGTAATTGTCGCACCGTCTATAAGAGGAATTCTAAAATGCCACGGCTCTGGCTCCCCTGTCTGTGTGATAGCTTCGGTAACGCCAAAGGTATAACTACCAGCTACAATGGCTCCTATCGTTGCCAACAAAAGGAAAAGTTTTTTCCGAAATGTGAGTTTCTTTCCTTGGCGTGATGCAGCGTAAACAACCCTTGCAAAAATAGAAACGCTTTCTTCGGAAGGTAAGGCGTCCATTGAAGTTCTCCTTTGTCCCATCTCATTCACGCACAATCTTCGTTTGGCAAAGAGCTATAGTTTGGGTATGCAGCATATTGAGTCTTTGGCAGCAACCAAGGGATACCCCCTGCGCGAAGTCTTCAACGGCTTGCGTTGGCTCGTCCGCGCGGGGGCTGCGTGGCGGATGATGCCGAACGACCTGCCCCCCTGGCACGTGGTCTATGACCAGACCCGCCGCTGGCTGAAAGGCGTGCCGAGCAGCCCTCGGCGGCGATTCTGGATAGCCGGACCTTGCAGTCCAGCCCAGAAAGCGGCCCGCGCGCGGGCCATGATGGGGCCAAGCGAATGGGCCATTTTTCCTCGGAAAACACAGGTGAGCGTGAAAATGCATAACACGCTCTATGAAGATCACTCCAAATCTTCGCGTCAAAATTCACCCCTACTCTTGCCACAGTCTACGTCAACTCGCCCCTCAAAGTCAAGTGTGACGTGTCACCTGTGCTCGGACAACTGCCCTGGCTGAAGCCGACGTATCCTCCGCTGAAATGGGTTTTCATGGCCTGAAGATGCGCGGTGTCGTGCTATAATTTCGCTAGCAAACTTTCAGGTTGATCGCAGCCCTGTGGCGGCGCGGCAGGTTCTTGCCGTTTTGAGGTGTCCTATGCAACTCGAAGACTACTTCGATTTTCTCGGCCCGGACGACATCCGTATCAAGGGAACCCGGATCGGGATCGAGACAGTGCTGGACGACTACCTGGGCGGCATCAGTCCCGAGGAGATCGCGGCGCGTTATCGAACCCTGACCCTAGAGCAGGTTTACGCGACGGTGACTTATTACCTGCACAATCAGAAGGAAGTGACCGATTACCTGCAAAGATGGCGCGCCTACACCGAAGCGGCCTGGCACGAGCAACAACGCAACCCACCTGATTTTGTACGGGAGCTGCGCGAGCGGATTCAACGCCGGAAAGAGGCCCTGCTAGCCGAAAAAGGCCCTGGATACTTCGTCGCTGATTGACAATGGCCCCACCGATTCTGCTCCAAAGCGCTACGGAGACACCGAACAGCACTGGCGGGCGAATTTCGACGCGCTGGCGCAGCACTGCGACGTGATCGCGCTGGACCTGCCCAGTTTCAGCGTCACCGAAGACTGACGGCTGCCAGACGACGCGACTATCGAACCACACGACTGAAGTCATGCCTAAGACCGGTGACACTCAACCCCGCTGCCCCATCTGCGATCGCCCGATCGACCCGGCGATCGCGCCGTTTCAGCGCAAGCTCGACGCGCACATCGAGCGCATCCTGCGCGCCGATCACCCCGGCTGGCATCCCGACGACGGCGTGTGCCCCGATTGCGTCTACCGGGCAGCGCAGCGCGCGCAGGCCGAGCGCAGCAGTTACTCGCTCCACGAAGAGCTGCTCGCGCCTTTCCCGGTTTACCTGCGCGACCAGCTCGATGTCCTGCCCACGCCCGGGCGCGTGCACGCGAACCCGAAGTACGCGGGCCGCGGCGTGACGATCGCTTTCCTCGACTCGGGCTTCTACCCGCATCCCGATCTCGTCCGACCCGCCAACCGCATCCTGTGCCACGTCGACGCGACGACCGGCGAGTTCGTCGAAGGCCGCGGTTTCAAGCGCCTGCACGTCTCGAGCTGGCACGGCCTGATGACGTCGTGCGTCGGCGCGGGCAGCGGCTTCATGTCGGACGGGCGCCATCGCGGCATCGCCCACCGCGCCAATGTCGTGCTCGTCAAGACCGGCAACCCGCGGGGCGGCCACCGCCTGCGCATCACCGAGCGCGACATCCAGCGCGCGCTCAATTGGGTGATCGCCAACCAGCGGCGGTTCAACATCGGAGTCGTCAACATCTCGGTCGGCGGCGATCACCCCTCGACCGGCGAGATGACGTCGCTCGACGCGAAGACCCTGTTCCCGGTCGCGCACGGCATGGTCGTCGTGGCCGCAATCGGGAACAGGGACGCCCGGCGCGTCGTCCCGCCGGCGAGCGCGCCTTCGGCGATCAGCGTCGGCGGGCTGGACGATCAGAACTCGCTCGACCCGCTCCTGCGACGCATGTACTGGTCGAGCTACGGCAAAGGCGTGGGCGGCGTGAGCAAGCCGGACGTGATCGCGCCGGCCCTCTGGCTGGCCGCGCCGATGCTGCCCGGCACTTCTATACACAACGAGGCGCAGTTCCTGTGGCGCATGCTGCGCGCGCCCGACGCCGAATTCCGCCGTATCCTGGAGACCGATTACGCCCAGGCGCGTTTCAGCAAGAAGACGCTCAACCTGCCGCTCGCCGAGATCCGGGACGCGATCCGCAGGCGGATGATCGAGCAAAAGGTTATCCACCCGCACTATCAGCACGTCGACGGCACGTCGATGGCCGCGCCGATCGTCTCGGCCATCGCCGCGCAGATGCTCGAAGCCGATTCGGCGCTGACACCTGCCCAAGTCAAGCAGCGCCTGATCGAGACCGCCGAGCCGCTGCCCGGCGTCCCGCCAGAGCGCCAGGGGCACGGCGTGATCAATGGCGGGCGCGCCGTCGCGTCCGTGCTGCGGGCGAGCCGCAGGGACGGCGCTGCTCCGCCGTTCGCGCCGCAGCGCACCGTCACGTTCCACTACTACGACTCCGGCGCACGGCAGGTCGCCCTCGTCGGCAGCTTCACGGACTGGCAGCCGGTCGCCATGCGCGAGCGCTCGCCGGGCATCTGGTTCCTGACGCTGCCGCAGCCTGCGCGCGGGACGCACCCGTATAAATACGTCGTCGACGGCGCACGCTGGCTGCACGACCCGGAGAACCTGGCGCGCATCGAAGACGGCTATGGGGGGTTTTACTCCCTGTTAGAGATCGTCTGAAAAATATGAATCGCGAATATCATCGCTGGCACAGCCCGTCGCTCAACCGCGACATGGAGATGCTGATCTTCGGGCACGCAGGCGCGCGGATGCTCGTGTTTCCCACCTCGCTCGGCAAGTTCTACGAGTGGGAAGACCGGGGCATGATCGGGGCGCTGCACGAGCACCTGGAGCGCGGCTGGATTCAGATGTGCTGCGTCGACAGCGTCGACGCCGAGAGCTGGTACGCCAAATGGGCGCATCCGGGCGGGCGAGCCTGGCGGCACGTCCAGTACGAGAACTACATCGTCTACGAGGTCCTGCCGCTGATGGCGAGCAAGAACCCGACGCCGTACCTGATCGTCTCCGGGGCGAGCTTCGGCGCGTATCACGCCATGAACTTCGCTCTGCGCCACCCGGACGTCACCAACCGCGTCATCGGCATGAGCGGAATCTACGACATTCGTCCCTGGACCGACGGCTACGTGGACGACAACGTCTACTTCAACAACCCGGTCTCGTACCTCGAGAGCGAGCACGACGCGGGCCGCCTGGCCCTGCTGCAGCGGCTCGACATTATCCTGACGATCGGCCGCGACGACGCGAATCGCGGCAACACCGAGGGCATTTCGAAGCTGCTACGGGACAAAGGCATCTGGCACGCCGTGCGCCTCTGGGATGGCTGGGCGCACGATTGGCCGTACTGGCAGAAGATGATTCAGTTGTACGTCGGGGGGCATGATTGAGACACAGTTCCCTCAGTTCCCTGAGACCCTTTGAGGCCTCTAAGGAACTGAAGGAACTGAAGGAACTCAAGGGATCAACGTTGAAGGGAGGCACATGCTCAAAATCGGCGTCATCGTCGGGCGAGAGTGGTCGTGGCCGCCGGCGTTCATCGAAGAGGTCAACCAGCGCGATCAGGGCGTGATCGCCGAATTCGCTAAGCTGGGCGGCACGCGCATGAACGAGCCGTGCCCTTACGCAGTCATCGTCGATCGCATCTCGCACGAAGTGCCCTATTATCGCTCGTACCTCAAGAACGCCGTCCTGCAAGGCACACACGTCGTCAACAACCCGTTCATGTGGACGGCCGACGACAAGTTCTTCGGCGCGTCGCTCGTCACGCGGCTGGGCATCGCCAGCCCGAAGACGGTCGCCCTACCGAACAAAGACTACGTGCCCGGCATCGTCCACAACGAAAGCCTGCGCAACCTGGTCTTCCCGCTCGACTGGCAGGGCCTCGTCGACTATCTAGGCGGCTTTCCGGTCGTGCTGAAAGATGCGCACGGCGGCGGCTGGAAACACGTCAACGTCGTCCGTTCGCTCGAAGAGCTGTGGGCGGCCTACAACGAGAGCGGCCTGCTGACGATGGTGCTGCAGGAGTTCATCGCGTGGGACAATTACATCCGCTGCATGTGCCTCGGCCAGTCGGAAGTGTTGGTGATGAAGTACGATCCGAGCGCGCGCCGCTATTCGCACCAGGACCTCTCGCCGGAGATGTTCGAGCGCATCGTCGACGATTCGCTGAAGATCGTGCAGGCGCTGGACTACGACATGAACACGATCGAGTGGGCGATCCGCGGCGGCGTGCCGTACGCGATCGACTTCATGAATCCCGCGCCGGACATGGACGTGAATTCGCTCGGCTACGAATTTCATCGCTGGTGCGTCGAGCACATGTCGGCCATGTGCATCCGGCTCGCACAGCAGCCGAAGCCGCAGGGGGTGGAGATGCGATGGAGCAAGTTCTTCGGTGGGTGAGTAAAGCGTGAAGAGTGATGCGTAAAACGTGAAGCGTGATACGTGAGGCGTGATAGATGGTGCAACAGACGATAGGCGATACGCGATATGCGATAAGCCATCCGCGGGGGATCGACATGACGAATTTGCGCGAAGCCATCGACTTCTATCACTCCCTGCTCGACGACGAGGCCGGGCGCCAGAGCCAGGGCCAGTTGAATTACCAGTTACACCGCCGGGAGTTGTTCTTCGGCGAGCGGCCGCTGTGCACCGTGCTGCGCCCGCGTTTCCTCACCGTCGAGCAGTATCATCTGCTGCAGCGCGCCATCCGCGTGATTATGCCCGCCTTCAAGAAGGTGTACGAAGCCGCCCGCAGCAACGCCTCGATTCGCGCGCAGCTTCGCCTGGAGGACTGGGAAGAGCAGCTCATCCAGAGCGATCCCGGCTTCCGCGATCCCAGCCCCACCTCGCGCATGGACACCTTCTTCTCCCCTCTCCCTCTGGGAGAGGGGTCGGGGGTGAGGGGCGAAGGAGTGCGGGGCAGCTTGAGCTTCACCGAATACAACGCCGAAACGCCCGCCGCTGTGGCTTACAACGACGTGCTGTCGGAAGTCTTCTACACGCTGCCTGTCATGCGCGCGTTCGAGCGGCGCTACGAGGTGCGCCCGCTGCCCGGCCAGCATCACATGCTGCACGCGCTGCTCGACGCGTACGAGCAGTGGGGCGGGCGCGATCGACCGCGCATCGCCATCCTCGATTGGCGCGAAGTGCCGACCTACAGCGAGTTCGTCCTCTTCCAGGACTACTTCGCGTCGCAAGGCTTCGAGTGCATCATCGCCGACCCGCGCGAGTTCGAGTACCGCGACGGCCTGCTCCTGGCCGATGGCGTCTTGCCCATCAACCTGATTTACAAGCGCGTCCTGATCAGCGAGCTTGTCCAGCGCTGCGGGCTGGATCATGCGATCGTGCGCGCCGTGCGCGACCGGGCGGCCTGCATGGTCAATCCCTTCCGCTGCAAGCTGCTGCACAAGAAGGCCAGCCTGGCCGTCCTGAGCGACGAGGCCAACGCACACCTCTTCGACGCCGGCGAGCAAAACGCCATCGACACTTACGTGCCGTGGACGCGTGCCCTGGCCGAGCGGCACACAATATATGAAGGGCGGAAGATCGATCTGCTGCCTTTCCTCGCCGATCACAAGGACGACTTCGTCCTTAAGCCGAACGACGAATACGGCGGCAAGGGCATCGTCCTCGGCTGGGAGGTCGGCCAGAGCGAATGGGACGAAGCGCTGCGCGCGCGGCTGGCCGAGCCGACGATCGTGCAGCGCCGCGTCGCGCTGCCGACCGAGCCGTATCCCAGCCTGGTCGACGGCCGCGTGCAGATCATCGATCGTATGCTCGACACCAACCCGTACATCTGGTACGGCGCTTACGTGTCCGGCTGCCTGACCCGGCTATCCACGGCGGCGCTGCTCAACGTCACCGCCGGCGGTGGATCCACGGTGCCAACGTTCGTCGTCGAGAAGCGAGACTAGGCCATGCCCCTCACCCTTGCGAAGGTTTTCGGTAAGGCCGTGCATGCTAACCGGTATGTCTGAAACCTTCGCAAGGGTCTGTCTGGAGAGTAAGCCATGCCCGAAAGACCTTCGTTCAACATTGGGATCGAAGAAGAGTATCAGATCATCGATCCGGAAACGCGCGAATTGAAGTCATACATCACCGAGCTGCTGGAAGCCGGCAAGATCATCCTGGCCGAGCAGGTTAAGGCCGAGCTGCACCAGTCGATCGTCGAAGTCGGCACGAGCGTCTGCGATACGCCGGCCGAGGCGCGCGCGGAGCTGGTGCGCCTGCGGCGCGGCGTGATGGAGCTGGCCGGTCGCAAAGGGCTGAAGATCGCCGCCGCCGGCACGCATCCCTTCTCGTTGTGGGTGGAGCAGGAGATCACGCCGTTCGAGCGCTACATCGGCGTCAAGCAGGACATGCAAATGCTGGCGCAGCAACTGCTGATCTTCGGCACGCACGTCCATATCGGCATCGAGGACCCGGATTTCCTGATCGACGCGATGAACGTCGCGCGCTACATGGCGCCGCACGTGCTGTGCCTCTCGACCAGCTCGCCGTTTTGGATGGGCCAGGACACCGGCCTGAAGTCCTACCGCAGCATTGTCTTCCGCAACTTCCCGCGTTCCGGCACGCCTCCCGTCCTGCGCTCGCGCGCCGAGTTCGAGCAACTGGTGGAAACGCTGGTCAAGACACGATGCATCCCCGACGGCTCGAAGATCTGGTGGGACATCCGGCCCAATCCCCGCTACCCGACGCTGGAGTTCCGCATCTGCGACGTAGGCACCCGCGTCGACGAGGCGATCTGCGTCGCCGCGATCTTCCAGGCGCTCATCTACAAGCTGTGGAAGCTGCGGCAAGACAACATGACCTTCCGCGTCTATCCGTCCACACTGATCGAGGAGAATAAGTGGCGCGCCGTGCGCTACGGGCTGGACGGGAAGCTGATCGACTTCGGCAAGCAGGAGGAGCTTCCCGCGCGTGAGCTGGTGCGCGAGCTGATCGAATGGTTCCTCGGCGACGTGATCGACGAGCTGGGCAGCCGCGCCGAGATCGAGTACGCCTATCGCATCCTGGACGAAGGCTCGAGCGCCGATCGCCAGCTCGCCGCCTACCGGCGCACCGGCAGCCTGCACGCGGTCGTCGACCAACTGATTGCCGAGACGGAAGAAGGGGTTCTGTGACTGTCGTCAAACTTCAAATCTCAAACTTCAAACTTCTAACCTCCAACTTCCAACGCCCAATTACCAATTACCGAGGAGCGACGACAATGAACAACGCACGCCCCCTCACGGTGCTCTGCCTGGCGAGTTACTTCAAAGGCGAGGCGTTTCTGCGGACGGCGAAGCAGCTTGGCTGTCACGTGATCCTGGTCACGCAGGAGAAACTCGCCGACGAACCCTGGCCGCGCGAGAGCATCGACGAGCGCTTTCTCATGCCTAGCCTGACCAGGCGCCCCGACATCATCTACGCTGTCAGTTACCTGGCGCGGGCGCGGACTATCGATCTGATCGTCGCGCTCGACGACTACGACGTGCTGACGGCGGCCGCACTGCGCGATCACATGCGCCTGCCCGGCATGGGCGAGAGCCTGGCGCGACACTTTCGCGACAAGCTCGCCATGCGCACGGAAGCGCACGCGGCGGGCATCCCCGTGCCGGAATTCGTCGGCGTCTTCAACCACGACCGGCTGCGCGAGTTCATGGCGCGCGTGCCGCCGCCCTGGCTCCTCAAGCCGCGCTCCGAAGCCAGCGCCATGGGCATCAAGAAGATCAACCATCCCGACGAGCTGTGGCCGATCCTCGACTCGCTCGGCGACGAGCAGTCTTTCTTCGTGATGGAGCAGTACATTCCGGGCGAGGTGTTCCACGTCGACGGGCTGGTCGACGGCGGCCAAGTGCTGTTCAGCGCCGCCAGCCAGTACGGCGTCCCGCCCATGGACGTCTACCACGGCGGCGGCGTGTTCGTCACGCGCACGCTCGATCGCGACTCGCCCGACGCGCAGGCGCTGCTCGACCTCAACCCGAATGTCCAGCGCGCGCTGGGCATGGTGCGCGGCGCGACGCACACCGAGTACATCAAGGCGCACGACGGCGGCCGGTTCTACTTCCTGGAGACCGCCGCGCGCGTCGGCGGCGCGCACATCGCCGAGGCGATCGAGTTCGCCACGGGCGTCAACCTGTGGGAAGAATGGGCGAAGATCGAAATCGCGCACCTGCGCGGCGAGACGTATCACCTGCCCGAAGTGCGGCGCGGCTACGCGGGCGTGATCAATTGCCTGGCGCGCCAGGAATGGCCGGACACGTCAGCCTACAGTGACCCTGAAGTCGTGTGGCGCTTGAAGAAGCAGTATCACGCCGGGCTGATCGTCGCCTCGCCCGACGCCGGGCGCGTGCAGTTGCTGCTCGACAGCTACAGCCGGCGCTTCGCCGAGGACTTCCTGGCCGTCGCGCCGCCGCTGGAGAGAGCGCCGCAGTAGTAGCGGATAGCTTATCGCATATCGCCGATGGCTTATCGCGAGTGGTGGGTCTGCGCTACTGTTGCGCCAGTCGCTCGATAGCCTGGGGAAGGCTCGATAGAGAAGGGTGGCGAGCGAGCAGGTGGCGGCAGGCCTCGCAGGGCCACGCTATGGATGCCTACGGATGCGCACCCGGTGATGGCACTACGCTCTCAAACACACATCATGTTGCGCTTGACTCCCGTCGATTCGGATGTACACTGTCAAACAGATCTCTGCGTGTCGCTGACCGCAAGCCTACCGGCGGACGCGGGTGATGGTGTCCATGTTAGGGCGTTCAAGACGTCGCACGTTTTCAAAGCTCGCCCTGTCAGGGAAGGCGCTTGAAGAAGCCACCACGGTCAGAACTGGATTCGGGAAATCCGACCGTCCGGGATCGTAGGGGCTTTCGGAGACGTGACGATGGGAGACGGGCTGAGGCCCATGCCGAAAGGCGTGGATGAGCCACTGTACTCTACGGGGTGCGCCGAATTTCCATCCCGACCGGGCATTGCAGACACGGCGCGAGATCTATCCGAGGTGCTTCATGCCAACAATCTGGACGCTGGGGAGTGCTCAACGAAGAAAGCAGTTTACCTATCTTGGCAGTGTCAGCACTGGGGTTTCATTGCAGTTCACTGGAAAGCCACACGTATCACCTGAATTTTTTTGGGAGATACTGAAGCGCTTCGCAGGCAAGACTATTCCCGGCGGATTCAGTATGACCGATCCGACACCGGGCGGTTTAGGCCAATGGGTGGAAGAGAATTCTTCCAAACTCAACGAAGATAGACTTACCCCAAGACATGCCTCCTTCATTGCAGCTATATTGGCACACGAGAAACTGATCACCAGCAGCCTCAAAGGGAATGCGGTTTATCTGCACTTTGGCTCTCAACCAAGAGCGGGAGAGAAGTGAAGTGATAAACGGTCGATGACTGCGGGACTTCCAGATCGAACGGCCAGGATCGTCAGCCTACCGAAGGCGAGGTTGGCGACTTCGATGATTTGAGCCTTCCTGCGGAGGCGAGTATCTTGAAGAGCCCGGTGCAGGACATGCGGCTGCACGCCGGGATCAGTGGGAAGGCAGTTGGGTAACCGGTGGCCCTGGTTGACGTTGAGTATGCGACCGTCAAAGTGGTAGTACAATTGAGCCCAAGATCATTGACCGTGTCGGGAGATGGGAATGGAACTGCACGAATTGGTCATCGAGATGAAGTTGCTCGAACGCCGCCTAACACTCTACGAAGAGAAGTACGGCGTTCTCAGCGAAGACTTCTACGCCGCGCTCATGTCCGGCAAACTCGCGCGCTATGACGAGTACGACGAGACCCGCACCGATTTCAGTCGCTGGAAGGGCATCTACGAGACGTGGCTCCGGCGCAAACAAGCCTACACCGACCAGCTCAAGCAGCGCGAGTTGGCCGACGCCCTGCGCTTTCAGCCGGCGTACTGATCGTGAGCGAGAATCCTCTCAAGTCACTGACTGGCTATAGCCGCTTCGTTGCAGAAACGTACCCGCATCACAAGCACGTGCCGCCTGATATCAAACATCATCGCATTCCAGCGCCGGAGATGAGTTTCACGCATCCGAATCTGCCGGTTCTCATTCGGGAGGTTGAAGAACTCCTCCAGCAACAGCCCGGCTGAGCGGGAGATTCGCCGCACACTTCCCGACCGTCACCCCGCCACTTGAAAAAGCGCCGCAGTAGGTCGCGTCACGCTTGTGGCAGCCACTCGATCGTGACCAGCGACTCGACCTGTCGGAACTCCGGATCGCCTGTGAGCAAGACAGCCTGCCTCTGCTGAGCCAGCGCCAGCGCAAAGGCATCGGCGTAGGCGATCGCGTGATGGGCTTTCAGGTGCGCTGCGGCAAACGTGAGTTTGCGATCGGCCTCGACGACGGTGACAGGCATCTGATCGACTATGGCGATCAGGTGTTGCGCAGCCGTCAAGCCACGTTCCCGCTCGGTAATGGTGACGGCTTCGCCGTAGTTGACGATGGACAAGTACACCTCAACCTGCCCCTTTCGAGCTTGCGTGAGCGTAGCCGTGACTCGGGGGCCGCCTGGCTCTGCCTGCAGATGCGCGAGCAGCGCGAAACTGTCCAGGACATATGTCGTCGGCTTAGCCTTCACGCTTAAGTTCCTCGGCCCTTTCTCTCAAGAGCGCCTTCGTAAGCGAGGCGCCGCCTTTCAAGATGCCCGCCGATTCTTTGACGGAGTCGGACATGGCGGGCACGATCGCCAGCACTCCGCCGTAGTCCACCAGCACCACACGCGCTCCAGGCCGCAGATCATATTTCTTGCGTAGCTCGACCGGGATGACCACCCAGCCTTTCGACGAAACAGTTGTGATCGTCATACAAATACCCCCATTGGTTATACTTTCATGTACAAAAGTATAACGCCATTCTGAAGGTTGTCAACCGGTGGGCCGACTGGGCGACGGCGTGGATCGTCGGCCACGGCGACAGGCAAGCGAGATCTGCGGTCGCGGACGCGGCGCGGTCGGAGACCTGCGCCGAACTCAGGTAGACCTGGCAGGTCTTCGCGATCCAGCCTGCCGTTAACATCGGCGGATAAGACCTGCCAGGTCTGGCGATCCACGACATGCCATCCGCCATCTGCCATCTGCCATAAGCGATACGCAATACGCGAATCATGGTAGAATCCGCCCCATTGTATCGACCGTCTTTGGCTGAAAGGAGATGCTTACTTCATGAAACGCCTCATCTGGCTGGCGGCGATCGGCGCGCTGATCGTATCCGCGTGCTCACCGCAAAGCGCCGGCACGCCGGCCACCGATTCAAGCAGCGCAGCCGGACCGACGGCCGCGCCACCGTCGATCACCTGCGGACAGGCTCCCGATGGATCGACGATCTACGTCGTGCAGGGCGGCGACACGCTGCAAGAGATCGCCGATGCCTGCGGCTCGACAGTAGAAGAGATCCGCGAGCTGAACAACCTCACCGGCGACTCGGTCAGCATCGGCCAGACGTTGATCGTTGAAGTCGCCTCGGAACCGACCGAGAGCGCCGCCCGCCCGACGCCGGCACCGCAAGAGATCACCCGCGAGCAGGTCGTTCAGCCGCAGCCTGACGACTGGGTGCGTGGGCCGGAGACGGCCGCCGTGACGATCATCGAGTGGGGCGACTTCCAGTGACCGTACTGCGCAGCGGTGTCGCCGCTGCTCAAGCGTCTGGAAGACGCTTACCCGGAAGACGTTCGCGTCGTCTATCGACACTTCCCGCTGACCGAAATCCACGACAAGGCGCAACTGTCTGCCGAGGCCAGTGAGGCCGCCGGCGCGCAGGGTAAATTCTGGGAGATGCACGACGTGATCTTCGAGAAGTTCGACGCCTGGACGTCGCTCGGCGTCGATCAGTTCCGCGCCGAGTTGAGCAAATATGCCGAGGAGATCGGCCTGGACGTGAAGCAATTCGACGCCGATCTCGATTCGGGCAAGTTCACGCAAAAAGTGCAGGCGGCGCGGGATCTCGCGGTCCAGATCGGATTGTCCGGCACGCCATTCATCCTGGTGAACGAAGCACCCTGGCCGGAAAGCATGTCGTACCTCTCGTATAACAACCTGGAGGGCCTGGTCAAGTACTTCGCCGAGCTCCCGGATATGCAGTACGACGCGTATCCGGAGACGGTCATCGACGAGAACAGGACCTACATTGCAACCATCGCCACCGACCAGGGCGACGTCGTCGTCGAGCTGTATCCGAAGCAGGCGCCACTGGCCGTGAACAGCTTCGTGTTCCTGGCGCGCGAAGGTTGGTACGACGGTGTCCCCTTCCATCGTGTCGTGGACAGCTTCGTCGCTCAGTCCGGCGATCCGACCGGGTTGGGCATCGGAGGAGTGGGCTACGTCTACACGACCGAGACCTCGTCCGATCTGACGTACGACGGGCCGGGCTGGGTCGGCGTGGCGCGCACCAACCAGCTCGACACGAACGGCGCGCAGTTCTTCATCACCCGCACCGGCATCCAGCAAGAGCAGCTCGACGCGCTCAACGGCGGGCCGTACACCATCTTCGGCCGCGTGCTCGAAGGGCAGGACGTCGTCGACGGCCTGACCGTGCGCGATCCGCAGTCCAGCCCGGACACGTCGCCCAGCGTGATACAAAGCATCACTATCGAAGAGAAGTAGCCCGTTAACAGTCATCAGTTGTCAGTTATCAGTAATCAGTGAGCAGTGACCGCTCACTGATTACTGTTCACTGATCACTGTTCACTGATCACTGCTCACCGGGGCACCCTTGACCGTCCTCCAGGCCATTGTGCTCGGCATCGTGCAGGGGTTGACCGAGTTCATCCCCATCAGCAGCTCGGCGCACCTCGTGCTCGTGCCGTGGCTGCTGGGGTGGACGTTCGATAAGCAGACTGCGTTTGTCTTCGGCGTGCTGGTGCAGTGGGGGACGCTCGTCGCGGTCTTCGCCTACTTCTGGAAAGACGTGTGGCTGATCGGCCGCGCCGTCGTCGACGGGTTGGCGCGCGGTGAGCCGCTCGGGTCGTTCGAGGCGCGGCTCGGATGGTGGGTCGTCCTCGCTACGATTCCGGCCGTCGTATTCGGGCTGCTGCTCAAAGATCAGGTCGAGGCTACCTTCAGCGCGCCGGTTGCGGCGGCGAGTTTCCTGTTCGTCACGGCGGCGATCCTGTTCGCAGCAGAACGGTTTGGCAAACGTCTTCGCGATCTGAGGCAGTTCAGCACGGGCGACGCGCTGATCATCGGATTCGCACAGGCGCTGGCGCTCTTCCCCGGCATCAGCCGCTCCGGCGCGACGATCGGCGCCGGCATGCTGCGCCATCTCGATCGGCCGGCGGCCGCCCGATTCAGCTTCCTGATGTCGATCCCGGCACTGCTCGGCGCGGGCGTCGTCGCGCTCGTAGACTTGTTCGAGAACGCCGCGCTGCTCTCATCGCTGGCGCTGCCGCTCGTCGCCGGTTTCCTCGCCTCGGCGGTGAGCGGCTACCTATGTATCCGCTGGTTTTTGGGTTACCTGCAAAGACGATCGCTCGTCGTGTTCGCCGTATACTGCGTCGTCTTCGGCGCGTTATGCCTCGTCGTCGCCCTGGCCCGTTCTTATGCTTGAGGTGTCAGGTGTTCAGGGTTCTGCCTCGTCGTCGCCCTGGCCCGTTCTTATGCTTGAGGTGTCAGGTGTTGAGGTGTCAGGTGTTCAGGGTTCTGCCTCGTCGTCGCCCTGGCCCGTTCTTATGCCGTCGCGACTCCATAACGTGCATCACGCATCACGTATCACGCATCACGTATCACGCATCACGTTTTACGCCTCCCTCCTCATCGCGCTCGTCGCTTGCGCCGAATCGCCGCGCGTCACGCCCACGCCGGCGACGATTACGCTCGCCGCATCCTCCACGCTGTCGGCCTTAATCGACGATCTCGCCGACGAGTATCAGGCTGAGCGCCCGTGGATCACGATCCGGATGGAATCGCTTGACTCGGAAGCCGCGCTGGATCTGCTTGGAAGCGGTGCGGTCGATCTCGCCTTCGCATCATGGCTGCCGCCCGATCTCGATCCGGGCGCGTGGAACTCGCCGCTGGCCTATGATGCCGTCGCCGTGATCGTCCATCCGGCCAATCCGGTGACCGGCCTTAGTCTCGCCCAGTTGCGCGACATCTTTCAAGGCCACGTGCTCGATTGGTCGCTCTACGGGTGGACGACCGAAAATGTGATCGTCGTCAGCCGTGAAGACGGTTCGGGCACACGCGCCGCGTTCGAGGCATTCGTGATGGAAGACAAGCCGGTCACGCCGGGTGCGATCGTCCAGCCTGACGGCGACGCCGTCGTCGACTACGTGGCGCGCACGCCGGGCGCGATCGGTTACGTGTCGCGCGGGCGCGTGACCCCGGCGGTCAGGCCGATCGCGATCGAAGGCGTCGAACCCGATCCCTCGAACGCCGTGAACAACTCGTACCCGATAGGGCGATTGTTGTACGTCGTGGCGAGGAATGAGCCAATAGGTGCGGTGCGCGATTTTGTCGCCTGGTTGTTCAACCCCGAGGGCCAACAGGCGATCGCGGAAGGAGGATTCGGAAGGGTGAAATAGAATGTCCCGCAGACTTCGGAAGTCTCCTAAAGACTTCCGAAGTCATAACTACCTTGACAATGTCAGATTAGCTTGGCGCTTCGGGCTGCCGTCGGGCTTTCAAACGACTACTGGTTGAACGGGCGCGATTGACCAGCATACGTGTAACGAGGTGAGTGGCGTCTTCGGGTGTCAGGTCGGGCAGCGGCAGAACGGCCTTCAACAGTTCGCGCACGTTGGCGGTGGAGAGCGCCGGGAGCACTTCGACTTCCAACTGGCGCGCGAGTTCGGGGTCGCGGGCGTACTGCTCGCGCCATTCCAACTTGGTCTGGGCCACGAACCACAAGGCCAGCGCCGTGAGCGCGAGATGATGTTCCCACGTCCGATACTTCTGCGCCTGGAATTCATCCCAGCCGATCTCGGTTTTGGCATCTTGAAACAGGCGCTCGGTGAAATAACGTTGACAACTAGCCTCGACCAACAGTCGGACCGGCGTCTCGGCCGCATCGTTCAGCAAGGTGTAGGTGTAGTCGCCGTCGGCCTCGCGCCGGATCACCAGCCATTCTTCGCGCACCTGACCGGCTTCAGTGATCGTCCACACGCGCCGTGCAGCAAAGTCGGCTTCCAGCAGGCCGCGTTCCGTGTGGCGGATTTGAAAGCGTTGCCACTCCGTCTGGCGACTGCGAGCCAGGGCGCGGACAGGGTGCGGCTGGTGCCGGCTGAGCACCTGCCAGCGCGTGGGCGTGCGGCCTTTGGCGTGACGTTTCTTGGGCACGCCGACGCGCGGGCGCTGCAAGTAAACCAGCGTGTGGGCCGGCACGTCTGCCGCGTACAAGACGTTTTCCGCCTGCAAATCGGCCCGAAATTGAGCGTCCCGGCCATAGAACGCATCGCACGCCAGCCGCTCGAAGGGCAAACCGTTGGCTTGGGCGCGCTGAACCATGCGCAGTCCCAGATCCGTCTTCCTCAGAAAGGTGCGCTCGTCCGGCACGCCCAGGCGCTGGCGTTGGTCGGCGTAGTCGGGCGTGAACCACGCCTGGGGCAAGTACAG
>Ga0209342_10000186_pt1 | contig 68124 bp, 49 predicted proteins | sample RifCSP16_2_FD_184023 | JGI IMG/M metagenome (GOLD analysis project Ga0209342, IMG submission 184023) | Soil microbial communities from Rifle, Colorado - Rifle CSP2_sed 16_2 (SPAdes) (version 2) | ecosystem: Environmental > Terrestrial > Deep subsurface > Rock core/Sediment | place: Rifle... | reverse complement strand
CGGCGCGGCCCGAACTCCCAGGCGATCTTCCTGCCAGTCACGGCTTCGGCGGTCTGGAGCACTTCCAGGTTCGAGTACCCGTTGCCATTGCCGAGGTTGTACGTGCGGCTGCCCTGGTCGAGCGCCTGCAGCGCCAGGATGTGCGCCTGCGCCAGGTCGTTGACGTGGACGTAGTCGCGTATGCACGTGCCGTCCGGCGTGGGATAGTCGCTGCCGAAGACAATCAATTTCTCGCGCTGGCCGAGCGCGACCTGGAGGATGATCGGGATCAAATGGGTTTCAGGCTCGTGATCCTCGCCGCGCTGGCCGGTCGGCGATGCGCCCGACGCGTTGAAGTAGCGCAGGCAGGCGTAGCGGATGCCGTAGATTTTGTCCAGCCAGTGCAACTGCCGCTCGATGATGTTCTTGCTTTCTCCGTATGGGCTGCCCGGCACGATGCGCTCCTCCTCGTCGATCGGTATGCGCTCCGGCTTGTCGAACAGGTTGGCCGTCGACGACAGGATGAAGCGCCTGACGCCGTGGTCGATCATCGCGCGGAATAGATTCAGCGCGTTGGTGATGTTGTCACCCAGGTACAGCAGCGGCTTCTCCATCGACTCGCCGACGAGAGTATGCGACGCAAAGTGCATCACCGCATCACAAGGCTGTGCGTCGAACAGCCGTTTGAGGGCGTCGGCGTCCTTCAGATCGCCTTCGACAAATTTCGCTTTGGGGTGGACGGCCTCGCGATGGCCGTAGTAAAGATTGTCGAAGACGACGACGTCTTCGCCCGCTTCGCACAGCTCTTCGACACAGTGGCTGCCGACGTAGCCGGCTCCGCCGGTGACGAGTATCTTCATGGAAGGAATCTCCACTTCGGTTCCGCAACTAGGATACGATTGTACCACGTGCACGGTGTCTGGAACCGGCCTGCCCTTGCGAAGGCGTCCGCGTATCCTATACGCGGGCCAGGTAGTCGTCGAGGAGCGCGCACGATTCGGACAGCCCCCACGCGTAGAAATCGTCGATGACGCGGCGCGGCGCGTGGCTGAATATACGGTCGTTCAATTCGTCCTCGGATTCCAGCACGCGCTCAAACGCCAGGGGGTCGATCCGGCCGCGCTCTGCGAATACCTGGACGGTGCGAATGGTAGCGCCCGGGGTGAGCTGCTCGACGAGCGCGTCACGCCATTGGCGCAGGTATCTGTCGCCGGTGAACGGCAACCAGCGTTTCGGCGTGACGGCCGCCAGGGATGCGCCGGCGTTTCCTGCCAGGCCTGCCTGATCGCGGCGGTCGCACCAGGCGCGGAGCACGTTGTGCAGGAAGAGCCGGTCGTGAAAGGTGCTCCAGCCGGCGTCCGGCCCGAATATGGGCTGGAAGATGTCGCGCACCCACATCACGTCGAGCAGCAAATGCACGACGTAACCGGCGAGGAAGGCAGCCTGCGCGGCCGGCAGCCGGCCTGGCTCGCTCAAGTAGGTATGGGCCTCGAACATCACCTCATGCGCCGGCCGGCTGGAGTCCAGCGGCACGTTGAAAAAATGCGTCGCCGCGCGCGGCTGGCCGGAGACGGTCTGCACGTCGGGTGCGACGTTGCCGAACAGGAACTCGGCGCGCTGCGCGTTGAGAAATGCGCGCGCCCGCTCGGGAAGGCTCGACTTCGCGAGAATGGCGTTGGCGATGACGAGGTGCTGCACAGGTGTGGGCATGGCCGATGGGTGCGCGAGAGAGTCGACCGGTATTGTACCTTGCTCGTGTCTCGACGCAAGGGCAGGCGGCTGCTGTGTACACGCAAATGTTGTCAGTCGTTATAGTGCTCGCCAAACCGCGTCCTCGCGGTTGGCCGCCCGCGAGGACGCGGGCGGTGAGCCACCTGACATGTTTTGCGTGCACACCGGCTGCCGCGCCGGGCGCTGTCCTTGTTGATCGATCATCGAAACGGATTATAATGAAATCGAGGAGAGATCATGACTGAACTGGCCGATGGTACCAAGCGCCGCAGGCAGCGCGTGATGATCTTGGCCGAGGAGATTGTCGCCGCGCGGTGGGCGCAGGCGCTGGCCGAAGATGGCGTGGTGTGTCTCATCGCCGCGAACGTGGCGGCGGCTGCGAAGGTGCTGCATCACGAATCCGCGCTCGAGCTCATGCTGGTCGACCGCGCGTTTCTCGATCGACAGTTTCAGGCGTTGACGAGGATGTTCGTCTCGGTTGGCCGCTGGCCGGTGATTGTGCCCATCAAGAACAGTGGGCGCAAGCCGACCAAGGTGGATCGCAGTCGTGTCGGGGCGGCGCTGACTTTGCTCCGCTCTTCTCGCCGCTCGGCCGAGTGGCTGCGCCTGGGCGACCTGACGATTGACCTGGCTCGCAAGCGGGCCAAGTTCCGCCGGCGCAAGTGGGTGCAGTTGCCGCCGATGCAATACCAGATTCTCGTGACGCTGGCGCAAAGGCCGAACGAGGTGCTGGGTTTTCGCGAGTTGCTGCGACAGGTGTGGGGCTACGACGGCAGCAAGGCCGAAGCACAGGAGCTGCTGAAGGCGCACGTGCGCCTCATTCGCCGCAAGATGAGATGGAACCCGCAGACGGGAGAATACCTGCGCTCGGTGCGGGGGTTTGGATACATGTTGTCCGTTCCCGAGTAATCGCCTTCTCTCTTCGCGCCCTCATCTGTCCTTCGTCGATCGTCTGTCCCGGCCGCGATCGAGTCGTGTCCAATCGATCGCGGCCCGATCTTTTTCACCGGCATTTCACCGAAAAGCTTTCACTATGTTTACACTCAACGAAGCGTGAATTGCTGTACAATGCAAGTCGGATTAGACAAAGAGCGCCCAGTTGGGTTACAGTTGCTGAAAGACTTCGGAAGTCTACATGGCGCGCCGTGCTGTCAGTGTTGCGAGGATGTTCGAGGCGCTTCGCCGGTCGGAAGCTTCGCGAAGACTTCCGAAGTCTGAGGTTGGGAGACCGACACAACTGGAGGATCGCTATGACGAACCGCATTCTCGAAAAGCCGCGTCAGCGTGCGACGTGCTTCAAAGACGTACCGGACAGCGCCTGGAACAACTGGCGCTGGCAGATGTCGAACCGCCTGAACACGGTCGAGGAGCTGTCGCGCATCGTGACGCTGACCGAGGGCGAGATCAGGGCGCTGGCGACGAAGAACCTGTTCCGCGTCGACATCACGCCGTACTTCGCCAGCCTGATCGACCCGGACGATCCCCACGACCCGATCCGCAAGCAGGTCGTCCCCACCGCGCGCGAGCTGGACGCGTTCGAGTCGATGATGGAGGACTCGCTCGCCGAAGACCGGCACAGCCCCGTGCCGGGCCTGGTGCATCGCTATCCCGACCGGGTGTTGTTCCTCGTCACGACGCAGTGCGCCTCGTACTGCCGATATTGCACGCGCAGCCGCATCGTCGGGGAACCGACCGAGAACTTCAGCCGCAAAGAATGGGACGCAGCGATCGACTACATTGCCCGGACGCCGCAGGTGCGCGACGTGCTGTTGAGCGGCGGCGATCCGCTGGCGCTGGCGCCTAAGCTGCTCGACGGCTTGATGAGCCGCCTGCGGGAGATTCCGCACGTCGAGATCATTCGTATCGGCAGCCGCGTGCCGGTATTCCTGCCCCAGCGCGTCGACGACGAGTTCTGCCAGATGCTGGCGCGGTATCATCCGGTGTGGATGAATATCCACGTCAACCATCCGAACGAAATCACTCCGGAACTGTACGAAGCCTGCGATCGGCTGTCGCGCGCGGGCGTGCCGTTGGGCAACCAGAGCGTGCTACTGGCGGGCGTGAACGATTCGATTCACATTCAGCGCCAGCTTGTGCACGAGCTGGTGATGATGCGCGTGCGCCCGTATTACCTGTACCAGTGCGACCTGGTCGCGGGCGCAGGGCACTTCAGGACCAGTGTGTCGAAGGGCATCGAGATCATCGAAGGCCTGCGCGGGCACACGAGCGGCTACGCCGTGCCGACGTACGTGATCGACGCGCCGGGCGGCGGCGGCAAGATACCCGTCATGCCGAATTACGTCATTTCCCAAGCGCCAGGCAAGATCGTGCTGCGCAACTTCGAGGGCTTCATCACCACCTACACCGAGCCGCTGGACTACGACCCGCACGAGATCGAGTGGCTGGATCGGCGGGCGCCGCGCCGCCTGGAGCCGGGGCAGGAGGGTGTGGCGGCGCTGCTGGAAGGCGAGCGCATGACCATCGAGCCGGAAGGCTTCGAGGACGTGCATACGCGCGGCGGCGGCCAGCATCGGCTGCGCGCCGACGAGTCGAAGTGGCAGCCGCTGGGCATTGGCACGGAGCATAAGCCGCTGCTCAAGGGCGAGCAAGCCCCGTCCGACAACGGCGGAGGGGCGTGAATCGTAACCGCCGTCAGACTGTGAGGTCGGGTGAGCGAGCCAGATAAAGAATTCGAGGAGTGCGACTCCACGCGCTCGGGGCGCTCGCTGCGCGTTGCGCTGCTGGTCAACCTGGCGTCGAACGCGCCCGAGCCGCCGCCTGGCGCGCCACACGATTACCTGTACGAGCTGGACCACGAGAATAACGTCGCCGCTTATCGCGCGGCGCTCGAAGCGTGCGGGCATACCGTGTTTCCAATGGAGGGGAATGCGGCCTTGCCCGCGCGTTTGCGTGAGACGCCGGTGGACATCTGCTTCAACACCTGTGAGGGCTTTCGCGGCGACGCGCGCGAGGCGCAGGCGCCGGCGCTGCTGGAGATGCTCGGCGTGCCGTACACCGGCTCGCAGGTGCGGGCGCTGGCGCTGACGCTCGACAAGCCGATGACCAAGCGCGTGCTGGCATTCCACGGGTTGCCGACGCCCGCCTTTCAGGAATTTCGTTCGCCCGACGAGCCGCTCGATCCGGCCTTGCGGTTTCCCCTATTTGCAAAGCCGGCGTGCGAAGGCACCGGCATGGGCATCGACGAACGTTCGGTGCTGCACACGGACGCCGAAGTGCGCGATCGGGTGGCGTATTTGATACATGCTTATCGGGAGCCGGCACTGGTCGAAGAGTATATCGAGGGCCGCGACGTGACGGTCGGCATGGTCGGCAACTGGCCCGACCTGCATGTGTTCCCGATCTCGATGGTCGATTATTCCGGCTATGGGGAGCAGGCGGCGCCGATTTACACCGCCGCATACAAGGTGGATCGAGCCGACGACTATCGCTATCAATGCCCGGCCGATCTGCCCGAGCCGCTGGCCGGCGAGCTGGCCCGCCTGGCCGTCGAGACCATGCGCGTGACGAATACGCTGGACTTCGCCCGCGTCGATTTCCGCTTGAATCGACTCGAAGGCGACAAGCCGACCATTCTGGAGATCAATTCGCTGCCCGGCATCACGCCGATCAGCGACCTGACGCTGATGGCGGCGGCCAATGGCTGGTCGCACGCCGATCTCGTCAACGGCATCCTGGATGCCGCGCTTCGGCGGCTCGGCCTCGTCGAAGCAATCACCCTGAAGGAGGAGAGGGCATCTAACAATGGACGCAAGCCTGGGTGAGGCCTCGCTGATATTGCCGGCCGTCCTCGGGGGGGCGCGAGCGAGGGCGGCCGTCGAGGAAGGTGTGGCGCTCCATCGCCCGCTGCGGCGGGTGCTGGTGGCCTACAGCGCCATCGAGCGCACGGTTCGCGGCGAGCCGCGCGAGCTGGAAGCCGAGCTGGAGACGATCCGGACGGCGCAGACCATCGCCGAAAACCTGAATCGCGCCCGGATTCGCGCGCAGACCTATGTCGTCTACGACCTGAGCGACGTCGACCGGATTGCGTCGGAATTCGACAGCCAGACCACGCTGGTGTTCAATCTGTGTGAGCACCTGCAAGGCGATTCGCATCGTGACGGCGAGGTCGCCCAGCGCATGACCGACCTGGGCCTGCGGTTCACCGGCGCGTCGGTGGGCACGCTGGCGAACGCGCAGAACAAAGCGCACACCAAGGAGATATTGAAGGCGGCAGGTGTCCCGACCGCGCGCTACCAGGTCTTCGCCCAGCGGGACGATCTGATTCGGGTGTCGCTCCCGGCCATCGTCAAGCCGGTGGCCGAAGACGCCAGCATCGGCATCGACCGCGACTCGGTCGTCCGCGACGAGTTATCGCTGCGGCGGCGCGTGGAGTACGTCCTGGATACGTACCGCGAGCCGGCGCTGGTCGAGGAATTCATCGATGGGCGCGAGTTCAACGTCGGCCTGTGGGGCAACGGCCGGCTGTACATGCTGCCTATCGCCGAGCTGGATTATTGCGACTGGGCCGATCCGTATCAGCGCTTTCTTCACTTTGACGCCAAGTGGAACCCGGAGGCGCTGGAGTACCGCACGATGTACGTGCGCTGCCCGGCCGATATCGACAACGCGCTGGCCGAGAGGATCGGCAAGACGGCGCGCATGGCGTATCGGGTGATGGGCTGCCGCGACTATGCCCGCGTCGACATGCGGCTGAAAGACGGCAGGCCGATGGTGCTGGAAGTCAATCCCAACCCATGCCTGGCCTCCGACGCCGGCTTCCCGAACGCGGCGCGCGCCGCCGGATACGACTATCCGCAGATGGTCGCGCGCATCGCCCGCTGGGCGTGGGCGCGCCGAGGCAAGGAGGGCGCGTTGTGATGGCAGTCTTGCCAACCCTCCAACCCTCGCCCTGGCTCGCCACAGGCTCAGTGCAGCCCACGACACCGGACGAGCGCGAGCAGATCGTGCAGGTTGCGATCGAGGCGGGCGTGTTCACTCAGCGCGAAGTCGCCACGGTCGCAGAGATGCTCGACGGGTACTGCGACGACCCGGAAGTATCGGGCTATCATTTCCTGTCGTACTGCGAGGACGGGCGTGTGCTGGGCTTCGCTTCGTGGGGGCCGCGCGACCTGGCGATGCACGCGTTCGACTTGTACTGGATCGCGGCGCGCCCAGACGCGCAGCGGCGTGGCGTCGGGCGCGCTTTGATGAGGGCCGTCGAGGCGAAGGCAAGGGCGCGCGGCGGCGGCTGGATATGGGTAGAGACGTCAGACACGCCGACGTACGCTGCCGCGCGGGCGCTATACGAGCGCTGCGGCTATCGCCGCCTGGCGCTGCTGCCGGATTTCTATCGCAGCGGCGATGGATTGGTGATCTATACCAAGCGAGTCGGCTGATGTGCTCGAGTTCCTTCGGGTCCCTGAGTTCCGCAGAAGGAACTGAAGGAACTCAGGGAACTCTGGTAAGGGGGTAAGCGAAGATGAGCGAGAACGGTTCTCATCCGCCTGTGCTGCTGTTGTATAACTACGACTCGACGTGGACGCCGGAGGACGTGCTCGACTGCATGCAGCACCTCGAGCGCATGGCCGGCGGCCTGCGCCATCAGGGCCACGCGGTACAGCCGGTGGAAGTTCGGGCGGACATTGTCGACCCGCTGCGCGGCTACGATCCGCGCGAGGCGATCGTCTTCAACTGGTGCGAGGGCATCGACGGCGCGCCGAACGCCTACGATCTGGTCGCCCGGACGCTAGACGACATGGGCTTCACCTACACCGGTTCAGACGCGTGGACGCTGCAGTATACGCAGAACAAGGCGGAGTTCAAAAAGATCCTCGAGCGTCTTGGCATTGAGACGCCGCGCTGGCGTGTGTTCACCGATACGCGGGATGCGGACGAGTGGACAACCTTCCCCGCCATCGTCAAGCCGGTGGCCGAGCACTGCTCGTACGGCATCACGGCCGATTCGGTGGTAGAGGATGCCGCCGGGCTGCGCCGCCAGATCGACTTCATCATGGGCAAATTTGGCGTCGGCGCGCTGGCCGAGGAGTTCATCGCCGGGCGTGAAATCAACGTCGCCATCTGGGGCAACGGCGCGCCGCAGGCACTGCCGCTGTACGAGATCGACTTCGGCGACATTGAAGACCCGCGCCGCCGTGTCGTCGATTACGACTCGAAGTGGGTGCCGACCTCTTTCCAGTACACGCACACGCCTTCCCGCTGCCCAGCAGAGATCGAGGAGCCGGTGGCTGAGGCGATCCGCGCGACGGCGCTGGCGGCGTATCGCGCGCTGCGCTGCCGCGATTACGGCCGCATCGACACGCGCGTGCGCGACGGTGTGCCATACGTCGTGGACGTGAACGCCAACTGCGACATCACGATTGACGGCGGATTCGCCAAGACGGCGAAAGTGGCCGGCTACGATTACGGCGCGATGGCGTCGCAGATCGTCAGGTGGGCGAGTAAGCGCAGGCCGGCGTAAATAGGTAAGACCTGCCAGGTCTTCGGAGACCTGGCAGGTCTGTAATAAAGGGCCGCTCTGCCAACGGAGCGGCTCTTTTCTGTTGTTGTGATTTCAGGAAGTTGAGATTACAATTGTTTATGGAGACGCTAGACTGGGAAGGAGAGTCGCATGGCGCTCAAGGAACTGGCGAAACCCGGCGAGCGGTTGAAGATGACCTACGAGGAATTTCTGGCATGGGCCGATGAGGACGTTCACGCGGAGTGGGTCAATGGGGAGGTCATCATTCACATGACGGCGAAAGACCGGCATCAAGACATCGTTCGCTTTCTGATCGTGCTGTTTGATCTGTTCGATCAATTCTTCCGAGTCGGCAAATTCCGCTCCGCGCCTTTTCAAATGAAGCTCAGCCCGGAGGGGTCAGGACGCGAGCCGGACATCTTGTTCGTGGCGCGCGAGCACGAGTCGCGCCTGACCGAAGAGGGCGTCGCGGGGCCGGCCGACCTGGTGGTTGAGATTGTGTCCGACGACAGCGTCGTCCGTGACCGGGTGGAGAAGTTCGAGGAGTACGAACAGCACGGCGTGCCGGAATACTGGATTATCGACCCGCGCCCCAAGCGCCAGCGGGCCGAGTTCTATCAGCTCGACGAGCGCGGCCAATACCGGCCTGTTCCGGTGGAAGCGGATGGCCGGTATCACTCCAGAGCACTGCCCGGCTTCTGGCTGCAGGTGGACTGGCTTTGGGCCGACGAACTGCCTGACTCCCTTTTTGCCTTTGCCGAGATCGCCAATCTCCCGGCGGATGTGGTGCAGGCGCTGCGCAGCCTGCAGCGGGGGTGAGCGACGGCGTACTCGTGCCAAACAAGAAGGGCCGCTGTGTACCATAGCGGCCCTTCTTAATTTGTGTGACGTGCTTCAAACGATCACGACAGCCTCGGTTCTGATTCGCTATTCTTCTTCGCCCTGATTGTAGGGCACTATCACCGATACCAACGTCCGCACGACTTTGGGATCGACATTGTCGCAGACGTTCACCGTCGCATTCACGGTTCGGTATCTATGATCTGGCGGCCAGAGCATCTCTCGCGAGAGCGTGACATCGAGCGACGGCGATGGGCGTCGGTCCAGAAGCGCATTTCATCGGATCGCATCTGGGGATGCTTGCTCCTCAAAGACTATCTGGTGAAGTTGAAATTCGCGCGGCGGATCGCGCCATCGTTCAACGTCACGATCAGTTGCCGACAGGTGCCCGCCCATCCCTTGTTCGTCTTCCAAACGTAGGTGTAAGTGTCGGTCGTCGGATCATAGGAGAGGCTGCTCGATCCGGCTGTGACAGTCTCTTCGATGCTGTCTAATGGATCAATGGAAGCACAGGTAAACCGCTCCGACCTGGGATAGCCAGCTGCGAAAATGTTCAACCCCTGGTCGCCGCTCAGGCTGAACTTCACCGGCACGGCCTGACCAGCCTTGACGGTATTGAGAGTCGGTAGATTGTCAACAGGCTGGAAGAATCCAGTGAAGTTGTAACCGATCAGGTCGAGGCCGACGATCACCGGATCATGATCCGACGAGCGGTACGCGTTCGGTTCGTAGATCGCCTCCTGGGCAGGCGGTTTGAAGGTGGTGTCGTAGTCCAACAGGTCAGGCTCGTCGGCGTTGATGTGCCACTCGGCAGCACCCGTCGCCTGGGCAGCCAAGGTGGGGCTTGCCAAGGCGTGGTCGAGATAACCGAATTGGCCATCGAAGACGAACGAGTAGGCATACGTTCCCACATACTGGGCGATCAGGTTAGTGTAGTCGTCGCTCGTGCCGAGGGTATCATCGGGGCCGGCCAGGATAGCATCGATCGGGTCCTCTTTGGCGTAGGAGTTCAGGTCGCCGATGATCAGGTAGTCCGCGTCGCCGCTGCCGGTCGGATCGGTTGCCAGCCAGTCCACGAGGGCTTGGGCAGCCTTCTTACGAGTCTGGTTGCAGTTGCCCTGACCGTCGAGAATATCCGGGTCGCCCACATCAATGCAGTCAGAGCCTTTGGATTTGAGGTGGTTGACTGCTACAGTGAAACGGGCATCTGTATCCAATACCTCAAAGGTCTGCGCTAGTACCGGACGATTCTTGGTATCGAGGAAGCGCGGGTCAACGCTTGAATCAAGGATCTTGAAATCGCCAACAGGCATGACCTTGCTGGGCTTATAGATCAGGCCGACGCGGATGGCATCGGTGCCGATCACGCCGGTGTCGATGTAAGCGTAGGTGCCGGCGCCCAGCATCGCGTTGAGGCCCGCCACGATTCCGTTGGTCGGATCACCGAGCGGGTCGACGCCAGTCGTGTTCTCCAATTCGTTCAGACCGATGATGTCGGCATCCAGCCCTGCAAGCGCTGCAAGGAGCTTGTCGCGCTGGCGTGTGAATTCGAGAGGCTGATCTGAGTCTGCGCCACGACATTCCACGTTCTGCGCAGGACCGCACTTGTTGTCCAGCGGATTGCCGGTCGGATAGTCCAGCGTGAGGAAGAAGTTGAGCGTGTTCATCGCGGCGACCCGCAGGCTTCCGCCCACCGGCTCAGGCGCGGCCGGGCGCGGGTTGACCACTGTATAATCCGCGGGTCCCGTCGGCTGGATTCGGTAGATGCCGAAATCAAAACCAAGCACACCGACCGTATTCTGCACCGTGTCGCCGCCCCGGAAGCGATTGTTCAGCGCGAAGTTGCCGCCGTTCGGGTGGCGTACATTGCTTGGGTTCGAAATGCCCAGCCCATCGTCCAGTGTGATGCGACGCAGGCTGTTGGCGAGAGTGCGGGGCTGTGGCGGGGGAAGGCTCGGCTCATCAATGGCGGTGGCCGTGAAAGGTCGCGTCTCCCCGTCGAGCGGCAAAGCAATGACCATCTCGCCGAATCGTTCGTAGTTGAAGTATTCTGAGATCACCAGAGCTTGCGGGAAACGCACCAGCATACCTTCGAAACGCTCCGGGAAGTCTGCGTTGTCGAAAGGCATAGACACGTCAGTGGGTGTTACACTCCCACTGCCGCAGTTGACGATGTTGGCTGCCGGAACGGCGGATGAATTGCTATTCGAGCCGTTGATCGTGGTCTGGTTGAATCGCTCGCGGGCAAAGCCTGTAACCCGCACCACCTGACCCACGCTGACAAGGTTGGCGCTGCCGGTGAAGACGAAGATGCCATCTGAAGTGGCAGCATTGCCATCGCCGGTTGCATCCTGGAGATAGAAGCCTCCCAGCCCGGTGCTGCCCTCGAAGTCGCCGACCACGACACCCTTCGTCGTAACGGTGCCGGGGATCGGGGTGGAGAGACCGTCGCCCTGGATGACGTAGATGGGAGTGAAAGACGTGGCGCAAACGTCGAAGGGTGAGAAGCCGACCGTAAAGTTCATGACCATATTATCAGGCGGATCATTCCCATCTTGATCGCTAACCTGATTCGCAAAGACGGTCAAAGTGCAATTCTCACCATCAACAAGCGACACACCCGGATCGAGCGTGAAGGTCGTCGGTCCGCCGCTGAAAGTCGTCGAAACGATACCACTTACGCTACAGGAAAGCTCGAACCAGGAAGATGTCACGTTAACCGGTTCGCTAAAGGTGACCGTGAGGTTGGCGTCAATCGGGAAGTCTGTCGCGCCATTATCAGGGAATGTATCGGAGACTTCCGGAGCCGAATCGGCCATGCTAGGAGTGAGGGAGAAATCATCAACCGCCAGGCCATCATCCGCAAGGGATATGTTGAAATCCGTCCAGCGGATCCAGAACGAGGAGCCGTTGGGAATACTCAGCCCCGTGATCGTGAAAGTAATCGAGGTTTGATTGCCCGCCGAGTTGCCATTCAGAGCACCCGCAGTTGTATTGATATTCGGGCTGTTGAAATCGAGGTTGTCATGGTCAACCCAGGTTCCGGTGCTCAGGCTGGTCGCATTCGTACTGAGTTGAAAATCGAGACGGTCGGCAGCGCCGCGGTTTGCTACGCCTGCTCGCCACATCTCGCCTGTATATGAAATGGCGAGAGAACTAATGGTGCTACCCGTGTTGTTTGTAAAAGACGCGCCGATGGTGGGATTAAGGCTCCCACTCAATAATCCGCCAAAAGCGCGTTCGCTGCTGGAAGTGGCACCGAAACTATAGGTATCGCCTGTATTCGATGACCCTGTGCCAGCAGTATAGGTTGTGTTGGCGTTGGTGCCTGTTTCTGAAAATGCCCAGCCAAGCGGAGTGGTGCTGGACGTTCCACTACTAGCCAGCGTATTGAAATCCTGAGTGTATGGACTGCCGAGGGTCGTCAAGCTAATTGTGCCCGCAGCTTGTGCCGGTCGAGCAGGCGACCCGAAGGGTACGAGGCCCACAATTAATGCGATCGCGAGTAGCCAACCCAGGATGCTGCGCCGGTGCGTTGTCATGTCTGCTCCTTTAGAGTGTGATTAGAGTGTGAATAGAAACGACGTAGCCGCACAGATCGATCTGTCCGGTCACGAATCCTAAAGTCGGACGAGTGGTTACGTCTTACCGCGATATGTAACATTCTCCTGCCAGCGTGGAGGTCATAGTTAGCGTATCACACGCACTTGGTGTTGTCAATCATCGACAAGCTAGGGTAAGCGGCGCAGCTTGCGCCCACTGTTGTGACTCTCCCTTACCTTGATTTCCCAAGCACTTCACGTTCAGTCGTGCCGGCGTGCAGGCAGCGGCGGGTGAAACAGGGTAGAGGAGCCGGCGACTGCCGGCCCCTCCCCGTTATCTTAATCCGAATCAGGCGGGACTGGTCCGGTGTACTTGAAGATCCACAGGCCGCTATCGCGATCGCTGCCCAGGATATAGGTCGTCTCGGTTGGGTCAGCCGGCAGCCGATGGGCTTCGACGCCCCAGAAGTCGTTACCACTCACATCCGGGCCATCTCCATCAATGTCTGAGTCAACGTAGTGGCCGACCTCCTGGATGCCGCTCGGCCCAAAGCTGACCACGCGAATACCTGCATCGTACCAGGACAGGTAGCCCAGGTTCACCTCCTTGTCCATCGCCACCTCGTGGACTGACATCGTCCCGAAGCCAGTGGCGAAGGCCGGATCGATTGCCTGAGATATCGAGTGGTTATCGATCTCCTGGAGGGTGGTGCCATCCAGCAGGTGGATCGTGCCCCAGCCATCAAAGGTCGTCTGGGCGGATATCCTCCCGCCGAGAGCGCCAATCGCGGGCAGGTCTCCGCCAGGCGGGAAGCCACCCGGGAACACCTCAACTGGCGTGTACTCCGGTGTGTCGTTGAAGAGCAGGTGCATGGCCCGGTGGCCGATACAGACCCCGGAGGCGATGCCGAGCACGGGGCTGCCTTGACCACCACAGATGAATCCATCCGGCGTCAGGCCGTCTCGCGACCCAGCGTGGCTCTGGCCGATGATCACTGCATCATAGCCGGCGAGCTCTCCCGACTCGACCTTGATCGAGAAGAAGCAGACGCCGCGGCTGAACACCACAACCTTGGCTTCGCCCGGATTGGCAGGGAGCGAGGAGGCCGGAGGGACTTCATTCCGGTCGCTGATTCCATTGCCGTTAGTGTCTTCAACACAACCCGAGCCACCCCAGATGGTCGGGCCTTGCAGCACGCCGCCGTTGGCTGCGAACTTGGTTGCAATTGGAACAGTCCAGGCGAATTGTCCACCGCCAAAGAACCCGGCATTTGGCGGTGTCGTAATCTGAAATTGCAGGCGAGCTGGTCCAAAGTCTTCATCCGTCCCGATGATGAACTTGTTGTTGTGGCTCCATTCAGCTTGATGGGCGTTCCCCTCGGGAGGCGAGAATCCGAGCAGTGGTTCAGGGTTCGGGTGATCTGAATCAACCACGAAGACCGGATTCGCGGGATTGTTGACGTTCAGCACAATCCAACCCGTATCCCAGTAGGAAAGCAGGGCCAGGTAGTCGCCTTTGACCTTCTTGACGACCATGTCATGCAGGAAGATAGAATCACCGTTAGCCAGCGGCGACTGCGCATCCGGCCAGTTGAGGATCGAAACCTCGGCGATATGCTGCGGGTTCCTGGGATCGGTGATCTCCATGATGTCCACATCGGTCACTTCCTCGTTGTCCACAATGATCGCAAATGCCCGCTTGCCCGCCTGCCAGGCAAAGACACTGTGGATTTGCCGTGCCCGGACAAGGGTTCCAGCATTGGTATCGCCCTTGCCGATCGCCAGCGGCTGAACGTTCAGCGGATTGGTCACGTCGTAGATCGACATCCCGCCGACACGGTTCGGGTTCGTGTTCGTGCAGTTCTCGTTGTTGGTGACGAGGACATCGCCCTTGAACTTCGGCGTGTTCAGGCTGATCACCTGCATGCCCTCGCCCGGGTAAGACTGCGGCGGGAACGCGATGAAGCCGACCTCGGTGGGATTGGTCGGGTCCGAAATGTCGACTACGTAGACGCCGCCCTGGCCGCACGGCGACGTGTTGAGCCGGCGCGCGGCGAGATAGGCATAGTTGCCCATCACTGCCACATCGGCGATGTGACTGGGCTTATCCACGCCGGTCGCGCCGCTGACGGTCACCTGCCCGACCAGCTCGACGTTGAGGCTCGAGCCTGGCAGATGCCCGCTTGGAGGGCCGTGTTGCTCCTCGTGCAGCTCGTCCATCTCGAGCGGGGTGTCGGCGACGCCATCGCCGAGGAAGTGGTGTGGGTGATCGTCACCCTGATCATGAGCCGCCACGCTGCCGACGACAGCCAGGATCAGCGCCGCGAGCAGTAATACGCCGACGAGTGTGCGCTTGCTCCTCTGGTGATTGATCATAGTGCGTAGCATGGTATTTCCTCCCTTGTTGCGTGATCTGGCATCAAGTGCAGACTTCAGTCTGATGTCTCTCTGTTCAACACCTCCTTTCGCGTTGACCTCCGCAACTAGGCCCGGTCGGCCGTGAGGCCGCATGGCGATGAGTGCGGGCCTGGCAACCAGCTCCTACTCGTTGGGAGTGAGCAGCTCCTCCACTGCACGACCTTCCTGCTGCGCCTGCAGCTGATCCATCTCCAAAGGAGTGTCGACGATGCCGTCGCCGACGATGTGGCCATCGTGGGTGGCAGCGGCCACACCGCCGACGGCGGCCAGGATCAGCGCCGCGAATAGCAGGATGCCGACGAGTGTGCGTTTCATTTTTGGATCGGTCATGAGGTGTTTCATGGTGTTCCCCCTCGACAGGCTGTGGGATAGTGAATCACGTGCCTGCTTCAGCCTGTGCGTTTGCTTTCATCACCCCCTTTTCGCCCCGGGTCAGAAGCCGAGAGCCAGGGACAGGTCTCTGCCCCCTGGCTCTCGCGCTTTATCGTACGGATTACGGCGTCACCACCGGGCAAGTTGCACCCACGCAGTTGATTCGTCCCTGGATCGCCGGGCTGACGGTCGAGTTTGGCTGGCCCGCGATGTAGTCGGCGAGCACCTCGTCCATGAAGTCCTGCGTCGTCATCCGGCTGACGAAGTTCGGATAGCCGTCGCCGCCGTTCGCCATGAAGTCGTTCTCGGCGAGGGTGTACATTGTCGTGCCTGGCACCAGGTCAACCGGTGCGCCCGTGCAGCTTCCGTCGGCCGCCTGCCGAACCGCGCCCGTGACGCGGCTGCCGGCCGCGGCCGAGACGTTGTAGGTGACGCACAGGCCGGATACCTGCGGGAAGCGCCCGTCTGCGGCGGGCATCCGCGAGACGCCGTTCTCCAGCATCGTCTTGAGCTCGGCGCCGTTCACCTGCAGCGTGACGACGACGTTGCCGAACGGCAGCACCGTCAGCACCTGGCCGCGTGTGATAAAGAACGGTGGCGTCGGCGTCGCGGTGTTCGGCGGGCAGAAGTCGTTCGGATTGTCGGCCGTCGGGCACGTCAGATCGGCGCGCAGGCCGCCCGAGTTGGTGATGGCGAAGTCGGTGTTATAGGTCGTGCGCATCGAGTCCGCCGTGACATTACCGACGAGCGACTCGCAGGTGCGCCCGGCGGTGTTGCCACACGCGTCAGTGCGCGGGATGAACCGCGTCGACATGCCGACCACCATGTTGAAGATCGGCGCGAGCTGCGCGTTGAGGTCGTTGATCCGGGCCTGGATCGCCGCGTCGGGCGTGACGCCGATGTTCCACGGCTTGTGCCAGTCGGCGGTCTTATACACCACGCGCTTGGTATTCGTGTCGACGACGAGCCTGACGCGAGTGAAGCGGATGCCCTTGCTGCGATTCTCCACCGCCAGCACGCCGTTGGGCCGCAGGCTGATCGTCTGAAAGTCGGTGTGATCGCCCAGGATCGTATCTATCACGCCGCCCAGGCCGTCGGCCAGAGTGATGAGCGGCCCGGTCGGATTATTGAAATCGCCGGCTGTCGCGCCCTCGTGCCCGAGGGCGATGATCGCGTTGACCTTGCCCTTCGAGCGCAGCTTCGCCGCCTCGGCCATGATCGCCGTTTTTGCATCGGCCACGACGAACGGATCGAGATTGCCGGGGAAGATGAGCGACGTCAGGTCGGAGTTGGAGAAGCCGACGACGCCCAACTTGAAGCCGTCGAACTCGAACACGCCCGATGGCTTCCATTCCGCCGGTGTCTTCCCCGTCGCCGGATCGACGATGTTGGCCGAGAAGTAGGGGAAGGCGGCCAGCGGGATGAGCGTGTTGCGCAGGTAGGTCTGGCCGCGGTCGAAGTTGTGGTTGCCTAACCCATCCGCCGAGAAGCCCATCATGTTCATCAGTTCGATCGTGGGCGTGTCGCCGAAGAAGTTGGAGATCGGCGGGGTGGCGCCGACCGAGTCGCCGCCCGCGACGGTGAGCGAGCCGCCCCGCGCTTCGGCGCGATAGGCGTCGAACCACGGCTTGAGGAAGGCCGACCCGCCGATGGCGAAGGTCGGGCCAACCGTATCAGCCGCCTCAGACAGTGGGACGAGTTGTCCGTGGTAGTCGCTGATCTGCAGGATCGTCGCCTCCTTCAACTGCCCGGGGCTGGGGAACAGATTGTACAGGATTCTGCCGCGGGCGTTCTGCGGGCCGGGGATGTCCATCAAGAAGGCGATCGTCGGCGCCAGGTCAATCGCCCGGATGCCGGGGACGGGGTCCTGATGGCGGATGCCGGGGCCGGCCGCGACAAACGTCCCGTGCAGGTTGACGTTGTTCTCGAGGCTGACCAGGTCAGGCCGATAGCCGTGCTGGCCGAAGAACTGCGAGAAGGCGATCTTCACGCCGGCCGTCGCCGCGTCGGTCTGGTAGGGCGGTCGGAAGGCGACGACCACGTCGCCGCTCCGGTTGGGATGGAGCGAGTCGCTGCCGTCCACGTTGCGCAGCTCTTCCTTGAGGAAGACGCGATCGACGACTTGCGCGCCCGGATTCGCCGGATCGGTCAGTGAGTTGAACGCGTTGACCACGGCCGTCCGAACGGCGGCATAGGTGACACCGCCTGGGAGCGTCGGGTTCACGTAGACCTGGACGGTGCCGCCTGCCCAACACGCTTTGGCGAAGTCGGACGAAGCCGCGCCGCAGTTGCTCGTCGCGGTTGCGCCGCTGGCGTGAACGCTGACGCTGCTCGTGCCGCTGATGACCGTCGTCTCGAACAGAACGCGCCGCGTATTGACCGCGTACCACTGCGGCGCGAAGCCGTGATCCGAGGAGGCGAAGACGGTCGCGTTCTGGCCCATCAGCGCGCGGCCCAACGCGAGCGTGGCGTCGCCCTCTTCGTAGGCCGCGCGGATGTAGCCCTCGCGGATGTCTATCCGCCCGTCGGGGATGTCGTCGTTCGTCGCGTCGTCGAAGTACGGGTTCGGATCGCCGTCTATGTCCGTCGGCGTGACGAGCGCCAGGAACTGGTGCTGGAATTCATCGGTCACCGGGTTGCCGAGCATCAGCAAATCCGGCTCCACGCCGAGCGTGTTGAAGATGTAATCCAGGTACGCGAAGTGAGCATCCTTCCACATCAACCCTTGCTCGACGTACGTGTCCTCGTCGACGATGCCCGCCTCCAGTGGCGCGAAGTCAGCGGCGGTGGAGGTGGGGAAGTCCCGGTTGAGCGTCTCCTCGAAGTCTGCTGAGCCGGCCGAGCCGAGCGCGTTGTAAGTCGCGTTCGCACGCTGCACCGAAGTGAAGTACAGGCGGAACCTAGACAGGTCGGCCGTTAGGTCGATCGCCTTCATCAGGAAGCCGCCGGTCCTCCCGGCGAAGGGGCCGGAGACGAGCGTCACCTTGGCGTCTGCCCACTGACCCTGCGCCAGGTTCGCGACGGCGGCGCTGCCGTCCTTCCCGGCGGCGTTCGAGACGACGAGGGCCCGGTCGTAGTTGACGATGGCGTCGTTGCTCGAGTCGTAGATGTACACGTCCCACATGCCGCCGGCCGGGATCCGCGTGTCGTTGTGCGTGAACTGCGTCTCCTTCGCCGGGCTGAAGGAGGCCGGGACGTTGCTCCAGCCGGTCGCGTCGGCGAGTGTCACGCGCTGGTACTCGACGCCGAAGGCGATCGCGCCTGCGGGCTGGCCGGGCAGGTCAAAGTTGAGCACGATCCCCCGGCGGCCGAAGAAGGTGCGAAAGTCGACAACGGGCCCCTGCAGGGCGGGGACGAGACTGCGCGCAGCCACCCACTCCACGGCCACAACCTTCTTACCGGCGCGCTCCGCCGCTTGCAAGATTGTGTCGGCCTGTAAGATTCCCGTGTCGGCGAATCCCGTCCGGCCGGTGAATGCCGCACCTGTCCTGTGGAACGTGTTGTTGGTCGATCCGTGCTCGCCGGGCCAGGTGCCGGTGGCCAGCGTGTACCAGCCGACGCCGGTGTTGGGTGGGAAGCCCTGCAGCAGGCCGTTGTCGCCCTTGACGCCGCGGGCGAGCAGATCGGCGTAGGTCGGCATCACGCCCTCGGCCACGTACTTGTCCACGTGGTCGGGGCGCATGCCGTCGGAGGCGAAGAAGATCACTTTCTCGGCCCGTGGTGGTCTGCCGTGTCCCTGAGCCGGGGCGGCGATCGCCGGCACGTACAGCGTGCCGAGTATCAGGCCGAGAATCGCCAGGATGTTGAAGAGTTTGCTTTTCACCGTTTCCTCCCTATGCTTGTGAGTCTGCACAGCTAAGTCGGCCGCAAGTCCTTCATGACGCATTCGCGCGTGCTGACGGAAGGACTGGATGCGCCACTATCTGGCGGAGTCGGGTTTGCGTGCTCAATACTGGAGCGTCTCTCACCTCCCTTTCATCACGGCCCTCATCGAAGGGCGGAGCAGAGCGGCGTCACGCGTCGAATGGCATGCGAGACCCTCGACGTCGTATGCGTCGCACAAGATGTTGAAACGGCAAGAGGTTGCCGATACATCGTTGAAACGAGGGCGGCTAATTTGAGGATAGCACAGTCTGCTCAGCTAAGTCAATGCGATTCGCGTCATTTCATACAAATTCATACATTCCACACTAATATACGGCCAATTGGGAATTATGGACGAGCAGTTGGTCTGCTATTCTACACCGGTTCCACGCATGAACCATTTCCTGGTATAGGTGATATTCGGAACAAACAAAAACGTCAAGGGCACATGCATCCGTGCACCTTGACGTTTTCGATCGGGCGGTGAAGAAAACCGCAGACTTACCGACCGGGAAGCTACGGCCCGACGATGCGTCCCTCGACGACGGGCGCGACGGGCGAATTCGCCGCGACGTAGTCGATGGCGATCTCCAGCAACCCGTCGCCGGGCTGCAGCACGTTCGTGCCTGAACCGAGGATGGTGTAGCCGTCGCCTCCGCCGAACATGAAGTCGTTCGTCACCAGGCGCACGGTGTCGGCCGGGCCGATCGGCGTCAGCGGGCCGCCCACTCCAGCAGGCGCTTTCCACATGCCGGTGACGACCGGCGTCGTGCCGCTGCAGGCAAACGTCACCTTGAGGCCGGAGACCTGCGGGAAGCGACCCGTGCCACCGGTGAAGTTCGGATTGCAGAATGGCTGGAAGCCATTGAGGAAAGCGGCCTCTAACTGAGTTCCGGTCAACGTCTCGATTACCGTCCGGTTGCCGAACGGCAGCACGGCGAACATCTCGCCCCAGGTGATCTCGCACGGGCCTTCGCCGGCGCTCGGCGGGGTGCACACCAAGTCCGCGCGCAGGCCGCCGGAGTTGGTCAGCGCCGCGTCGACGCCCGGATACTGCAGTCGCATCGCGTCGGCGACCATGTTGCCCATCGCCGACTCGAACAGCCGGGTCGGCGCGCGCCGGATGTCGAAGGCCTGCGTGCCGATCACCTGATTGCGCAGCACAGCAGTCTGTGCGTTAGCGTCGTCGATGATCGCTTGCACGTCCGCGCGCTTGGCGACGCCCAGATTCTGGGCGACGCGCGTCGCGCCGCCGGCCCATTCGACGTCGCCGCCCTTCACCGCCAGTTGGGCGACCGAGTAGCTCATGCCGGCGTTGAGGCCCTCCAGGACCAGGATGTGGCCGACCATCAGGTTAGAGATGCGGTGCGTGTGTCCGGCAAAGATGGCATCCACCGTCGTGTCCTGGATGCCATTCGCCACGTCGATGATCGGGCCTTCCCACGGCGCGGCGGCGATGCCGTCGACGGCATTCTGCCCTCGGGAGGTGCCGTCGTGCATGAGCACGATCTGGACGCGGATGCCGAGCCGGCGCAGACGCTCCGATTCAGCGCGGATCGTCTCGATCGCCGGCAGGAAGGTCAGGCCGGCCGTCGCGCCCGGCTTGACCAGCTCGGGCGTGTTAGGCAGCTCGATGCCGATCACGCCGATCGGCACGTCGCCGAACCACCAGATGCCGCTGCCCTGCACCCATTCGGGATTGAGGCCGGTCGCCGTCTCCACGATGTTCGCGCCGAGGAACGGGAAGTTAGCCCGCGCCTGATGCCGCAGTAGCCTCTCCACGCCGTAGTCGAACTCGTGGTTGCCGTAGGATGTGGCGTTCAGGCCCCAGGCGTTTTCGACGTCGATGGCCGGCATGTCTTCGAGCAGGCCGGAGTTCGCCGGCGTCGCGCCAACGTTGTCCCCGGAGGCGAACAACAGCGCCGTGCCGGGCAGGAGCGACGCTTCCTCGTCGAACATCGTCGCCAGATATGCCGCCCCACCGACCGACACGTTGCGGTTATCCATGAGCATCGTCGACGGGTCGAGCTGGCCGTGGAAGTCGGTCAGGCCCATGATCGGCACCAGCTTGACGGAAGCGCCGCCGCGCAGGATGTCGAGGACGACCTCGCCCTGCGCGTGCTGCGGCATCGGGATGCGCATCAGGTAGGCGACGGTCGGCGCGAGATCGATGATACGGATGCCGCGCACACGGGTGTGGCGAATCGCCTCGCCTCCGACCAGGAAAGTGGAGCGCATGTTGATATTCGCGTCCAGGTTCTGCACGTCCGGTACGTAGCCGTGCTGGCCGAAGAAGGCCGAGCGGGCGATCAGCGTGCCGGGCGTCGCCGCGTCGTACTGGTACGGCGGGTACGAGAAGACGACGAGGTCGCCCGTGCGCGTCGGGTGCGCCATGTCGGTCATGCTGTTGGCGCTGTTGGGGATGTAGCGCGCCTCGGCCTTGGTGAAGGCGCGGTCGATCACCTTCCAGCCTTCGGGCAGACCGTCGCCGGTCCAGTCGTTCGGATCGGACAGCGCCAGGAAGGCGGCCTCGATCTGCGCGACGACTGCGGCTTCGTCGGCGGCGAGCACCTGCTGCAGACCGCCGCCGGCCGGATCGCGCCCGGCCAGGTTCAAGTAAATCTGCACCGTTCCACCGGCCCAACAGGCTTTGGCCTTGCCGATCGTCTCGCCGCTGGCCGGCCGGCAGTTCGAGGTCTGCGGCCTGGACAGCAGGCCGAGATCGACCAGCACCTTGCTGGCGTCGATGGCCAGGAACTGCGGTGCGAAGCCGTGGTCAGACGAGACGAACGTCGTCGTGCCCTTTGGCATCAGCGACTGGACGAGCGCCAGCGTCGCGTCGGCGCCCTGATAGGCGCGGCGCAGGAAGCCTTCGCGCTCGGCGACGCGGCCGTCCGGCGTGCCGTTCACCTGCACGTCGTCGTAGGCCGGGTTCGGATCGCCGTTGGGCAGGTAGCGCGTGACCAACCCCATGAATTGGTGCGAGAACTCGTCGGTTGCCGGGTAACCGACCAGGGCAAGATCGGGATTGTACTTCTCGAGAATGTACTTGATGAGCGGATGGTGACCGGTCTCCCAGTACAGACCCTGCTCGACGTAGGTCTCCTCGCTGACGATGCCGGCTTCCAGGATGGCGAAGTCGGCGGCCGTCGAGGTCGGGAACTTCTGGGCCACGTACTCGGCAAAGTCGCCGGTGAAGCCAGGCTCGCCCGGCCAGCTGGGCCAGGTGGCATTGGCGCGCGTGACCGAGGTGTGGAACAGGCGCACCTTCGACAGGTCGCCGGTCAGCTCTTCGACCTTGACCAGCATGCCGCCGGTCTTGCCGGCGAGCGAGCCGCCGACGATCGTGACCTTCACGTCGGCCCATTCGCCGCGCGCCAGGATGCCGACGCTATCGTCGCCATCCGTGGTCGGTGAGAAGAGGACGCGATCGTAATTGGTCGCGCCATCGTTCGTCGAGTCGAAGATGTACGCGTTCAGGCCATACTTGTCGACGCCGAAGTCGAGGACGCGCATCCGCATCTGCTTGGCCGGGCTGTACGACGCCGGCACGTCGCTCCAGCCTGCGGCCGGCGTTGGCGCGGCGTCGGCGAACGGCGGCTGACCCGCGAATCCCGCCGGATGGTCGAACTGCAATCCGAAGGATGCGGTGAAGGCCGGATCGTCGGTCGGGCCGATGAAGTTGGTGGCGACGCCGCGCCCGGACAAGAACACGCGGAAGTCGACCGTCGGGCCGCTGATCACGCCGTTGCGCCCGCCCGCCCACTCGATCTGGGCAACCTTCTTGCCGCCGCGCTCGGCAGACTGGGCGATCGTCTCCGCCTGCAGCACGCCGCTGTCGAAGGCGGCCGTGCGGTTGCCGAATGGCTGCCCGTTAATGTGGAAGGTGTTGTTGGTCGAGCCGTGCACGCCCGCCCAGGCGCCCGTCGCCAGGCTATACCAGCCCACACCGGTGTTCGCCGCCGCCTGGCCCAGCGCCCCGCCGTCGGCCGCCATCGTGCCCGTCTGGATGAGCGCCTTCATCGCCGGCAGCAGGCCCTTCGCAGCGTAGGACTGCACCAGGTCCTGGCGCAGGCCGTCGGCAGCGAAGAAGATCAGCTTATCGACCTTCGGACCTGAACTGGGCGCTTCCGCGGGGCCAGCCATCGCCGGTACGTAGAGCGTGCCCAAGATCAGGGTCAGTATCGCCACAACGTTGACGAGTTTGCTATTCACAGGTTCCTCCTAAAGATGGTGGTGTGTGCAACCGGATAGGCTGCATGTTGGCACGGCAGTACAACTGCCGTGCCCAGCCGCCGCAGTCCAACTGCGGCGGGAACCGCGGACAATAGGCTGAGGACGGAGCAGAGCGGCGTCATGCTGCGTGGATATTTCGGTCACTATGCGCTAGTTCAGGATAGCACAACCTGATCAGTAAAGTCAATGTATTCTGTGCAATTTCATACAAATTCATATTCCAAATAGTGGTCATCATAATTACCGGGGGCTTATGCCCAGAACAAAAGAAAACGTCAAGGGCACGTGCATCCGTGCACCTTGACGTTTTCGATCAGTCGGTGGTGACTACTCAGCCCACGTCATTGCGAGCGCTCTTTGCGAAGCAATCTCCTTGACAGTCAGCGGGGATTGCTTCGTCGCAAACGGCGCTCACCTGCCCCGCGCTTCTCAGCGGGGTCGCAATGACGGCTGAGCAGTTACAGGCGGTGAAGCAAATCGCAGACTTACGGAGTAACGGTAATGGCATCCGCCTCCCTTTGGGTTCGGGCATCCCGGTACATCAGCAGCAGGCCGGTCTGCGACGGCGACGCGACATCGCCGCCGGGCACGGCTTGAATCGTCAGCGTGCTGCTGCCGCCGGCAGGCACACCGGTCGCCGGGACACCTGAGCCGACGTAGCGGGGCGTGCCCGCGGTATAGGTCATCCCGGTGATGGCGTCAAAGCATAAACCGGTGAAGTAGTTGTCGCAGCCAAAGACCGAGAAGTCGAACTGTGTGCTGGAGGTTAGTCCGATCCGCGAGAGCGGTACAGTCAGGATGGCGTTCCCCGAGTTCAGGTCGGCGTCGGTGAAGAAGAGGGCCACGAACGGGCCTGCCGGTAACGGGCCCACGGCGACCACGTTCTGACCCGTGGCTGCGAAGCCGCCGTTTTCCACGTTGAAGATGACGAAGTCGTCGGTGCCGTCGCGGTTCGCATCTATGAAGATGTCGAACTCGGCCGGGTAGTTCGGGTGCGCGCGCACGCCGAAGGTATTGATGGCGAACTGGATGTTGCTGCCCACCTGTCGGACGCTGACCGACTTCAGATCGACGACTGCGAAGTTGTCGCCCGGTTCCGGCAGGAGCGGTGGCGGGATTCGGCCGCTGGTGCCCAGCAGCGAGAAGACGTCCACCCGCCCCGCTACAGCGCCGCCGACGTTGCTCAACAGCAGGCTGCCCGTCCCGCCGCTCAGCGTCACGTTCGTGCTCGCGGGAGTCACCTCGGCCGCCCTATGCGGCAGGATTTGCCAGGCCAGGTGGACGTTGTCCGTCGCGTCGGCCATGGTGATGTAACCGTCGAACTCGACGCCTTGTAGCCGGAAGCCATCGCCGCCCCGGCTGCCGCCGTTGAGATCCCAGATCGGCAGCTTGGTAACGTCAACCTTGAGCCTCACTCTGAAGGTCGCGCTGCCATTGGCCGGCACCGTGATGCTGCCGGGCGCACTCACCGTCACGGCCCCGCTCGCCGCATCGTCTGCATAGCGGAAGCTCGGCGTGATCGAGTAGGTGCGCGCCGCGCCGCTGTAGTTGCGCACCACGACCGTCTTCTGGAACGCCTTGGAGCCTGTCAGCGCATGGTAGCCGAACGACAGGCTTCCGGTGAGATCGTCGGCGTCCCAGGCCGCGGTCGTGCTGTCAAGCGCCCGTTTCACGCGAACTTCGCCGCCGCCGATGCGCGTGATCGGTGCGCCGACCCCTGGACACACAAACGTGTTCAGCCCGATGTTCGCCTCTGCCGTATTCATCAGCACCGACTTGATTTCAGCGGGCGTGCGACCTGGCGGCGCGCCAACCAGCAGCGCCGCCGAGCCGGCCAGCACCGGCGCCGAGGCCGAGGTCCCGGCGAACCCTGTCTCACCCGTGCCGGTGCCCGCCTGGGCCGACAGGATGTCCGTGCCGACACCCCCGATGTCGGGCTTGATCGCATTGAAGCTGTGGCTCGGGCCGCGCGACGAGAAAGCCGCCATATTCCCGACCAGAGGCGCAGCGGTAGCCGGGTCAATCGTCGCGGCCGATCCGAGCGCGCCGCTCGTCTTAAGACTGTTCCCGTCCGCCAGCGTGATCGTGTAGCCGGGGATGGTGGGCGTGCCGCCGCCGAAGGAGAACGTCGGCGGGAGATCACACGTGGGCTGCGACACGTTGTTGGCGACGATCGCCGCGATGGCGCCGGCGGCTGCCGCGTTCGAGACCTTCATGCTCACCGCGCAAGTACCGCGATCGATCAGCAGAATCTTGCCCAGGTACGGCTGGCCAACCCAGGGGTTTCCGCCTGCCGCATTCGTGCAGCCGATCCTGGTGCTGGGACTGGTTGTGTCATAGACCAGCGTCCCAGGAGTAAGGACCGGCGCTGCCGACCAGGATTGCCATACTCCTCCCTTCGGTGAGGTCGCACTGGTCGCGACGAGGTATAGCTTCGCGTCCGGATGGAAGGTCGCCGCCACGCTGAGGACACCAGGCGCAGTTGAGGGTGAACCGACGATGTACGGGCGGTCGGCGGCGTTGCCGGCCGAAGTCACCACGGCCACCCCCAGGCCGACCGCATTCTGGCTGGCCTGGCTCAGATCGTCCTCTTTTTGGCCGTAGGACGAGCCGAGCGACATGTTGATGACATCCACGGCGTCGGAGATATCGCCATCGCCGTCGGGATCGAGCGCAAAGTCCATCCCTTGCAGCAAGGCCACGCCGCTGCACGAGGTCGAAACCGAGCTACAAACCTTGACCGCGATGAGGCTGGCCCCAGGCGCGATGCCCTTATGCGTACCGTCGGCGCTTCGACCGGCGGTGATGTCGGACGTGTGGGTGCCATGGCCCCCTGCGCAAGGCGGAGGGATGGGCCCGGGGCCGCAGTCAATCGGATCGTCGTCCGGCGAAAGGGGGCCACTCGGCCAAGCCTCGCCGACAAAGTCGTGCCCCTCGATCACTTTCGCCGTGGGAAACAGGCCATCTCGACTCTTGTTCGCGGGATCGGCGGTAGTCGTGCCGTATGCTGCGGTGTAGGATACGACAGTCCCGGTGCCGCCCAGGTTCTTGTGGGTGTAATCAACCCCGGTGTCAAGCACGGCCACCGTCACGCCCGTGCCGTCGAATCCGGCGGTCTCCACGTCCACAGCGCCGATGTACGACCGGACAGTGCTCAGGTCAAGCTCATAATTGACGACGGGGCGGATCGCGCGCACGTTCGGCAGCGCGGCGACGGCGACGATCTGCGAGGCGTCGATCGCGACGGCGACGGCGTTGTGCGCCTTGCCGACGCGGCCCAGCTCACGGCCGCCGAGAGCTCGAACCTGGCTCATCAGCGCGTCCTGCTTCTGTGCGAGCTGGCGGAGATAGCTGCGCTGCTGCGCAGGATTGAGCTTGCCGCCCAGTTGCTTCGCGTTGCGACCGTTCGCGACCGCCAGCGGCGCGTCGAGCAGTTGGACCCAGATTTCGACTTCACCGCTGGCCCGGACCAACTCTGGATCGACCTCGACGGCGACCGGGCCATCCGGCAGTAACAGCTCCGAAACGTCAACAGGTGGCCCATCGCTCGCGCCGGCGGGCAGCGCGAGTGACAGGGCGAGGGCGACGAGGATGACCGAACGTAACATTGTGCTCATGTCTCATACTCCTTCTGCTATCAGTATGCTATATGGCGAAACACGCTGACCGCACAGGCGGTTATTCCGCTCGGGCTTTCGCAAATCGTGTAGTGTATTCTCTTCCTGAGATCACCTCCTCCGGCGAGCTAGTCGAAGGTTTTCTTTGCACACGTGATCAGCACCTTGTCGTGTGACCTTTAGTGCACATTACGCACCGCTAACTAGTTCCTGTGGTGAAACGCCGTAGAAGGGCATCCCGATGCCGTTCGGATAAGGCTGGCATAGGGATGCCAGCCCTACGCCTGCGCTCGCGCTGCAGGCGCGGGCGTTCCCGACAAGAACTAACTATGGCAGATTCCATAGAAGCTGCGGTACATTGCTGACCAGACTATATTGTCGCGCTATGCGAGCCGATTGCATTTAGGATAGCATGAATCGTTCACTCAAGTCAATCGAAAAGTGAAATTCATACACATTCTAACATTCAGCAAGGCTCATCTGCCGCGCCGACTCGACCGGCTGCGAAGCGGCTCGATAGGCGCTCCCGCTGGTTGAGCCGACCGTTTCACGCCCGCTGCCGGGACACCGATGCCGTCCAGCTCGATCTGGCGCGCAACGAGCGGGAGATAAATGAACTTGTCCAGGGGTGTGCCGGTCGGCGTGCTGCTCGGTGTTGCCGTGGGTGTGCTGCTCGGCGTCGGTATGGGTGTATCGGTCGGTGTGTGGGTTGGGGTCGGGGTAGGTGTCGGCGTGGGTGAAGTTGTCGGGCAGGCGACGAAAGCAGCGCCGTTGACCTTCGTGCCCGGCGAGAAGAGCGCGCCACCGGAGCCGCTCGCCGTGCTGTGTCTCACCAAAGGCTCTGGGCCAATGACATCCGGATCGCGCGTGAGCGATTGATTGTCGCCACCCTCGCCACCGTAGGTATAGCTGGCAACCGGCGTCGCGTTCAGATCGAACAAGGTCACCGTGTCGCCGGTATTGTTCAACCCCAGCGAGCCGGAGGAGGCGGTCTGCACCAGGCTGCTGCCGAAACTGCCGGTGGGCGTGCCGCCCGCGAACACCACCACGCCGCAGCCATCGCTGAGGACGGTATTCGCGGGGAAAGTATGCTTTAGCCCGATGCCGTCGTGCAGCGTCCAACCGCTCATATCAACGTTGCTGCCGATGTGGTTGACGATCTCGACGAATTCGTCCTGCGTCGTGCTGACCACGCCATCGCCGTTGGCGTCGCCCGCGATGCTGTCCGGATCGGCGTGGATCTCGTTGATGACCAGGCTGCGTGCAGGCATGCTCGTTGGTGTTCGTGTGGGCGTTCTGGTCGGTGTCCGCGTAAGCGTCCTGGTCGGTGTAGGTGTCAAGGTCGGTGTTGGCGGAACTGCCGGGCAGGCAGCGAACGTGGCGCCGTTGGCCTTCCTGCCCGGCGAGAAGAGCGCGCCACCGGAGCCGGTCGCCGTGCTGTGCTTGACCAGCGACTCAGGACCGACGATGTCGGGGTCGCGGGTGAGCGATTGGTTGTCGCCACCTTCACCGGCATACGCGTAGCTGGCCGCGACTGCGGTACTGGGGTCGAACAGCGTGATCGTGTCTCCGGTGTTGTTGAGACCCAGCGAGCCAGAGGAGGCAGTCTGCACCCGGCTGCCGCCGAAGCTGCCGGTGGGCGCGCCGCCCGCGAAGACGACTATAGCGCAACCGTCGCTGAGGATGGTGTTGGCCGGGAAAGTGTGCCTCATGCCCACGCTATCGTGGAGCGTCCAGCCGCTGAGGTCGGCCCTGGCGCCGGTGTTGTTGACAATCTCGACGAACTCGTCTTGGGTGGAACTGACCACGCCGTCGCGGTTGGCATCGCCGTTAATGGCGTCGGGATCGGCATGGATTTCATTAATGACGAGTGCCGGCTCAGGCATGCGTGTGGCTGTCCAGGTGGGGGTTCTGGTGAGTGTCGGCGTGGGCGTCCGGGTCTGCGTCGGTGTAGGCGTCCGAGTCGGTGTCGGCGTAGATGTCGGCGGCAGTGTCGGACAGACGACGAAAGCAGCGCCGTTGACCTTCGTGCCCGGCGAGAAGAGCGCGCCACCGGAGCCGCTCGCCGTGCTGTGTCTCGCCAAAGGCTCTGGGCCAATGACATCGGGATCGCGGGTGAGCGATTGATTGTCGCCGCCCTCGCCGCCGTAGGTGTAGCTGGCAATCGGCGTCGCGTTCAGATCGAACAAGGTCACCGTGTCGCCGGTATTGTTCAACCCCAGCGAGCCGGAGGAGGCGGTCTGCACCAGGCTGCCGCCGAAGCTGCCGGTGGGCGCGCCGCCCGCGAACACTACCACGGCGCAGCCGTCGGTTAGGAGGGTGTTGGCTGGAAAGATGTGCCTCAAACCGACGCCATCATGGAGCGTCCAGCCGCTGAGGTCGGCGTCACTACCTGTGTCATTGACAATCTCGACGAACTCATCTTGCGTGGCGCTGACCACGCCATCGCCGTTGGCGTCGCCCTGGACGCTGTCGGGGTCGGCGTGGATTTCATTGATGACCAGTGCCGGTTCTGGCGTGCCGGTTGGGGTCGGCGTCGGCGTTGGAGTCGGCGTGGGCGTGTGGGTCACGGTCGGCGTAGAAGTGTTCGTCGGGGTTGGTGTGATAGCAGGGCAGGCTGTGAACGTCGCGCCATCCACTTTCGTGCCGGGCGAGAAGCGCACGCCGTTCGAGCCGGTCGCCGTGGTGTGCTTCACCAGCGGCTCAGGGCCGAAGATGTCCGGATCACGCGTGAGCGACTGGTTGTCGCCGCCTTCGCTGCCGTAAGTATAGCTGGCAGCGACGGCTGCGCTCAAGTCGAATAGCGTGATCGTGTCGCCGGTGTTGTTGAGATCGAGCGAACCGGACGAGGCGGTCTGCACCCGGCTGCCGCCGAAACTGCCGGCGGGCGCGCCGCCTGCGAAGACGACTACGGCGCAGCCGTCGACCAGGCGGGTGTTAGCCGGGAAGGTGTGCTTCAGCCCGATGCCGTCGTGCAGCGTCCAGCCGCTGAGGTCGGCCTCCCCGCCAGTGTGGTTGACGATCTCGACGAATTCGTCCTGCGTCGTGCTGACCAGGCCATCGCCGTTGGCGTCGCCCAGGACACCATCCGGATCGGCATGGATTTCATTGATCACCACGCCTGGCTCTGCGGTGGCAGTCGGTGTCGGGGTCGGCGTGGCCGTTCGAGTAGGTGTAGGTGTGAGTGTGCCGGTTGGAGTCGATGTGGGTGTCCGGGTCGGCGTAGGTGTCGGCGTGTTGGTTGGGGTCGACGTGGGCGTCCAGGTCGGGGTCGTCGTAGATGTGGGCGTGGGTGGGGTTGCCGGGCAGGCGGCGAACGTGGCGCCATTAACCTTCGTGCCCGGTGAGAAGAGCGCGCCACCGGAGCCGCCGGCCGTGCTGTGTTTCACCAAAGGCTCTGGGCCAGTGACATCTGGATCGCGCGTGAGCGATTGATTGTCGCCACCCTCGCCACCGTAGGTATAGCTGGCAACCGGCGTCGCGTTCAGATCGAACAATGTCACCGTGTCACCGGTATTGTTCAACTCCAGCGAGCCGGAGGAGGCGATCTGCACCCGGCTGCCGCCGAAGCTGCCGGTGGGCGTGCCGCCCGCGAACACGAGGGCGGCGCAGCCGTCATTGAGGACGGTGTTCGCGGGGAAAGTATGCTTCAGCCCGATGCCGTCGTGCAGCGCCCGGCCGCTGAGATCGACAGTGCCGCCGGTGTTGTTCACGATCTCGACGAACTCGTCTTGCGTCGTGCTGATGACGCCATCACCGTTGGCGTCGCCCAGGACACTATCCGGATCAGCATGGATTTCGTTGATCACCAGACCAGGCTCTGGAGTACTGGTCGGCGTCGACGTCGGTGTGGCTGTTGGCGTAGGTGTGAGTGTGCTGGTCGAAGTCGATGTCGGGGTGTCGGTCCAAGTCGATGTGGGTGTGTTGGTCGAAGTCGATGTGGACGTGTTGGCCGGCGTCGGAGTGAAAAATGGAGATGGCGTGGAAGTTTGAGTGTGTGTAGGTGTCGGTGTGTTGGTCAACGTCGATGTGGCTGTTCCGCTTGGTGTCGACGTGGAAGTGTTCGTCGGCGTGGCCGTTCGAGTAGGCGTAGGTGTGGGCGTGCTGGTTGAAGTCGATGTCGCGGTCTCGGTCGAAGTCGATGCGGGTGTATCGGTCGGCGTCGGAGTGAAAGATGGAGATGGCGTGGGAGTTTGGGTGTGTGTAGGTGTCGGCGTGTTAGTCGGAGTCGGCGCAGGAGTATTCGTCGGTGTTGAGGTATCGGTCGGCGTCGGGCCACCACACGGATTCAGAGGCGATGCGCTGTTGCGCGGATTTGGAGCGCCCGCAGTAAAGTCGCCGGCGTTGTCGTCCGTATCCGTGCAGCCACCCACGCCCCGCAGCGCGGCAGTTGTGTCGCTCAAGTCCGCAGTCGGGCCGAAGCCTTCAAAGTTATTCGCCGAGATCCCATATCCGACAAAGTCGCGGATGGCGGGATTGGGGAAACAGTCGTTCAGCGATCTACCGCAATCCAACTCATTTTCATGAATGACCAGCGCGACTTTGCCGGTGGCGGCGCTCATCGCAATTGAGCCGATCGCGTCCGGCGGTGGCAAGTCGACGCCCCCGCCTGAGCCGGCTGCTTCCCGGATCAAATAGTACTGGCCGGGTTGAATCGTGCCGGACAGGCCCGTCAGTTGCCAGGTGGAGCCATCCGACCCAGCGTATTGCACCGACCAGCCCGTCACATCGACCGCTGCTGTGCCTCGGTTGAACAGTTCGATGAAATCGTTGTTCAGCGGCGCGCCGCTGCTGCCGCTGCCGCCATAGACCTGGCTGATGACGATGTCGGTCGAGGCGGCGCTGCTGGAGCGGCTGGCCAACCCCGCTCCGATTAACGCCAACGCCAGCAGCCCCATCGCGTAACGCACGTGCAGTCGTCGGTCGTTCATGCCGCTTCTCCTCATGCTAAAAACGACCTGACCCTCTCGAAGGCGTATCCGCAAATCGATGGCTCAGTGCAGCTCAGTTGTCGCGTCAGTCAGCGGGGAAAATCGCGTTCAGGATAGCATAGCTGTGTATGGAAGTCAATCAAAATCGGTGGATTTCATACAATTGACTCAAGGTGTTGAAATCCGGTTGGTGGGTCTACCCTCCAGACCCAACCGGATCCCAATGACGACCAGACCGAGCCAGCTATCGCCCATTCGTTGACACCATTTCTCTGACTGTCTGAACGGTTGCAGTAAAAAAACGTCGAGACCAAAATTGATCTCGACGCTGCGAACATAGACCTGGCAGGTCTTATTCGCCGATGCCAGCCGTAGGCTCGCTTCGCGTCACGAAGACCTGCCAGGTCTACCCGGCGTTTGAGGTAACGTGATCAGACCAGACTCTGCCTCAGCGATTCCAACTGCCCGGCCACCGACGCATCTACGACGCGATCGCCGGCGCGGATCACCAGGCCGCCCAGGATCATCGGGTCGACGTGGAACTCGACTTCCGACGCCCCGTGCCCGCTCAGATCGACCCGGATAGCCACCTGCTCGCTCGCGCTCAAGGGCAGCGCGCTGGTGACCTGGACCTTGGCCGGCAGGCTGCCGGCTTCGACCACCACGACCCGGCCCGATCTGACGCCGCTGAAGAACTCGTCGACGAGCGCGCGCTGGCGCTGCTCGTCGAGCGAGGCGCCGATCAGCTTGTTGGTCGCGGCAATGGCGAGCGACGCCACCTGCGAGCGCAGGTCGGCCAGGATGCGGTTGCGCTCCAGCTCGGCCTCTTCCTGCGCCTGGGCCTTCAGGCGGGCCACGTCTTCGTTGGCCTTGGCGACGATGGCGGCAGCCTGCTTCTCCGCCGTGGCCGACGCCTCGGCGATGGCCTTCTGGCCCTCGGCGCGCGCCTCGTCGAGCTTGGCCTGATAGTCCTTCTCGATGTTGGCGAGCTTCTCTTCGGCTCTGCGCGCGTCTTCCAGGCCCTTGGCGATGCGCTCCTTGCGCTGCTGCAGCACGTTGAGCAGCGGCTTGAACGCGATCACGCGCAGGATCAAGAACAGGATAATGAAGTTCACAAGCTGTGCCAGGACAATGCCGGGCACGATTCCCAAGGGTAACCCTTCCACGCCAGGCCTCCTCTTATCTCGACTATGCCTGAACGACGAACAATAGGATCAGAGAGACCACCAGGCAGAAAATACCGATGGCTTCGGCGAATGCCACGCCCAGGATCATGTTCGTCTGGATGAGCGGCGCGGCGTCCGGGTTGCGGCCCATGGCCTGCACTGCGCCGCCGACCGACAGGCCGATGCCGATGCCTGCGCCAATCGCGCCGATCATGGCGAAGCCCGCGCCGAGATATTTAGCCAGAGCCGTTGCGGTTGCGATATCCACGTCGTCCCTCCTGAAAGAGTTAGAGTGATGAGTTAGAGTTGAGAGTAAGGGCAGGGGCAAGCCCTGCCCTTACGATTGTTTAATGACCGGCCTCGCCGTGCACTTGCGCGGCCGCGTTCATGAACACGAACGTGAGCATCATGAACACGTAGGCTTGAATCAGGCCGACGAAGGTCTCCAGCAGCAGCGTGGCGACCGGCCCCAGGTACGGCACCAGGTACATCACGACGAAGATCAACACCGTGCCGGCGAAGATGTTGCCGAACAACCGGAAAGTGAACGAGACGATGCGCACGAATTCGCTCAGGCCCTCCAGCAGGCTGGCGAAGAAGTCGATCGCGCCGAAAATCTTGCCCGGCCCCGGGCGCCGGAAGCCGCCGACGTTGAAGAACTTGCTTAGGTAGCGCTTGATGCCGGTGAGCACGGCGGCCACACCTTTGCGGCCATGTGGGATGTGGCCCATCACGCCGTACACCTGCGTCGCGGTGAAGGCGACCAGCGCCAGCGCCAGCGTGACGTTGATGTCGGTCGACGCGGTGCGCACCGTGGGCGCCACGACCCAGCCCCGGTCGACCTCGTGCTCGCCCTCGGCCGCGGGCGAGCCTCCCGCCGCCTCGGCGACCTGGATCGGCTCACGGCAGCCCGCCTCCTCGCGCGCTGTCTTCTGGGCGTCGGTCAGCCGGTCATACCTGTCTTGCGCGATGACCGGGCAGGATGGGTTGAGGAACACGATCGGCGCGCCCTCGGGCGTCGATCGGTCGAGCTCGTAGCCCTGCACGCCCTCTTCCTCGACGCGATGCACGTAGCCGACGCTGTCGACGCCGGGCAACAGTTCCATGTAGTTGGCGAAGAAGACGAAGAGGAAGATCGTCGCGCCGACGGGGAAAATCTTGCGGGCGTTCCTGCCGGCCACCTGCTCGGCCTGGTTGTACAGAATCTCGATCAGCGATTCGAGGAAATTCTGCACGCCTGACGGCACCAGCTTCGGCCGGCGAGCGGCGCCGAAGAACACCCCGATGAGCAGCACGTCGACGATCAGCGTGGCGACGAGCGTGTTCGTGATCGGGAAACCACCTTCGCAGTGGGGCAGCCCGCCGCCGATGCACGCCACCGGCTCCGGTTCGACGCTGATCGTCGGCAGCACGACCGGGAACAATTGGGGCAGCCCCGGAAGATTGAACAGCGCCGTACAGCCGCACAGGAACATCACCACGGCAATGATGACGACTCGCGTGATCAGCTTGCGGAATCTCGTCATGGTAGAGGCCCATCCTCTTTCGATACACGTTCACGCCTCTGCATCGAGCGCGCCGCGCGCAGCGCCACTCGATAGATGGCGTACACGCTCGCCGGCATGCTCAGAAACAGCAGGCCGAGCGTGAGCCAGGGGCGTGTGCCCAACTGACCGTCCAGCCACAGCCCCAGGGCCAGCGCGCCGATGACCAGCCCTGCGCCTAGACAGCCCGCCTGCACGCCGATCGCGCTGCCCTGGACGAGTCCCTTGCTAATGGTGGCGAGTGGGGCCGGTTCCGGCTCACGCTCATTCATCGTACAACACGGCGCGCCCTCATATTGAGGGGGCGCGCTTCGATAGAAATGTTAACATACTCAATCCGATTCGTCAATGTGCCAAATTGAACGAATGCTACGAGCCGCCGACCAGCGTCATCGCGGCCTGAGTTACCAGGTTGTACCACGGCGTGACCAACACGCCCAGGATCAAAATACCCGCTGTCGTCACAAACAGCCCTGTGCGCAGCGTGAGCGGCATCCTGACCGCCGTCAGCTCACCCTGGCTGGGATCGACGAAAATGACGCGGATCACAATCAGATAGTAGTAGAGGCCCAGGATGGCATTTAGCACGCCGACGATCGCCAGCCACACCAGCCCCGAGCCGACGGCCGCCTGGAAAACGTAGAACTTGGCGAAGAAGCCCGCGAGCGGCGGCACGCCGCCCAGCGACAGCATAGCCAGCATCATTCCCAGCGCCAGCCAGAACGAGCGCTTGCTCAACCCGGCCATCTCGTACAGGTTCTCGGTGCCGGTCTCGTTGGTGACGACTACGACGACGACGAACGCGGCGATGTTCGTCAGCATATACACGCCCAGGTAAAACAACGCCGAAGCTGGGCCGAAGACGGCGTTCGCTCCGCTCGTGACGGAGGCGACGCCGATCAGCACGTAGCCGGCCTGCGCGATAGACGAGTAGGCCAGCAGGCGCTTGATGTTCCTCTGCGGAATCGCGAGCAGGTTGCCGAGCGTCATGGTCAGCACGGCCAGGATGGAGATGAGCGTGACCCACTGGTCCTGCAGGGGCGCGAACACGGTCAGGAACACGCGCAGCAGCACGGCGAACCCCGCCGCCTTCGAGGCGACCGAGATGAACGCGGTGATCGGCGTCGGCGCCCCTTCGTACACGTCGGGCGTCCACATGTGGAACGGCACGGCCGCCACCTTGAATCCGAATCCGACCAGGATCAGGATCACCACGACGACGGTGGGCAGGACGCTGTCAGGCCCGAGCGACGCTACCTGCGAGCGCAGGGCGTCGACGAGCGCCCCGTACTCCGTCTGGCCGGTGAATCCGTACAGCAGGCTCAGGCCGTACAGCAGGATCGTGGAGGTGAACGCGCCGAACAGGAAGTACTTCATGCCGGCTTCCGACGAGAGCGGCACGCCGCGCAGGTAGCCCGCCAGCAGATACAGGGAGATGGACGTCGTCTCCAGCGCCACATATAGCATGATGATGTCGCTGGCCGCCGCCATCAGGCACATGCCCAGCACCGCGAAAGTCACCAACCCGTAGTACTCGCCGGCCTGCTTGAGCGATTTGAAATCCATCGAGATCAGGCAGGTGAGCGCGCCTGCGATCACGAACATGCCGCGAAACAACTGCGTGGTCAGATCGCCGACGACCATGTTGCCGAGCGCGGGCTGCGCCTGCGCGCCCGCGACGAGCGGCGCGCTCTGAACGCCGATGACGATCAGCACGACGAGCATGCCGAGCGTCGTGAAGCCGCCCAGCGCGCGCTTGTGGTTCGCGCCGATTACCAGATCGGCGCCGATCACGACGAAGCCCAGCGCCAGCAGCAGAATCTCGGGAAGAACGGCCAGGAGGCCGGTGTTGAGTTGGCTGAGGTCCACGCTTTACCCTCCCAACAGCCGGGCGATGAACGGCGTCGTGCCGGCCTGGATCATGTTCATCATGAGCGTGGGGAGCACGCCCACGACGATCATCGTGGCGCAAAACATCACCAGCGCCGTCTTGTCGAGCACGTTGGCCGGCCGCATGTCGTGCCACTTGTGCTCGTCGAACTTGCCGAAGAACACCAGCCCGGTGACGCGCATGACGTACGCGGCGGTCAGGATGATGCCCAGCGCGCTGATGATCGCCACCCACGGATACCAGACCGCGACCACGTTCCCTTCCCAAACGCCCATGAACACCTGCAGCTCGGCGACGAAGCCGCTCAAGCCGGGCATGCCCATCGACACCAGACCGCCGACGATGAAGGCAATGGCCGCCACCGGCAGCACTTTGACCATGCCGCCCAGGCTCGGAATGTCGCGCGTATGGGCGCGGTCGTACACCAGGCCGACGACGGAGAAGAACAGCGCCGTCATCACGCCGTGGCTGAACATTTGCATGACCGCGCCGTTCAGCCCGGTCTGGTTGAGCGTGGCGAAGCCCATCGTCACCAGGCCCATGTGACTGACCGACGAGAAGCCGATGACGTACTTGAAGTCGCGCTGCACCATGGCGATCGACGCGCCGTACACGACGTTGACCGCCACCAGCAAGATGACGAAGGGCAGCCATTCACGCGCCGCCTGAGGCAGCACCTCCACGCCCGTGCGCAGCGCGGCGTACGCGCCCAGCTTCATGAGCACGCCGGCGTGGATCATCGACACGGCCGTCGGCGCGGCGACGTGGCCGTCCGGCGACCACGAGTGGAACGGCCAGATGCCGGCCAGCACGCCGAAGCCGAGGAAGATGGGCAGGAACCAGAAGCGCGCCACCTCGATCGGAATGTTCGACGCCCGCAGCACCAGCAGGTCGAAGGAGCGCTGCCCGTCGGGCGTGGTAGCCGAGAAGTAAATCGCCAGCACGCCGACGAGCGCGACGATCGATCCGATCAGCAGATACAGCGTCAGCTTCATCGCCGCGTATTCCTTGCGCGTGCTGCCCCAGGTGGCGATCAGAATGTACATCGGGAAGATCGACAGCTCGTAGAAAAACAGCAGCAGGAACAGGTCGAGCGAGACGAACACGCCGAACACGCCCGCCACGAGCAGCATGAAGAAGGTGAAGAACTCGCGCGTGCGATCCTCGATGCCCCACGAGATCATCACTCCGCCGAAGGCGACGATGCCGGTCAGCAGGATCATCGGCAGGTTGATGCCGTCCGCGCCGACGTGGTACGAGATGCCCAGCGACGGCACCCACGGCACCTGTTCCTGGAACTGGAACTGCCGCGCCGGATCGGTTGCGCCGGCTTGCTGATCGTACGTGACGAAGACGACGATCGACAGGGCCAGGCAGATCGCCGTCGCGATGAGGGCGATGGTCTTGAGCAGTGTCTTCTTGTCGGACGGCAACAGGAGCAAGATGACGGCCGCGACGATCGGCGTGAAGGTGATGACGGTCAGGAAGGGAAAGTCCATGCTGAGAACCTCAGGAAGATACTTTTAGGGCACTGCGACGATACCCAATCCGGCCATCTGGCGAATGTGATCATCGAACGCGAAAACCTGCGGCACTCTCAGACGTTGAGCCATGACCAGGATTGAACAATCCGTATAACTCCACAACTTGTCATCGTATCGACAAAACGCTTCCCAGGTCGCAGTGTCGTCCGCATTCGTCAAGTTGATGTAGCGATGTTCCTCGCGTAATGCGCGGCCCACTGCTATGGATGCCTTGATCGAGACCTTGGCGCGGAACCACGTCACGGCTTCATCGAAAACAGTTTGTAAGACGATCCAGCGCGTATCGGCATGTTCCAAAGCATATTGCCGCGCAGCCGCGTGATGCTTTTCCGATCTGACAAAGAAAGCAATGATAGCTGATGTATCGGCGAGAACCTCGGGCATCACTCTCTCCGATAAAGAACATCGTCCACATGCTCCGCATAGTTGGTGATAATTTGCCCTTGTATGTCACGGCCGACGATGAACTCAGAATCGGGTTGAGCGATCTCGAAAGTGCCGCATAACTGCCACGTTTGGGTCTGTGTAATATCAAAGGTCGTGCTTTGATAGGCGACGTGCGCCTCCCGGATCTCTCTCTCGGTCTGGCCGATTCCGGTGTCGGCAAGCGCGATCTGTTCTCGCAGCCAAACCAACAGTCGCCGCTTATCGGCCAGGTTCAATCCGGCGATAGAATCGACTATCAAGTCATATAGGCTTTTCGGTTCCATACCCATAGTATGTCTCTCAGGATGCAACACGTCATCAACGATATGCGATTAGCCGATCAGTCTCGTCACCGCATCGTTGACCACGTTCAACACCCAGGCCGGGAACAAGCCCGTCACCAGTATCAGAACGAGCAGGGGAGCCAGCGCGATCCGCTCGGTCCAGTTCATCTCCGAGACGTGATGCGCCGCTTCACTCTCCGGCCCGTGCAGCACTTTGCCGATGGCTTTCAGAATGAAGGCGCCGGTGAACAGCAGGCCGATCGTCGACAGCGCCGTGATCAGCGAGAAGACCGGCCACGCGCCGCGCACGACGCTGAACTCGGCTGGGAAGCCGGCCAGCCCGGGCAGGCCCAGGTTGGCCATCGCGCTGAAGACGAGCACGCCGCCGTAGATCGGCATGACGGCCCACAGTCCGCCGAGCTGATTCAGGTCGCGCGTGTGCGCGCGATCGTACACGACGCCGACCAGCGCGAACATCGCCGCCGACGACAGGCCGTGCGCCCACATCTGCAGCACCGCGCCGTTCGTCGCGATGACGGCGCTCTCCTTCACCGCCGGATCGCGGCTGCCCAGCGCGTAAGCGGCGACGGCGATGCCCAACACGACGAAGCCCATGTGATTCACAGACGACAGCGCGACCAGCCGCTTGAAGTCGTCTTGGCCGAAGGCGGAGAAGGCGGCCAGCACGATGCCGAGCAGCGCCAGGATGGCCAGCGCGGGCGCAAACTGCGCCGATTCGGCCGGGAAGAACGGCAGGACGATGCGCAAGAACCCGAATGCGCCGAGCTTCAGCAGGACGGCGGCGAGCAGCATCGAGCCGGCGGTAGGCGCTTCGGTATGGGCGTCGGGCAGCCAAGTGTGGAACGGCCACACGGGCACCTTGATGGCGAAGGCGATCGTGAACAGCCAGAACGTGATCGACTTGACGGTCGACGCGGGCAGGCCGAACAGTGTGCCGCCGAATGTCGGCCAGCGCTGCGCGATCTCGACGATGCTGTAGGTGCCGCCGTCCTGCGCGCCGAGCGCCATCCAGATCACCTGGAAAGACAGCAGCATGCCGATCGAGCCGGCCATCGTATAGATGAAGAACTTGAACGAAGCGTAGTCGCGGTTACCGCTGCCCCACTGGTTGATCAGGAAGTACATCGGCACCAGGCCGATCTCCCAGAAGATGAAGAAGATGATCATGTCCAGTGCGACGAACACGCCCAGCAGGCCCATCTCCAGCATCAGGAACAGCGCCATGTACTGCTTGACCCGCTCGTGGATGCTGAACGAGATCAGGATCGCCAGCGGGGTGAGGATGCCGGTCAGCAGGATCATCGACACGCTGATGCCATCCACACCCAGGATGAACCGGCTGTTGATCTGCGGGAACCACGACACGTCGACGACGAACTTGAATCCGTCCGCGCTGGCGGGCGCCGAGGGGTAGGCCAGCCACAGGTAGATCGCCAGGGCCGCCGGCACGAGGCTCAGCCCGAGTGCCGCCCACTTGAAGACCCTGTCGCCTGCGCGGCGCGGGATCAGCATGATGATCACCGCGCCCAGCAGTGGCGTGAAGGTAATGAGCGTGAGGATGTTCTGATTGATGAAGTCCATCGATCGCTCCAGGTTTGGAGGTTGGATGTTAGATGTTGGAAGTTGGAGGCTTGAGTCGCGCCACCGGGCGATCGACCATCCAACTTCAAACTTCCAATCTCAAACTTCTAATCTCCAATCTCCAATTACGACTTACAACGATAATGCCAGATACAGCGCGGCCAGCACCAGCACGCCGATCACGACGACGTACAGGTACTGCTGCACCCAGCCGGTCTGCGTCTGGCGGAACCAGCGCCCGAAGACCTTGAGCTGGTCGACGAACCAGTCGACGCCGCCGTTGATCACGAGACGGTCGAAGGCGCGGAAAGACCCGGCCAGGCGCCACATGCCGCGCGCGATGGCGTGCAGGACGCCGTCGATGAGCCAGCGGTCGATCCACTTGTAAACGGCTGCCGCGAGCGCGATCGACGGGCGGACGAACGCGCGGCCGTACAGCTCGTCGAAGTACCATTTATGCTTCAAGAAGGTGTACACGCCGCCGAGCCTCGCCAGTGGGTCGGGCTGGCCGGCCGCCAGGGGTTTGCGAGCGTAGACCCAGTAGCCCACGGCCAGGCCGCCCAGCGCGATGACGATCGACGCGACGACCGGCGTCCAGTCGAACGCCGGCGCTTCAAGCTCGACGACGCTTTCGATCGTCGGCGCGAGCCATTCCTCGATTGCCGTGCCCGGTTCGCCGCCGCGGAAGATCGGCCCAAGGAACGGCATATCGCCCTTTACGCCGACGAAGCCGGCCGCGAGGGAGAAGACTGCCAGGATGACGAGCGGCAGGATCATCGTCCAGTGGCTTTCGTGCGCGTGCTCGGCGGCTGCCGTGCGCGGCTGGCCGAGGAAAGTCAGGCTGATCTGGCGCATCGTGTAGAACGCGGTGAGGAACGCGGCGGTCGCCAATACCCAGAAGACGGGCGGGGCGTGAAGCAGGGCGTCACCCAGGATTTCATCCTTCGACCAAAAGCCGGCGGTGATGAAGGGGAAGCCCGCCAGCGACAGGCCGCCGATGAGGAATGTCCAAAAGGTGACCGGCATCTTTTTGCGCAGGCCGCCCATGAACGTCATATCCTGCGGATCGATCTTCTCCGGCCCGCCGTGCGCGCCGCCGGAGCCGAGGAATTGGTCCGCGTGGTGGGTGACGTCGGCCGTCTCGTGGGCCACGCGCATGCCGTGCTCGACGCCGTGGATAATCGAGCCGGAGCCGAGGAATAGCAGCGCCTTGAAGAAGGCGTGCATGATCAGGTGGAACGCAGCGGCGACGTACGCGCCGATGCCCAGCGCGGCGACCATGTAGCCAAGCTGCGAAATGGTCGAATAGGCCAGCACCCTTTTCACGTCGTTCTGGCCTAGCGCCATCGTCGCGGCCATCAGCGCGGTGAACGCGCCGATCCAGGTCATCGCGTCGAACGTCGGCACGTGGCCGTGCTCGGCTGTTCCGGCCAGCAGCGGGAACATGCGGATGATCATGTACACGCCGGCGGAGACCATCGCGGCGGCGTGAATCATCGCCGAGACGGGGGTGGGGCCTTCCATCGCGTCCGGCAGCCACACGTGCAGCGGGAACTGCGCGCTTTTTCCGACCGTGCCGGCGAACAGCAGAAGGAAGACGAACTGCGCGAGCGGGATGCCCAGGAAGAGCGTGGTCGCCAGCGCGTGCGTCGTCTCCTCGGTGAAGATGTCGCGGAAGCTCAGCGTGCCCGTCGCCGCGTACAGCGCGACGATGCCGATCAGCATGATGACGTCGGCAATGCGTGTGGTCATGAAGGCTTTGACGGCGGCCTGGCGCGGCGTGATCTGGTTCGGGTCGTCGTAATTGCGCGCGTACCAGAACCCGATCAGCAGGTACGAGCACAGGCCCATCACTTCCCAGCCGATGAACAGCAGCAGCAGGTCGTCGGCCACGACCAGCGTGAGCATCGCCGCCGTGAACAGCGACAGGAAAGCGAAGAAGCGGCTGTATAGCGGCTCGCGCCCGTGGTGCGGCGGCTGGCCGGGATGATCGTGCTCGTCGGGCTTCTTGTTGAAGTTCGAATAGCCGACCGAGTAGAAGATGATCAACAGACACACGAGCGGCACCATGGCGAGCATCACCGCCGTCAGCGGATCGACCATCACGCCGACGTCGAGCGTCGTGGCGCCGGTTGGCAGCCAGGGGAACGACAGATGGATCGGCTCGTCCGCCAGCTCTGTGCCGCCACCCGGCACGACGTTCACCAGGATGATCAGCGCCAGGGCAAAGGAGACGAGCGCGGCGCCAATGGCGATCGTGTGGCTGACGGCGTGGAGCCGGCGCGTGAATAACATGATGGCGAAGAACGCCAGCAGCGGCGGGATGGGGATGAGCAGGGTGATGAGTGCGAGAGTTTCTGGCGGCATAGTCATCCTTAGTCCGTTAGTCGCGTAGTCATGTAGTCGTGTAGTCTCGTAGTCTCATAGTCGGCCAAGAACCTCACTGTCTGACTACGTGACTGTTAGTCTATTAGACCATCTGACTAATCGACTACCACTTCAACAGGTTGACTTCTTCCACGTTGACCGAGGCGCGATGCCGGTAGATGGCGATGATGAGCGCGAGACCGACGGCCGCCTCGGCGGCGGCGACGGTCAGGACGAACAGCGCGAAGACCTGGCCGGTCGCGGCGGTCGGCTCGACGTAGCGCCAGAACGCGACCAGGTTGATGTTGACTGCGTTGAGCATCAGCTCGATGCCCATCAGGATGGCGATCGCGTTGCGGCGCGCCAGCACGCCGAACACGCCGATGCAAAACAGGGCCGCGCCGACGACGAGATACCCCTGCAAGGGAACCATTCACGTCCTCCACTCACTCAGAAACCGGGTTTCTCCTATTCACCGCCGCGCCGCTCGCGTGCGACGAAAATCCCGCCGATGAGCGCGACGAGCAGCAGCACCGAGGCGAGCTCGAACGGCAGCACGAACTGGTTCGGATCGACCAGCGCCTTGCCAAGCGTCACGACGCTGTCGGCGGGCGGCTCCGCCAGGGCCGCGCCCGGCGTGGCCCACGGGAAGGCGATGATCGCCTGTACCAGGACAATCAGCAGCACGAGCGACACGACCGCGCCCGTCGAGCTCCAGGAATTGAGGCGGCGCCGCTCGGGGGCCATCATACCGCGCGTGAGCATGATGGCGAAGATAATCAGGATCGCGATCGCGCCGATGTAGATGAGCACCTGAACGGCGGCCAGCAGCCCGGCGTCCAGCACGGCGAACAGCGCGGCCACGCCGGCCAGCGCCAGAACCAGCCAGATCGCGGCGTGGAACAGGTTACGCGCCGTCACGACGCGCAGGCCGGCGATCAGTGTGACGAGTGAGAAAAAAACGAAGAAACCTTGTTGAGCAGTCATACTCACTCCAGCAAGTGAGGCGTGGCCCGTGAAGCGCCCGCCTCTCACGCATCACGTTTTACGTTTCACGTATCACGTATGGCGTATCACTTCAGCGTCCGGTCGCCGCCACTGCGCTCTGGCTGCGCGCCTTCTCCGCGTCACGCATGCGCGCCTCGCGGCCTTTAAGACTCATCAAGCCTAGCGCCGCCAGCAGCATCACGGCGTTGGCCGCGAACATCACCAGCCCCCAGCCCCACGGCTGGCTCGCGCTCGTCCAGCCGGCCGCGTCACTCAGGGCACGATCCACGACAGCGACGACGATCACGTTGACCAGCGCCAGCGGCACCATGAACTGCCAGTTGAACGCCATCATCTGGTCGATGCGGAAGCGCGGCAGTGTGCCACGGAACCAGATCAATATGAAGAACACGGCGAAGCATTTGACCAGGAACCAGATCGGCGCCAGGCCGGGCAGGAACGGCCACGCCCAGCCGTTGAGGAACACGGTGACGACGATGCAACTGATGGCGAAGGCGTGGATGTACTCCGCCATCTGCACCAGCGCGAACATCATCGCCGAGTATTCGATGTGGAAGCCGGCCACGATCTCCGAGTCGGCCTCGAGCAGATCGAACGGGGAGCGGCCGGATTCGGCGACGCCGCTGATCAGGAACAGCAGCGCGGTGACGAATAAGGGGAAGATGAACGGCACCGTCTGGGCATCGACGATCTTCACCATGTCCATCGTGCCGGCCACCATGGCCACGGCCACCAGGCTCAACAGTTGAGGCACTTCGTATGAGATCAACTGCGCGACGGCCCGGAACGTGCCGAGCACGGCGAACTTGTTGTTGCTTCCCCAGCCGGCCATAATCGTGGCGACGATGCCGGCCGCGCCGGCGGCCAGGACGTAGACCAGGCCCACGTTGAGCGCGGTGCCGACGAGGGGGCCGTTACCGGTATCGGGGCCGAACGGAATCACGGCGAAGACGGCCAGCGCCGCCATCGCCGCCAGGATCGGGCCCGAGAAGTAGATCCAGCGGTCTGCGCCCTTGGGAACGACGATCTCTTTAGTCAGCGTCTTGATGCCATCGGCAATCGGCTGCAGAATGCCGATCGGGCCGGCGTAGGTCGGGCCGAGGCGATCCTGCATGCGTCCGATAAGCTTGCGCTCGAGCCAGGTCAGAAACATGAACGCCAGCAAGGCGACCGTCCCCAATATCGCCGAGCGCAGGACGGCCATGATCAAATCGATCAGCCAGTCGGCAAACCCCAGGCTGGCAAGCAAGTTCTCCAGGGCGACGGCGATGCTGCTGAAGGGATCCATATCGTTTCTCCGTCAAGCGATAACAAACGCCCCGTCGCCCGACTCCGGGTGCGGGGCATTGGGCTTACGCCCGGGAGTTTACCTCCACTTCAGGTCTCCTTTGCGCCAGGCATACACTAACCCGTCCGCCAGGAGAACGATGAAGAGCAGCATGGCGATGACGCCGACGAGCGGCACCTGCTTATAGGCGACTGCCCAGGGCAGCAGGAACGCCGCCTCGATGTCGAAGACGACGAAGATCAGCGCGTAGATGTAGTACTGAGCCTTGAACTGCACCCAGGTATCCCCGACGGTTTCGATGCCGCACTCGTACGTCTCTTCTTTGATCGGATTCGGCTTTTTGGGCGCGATCAGCCAGTTGAGGAGAACCGGGACAGACGCGAGGATGAAGGCGACGGCGATGAATATGCCGATGAAACCGAAGGGCTCGACCACGGTATTCCTCCGTTTAGCTTGCCGCGACGCGGTCGCTTCGACGGCCGCCGAACCGGCACGCGGCTGAGCTCAGCTCGAAGTCGTCGGGCGGGGGTGTCTTTGTTGCAAGAGTCACAAAGCGTCCGAGATTATAACACACAAGAAGTCAACCGGCAACGTAAAAATGAGAAATATTACTGATCGCCCTCGTCGACGATGCCGCCGCCCTCAATCCTCACCACGTCGCCGTGAACGTCGACGACGATACGGAAGCCCATCATGCCCAGCCACTGCCGGGCTTCGAGCGGTATGCCGCGCTGCATGAGCTGATCGACGTGACTCAGCGACGAGTCGACGGCTGCCTTGGTGAAAAGATCGTCCTGCCCGATCAGGCGCAGCAGGCCCTCCTCGACCGCGTCTTTGTTTTCGTCGATCTGCGCCTGCATGGCGCCCAACACCTGGCGATCGATGTAGGCGGCCTCGACGTGGCGCTTGAAACCGGCATCGTCGATCACGTAGTGCAGCTCGCCGCCAAGCAACACCACGTCAAGCGGATGGCCGGCTTCGTCGAATACCAGCCCTTCGAATACGGCTTGCGAATGGCGCTCTTCTGTCACGATTCCCTCGCGCGATGTGCCGGCGCGATAGAGTATTCCTCTACAACATCTACGTCGACCGCGAAGATTTTTGGACGCAGACGCAAAGCGCGCAGATGAACGCAGATAAGATCAAAATCAGCGAAAGTGGGCGACCACTCCGCCGATCACTGCTCAGGCCACCGGCTTGCCGCCATCTACGTTCGCATGCTGCGCTTGGCTTTGTTTGTCTTGGCCGCACTTTGGCGCTGACGCACAACCGGGCGAACGACATCCCACACGGCATCGGGATGCCTCGCTGCAACCTGCAACAGGACCCGCGCCGGACCTTCTGGCGTCCGACGACCTTGCTCCCAATTCCGCAGCGTGCCCACGCTGATACCGAGCAGAGCGGCGAATTGCCCTTGCGAGAGTCGATAGCTCGCCCGAATGCGCTTGATATTCGGCCCATCCACAGCGAAGGTGCGAGTTGGCCTGGCTTCGCCGCGCAGAATCGCTCCACCTTCACGCACGCTGGCTACCAATTCGTTGAACAGTTCATCCTTCATAGATACTCGTCCTTATCCGTGAGCAACTCCAGTACACGACGCGTGAAGACCGAAGTTTCGACGATGACCATAGTAGGGCCGGAGGCGGCATCTCAGGTCTGCGAGGAGTATACGCCAATGGCGTATACTTGTCAAGGGCGGCATTGCCGCGATGGTGCGGCCTTGCTATGGCTTACCATGCTCACTGAAGGACAAGAGAGGCGGCACATCGCGGTAGGACGGCCAGTTGAACGGCAGATGACAACTCGTATGCAATTGGCGCTAATACTGCGTTTGCCAATCCAACAACCCCCGCGCCCTGGCGCGATTCTCGGCATAGCGGAAGTACGCGACTGAAATCGCACCCCACACCAGCATGCTCACCGCCAGCGCGCCGACGACCTGTGCATCGCTCCACGCGGCGAACGTCGGCCCGCCGCGCGCGCCGAGCAGCGCGCGGCGGATCGCCTCCAGCCAGTACGTGACCGGCAAGACGTAGCCGATCGGCTGCAAGAGTGATGGCAGCACTTCGAGCGGGAAGATCGCGCCGGTGAACAGGTACAGCGCGCCGGCGACCGCCTCGCCAATGAAGCCGGCGTGCCGCGCGATCAGGAACGACACGCCCGCCAGCAGCAGGCCCATCACCATCAGACTGCTCAATCCCAGCGCCATCGCCACGGCGAACAGCAGCCAGTCGACCGCCGGCAGGGCAATCGGCACCTGCAGAAAGAGCACGCCGATGGCGAGTGTGACGATCACCGAGATGGTGCCGATGATCGTGCGCGCCATGCCGCGCCCGAGCAGATACCACAGCATGACGAGCGGCGCGGCGGCGATGTACTTGAGCGTGCCGTATTCCTCGCGGTCGGCGACGATCGCCCACGAGATGCCGATCAGCACCGCGCCGACGTAAATATAGAAAGCATTTCCCACATACATATAAGGAAAGAGCGGGTGGCCCGGCCCGCCCTGCGCGACGATGCTGTACATCACCACCAGGATCAGCGCCGCCGACACCGGCTTGGCGATCGAGTAGATGCCGAACAGGAACGGATCGGTCCAGTTCGACTCGATCTGCCAGCCGAGCCACGTCGCCATCTTGAATGAGCGCATCGCTTCTTTCACGTTATCTCCTGAGTTCCTCGAGTTCCTTCAGTTCCCTGGAACTCAAGGAACTGAAGGAGCTGGAGGGAACTTCTGTAGGTTAACTCAACGCCTTCGCTCCGTTATTCTGCCTTCCCTGCGCGCGAGCATCTCCAGGTAGTCCAGCGCCCACTTCGACGCGAACAGGAGCGCGACGCTCAAGACGGCCAGGAGGGCGATCTCGATCGAGACCGGCAGGAACCCGATCGTTTCGCCGCCGGCGAACAACAGTTGCCGCATGGCGTCCAGCCCGAGCGTGACCGGGACGAGCGACGCGACGGCGGCGACCCACACAGGCAGGCTCTTGATCGGGAAATAGAAGCCTGACACCAGGTACACCGGCTCTTGAAGCAGGTTGCTCGTGTGCCACGCCTCTCGCCCGAACAGCAGGAACACCGAGGCGAACAGCATGCCCAGCCCGTACAGCGCGACCATCGTCAGCAGAAAGACGGCGAGCGCCGGAAGGAGATTCGCCGTCGAGTACGTCACGCCGAACAGCACTGAGCCGGCGACGACGATGACGGCGGCGCGCACGCAGGTCGCCGCCAAGCCGCCCAGCGCCATGCCGAGCAGGATCGCCATCATCGAGTTCGGCGCGGCGATGTACAGCGGCAGGTTGCCCGTCTGCTTCTCCCAGTACAACTGGCTGGCCATCAGCCACAGCATGTTCAGCCAGAACGCGCTCATTGCGCCGCCCAGCACGACGAAGCCGATGAATTCCTGCGGCGCGCCGATTGCCTTGTACACGAACACGTACGAGCAGGCGATCAGGAACGGCAGCGCGATCTCGAAGAACATCCACGACGGCTCGCGCCGCAGGCCGATGAGGCGCGGGTACGAGCGCGCGAAGACCGTGCGCCAGAACAGGTTGGCGCGGCGCTTGAACGGCGGCCGGGTCGGTGCGTTAGTGATTGCCGCTTCCACTGCCGTTCTCCCCGTCGGTCAGGCCGCGCCCAACCAGGTCGATGAACACGTCTTCGAGCGTCGGCTCGCGCTTCTGTAACGAGAGGATCTTCGCGTTCTTCTCGGTCATGCGCGCGACGACAGGCGCGAGCACGTCCTCGCCCTGGAGCAGGAACTCGAACGCAGTCCGATCGTCGCGGTCCCGATGCGTCACCTTGCTCACGCCGGGTATCGCTTCGAAGCCGTCTGCGCCGCCGGTCGAAAGGTACGACGTCTCGATGTGGAAGATCGCGTCGCGCTGAAGGCGGCGCTTGAGGCTCGCCGGCGTGTCGCAGGCCAGCACCCGGCCGCGGTCGATGATCGCCACCCGATCGCACAGCTCGTCGGCCTCGACCATGTAGTGGGTCGTGAGCAGGATCGTCTTGTCCTGCCGGCCCATCCAACGGCGCACGAACTGGCGCGCGTCGCGCGCGGCAGCCACGTCCAGCCCCAGCGTCGGCTCGTCGAGGAAGAGGATCTGCGGATCGGTGATGAAGCCGCGCACGATGTTCGTCTTCTGGCGCAGGCCAGTCGACAGGTCGCTGATCTTCGTGTGCTTGCGATCGCTCAGGCCGACGACTTCGAGCATCTCGTCGATGCGCCGGTAGGTGGTCGCGTGGTCGATGCCGTAGAACTGCGCGAACATCCACAGGTTCTCGCGCACCGTCAGCAGGCCGTAGCCGGACGACTCACCGCCCGACACCATGTTGATCCGCTCGCGCACGAGCCTGTGCTGCGTCACGACGTCTAGCCCGTCGACCAGCGCGCGGCCGGACGAGGGCAGGAGCAGCGTGGTGAGGATCTTAATCAGCGTCGTCTTGCCGGCGCCGTTCGGGCCGAGCAGACCGAACAGCTCGCCGCGCCGGACTTCGAGATCGACGTCTTGCAGCGCGACGAGCTCGCGCGCTTCGCCCTTCTTCGCGCCGCGAATCTTGTAGATGCGTCCCAGTTTCTCCGTCTCGATAGCGCGTGATTCGTTCATGGCACCCTTAACCCTTTGGCTTCTGCTACCTCGGCCATTTCAGCATAGCACAGATGTTCTGAGTCGTCTACTGGTCTTTCGTCCGATGTGCACTTTTTGTTTGGATGGCGCCGGACAAAATAAAACGGCCACGGGCAAGCTCACCCGTGGCCGTACAGGCAATACGACAGACCTAACGGTCATCAGGCGCACTCCGGTAAGGTGAAACTGCGCCGCTAGCGAATGCGGCGGAAACCACAGCACCCGTGCGGTTGATGTTCACCATGAGCGCGCCTCCTTTGGCCAGGATGGCGAGACTTTACACCCGTTCAAGGAGAAAGTCAAGAAAAGACCAAGACTCGAGCATCACGCTAAAGATGTATGCAATCACCTGTAAGAATAAACTATGAGACTTCGGTAATCTGCATTCCAACAAGCTCTTACGAATGTCTATGGCGAGTGACAGCATCGTGTGAGCATTGCATCAATTCAATCCCGACCAGTGTGCGAAAAATTATGATGCGATCGTTTGACCGCGAACTATACTTTCCTCTTACGCGGCTCATACTATGCTATAACAGCGGCAGCGTATCATCTGGCGTGAATTGGAGTTAGATTGCACAGGTTGATTTTGCCCTTTGGAGGAAAAGACATGCGTAACACGGTTTTCATCTCAAGTGTGTCGTATCGTCCGGCTGGAGCAGTGCCTGCCCGGCTCGACACCATTCTCGCTTCCGCCGAGGCAGCACTCGCGCGCGCAGAAGAGCATCTGCGTCGGGCGCACGATGCGCGCGTGCACGGGGTGCTCCCTCGCGTGTTCAGTCGCGCCGCTCTCGATCGATACCCCTCAGCAGCGGACGACTCCCAGGCGCCCGTCCACTAAGAAATCATCTCAAAAACGGGTGTAACGACTTCAGTCGTTACACGTGCGACTCACCCCACTCCGCCATCCTTCGGCTGCCCCTTCGACTGCGCTCAGGGCAAGGCTCAGGACAGGCGCTACGGGGGCAATTGAGTCGCCACGACGAACGGCTTTTGAGATAGTTTCTAAGGATGACCGCGGCGTCTTTCGGATCGGAGTGCAGGGGGAAGAAGACCCGCGCGCCTATCACGCGGTTTGCGATGTGTCGGAGCCGGTCGGGACGAGTGCGGCGAGGATGGCGCCAATCAGCGCGCCGGGCGCGAGCAAGATGAGCCAGTCGCTCAGTGTCAGGCGCAGCGGCGACGGCAGCATAACGGAACTGCGCGGATCGATGAACGGCCCGGCGATCATCATCGCCAGCGCCACGACGATGAGCATCAGTGCCGACCGAATATCCAGCCGCGCTCCAAGTCCCAGCAGCAGCCCGGCGAGCGCGCCGCCCAGTGGCAATGCCAGCGTCGCCGCGGGCGCGGCACGATCGAGACTGGTCACGACAAGCCACGAAGCCAGCGCCCCTCCCAGCGCGAAGCCTGCGATCGACGCGAGGAGAAATCGCACGCGGTGCTTGTGGAGCGCGGCGAACGCCAGACCCAACCCCGTCGTCAGCCCCAGAAACGTCCAGCGCGTCACGTCGGTCACTAAGGCAACTGTCTCGCGAGACGGCTGAGCTCGGACTGAGCCGCTCAACGTGCGCGCGGCCTGCAGCCCGATCGCGATGAACCAGCCCAGGTACAGCCCGATCGCAACCACGATCGATCCGACGACGAGACTCAAGACGATGCGTGAGAGGCGGTTGCGCATGCAAGCTCCTTCGCATAGTATCGGGCAAACACGGCTGGCTGGCAAGTCTGTTATCCGGGATAGTGTGAAGCGCCAGCGTCATCCTCCAATGCATACGCAATGGCCTGGTCCAGGGTCATCGCCCGCCCCTCGGCCCAGGCTGGCGCGAATGCCTCCTCGCCTAATTGAGTGCGCACGGCGGATATGTCACGCTCAACCTCGATGCGGTCGGCAGGCCCGATGACCGCGTCAGTGTTCTCAATCAGGGCTTGCGCGGCACCCAACAGCCGCGCTGCGCGCTCCGGCTGCCCTCCGCTCCGGCGACCCCCGCCAGTCCCGCCAGGCAACTGGCTACACCCGGTGTGTAGCCCAGCTCGCGGTATTGTGGCAGGCCCTCCGCGAACAGGGCTGCGGCGCGCCGATAGTCGCCTCGCGCCTTGGCTACAGTGCCTAGATTGTGGAGCGAAAGAGCGATACCCCACTTGTTCCCTCCTTCTCGGTACAGTGCCAGGCCCTCCTCGTAGAGCGCTGCGGCGCGCTCATAGTCGCCCTGACGCCGTGCGATATCGCCCAGATAGATCAGCGGCAAGCCGATGAAGGACTTGTCACCGACCTCCCGCAATATCGCCACGCTCTCCTCCAGCCAGGGGCGCGCAGCCGCACCCCATTGATCTCCGATGTCCCGAAATAGGGCCACGCTCTCCTCAAGAGCAGCGCGCGCTTCAGCGAGCTCGCCGCGCCATCTCGTCACTGTTCCTAGAAAGGACAGTGCGTAGGCGAGACCCCGCTTGTCGCCCATCTGGCGAAACTGTGCGATGCTCTCCTGAAGTCTGAGAGGAGCGACAGCACCGTCACCCTGATGCGCGGCCAACATCCCAACGCCCAAGAGTGCCTTCGCCCGCGCCGCCGCATATGAACCTGCCTCGGTTCGCGCCAGCGCAGCTTCCAGCCAGCCGCGCCCCTCGCTCCAGTGACCGCGTAGATACCAGAACCAATATAGCGCCCCCGCCAAGCGCAAGCCAGCCTCGCTCTCATCGGCCGGCTGACTCCACGCCAATGCCGCCCGCAGGTTGTCATGCTCAGCTTCCAACTGCTTGAGCGCGACGTCTCGCTTTCCGCTCGTGATTGCGGGCTCTACCTGCTCCGCCAGGGCCAGGAAGAAGTCCGCGTGCCGTCGTTGGATGGCCTCAGCCTCGCTGCTCTCCGCCAGCCGCTCCAACGCGTACTCTCGAATCGTCTCCAACATCCAGAAGCGCGGTTCGCCTTCTACCCCTTCCCCTTGATGCAGCAGGCTCTCGTCGACAAGTGACGTCATCCCCTCCAAGATATTTACTTCTGGGTCGCCTGCCGCGTTGCAGACTGCCTCCGCCGCCTCGAGCGTGCAGCCGCCTGCAAATACCCCCAACCGTCTGAAGAGCACCTGCTCGCCCTCGCCCAGGAGATCGTAGCTCCACGCGATGGTGTTGCGCAGCGTCTGTTGTCTGGCGGGCAGATCGCGCGCGCCTCCCGTCAGCAGCTTCAGCCGCCTCTCCAGCCGAGCCAGCAGCGCCTGAGGTGGCAGCACCTTGATGCGGGCCGCCGCCAGTTCAATCGCCAGCGGTAGACCATCCAGGCGTTGGCAAATCTCAGCTACCGCTGGGGCGTTCTCAGCGGTCAGCGCGAAGTCCAGCTTCACATCCAGCGCCCGCTGCACGAACAGCGTGATCGCCTCATAGTGCGATAGCTCTGCGATAGACAAAGGCCGTGTGGAGGCGGGCAGTGTTAATGGAGGCACCGCAAACTCGCGCTCGCCACGTAAGCGCAAGGGCGCCCGGCTGGTCACGAGTATCTTCAGTCGGGGGCACTCTGCCAGTAACTCAGCCACGAGCGGTGCAGCCGAGGTGACCTGCTCGAAGCTGTCGAGCACGAGCAGCATGTGCTTACTGCGTAGATAATCTTTCAGGCTCGACACGAGCGGCTGACCGCTGCTTTCCCGGACGCCGAGCGTTGCGGCGATGGCAGAGGTGACAAGCGCGGGATCGCGGATGGGCGCGAGCGGAACGAAGAAGACGCCATCCTCGAACTCGTCAAGCAAGTCCGCTGCGACCCGCACGCCCAGCCGGCTTTTGCCGACGCCACCGGGACCTGTGAGCGTAACCAGGAGTACATCCTCCTGCCGCAGAATATTGCGTACGGCCTCCACTTCCTTCTCGCGTCCGATGAACGCGGTCGGCCAGGCTGGCAAGTTGTTGCGGCGGCTGGGCGTCTCTATGGATGGCTCTCTCGCACCTTCGGCGGACGCTGCGCTCTCGAAGCGCTCGGTGAGCAGTACGGCCAGGTCGTTCTCGATCAGCTCGCGCAGCTCCGCGGTAGTGGTGAAATACTTGTAGGAGGCGCGGTCATCTTGCTGAATGCGGGTCAGCAGGTCCTTCAGGCGCGGCTCGCGCTCCAGCGCAGGCGACTTGATGTAGATCAGCTTTGGCTTATCGCCCGACAGCCCATATTCATCCTCCAGACCGGAGATGGTCTCGCCCGGCGCCACCCAACCATAGCGCTGCCAGTAGATGCCGACGAAGATGTGGCTCTGGTCGAGGTAGGCGCGGTAGAGGTCGCGTGGCGGATGAGGCCGCGCGCCCAGCTCGAACATCACCGGTGCGAACCGCAGCTTGGTACACGCTTCGCGCGCTGCCGCCCGCTCCTCGGCCAGTTCCTGGAGCGTCGAACTCACAAACACCCGTAGCCGCTGGTCGGGCGTGCGGATCACAGAGCGCTCTCTGCCAGGCATCACCAGATCCTCCGCAGACAATTATATCCTAGATAGGTATTCCTCCTTACCACACCGCGGCCATAAGAGCAGCCGTTCAGTCTCGCAGCCAGGTGGTGATCATGCGTGGGCTCGGATGGATGTCAATCTGGCATTGAGTTCGATGTCTATTCAGCAAAAAATCACACCGCCTCAGCCTGCATCTGCCCTGGCCCGTTTATGCGATCAGCCTCTGGCGGGCGGCGTTGACCACTGTCTAAAGCATACCCAGCCGGTTGGCAATCGCCACGGCCTGCGTACGGTTATCCGCCCCGAGCTTGTTGAAGATCGAGGTGATGTGGAAACGGACGGTGCGCTCCGTGATGAATAAGCGCCCGGCAATCTCCTGGTTTGAGAGCCCCTCTGCAACCCAGCCGAGCACCTGGCGTTCTCTCTCGCTCAGCGTTACGGATATTCCTTTCCTCTCTGGCAACCGCCCGTCCGCTAGTCCAGGCTGGTAGAGTGTTTCCAAAAGTTCGGTTGCCTCGTGAATCACCCGTTCGACGGGGATCGACTGGCCTTCTTTCCAGGCACGTAAAGCGGAAAAGATCGATCCCCTGCAATCCGGATATAGTTGTAAAGTGGGGAGAGGAGCATGGCAGCATGTTTATTACAACAACATATCCGCCTATCTTTCAACACGGCCTGACATCTTCGACCATGCAGTTGCACGTCCCCGTCAGTGGCTATGGCCGGTACGTGGCGCTGGTGCGCACGCTGCGCGACGGATCGGTCACCCGCGAGTATCTGCCGGAGTTCCTGGCTGAGTTGGTCGTCGCGATGATCCCTTTCAACGAGCCATTGGTCGCGTCGGCGCGTATCGCTTACTCTGAGCTGCAGCCTTATCCAGACCAACTACAACGTGACCCAGGCTTTCAGCCTTCGATCGAGACCACATGACGGAACCGCAAGAAAGGAGGACGACATGAAGCTTTCAAAGCTGATATTTCTCCTGGCGATCATCCTGATAACATCAGGCTGCGCGCCGATTGGATCGGCGCCAGTACCCACTGCCGCGCCAACCGTGCCGCCAGGCGCTACGGACGCCTTAGCCAACACGAACTGGCGGCTGGTGTCCTTTGGTGTCGCGGGCGCAGAAGCGCCGGTCATTGAGGGAACCTCGCTCACCCTGGAGTTCGGCGCTGGTGGCCGAGTCGGCGGCTCAGGAGGCTGCAATTCGTACGGAGGCGAGTATCAGGTGAATGGCGCCACGCTTTCGATCAACAACATCGTTAGCACGCTGATGGCTTGCGCCGACGAGCGCGTGATGGAGCAGGAGCAGCGGTACTTCCAAGCCTTGGAAGCCAGCGCTCGGTTTGAGCTTGCGGGCGACCGCCTGACTATCTCGCACGATGACGGACAGGGCGCACTCAACTTCGTCAAAGACTCGCCTTCAGCCTCCACGCAACCCGGTGAAACGCCAACATCAGACTCTGGACTCATTCCAACCGCGCCCCATGAGGTCTGGATGCGAGAGCAGTTCGGCTCAATCTGAACGTGGCACGGCGCGGCGGATTGTATCGCAATCCGGCGATTCTGTGGTAACGTTAGATAGATGCCGGATTACGAATTGATCTATCGCGAGCGGGTCGCGGAGTATGATGAATTAGTGGCGCACGAGGATTACCTGCATAATATCCCTCACGCGCTGCAGCAGATCCGGCCGCTGCACGGCCTGGACGTCGTCGAAATGGGCGCCGGAACGGGCCGGCTGACGCGCCTGATCGCGCCCCACGCTCGCTCGATCATCGCGTTCGACGCATCGAAGGCGATGCTCGACGTGGCGGCCGGCACGCTGCCCCATCTCCCCCCGCACAACTGGCTTCTGGCAGTGGCCGACAATTGTTGCCTGCCTGCTCGCGACGGCATCGCCGACATTTGCGTCTCGGGTTGGAGCTTCGGGCATGCCACCGGCTGGTATCCGGATAACTGGCGACAAGGCATCAGACTTGCCGTCGGGCAGATGATACGCGTTCTGCGGCCCGGCGGCACGGCGATCATCCTGGAGACGCTCGGCACCGGGCGCGAAGCGCCGGAGCCGCCGACGGATGCGCTGGCCGAATACTACAGGCTGCTCGAAGAAGAGTGTGACTTTCGATCGAGCTGGATACGGACGGATTACCGGTTCGAGTCGGTTGAAGAAGCGGAGAGGCTGGCGCGCTTTTTTTTCGGCGACGCGCTGGCCGAACGGGTCGCACGCGAGCGGCTCACTGTCCTGCCGGAATGCACGGGCGTGTGGCATCGTTCGGCGTGAATCGCAGATAGAACGAGGCTGCGTATCCGTCTTTTGTCGTAGGCAGTCACCAGCGAATGATGTAGGCGAACGACATCATTTGCTTGATGCAAACCCCTGCGCCGTCGATTACACTACAGGTGATCGACGCCATCCAGTTCGCCGGCGCGGCGTGGAACCGGTAGATGCACGCAGGCGTTCCAGTAGTTGAATGCAGTCGACGAGGCTTGAGCTGCAGGGGGGATTGGCATGAATATCCACATTTTCTTCAACCGATTTCTTCTCATCATGGCACTGTTCGCCGTGGCCGCGATTGTGTCGGCGTGCGGCGCTCAGCGAACACCTGAACCAACGATCGCGCCGAGCGTTGAACCAACGATCGCTCCAACCGCGCCGCCGGTCACGCCGGCGGTCATTGCCCTCAACCCGGCCTCCGGCGGCCCCGGCACGCCGGTCACCATCGTCGGCGTGGGTTTCCCGGCGAACGCGCACGTCGCCATTCGCTTCGGCCCGCCGAATGCCGGCGCGGCGCTTCAGCCGTTCGGCGACGCCATCGCAGACGCAAACGGCGCGATCAACATCGTGGTCTTCGTGCCCGGGGCCTGGGCAGACGGCACGCCGATCACGGGCGATCGGCTCGTCATCGTCGCGGCGACGGACGACTTCGTCTCGAAGGCCACCGCCGATTTCGCGTTTCAGCCGCCCGTGACCGAGCCGACGCCCGGCGCAACAGCCTCGCCGACGCCGGCAGGCGTCGCCTGCTCCAACCGGGTGACCTTTGTGAGCGACCTGACGATTCCCGATAAGACCGTCGTCGCGCCCGGCGCTTCGTTCATCAAAGCCTGGCGGCTTCGCAACAGCGGAACGTGCGCCTGGGACGCTTCCTACGCGCTGGTGTTCGCCAGCGGCGACGCCATGGGTGGGCCGGCCGTATGGCCCCTGCCCGGATCGACGCTGCCCGGCGCCACGGTGGACGTGTCCGTGAGTCTGGTCGCGCCCGCCGCCGCCGGCACGTATCGAGGCAACTGGCTGCTGCGCGATGGCAAGGGGGTCCTGTTCGGCATCGGCGACGACGGACAGCAGCCGTTCTGGGTGCAGGTGGTCGTCGGCCCCACGCCCACGCCGGCAGTCGTCGGCTGGCGCGCCGAATACTACGCCAACCGCAGCCTGTCGGGCGCGCCTGCGCTCGTGCGCGGCGATCCCGACGTCAACTTTAACTGGGGCGCTTTCTCGCCGGCGGCGTCGATCCCGGCGGATGACTTTTCGGCACGGTGGACGCGCTCGCTCGGGTTTGCCGCAGGCGTCTACCGCTTCACCGTGCGCAGCGACGACGGCGTGCGCGTGTGGCTCGACGGCGAGCTGATCGTCGACCAGTGGCACGATGCGTCGAATGTCACTTACTCGGCGGATCGTACGTTGAGCGCGGGCTTGCACGCGGTGCGCGTCGAATACTACGAAAACAGGGGCGACGCCCAGATCCAGTTCTGGTGGGAGCGTCCCGGCGAGTTCCCGGAGTGGCGCGGCGAGTATTACGCCAACGCCGGCCTGACGGGCGCGGCAAAGCTCGTGCGCAACGACGGGAGCATCAGCTTCAACTGGGGCGGCGGCGCGCCGGATGCTTCTCTGTCCGCCGACAACTTCTCCGCGCGCTGGACGCGCACCATGGGGTTCGACGAAGGGACGTACCGTTTCCGCGCGCTGGTGGACGACGGCGTCCGGCTGTACGTCGACGGCGCACTGATCGTCGACGAGTGGCGCGAGGGCGGCGTGCGCGAAGTCGCAGCGGACGTGCGGCTGGATGCGGGCAACCACGCGCTTCGCGTCGAGTACTTCGAACGCGTGGGCAGCGCGCTCATCCAGGTCTGGTGGGAGAAGTTTAGCACGTACCCCGATTGGAAGGGTGAATACTGGTCGAATGGGGCGCTGAGCGGCGGCCCGGTCGTCACGCGCAATGACAAGACGGTAGACTTCAACTGGGGCGCTGGCACGCCGGCTCAAGTCGTGCCTGCCGACAATTTCTCGGCGCGCTGGACGCGCAGCCTCAACTTCGAAGCGGCTACCTATCGGTTCCACCTCCTCGTCGACGACGGCGTCCGGTTGTGGGTCGACGGCGGCCTGGTCATCGACGATTGGCGCGACGGCGCGGCGCGAGAGGTCACTGCGGACGTGACGATGGCCGCTGGTTTTCACGGCCTGAAAGTGGAGTTCTACGAGCGGACAGGCGACGCCCGCATCAGCCTGTGGTGGGAAAAGTTGCCGGTGTCGATCACCGACTGGAAAGGCGAGTATTGGTCGAACCGGAACTTGAGCGGGAACCCGGCGCTGACACGCAACGACAAAGCGATCGACTTCAACTGGCAGGGCGGCTCGCCCGCGCCTGGGTTGCCTATGGACGGATTCTCGGCGCGCTGGAGCCGGCAGTTGAGCTTCGAGCCGGGTGTGTACCGCTTCGTCGCGATCTCTGACGACGGCGTGCGCATCACCGTGGACGGCAGGCTGGTGTTGAATGAATGGCACGACAGCGCCGGTAACACGCCCTACACGGCCGACGTGAGTCTCGGCGGCGCGCACCAAGTCGTCGTGGAATACTTCGAGAACGGCGGCCTGGCGCGCCTCTCTGTCGTGTGGCAGCGATTGCCGACGCCGACCGCTAGGGCTACGCCTACCCAGACGCCGACGGCGACGGCCACATCGACCCCGACCACTGCACCGGCAACGCCCAGCGCGACGCCGACGGTATCGGTCACGCCGACAGCGACGGCCACACAGGCGCCACCTAGCGCGACGCCTACTGCGACGGCTACACAGACACCACCCAGCGTGACGCCTACTGCGACGGCAACTCAGACGCCACCCAGCGAGACGCCTACTGCGACGGCGACGGCAACTCAGACGCCAACGCCTACCGCGACGGCTACGCAGGCGACGCCTAGCGCGACGCCTACCGCCACGGCGACTCAGACGCCAACGCCGACCGCGACGGCTACACAGGCGACGCCTAGCGCGACGCCTACCGCCACGGCGACGGCGCAGCCGACGCTCACCGGCGTTCGCCTCAACGAGATCCTGCCGGCGCCCGGCGCAGTGGACTGGGACGGCAGCGGCACGGCCAACCCGCAGGATGAGTGGATCGAGCTGACCAACACCGGCGCGATCATGGTCGACATCGGCGGCTGGTCGATCGAGAGCGCCACCACCGGCGCGGCCTACGAGTTCCCGGCCGGGACGGTGCTAGAGGCTGGCAAATTCCTGGTGCTCTATCGCCAGGTGACCCACATCGGGCTCAACGACAACGGAGACGGCGTGCGCCTAATCAAACCTGGCGGCCAGGTGCTCGAGCTGGTCATCTTCGGCGCGCTCGGCCCGGACCGCAGCTTCAGCCGTGACGAGTACGGCGTGTGGCACGACGATTGGTCGCCCAGTCCGGGCGCGCCCAACGTGCCGCCGGGCGGAATCGCGTCGGTGCCGCTGCGGGTCATCGAGCACAAAGGCAAGCCGCAAGTGAGATAGCCGGACGAAACGTGCGACGCACGTAGCCATAGACTTCGGAAGTCTTTGAAGACTTCCGAAGTCTCCCTTACCTCAACCGGGCTATCCTCGATACTCGCGCACACTGCGCATCTCGCTGCCGACCATGCGAAACGCGCCGCGTTCCGCTTCGGCCTTGATCTTGTCCTCGTCCAGCGTCAGCAGCTCGCCGTTTCGATACAGCAGCCGGCCGTCGACGATCAGGTGCGTCACGTCGGCGGCCTTGGCCGAGTGGACGACGTTGGCGACCAGGTCGTGGCGTGGCAGCAGGTGCGGCTTGTCCATGTCGATCAGCGCCAGGTCGGCCGCGCGGCCTGGCGCGATCGCGCCCGAATCGACAACGCCCATCGCCCGCGCGCCGTTCTGCGACGCCATGCGCAGTGCCGTGTCGCCGGGCAGCGCTTCAGGATTGCGCTGCTCGTGTTTTTGCAGGATGACTGTCTGGCGAATCGCGGCCAGCATGTCCATGTCGGCGTTCGAGGCCGGCCCGTCCGTGCCGATGGCGACGTTGATGCCGCGTGCGAAGAAGCGCGACAGGTCGTTCACGCCCATCGCCAGCTTCATGTACGTGATCGGCGTGTGGGCCACGTGCACGCCGTGTCGCGCGAGAATCTCGAGGTCGTCCTCGCCGACGACGAGGCAGTGCGCGGCGACGCACGGCCCGTCGAACACACCCAGCGCGGCGAGGTGCGCAACCGGCGTTTTGCCATGCGCCCGAAGCGAGTTGTCCACCTGCTCCTGCGACTCGGCGACGTGCAAATGGATCGTCAGGCCGCGCTCGTGAGCGATCGCGGCGACGCGCGCCAGGAACTCGGGTGGGCAGATGTATGGCGAGTGCGGGCCGAGCATCAGGCGCAGCCGGCCATCGGCGCGGCCCTGCCAGCGCTCGACGAAGGCGAGCGTGCCGTCGAGATTCGCGCCGATCTCTTTGTCGTCGCCGATGCCGAACACACACCACGCCAGCCCGCCCTTGAGGCCCGACTGCTCGACCACCTCCGCAACGCGATCCATGTAGAAGTAGTGATCGTTGAACGCGGCGACGCCGCCCCGGATCATCTCGCACGCGGCGAGCGCCGCGCCCCAGTACACGTCGTCGGGCGTGAGCGCCGATTCGGCCACCCAGATTTTCTCGTTCAGCCAGCGCGGGAACGGCAAGTCTTCTGCCCAGCCCCGCTCGTACGTCATCGGCGCGTGGCAGTGCGCGTTGAAGAACGCCGGCAGGGCGACGTGGTTGGTGCCGTTGATCGTCTCGTCAGGCGCGAAGTCGCGCGGCGGGTCGCCGACGGCGAGGATCGTCCTGCCGTCGATGGCGATGCTGGCGTTGCGCAGAACGGCGCCTACCGCGTCGAGCGTGATCACGTCTACGTTTTTGATCAGTGTCTTAGACATACGCGTCTCCGGGTGGGGGGATTATACCGGCTTGCCGGTCAGACACAAGGACGGCATTAGTACATAATTAGTATATAATACGCCCACAGTCACCAGGCACATGCCCGGAGAACAGGGCAGATACCTCTGATCGGCTGGGACAAGTCCACCGGTCAGCGCCTCCCCAATCCGACGGTTCAACTGGCGACGGACGTCGATCTCAGCTCCGATCGGGAGCAGGTGGACATATACCACGCGGCCTACTATCAGCTCGGCATCGCCGGCCAATTACGATCACGTCCGCGCGGCCTTGGCGTGATCCGACCCGGCCGGTTCCACCCAAGTCGCCAATGAACTCGACGTGGCGGTGGCCGGGTTCAGCTTGATGCAATTCAACTGGTCCGGAAAAGCCGTGAGTAGTCACGAATTTTCCACATCGATCTGCACCATGATGGAAAAATGACCAGTGGAATCGTTTATGTTATGGGATAAATCCATCACATAGAGAGGAGGCAATCGCCATGAAGCTCAGCAGGTTCGCCATGATCGGGTTGTTGCTAGCCATAAGTGTGTTTGTCGCGCAGTCTGCGCAGGCGGCGCTCTTTGCGCCGCCTGCGCCTAATGGGGCAGTGGGTATCCAGGCCCGCACTGCGAACGTTGCGCCCGCACAGGCTGCTAAGGCGCAGTTGTTGCCAGTGCCGCCCGTGCTATCCCCCGAGCAGGCAGCTTGGATTGAAGAGGTGCGCGAGAGTCATCCTCTCCCTATGCCACCTCTGCCTGAAGGAAAGACAGCCGTGCAGCGGCTGGATTCGAACCCCGATCCGTCCACGGCGACGAATCCTCCATCGCTGCTCTCCGGGCAATCGCCGCAATCACCCACAGCACCGGGCGACTTTACGGTCTTCCGCAATTCAACGATGGGCTCTACGATTAACAGCCAAACGTCGCGAACGACGGAGCCGACGTTTGCTAATAGCGGCCATATCGTGTTTGGCACGGGCAACTGGTATGCCGCCCTTTCGACCGACGGTGGGCAGACCTTCAGCTACCTGAATCCCTACACGACATTCCCGGCGTCATTCGGAGGATTCTGCTGCGACCAGATCGTCGTTTATGACCCGAGTCGCGATATCTTCCTCTGGTTCCTGCAGTACGTCTCAAGCGGCCCGGCCGGAAGCGGGCAAAACATCTTTCGGCTGGCTGCCGCGCGTCCTCAGGACGCTGCCGCTGGCAACTGGTGGTATTACGACTTCATATCAGCCATCAACACGGAGTGGGATTATCCGGACATGTGTCTCAGCAACGATTACGTCTGGATAACCACGAACCGAGGACCGTATGCCGGAACCTTCGTGAACGATGCCTGGATGTTCAAGATGCCGCTCGATCCAATATCTGCCGGGGCAGCATTTTCGTACAGTTTTCTTGATCTCGGCTCAGTTCCTCTCTCCAATCTATCACTTCGGTGCACGCACGGCGCGTGGGAGACAATGTACTTTGGCTCTCACAACACCCTCTCGCAGGTTCGCGTTTTCCGGTGGGCGGAGGATTCCGGAACTATCTTCTGGGATGACGTGAATCTCTCGGCGGCGTGGTTCAACCCGACGCATTCATGCCCCGGTCCCGATGGCCGCAACTGGTGCGGCTTCGACGACGGGCGCATCAAGGCGGGTTGGGTCAGCCGGGACCGCATAGGGTTCCTGTGGGGCTCGGCGCAAGGCGGCGGCTTCACCTGGCCCTATGTCGAAGCCGTGCGAGTCAGGGAATCGGATCGGGCATATCTTGACCGGCCCTATGTCTGGTCTTCCGGTATCGCTTATGCTTACCCGGCGGCCGCGCCGAATGCGCGTGGAGATGTTGGTGTCGGTCTGTTCTACGGCAGTGGATCCATCCATCCTTCTTTTGCTGTGGGCGTTGATGATGATTTCAGTCGCGCCGCGGGATACACCCCACCGCCCTGGTACCTGGGCTATGGCGTATCCGGCACTACAGGACCGAACGTGAATCGCTGGGGGGATTACATTTCCGTCCAACCCTTCGCACCGACGTCACTGGGTTGGACGGCCGCAGGTTTCACGCTGCAGGGCACTGGCGGCAGTGGCTCTTCGGTCCCACGCTATGTGATCTTCGGCCGGGAGCGTGACCTGCGGTCGGTCACCCGCTACTACAACAACCCGGTCTTTGGGGCGTATTTGCCGGTCATTCTCAAACAGTAGTGGAACGAATGGCCTCTGGCTGGCGTCTAAGAGTCAGACTTAGTGCGCTTGTCCGGGGGAGGTTGTACATGCCCAATCAGCGACGTCGTTCCATCGGTGTCGCCGTGGTTCTGTCAGTCTTGTCGAGCGTGCTGCTTTTGCTGGTCGCCGGCTGCGGGGCGGAATCGTCGCAGCCTCGCAGTGCGACTGTTTCATCGCAGAGCAACATAGTATCGCCCGCAACGCAGGGGGGCGCCATCGCAGAAGTTGCCACAGTCGCTCCGCAACGTGCGCAGGTTTCGCCGCAGCAGAGTTCGGCTCCGCTCAGCCCGCAACAGCTCTCCACGCTCTCGGCGGCGACCGATAAATCGGGCAAAACCGGCCCACCACTGCCTGGGCCGGACGTGACATCACCCTCTGCGCCTACCTTGCCTCCCGGGGGGCAGACTAATCCGCCCGGTCAGGATTCAAGTGGTCAGTCGGTCGCGCATCAGGGCACACAGGCAACGGGTGTGGGTGCAGCGCCGCCCGCACTCACTGCTCAGGCGACACCGGGTACGATCCCGCTGACGCTCAGCCCTGAGGAATCTGCGACGCGCGAGGCGGCGCTGGCTCAGAGTGGGCGCCCTGGCCAGCCGTTGCCAGAGTCCAGTCAATCAACTGGGCTTGGAAGCGGCGTGGTCGTTTGGGGTGCAGTAGGAGCCGTGCTGTTGTTGTCGGCTTTCGGCCTGGCGCTCAGGCGCAGACGATAGGACACCGAAAGAAGCGTGCAAACCAATCCAATCTCCAATTACCCAGGCAACTTCCCGTACAACTTCACGTAGTTGTCGTACCGCCACTCGGCGATGCGCCCTGCGGCAACGGCTGCCTTCGCGCCGCACATCTGCTCGCCGACGTGCGAGCAATCGCTGTATCGGCAGTTCGCCGACGCGGCGAGAATCTCCGGATAATACTCGACCAGCTCGTCGCGATACAGCCCGTGCAGTCCCATCTCGCGGATGCCGGGTGTATCGACGACGTAGCCACCCTCGCGCAACGGCAGCATCGTCACCTGCTTCGTCGTGTGCCGGCCTTCGCCGCTGTACACACTGACCGCTCGCGTGCGAAGCTTGAGGCCAGGCTGCACGACCGACAGCAGTGACGACTTGCCCACGCCCGACAACCCGGCCAGCACGGTCGATTTGCCGCGCAAAACCTGGCGCAAGTCGTCTACGCCGAGGCCGGTCTTGGCGCTGGTGAACAGCAGGTGATAGCCGAGATCGGCGTAAGCCTGCACGGCGGCGCGGCATTCGCTCACGTCTTCGGCCAGATCGATCTTGTTGACGCAGATGATCGCGTCGAGGTTGTTGCGGGCGGCGGCGATGAGATACTCGTCGATCAGCTCGCGCCAGATGTGCGGCTCGCGCCACGAAGCGACGATCAGCAGTCGATCCATGTTCGCGGCGATAATCTGCTTGAGGTGCGAGTAGAACGAATCGGGCCGCGCCAGCGCGCTGCGGCGCTGCAGCACCTGCTCGACCCAGCCGTGATCGGCTTCGGGCAGGCTGATCAGCACGCGGTCGCCGACGGCGACGATGTTGGTGAAGCCGGTACCCTCGGCGGTGAGCGTTCCGCGAATGTCGCACAGCACCGCCCGCCCGTCGACAGCCACGCGGCACAGGTCTTTGGCGATTTCGAGCACGACGCCGAGGCGATGCCCGCTCGCCTGCGCCGCCGCCAGCCAGCCGGCCTCGCCGATTGCCGCGTCGATGCTCTGCGCCGAGGCTTCTTCCAGCGCGCGCCGCCGGTCGCGCTCGTCGCGCGGCATGATGCGCCGGTCGGCGACGACGCCAAGCTCGTTCGGCGCGAGCGGCAGCCAGTCGGCGCGGTGTTTCTCTTGATTCGCCGCCGTGTTGTGCCGAATGAGTTTCTTGCTAGGCTTCTGCTTCCTCGACAACAGGGTTTGCTCCGCTGCCGTGTTGCGTGTTGCGTGTTCCGTTACGGAATACGGAACACGCAACACGCTTTATATGCTGGGCGCTTCCAAAACACCGACCACTTGCAGCCAGGGTGGATCGGGAAACGGGTTCTTCTCGATGCGCATCCCCACTTTGCGCATCACGCCCATCGACGCCTCATTATTATACGTCGTCGTGGCGATGATGCGCCGGAGCCTGAGTCGCCGGAAGGCGTAATCGATCATCGCCCGAACCGCCTCGGCGGCGTAGCCGCGCCGATGGCGCGCGGGCGACAGCGCGTAGTATAGCCCGAACTCGGTCGAGGTCAGGCCGTCGCGCGCTCCGCCGAACATAGGCAACTGCCCGAACACGTTGAGGCACGGCACGTAGCCGACCGCGCCGATCAGCTCGCCGCTCGATTTCAGGACGACGGCCCGCTCACCGTACGGCGGCTGGTAGAGCCGGGCGAGTTGATCGTAATTGAGGATAGTCCAGCGCAGCCACTCGCGTCGAGTGTCCAGCGTCTTTGCCCCCTCGCTGCCAAAATCGGCTTCGGCCAGTTCCACGTCGAGGATGCGGTGAATCGCTTCCAGATCGTCCATCGCGAACGGTCGAATGATCAGCCGTTCGGTTTCCAATGTTGGCATGCTCGTCATTTCATTATTCCTGTTCTCCAAGTGATTGCTCGGCGCGGATGCGAATTTCGCCGATCTGCCCGCGATGCTCGGCCTCGTGCTGCATCAGGTGATGGATGACCCACTCGGGCGTCACGTCGTAGCCCTGCGTGCGCCGCGCGCGACGGAACTCGTCGAGCGACATGCCGCGAAACGCGTCGAGCAAGATCGAGCGAACCGCGTCGAGGCGACGCAGGTGCGCGTCGAGACTCAGCCCACGCACCGCGATCAGGTGACCCTGCTCGTCGCGCACGTCGAACGGGAACAGCGTTTCCAGCTCCGGCGGCCACGGCTTCTGCAAAACGTCGGCGTACAGCCAGTCGATCTCGATCGCCGCGAGGTGGTACAGCAGCGTGCCGATGCTGTTGCCGGGCCTCACCCCCGCCCCCTCTCCTGACGACGAAACAGCCGTCGTCAAGAGAGGGGAGTCCGATCCCCCCTCTCCCGAAGTACGTAGTTCCACTTCGGGAGAGGGGGAGAGGGGGTGAGGCCAGTCGATGACGGCCCGCGTCAGCCCGTCGAGGACGCGCTTGGTGCGGCGGCGCGCGTCCTCCAGCGCCCACAGCCAACGCCCGATCTCCGGCTCGCAGCCCGACAATGCCTCGATGACGTTGTGCATTTAGTTCGTGAAGATTCGTGTTATTCGCGGATCACAAATCCCCGTGCATGTAGCGCGACCACAGATCGCGGGCAATGCGCCTCGCGTCCAACTTGATCCTGAAGCGAGAGAAATATTGGCACACGCGCTCGACGTCGCGCGCCAGCAATGATTCGGCGTGCGGATTGATGCGCGGATCGACCGCCTGCGGAAAGTCGATGAGCTTGATCGCGCCGTCCCAGTACAGGATGTTGTAGGCCGAGAGGTCGGCGTGGACGCGGTGCTGGAACAGCATCAACTCGACGTTGCGCATCACACGCTCGAAGAGCGCCTGCGCTTCGTCCTGCTCCAGCGCCACGTGGTTGAGCGTCGGCGCGGCCAGCTCGCCGTCGCCGAGATACTCCATCATGATGGCGCTGTTGGCTTGGCCATACGGCCTGGGGACGTCTGCGCCGGCGTCGTGCAGCAGGCGCAGCGTTTCGAACTCGTGGCCGATCCACGATCCGATGCGCAGCTCGCTGCCGAAGCGCGTCATGTTCTCGACGGCGCGCTGCACGCGCTTGTCGCGGGCCTTGATCGTCTTGCCCGTGTCGTCGAGGATGCTGCGCCCTTCGCGGTACAGGGCGTCGTTCTTCAGGCTGCGGAACATGCGCGGGCGGTAGATCTTGGCGGCGACGAACTCGACGCCGGTCGAGGGGTGCGCAGCGCAGCAGTAGACCGACGCTTCCTTGCCGCCCTTCACGGCGCGCAGCACGTCGTCGATCAGCTTGTCGTAGTAGAAGCCGCTCAGCGCCTCGACGATCCACTGATGCTCGAAGTGGTCGTTGCTGGCGGATTTGTAGGTCGGCTGGAATCCATATCCCGTCTCGTCGAGGCGTTCGGCCGCTTCGACGGCGAGATCGGGCGCCTTATGTTTGGATTTGCCGTTGGGACGTGTGCGCCGGCGTCGCTCGGCGCGCGTCTCGAACAGGGCTTCGTAAGCCTCGTAGTCCGGCATGGTTGGCTATGCTCCCTAACAAAGCGGCCACAGTGCGAATTCGCACCGTGGCCACGCCAGACCTTTCGGGTCTTGAAATCCTAAAGGTCTTTGAAAACAAAACGGCCACGGGCAGGAGCGCACCCGTGGCCGCGAGGAAGCAGTGAGGGATACTTACGCGGTGACGAGGCGCACTCCGACGCATTCGAGCGAGACAAGGGCAAATTGTGCTGACATCGTGTGCGCCTCCTTTCGTCAGGATGGTGGCAGTTTAGCACGCTTCGATCATGAAGTCAAGTTGTTTATCGCCGAGCCGCTCTCCAATCTGGCCGATGCGCTTTTTGCGCACCTGGCTGCGGATCCACCAGGTCGTCTGATGGTGCCCGATCTATTTTTCATCGAGTGCGCTAACATTCTTTG
>Ga0209342_10000185_pt1 | contig 68269 bp, 131 predicted proteins | sample RifCSP16_2_FD_184023 | JGI IMG/M metagenome (GOLD analysis project Ga0209342, IMG submission 184023) | Soil microbial communities from Rifle, Colorado - Rifle CSP2_sed 16_2 (SPAdes) (version 2) | ecosystem: Environmental > Terrestrial > Deep subsurface > Rock core/Sediment | place: Rifle... | reverse complement strand
TTGTGAAATCGTTGTTGTGGCGGACCGGTCCGGCTCGATGGGCGCCATCCGCGAGGATGCCATCGGGGCGTTCAACGCTTTCCTTGAGGATCAGCAGAAGCATCCCGGGGAAGCGGTCCTGACGTACGCCCAGTTCGACGACATGTATGAGATCGTCCATTCCGGGAAGCCGCTCAAGGATGTCCCGAAGCTGACCGGGGAGACTTACGTCCCGCGCGGGTCGACGGCCCTGCTCGATGCGGTGGGCCGTACGATCGACGATGTCGGCAGGCGGCTTGAGAATACTCCCGAGGACCAGCGTCCGGAAAGGATCCTCATGGTCATCCTGACCGACGGCCACGAGAACGCCAGCCATACCTACACCCGTGCCCAGGTCTTCGACAAGATCAAGCTCCAGCGCGAGACGTACAAGTGGGAGTTCCTCTTCCTGGCGGCCGGCCAGGACGCCTTCGAGGAGGCCGCCTCCATGGGGATCGCCGAGAGCTTCATCGTGGCCTATGCGGCGAACGATCCGAAGGCGCACCACATGGCGCTCCGTTCGACGTCTGCCAGGGCTTCCAATTATCGGAGCGGCGGCACTGCGGAGGCCAACTAGATCCGGAGCCAAGAAACACAACCTTCTGATATGGGGCCCGCAGGCCTTTATAGACCTGCGGGCCCCACGGGAGTAAAAGTGACAGGCGCCTATACGTTCAAGCGGTTCGAAGCGCCCGAGGATAGCGGGTGGTGGGAATGCCCGCCGGGTCATTGGTGCGCTTCTCATGGAGCGAAGGAGGCGCCCCAGCTCAACGTCTTCCTTTGCTGTCCGGTTTGTAAACAGGTGGCAGGTCTACCGCATGCGGTCAGTGCCCATGGCCAGGTCACGCCTTCCGTCGTCTGCCCGCATACTCCCTGCCCGATGCACCTCGCGCCTGTAACTCTTGAGGGTTGGATTTACGGGGAGAAAGCAATTGAACGATAAGGATCCCGCTGCCGCGATAGTCGTCAAGTGCGGCGAGTGCGGAAGCACGATGGCGCTCAAGGAAAGCCGGTACGGGAAGTTCTGGGGCTGCACCCGCTATCCTGTCTGCAAGGGAACGCATGGAGCCCATCCGGACGGGCGGCCGCTCGGGACGCCGGCAAACAAGGAAACGAAGGAGGCCAGGATCAAGGCCCATGCCGCCTTCGACACGCTTTGGAAGTCCGGGGAGATGATAAGGACCGCGGCCTATCAGTGGATGTGCAAGGCGATGGAGCTTTCGAAAGACGAGGCCCATATCGGGAAGTTCTCGAAGGAACAGTGCGTCCGGCTCTGCGCTCTGATCGCCGCAAGACCTCGCGCGGAACTATAGACCTCCTAACGGCAAGGAGTTAGAATAAGGAGAGTAATCAGGAGGCCGCCATGCTCGTGCCCGAACACGTGAGTTTTACCGACATCGAAGATTATGAGGTTGTGGGCCCTCAGGGCGAGCTCTACGGCCGGTACAAGACCAAACCCACGCCTGATCAGATTCCCCTTTATGCCATGGTCAAGGAAGTGACCCCGGAACTGACCATTGGCCAGCTTCCTCCGGGCTATCCGACCCGGACCATCCCCCAGACGTTCACCTGGAACAAGCTCGACGTCTATCCAAAAAGGTAGAATGAGGACCAATGAGGCTGCGGAACTGGGAGAGCTCAATCCTCACGCCAAAGGGCGTTACGCCCCGAAGGGCTGGGACTTCCCTAGGCTCGGCCTCGAGATAACTCCTGACGAAATCCTGACTGATCGAAATCGGGTCCTGGGTCGTGGAATCCAGGCTCGGATGGAATATACAGGGCGTACCGTCTTAAGGCAGCCCAGGGTCGAGACGACCGCGGTGCGTATGATCTCAGGATCGGAAGGGGAAGAGTGCAGAATGGGCAATCTGGAACTTGGCCAAGGCGAAACAAAGTCGATGTTCGCGGTCGCCTTCGAGAGAGGGACTATAGGAGCTTCCGTCCCGGTCATGGGAGTGACTCTGCATATCCGTAGTCTTGGATTCAAGCAGCAGGCCAGTCCTCAGGAAAGGGGGCTTACTGTCACGAACCTTCCTGTTCCCCCCGGCACGAAACTTTTGCTCGAAGCCCAGGCTCCGGATGGCCAGGTTATGACGGGCGCGGTCGTGACCAAATCGCAGACTGGCGAAAGAACCATGGAGCTCCCGGTCCTTATGTTCCAGAAGCAGACTTCCTGGGCCCCGGTCGTGGCGGGCCTGGCCGGCCTCGGGCTTTTGGGCTATCTGGTTTACAATGCCTCAAAATCCAAGTCCGATGGTTCCGGTCTAGGCGATAATGGGGATGAAGACGAAGACGAGGAGCAGGAGGGGGAGGATCTTGAGGAAGAGGAGGGGGAGGAAGGCGAACCGGGGGAAGAAGAGGAGGAGGAAGAAGATGAGGAAGAAGATGAGGAAAAAGACGAGGATGAGGGAAAATAGGGCTTAACGGGATAGAGCATATGAACCCACTCGGGACGCTCCCCAGCGAAGAGGCAGTCCGGAAGCTCGTCAAGGGCGAGCCGGGCAGTCTGGGGGAGGTGTTTAGAGTCACTCTCATTCGATCGCTTATCATCTCAGTTCCCTTCTTCTTCCTCGACATCGAGAAGTGGAAGATTGCGGTCGGGGCGGCCTCTGCTTCTACTCTCATCACCCTCCTTGTGGCGTACAAAGTCTCCCAGGACCCCTCGATCGCCAAGGGTTAGCTATGTTCAACCTCGAAATGAGCGTCAAAGCTGCCGCGGAAGCCCAGGTCAGGTGCCCTTGTATGGAGGCTTGCCCTCCATGCAATAAAGGCTGCCCATGTGACCCCAAGGGCCTTGACCAGGGATTCTTCTTCAGTGTTCTTGGCGCTGGGCTCTTCATGCTGCTCTCCCTGGCCATTCTCGGGAGGCGGATCTGGAGGTCCTTTTCTGGGGGAGAGAGAAGCTCTTTCCCACCTAGATGGGAAAACGGTTAGAAGGCCATTAGAAGGCCTGTAGCGGCTTTATACGGCCCTGAGGTCCTCCCCGGGATCTACGACGCGTCCTGGAGGCGCCTAGAGGCTCGGCGCCCTGCTTGAAGGGCCATCATGAAGGCCATGAAGCTGGCCATGAAGAAGCCCGCTCTGGGGCGCGTACGATAATGCTTATTTCAGTACGCGGGAGTTGAGCTGGTGATCTAAAGCGCTCCCAGACGCGTCATCCAGCTCGCAGACGAGTTGAGCTGGATGAGCTGGGCATCGAAGTGGTTTTTGAGGTGGACGGTGGCGCAATTCGTCCGGGTAATCGTTATGGACAAGGAGGGCAGGATCCTCCTTTTCCACTTCGGGGAAGCCAACAAGTGGGGCCTGCCGGGCGGCAAGGTGGACCAGGGCGAGACTCCGAAGGCCGCTGCCGTCCGTGAGCTGGAGGGGGAGACGGGACTTCTCGGGTCTCCGCGGTTCTTTCTCCGGGTGGCCTCCAGCAAGACCGGTCGAGGCGTCCTCTTCCACACCTTCTTCACCCGCTTCGAGCTGCTCAGGAAGACGCGGCCGCCCCGCCGGCCGGTCATCTGGACCGACAAGAGCAAGATCCAGGGCATGATCAAGTGGGAACCCCGGTACAGGGAGTAAGGGAGCCGTTATGCGAGTGGCTGAAGAGGGCTGGATCTACGGCCTGGGACAGGCCGAGACCGGTTCCGTCGTTTCGGTCAATGCCTACCTGGTTACGACCACCGATCCCAAGGAGTCCTGGAAAGAGGCCCAGCCGCTTAAGGATGCCGCATATTCAATCTGGCTCCCGGAGCTTGGCAAGGAAGTGACCGGGAAGACGCCCTCTGGCGGCTTCATTGCGGTCCCTATCCCGCTTCCTCCTGGTACAACGGTCCAGGTGTCGGCTTCCTACGGTGGGGATACCCAGCGGAAGATCGTCCATACGGCCAAGCCCGGATATCCCGGAAGTGCCATGGCCGAGTTCCACTTCCTCCACCCCGGTCTCAAACCAGGAAAGACGGCGGTTCCCGCCACGACCTTGGTTGCCGTCACTGGTGCGCTTCTGGCGGTCACCGTTGCGTTCTGGTATCTTACCGTTCGGAGATAAGCCGAGATGGACCCCAGTATGCTTCCTGGCGACGAACCTGGCGGGACTCAGGAAAGGCTCAACGAGCTCGAGCGCATGCTTTTGGCCGGCGAACGGCTAATGATGAGCGGCAACAAGGCCACAGCCGCCCAGATCCGGACCGGGATGGTCAGGACGATCTTCCCCCATCTCCAGAAGCTGGAGGAGATCGAGCATTCCTGGAACCAGTCGCAGCGCGAAAGGGAACTTAAGACACGCGTCCGTGCCCTGCTTAAATCGGCCAACTCCTTCTACCCGCTCAACGATGCCTATATCGGATGGGCCGAAAGCTGGATGTCAATGGCCGAAAAGGCCGATCGCAAGCAGGGTGCCGATATTATCGAAACGAAGATCCGACCTTTGATCAAGACCATGGTCATGCTTTATTCGGTCTCCGAGCCGCAGGCCACCCGGATCGCAGCCGTAAGAGCCCGGCTCCGTACCTTGATGGGAAGTATCGCGTCAGGCCGCGCGCCGATAATTTTCTTCACCCAGGGCAGGAGCTGGAGTGTTTCGGGGGATGCCGGCATGGGAGACGTGAAAGCGTGGTGGGACACTCTTAGCGACAAAGAACGCTTTGCGGCCATGACGAAGATCAATGCCTGGCTTAGAACCCACGATGCCGGCGGGATCTCCTGGGAACTCCGGGAGGAGCTTGCCCGGAAGAAGTGGGGCGAGATGACCGACAAGCCCGTGCAGGAGGACATTGTGAGCTTCTACGAGCAGCCGCAGGCGTTCGGGGACGCCGAGACGACCGATGTCCCCACCTTCGACGAGATGTTCCTGCCTTATCCGGAACTGGTCTTGACTCCCAGGCGGGCCAAGATCGAGGCGGAGCACGGCGTAAGGCTCACGCGGCAGGTGCTTGATGCGGAGATTGCCACGGCGACGGAGATTGCCTCCAGCAGCATCATGAGCGCGCAAGAGGCTATCCAGGAAGGCGACTCCGAAGCCGCTATGCGCCGGCTCACCCGGGCTTTTGCAGCGGCCGATATGCTCGATAAGCTGGGCAAGACCGAACGGGCAACCCGTATCCTGAGCGTTGCCCGTCCGCTTATGGCCACGGCCCGGACGGTTATGACCATGGACCCGGTGCCCTCCGGAGAGCTTGGCCTTGATCCCGAGACCCTGTTCGATAAGTTCACCAGAGCCTTCAGCTTCTATGGCCACAGTCGGGGGCTTGCGGAAGAAGGCAAGAGGCAGCTTAGTCTGGCCATTCAGGAGCTTCAGTCGGCCAAAGTATTGGCCGCCGAAAGAAGTTTTGGTCTCGCTTTGCAGGCTGCCCATACGGCCGAATGGCATGCCGATCAGGTTCTGAGCGCGCACAATGTCAACCCGGAGGAGCATCTGCCCTGGACGTGGTCCGCGATCGAGACCATTCGGCAAACGGGAGGTGGGCCGGTACGATTGGGCCGCCCTTCTGTAAACGAAGTGAGAGCCGCGGAGACGGTCAAGCAGGAAGCGCAGACGCTCAAAAGTGCCATCACCACCCTGGCCCTGGCCGGGTTCGGCTCCCACGATATCCGTGACTTCGACTCCAAAGGGACCATGTGGGGCGCGCTCGGGTAGATTCTTGAGCTCGTAATGGAAGACTTCAAGCCCTACCTGGTTGCCGCGGCACGCTATACCGGTATGGCCGCCCAGGCTCTCAAGGAGGCACGGTCCGGCCCAGACTTCGCAAAGGCGCAAACGCTTGCCAGATCGGCGATGAGCATGACCGATCGAGCCCAGAGCCTCTTGACGATGAAGCATGGGGGTGGCGACTACGGCGATTACGGCAGCGACGAGAAGTATGTCGATAAGCTTCTGGAGCTTTCGGTAACAGGCGCCTTCGTGAGCTTTACCGCCGAGAAGGAGATACGGAAGATACTCGACAAGATCGAGGGACCTCACGATTACACCCCGATCAATGCGGCGGTCAGCCGGTTGGTTGATGCGGAGTTCGCGGTCAAGAGCGGCGATATCGAGAAGGCCAAGCGGATCACCTTCGAATCGGTACTCATGGCCCAGGAGGAAAGCCGGCGGACCCGGGACCCCAAAAGACTGGAACGGGTCAGACACTTCCTTACTGAGATGGTCCCCGCTATGACCCGGGCCATCCAGAGGGTCGAGACCGGTCAAGAGTGGATCACGCCTGAGGAGCAGTCCGGCGGCGGCTGGACTGTGTAAGAAATATGCTCGGGCAAGCTCTTCCGCGGCTCCGGACGAAGATTAGCGCCGTTGTCCCCACCGGCAAGCCGTTCTCCCAGGTCAAGAGCCGGTATAAGGATCTCCAGCAGATCCATTCAGGCGCCTTCGGCACGGCCTACAAGGCGGTCCTTAACGGGAAGAAGGTGGTCGTCAAGGTGGTTCATGAGCACGCCGGAACCGGATGGAGCACGGCAACGATCCTCCGTGGCACGGCCGATGAGGCCAGAATCCTGTCAAAACTCCAAAAGTTCCCGTTCATCCCCCGCTTGATCGAGATCGGAACCGACTACTTCACCATGGAGGACGTGGACGGGGTGGGGATGCATGTTGAGTTGAGCAAGGGGATGACCGCGCACAAGGGGCTTTCCATTGTCATTGCCGTAGGCGTTATGGCCAGTCTCCTCCATCGGGAGGGGGTTGCCCACAGCGACCTTCACCCGGGCAACATCCTGCTCACCCCGAACGGGGTTGTTCTCATCGACTTCGGCGTTGCGGTCGAGCGCGACCGTCCGCCGACCGTTGCGCTTGACAGGAGAAAGGACTTCCGGGAAGGGATGGGCCAGGACATCAAGTATCTTCTCAATATCATTGACATCTTCACCCAGTGGCCCAACTGGCCGCCCCAGCTCATCAATGCGCTCGTCCCGCTCAAGAACGGATTCCATGCCAGAGTCGAACGGGGAGAGTATGATGAAGAGACTGGAAAGGAACTTGCCCGCGAGTTAAGCTTCATCGTTGCCCAGCTCGGAGCGATGAAAAGCGCGACCAGGCTCGCCTGACCGTACCGACGAGGAGTTACGTCCGGTAAATATAGGAGGGTTTCGCATGCACCAGATCATCTGTGACCGTTGCGAGCAGAATGCCGGAGAGGGCTTCTCGGAGATGGAAGTGGGGACGCCGCCCAGTTTCCCGATGCGGATGACTCTTCCCCGTACGGAAGAGGCGGCGGCCAACAAGTTCCGGGTCAGGAAGACCTACGACCTCTGCCCGGAGTGCCTCACCTCGCTCGAGGAGTGGTTCAAGATCGTCAAGCAGCCGGTCTAGTGCTGGAGTAAGCGTCGATGCTCATGTCAAACCGGTTGGCGGCCTGGAGTCTGGGCCAGGAACCGAAAGAGACCTCCGATCTCATTCTCGAGTTCAGATACGATCGCGGAGGTACCGCCTCGATCTATACGGGCATCCACGTCTGGATCCCGCGCTTCAGGCTGACGGAGATTCTGGCGAAGCGGGACCCGTACTACTCCGCCACCATGACTTTCGAGAACCTTCCGGTTCCTCCCGGGACAAGCGTCGCGGTGAATACGAGCGGGGACGATACTATACCGGCTCTCGTCTACGTAAAGACCCGTGCGCGCGACGATCGCTCCAAGGTAGAGCCGATTATCCTTAAGCTGAAGAGCCTCTTTGCCCTGCAATGGCGGTATGCCCTTGGCGGCGGCATCGTCCTTGGTGGCATTACCGGCGGAATCCTCGGTACTTACGTCTTCAAGCAGGGTACGTTCTGGAAGAATGCGGCCACCTGGGCCGCCATCGGCGGGGCGGCGAAGGTGATCTCCCTGGCCATCCGGTCGGCAACGAGAGATTGACCTGGATGGCCCGTTTCTCCACCTGGTCGCCCTACGTGCAGACCTTCTCCGCCCGGGCGGCCATCTATGATTCTGCTGGAAGGCCGGCTGCGATCGTGGACAAGATCCACAAGCTCAGGACCGGCTTTACGGTCCGCCCGCTCGGAAACACCATCTCCGGCTTTGCGGCGTCCATCCCCGAGACGCCTGTCCACCCCAAAAAGGCCATCGTCGACCGCTCGAACCGGGTGATTGCCGTTGTCGAAGGCGTCTTCCGGGTTTATCCTGGATATGCGGCCCGGTACGTAACGGCGGCTGAAGCCGCACTTTCATAATGAACGGTGTCGACTGGTCCCTGAGCGCGGTCAACCCGCAAGCCGTCCACATCGTGCGGGCCTCGCTCTTCAAGCTGGCCAAGGACGAGCGGTTCAGGGTGGACTTCGAGCGGAACGAGAGGCTCTATAAGCAGGGTGTCAAGGAAGGAGTCTGGGGGAAGAAGGCCGTAGGAACCTGGTTCACCCTCCATTTCGAGGGCAAGCCGGTCGCCCTTGCCGTTATGGCCGTTCCCGGCGGGTCGGCCAAGGACAGGCTCTTCAGCCCCAACATCGCCTACGTGGCCGACCCGAAGCATCGCGGGAAGAACTACGGTTCAGTCGTGGCCATCCACGCAGCTCTTTTGGCGCTCGAGAAGTACGAGGCCTATCATATGGTGGCCCATGTGGACAACGTCCAGTCGATCCGGGTCATTATCGGGACGACTGGGGCGATGAAGGCCGTTTACGGGAAGAGGCTCAACTCCAAGGTCACCTTCATCCGGACCGGTCATGCCGGCAGGGTACCGGTCCTGGTCATGGATGTGTGGCTCGAATCAAGCCTTAAGCGCGACCCCGGAAGATCTTGAGGACCGTCGAGCCCGAAACCCCTTCCTTCACCGCCGTGGCGAACAGTTTCGTGATCTCCGTGCTGGACTCCGTGGAAGAGGATGCCCGGCGCTCGTCACCAGCCCTTCAAAGCCTCTTTGGGAGGGACTCCATGTTTGGCAAGCGAGATGAGTATTCTCATGATGTCCGCATTGGACAACATGATTTGAGCTTCGGTTCTCTGCTGGAGCGTCGGTTCAGATTGAAGGATATGTTTCGAAAAAGTCTCGATAGCGTCCAAATTGAACTCGAGATGGTGAAGCGTTGTGGGAGATATGTCACCGCCCATGAATCTCTTAGATATAGGTTTCATCCATCTTTCGGAGTTGCGCGCGTACACGAGTTCTATGGGAGTGGTGGCTTTAAGCTTGGCTTGATCATACCGGTGCATCATCCGTGACATGAGTTCGGAAGAAACTCCGCCTGAGCGCATGGCCTTCTTGAACTCTTCTTCGATGTCTTTGGGGTTGCCTGAGCGCATGGCCTTCTTGGAAATATCGTAGGGGTCATCGGGCATGCCTGCTCCGAATCCAGAAAAACCCGATGAACCTGGCGAGGCCGGTCTTGTCGGATCCGGATTCAGTTCAACGTGGATGAGAAAGCTGGCCGTTGACGGAATGAGTGTCTCCAGTATTTCTTTGGCACGGAGAAATTCATCAGGATCGACCGGAGACTGAACGGCGGCTCTTGCAATCGTCCAGGCTTTGAAGAGAAGAGCATTGGCCAGTGTCGGATTCATCCGATGCTTGTTCGCCAGATCGATGGCCAGGATGGCTTGATTCGTCCGCCACGTATCGGGTCCAAGAAGCTTCGGATTCATTGCGAAGAGACTATCCGGGTCAACATGCGCTTCGAGCCCTGCTACAGCCGAATAAGGCCGGGCAAGTGCAGCCAGCTTGAGCAGGTCCATGTCCATCGTATGGGGATGCCGGACGACGCTTGACGGGAATACGCTCCCGTCGTCCAGGATCTTCCCTACTACATGCATCTGGGTACCGGGCAGCTTGATGGACCACCTCTGTCCGGAGAACTGCGGCATGGACGGAAGGCTTCTCAAGAGCTCCATCGGGCGGGAGAACCGGTTCTCGAACCGTTCGGCCGACCGCTGGATCGTTTCGGGGCCCATACTAAAGGCCGTATCCCAGCGGGACCGCCGCCCGGGGTCCATGACATGGGAACGGAAGATGCTCTCGGCCTCCGGGCGGACAAACGAAACCATGCCCAGCGGGTCATCTCCATGCGCTTCGGGACCGGTTCTGGCCATGAAGTTCGGAAGATGGTCTCTGAAGAGGCTGAAAAGGACCGGATTCACCCGGCGGTAAATCCTCATGTCCATGACGAAGTTGGCGACGTGGTGCTCTTCCGGACCGGGCATGATGCTGGTCAGGAAGTTGGTGATCAGGGTCTTCTCGTTCCGGTTGAGTGTTTCGAACCTCGGGTCGGTCCTGAGCATGGTGAGCGGGAGGTTGAAGGGCGACTCTTCTTGGCCATCGCTAAGCCCCATGGACTTCCTCATGGCCGCCTCCTCCATGGTCTTCTGTTTGGCCTCCGCCCGCTTCCCGAGCGCTCCCTGGGCGGCCTTGAGCCGTTCAGCGGAAGCAATGATACGGGCCGCGTTGTTCATCCCGAAGGTCTTCGACAGATCCCGGAGACTCGCCCGGGTGAAGGCCCGGGTCCTCTTCTCCAGCGTCTCCAGCAGCCGGCTCGCGGCATCCATCTCGTAAAGGTTTTTGGCCTTCTCCGAGACCTGGATGGCCAAGTCCGTCATGTCGAGGATGGTCTTGGCCTGGAGGTCGGTGAATTCCTTCTGGGTGAGCTTCTGAGTTTCAAGCTTGAGAAGCGGCCTGAAGACGAATTCAGAGAACTCTTCCGGCAGGACCTCCGGATGTTCCCGGCGGCTAAGATGTTGGGGATGGCGCGAACGGCCCATTACCTCTTCTTCATGAAGAAGTAAAGAGCGATACCGGCAACCGCCACCCCGCCAATCCCGATAAGGAGCGTCGGGCTGATGCCCCCCGTAGCCGTAGCGGTCGCTTTTGCAGCATCCTGGGCCGCAGCGGCCGGCTTGACGCCCGCGTCGAGCGCGGAGCGCATATCGGTCACCTGGTCCAGGATTTCGGCCTTCTTCTCCACGTCGGCGGCCCTGAATTCGCCATCGGCCTTCTGGAGATAGGCATCGGCCTCGGGGCCCTGCTCCTGGCCAAGACCATAATAACCCTGGAGGCCACGCCGAACCGGGGGATGCCTCTTGCCGACCCAGGCGCGCGGAATGGCATAACCGACAGGAGAGGGCTTCTTCCCCGCCTTGCTCTGTTCCTCGGGCCTGCGACCGTGGTAGCGCTTGAGCTCCGACTCGCCATGGGCCGGGGCGGGCTTGGTCGTGTCGAGGATGTCCCGGATCTCTTCCTGGGTGAACTTCCTGCCCTCGTTCCGGGCCGTCTCCTTGAGGAGGCGGATCATCTGGCCGCGACGGGACAACTCCTCCTCCTTGACGCCCAGCCGCTGCTTCTCGAGGCCCAGGGCCTTGCCCGGGTGGACCTTGCCGTTCGGGAGGATGAACTTGTGGAGCTGCTCGTCGTAGCGGAAGTGGTCCTTGTGGAGCGCGCCCCGGAGATGGGGCGTATGGTCCAGGATCTGCCGAACGGTCGGCCGGACCTGCTCCCGGCCCTCCTTGGTGAGCGACTTGAAGATATGGACCGCTGCCTTAGAAACCGCGAAGCGAATCGAACGGACACCATGCTCCAGGGGTCCGGGGCCGCCGGCCGCCCTTTCGAGCGTCAATGCCTGCTTCTGAATTTCGAGAAGGTTTGAAAGAACCTGGGCAGGAGTTGCATGATCGGCATTGGCGACAACCGCATCGAACTTGCTCTTGAGGGCTTCATACGGGCTAGGTGCCGGCTGGGGAATCGGTTGGGCCGAAGGCGGACCCTCCTGCTCCGTAGGACCGGCTCCGAGGTAACCGTCGATGTCGTCGAACCCGAGATGAAGCGGAACGCGGATCATAGGCAGCTCCCTTTTTAATAGAAGTGTGCGGCAAAAGCGTTCTGTACCAGGCGCGATGCGCTCTTGAGCCCAGTGGCGCTATCTTGATAATTAGGGTCAAGGGCAGCGGCCTCTTCGGCAAACATTCTGGTTCGTATCAGAGCATTTAAGAGCTTGAGAGAATCCCGCTTCGCGCTAAGAAGCGTAGATATCGCTTCCTGAAAAGAGTCGTATGCTTTTGATATCTTCACACGAGCGGCGCTTTCAGCAGAACCTCCCCGCGCCGCTGTCTGCCAGCGCATCGGACTAGGGGTATGGGGAATGTCATCGCCCAGTCCATGTGCCCATGACCGCAGGATTCCTGTATGTTCCTCGAGCGCGGCGGCCCGCAGGGGCTCAAAGTCGTCCCAGTGGGCTTTGACGAGTCTTTTGACATTGTCGAGATAGCGCGAATTGGGCCAGTGACCCGATATTATCGGGACAATTTCGTGAGAGCCGCCCATTGGGCGGATCATCGAGAATACGATCGTTTTCTGAATCTGATAATTTTTGATGTTCAAGAAGTCCGGGTCGGTCAGGAGCTTGGAGCGGGTCAGGAGGAATAGCTTAGTGCGGTCGCTAAGTCCTTTGAACTGTTCTCGTGATGTGAAATCTAAAAGAGGGCTATGCGGTGCGCTATCGGATATGAAGGAAAAATCTCCCGTGAAGCCCTGCCCGAAATCGCCCAACCCCATCTCCCGCAGCGTATCGCCGGCCGACGCCGCCATCCTCGTGCTCGCGAAGAGCATCATGCTCATCGGCATCGACCGGACGCTCCGGGATGTTACGAGAAGCTCATTGGTGACGGCCATGAGCTGCCGGGCAATACTCTGGGTCTCGTGGTCCCGGGCGAGTTCCGCTTCCACTTCGGCCTTCTGGGCCATGTAATGGGCCTTCCGGAGATGGCCTTCGGCCTCATCGAAATCGAGCTTCTGAAACTCGTCGATGGCCCGCCCGATGGAATCCTTGGCCGCCCAGACGCGCCCCCGGGAACCGGAGACCATCGGGACCGCCTTCATGGTCATCAAGTGGGCGATCCTTTTGGCCTCGGTAAGGATCTCCATGGCCGCTTCCGGCTCGGTGTCCATAGCCCTTCCGGCTGCCGTCATGGCATCCGCGGTATGCTTTAAGACGCCCCGACCGTCGCCGCGGGACATGGCGGCCTTCGCGCGGGTGATGGCGAAACTTGCCTGGTCGAGAGGGTCAACCGCTTCGAGGCCGAAGAGCTCCTGAGGGATGTATGGAGCCGGCAGGCCGGAGAAGTTCATCGCTTTCCCCTATCTGGTCCTATGGATTATAGGACGCCGTCTATCCAAGAACAATAGTTGTCCATTATGAGGAGGAGGGAGACTATGAGAATCCTTCTTACACACGGAGTCGGTATCTACTCCCGACGGGACAAGAAGTGGTGGATTGACATATGCCGCTCGGGTAGACGCCTGCGAAGATCGCTCGGGACGTTAGACCAGTATGAGGCTATAGAGATGGCTTACGAGGTCGCCAGGACCTTCTGGAGCGGCGACAAAAAGGCGATCGTCGCCGGCATCGTCAAGGAGCTGAGGGAACAGAAGTTTTTTGACACAGATAGGGGAGTAAGGTGGAAACGATGAACCAGGACCCGCACTATACCCTTCTCCAGATTGTGATCCTGATCCTGTTCGGAGTCATCCTCGGCATCCCGATCGGCTGGTTGTTCGGGCGGGACAGCCGTCGTAAGCCCACAAATGAGGCCGATGAGGCCAAGCACTTCTCCTGTCATCTCTGCAAGCGGGAACATGTGAAAGCCGACGAGGACGGGTGCTGCTCGGCTTGTGGCTACGATTGCGAGATCGAGACGTGCCATTGCCCCGAGGAAAAGAAAAAGAGGTGCGTGTAACATGACTCACGCGACTGGGAAGCCTAATCTCAAGCTCGGAGGCGCTCGCCCTCTTTGCGGCGCGCTCAGGAATGCGACCACAAGCAGCACGTATGCCGACTGTAAAAGGTGCCTCCGGATTTTGAAGTCTCGGAAGAGGACCCGATTAACATGACGTCGATCTACAACAGAACAAACCCATGCCCAAGGTGCAAACACCCGGAGTACAAGGTCGGAAAAGCATCCGACGGCCGTCCAAGGTTCACCTGCACGAGTTGCGGGGATAGCTGGACCTCTGGCCACAGCGGGGGCAAGTTCTTGGAGACTGGGAAAAGAGCGAAGATAAGACCCGGTGAAAAGAAGGGTGGCTTAATATGACCAAGATACAACTGGTTCTCATTCTGGTCCTCGTTTGTGGTTGCGGCCCTGATCCAGATCTCGGGCCGCTCAGGCATAAGGTAGTCGCCCTGGAAGAGGAAAACGCGGAGCTCCGCAAGAGTCTTCCGGTCGAGCGCCCGGCGCTGCTCAAAGAGCTGGACGAGGCCAAGTTGACCATTTCAAAGCTCAGGGTTGACTTGGAGGTCGCGAATATAGCCGTAGCAAAGGCGAACGGCCAAGTGCCCCCCGAGATGATGCCCTTGGCCGAGATGATCCTCGGCCTGAAGGAGCGGGTGGCGACGCTGGAAAAGACGGCCTCGATGAAGGGGCATACCCACCAGTACGAGGACAAGTACCCGCTCAATACCTTCAATTCCAGCACGCGTACGACAGAACCGGCCAAATAACCTTCAGGAGCTTGAACATGAGCGACTTCAAAATTCACAAGAACGACCGGAATGGTGTTCAGGTCGAATGGCGTGGGATCCTTTTGACGCTCCGCCTCAACAACAAACACCATGGAATCTCAGGGTCTATCGTCGGGCCTGATAGGGAAGACGGGCAGCCCGTTCTGCTCAACTTTCACGGTTTCAGTCCATCTAAGCCGCTGCCGCTGGCTTTCCATGAGGAGACGTTGGAGGAGGAATCGTAGACCATGACTTTGAGATTGCGCGATCTTGCCAAAGAATACTTCCGGTTCTTGCCTGTTCTCCTGTCGTACAAGGCCGACGCGGAGCCGTTGCAGCACCCGATTTTTACGTTCGGGGAGCTGAAAGAGGTCGTTGCTGCATTCCAGAAATCCCAGCAAATGAAAGACGAATCCAGCGAAAGGACACGACCGTGAGCTGCGGATACTGCGATGGAAAGTGTGCGGGTAAGGATTGCAATTGTCCGTGTCACTTCGATCCGTGCCCGACATGTGGTGGCGAGGGGCAAGTTCGTAAGTCCGAAACTGACCTTGCCGGACGGGCCATATCTGATATCGAGCAGGCCATCTTGGGCGAGCGCGAGGCGTGCGCCAAGGAGGCGGAGGCTGTCCGAAGGACATATTGCCACAACGTTCACCCGGAGGCGAAAGAAGTCAGGGAAACGTACTGCCCTGACTGTATCGCGCTGGCTATTCGGAGGCGCGTTTCCATCGGTTCGAGCAAGGAGGCCAAAATGACTTCACATACGCCGGGGCCATGGGAGATCAAACCGAGAGTCCACGCGGAAATGTTCGCCGCCATCATGGGAGCCGACGGCCACCTGGTCGTGAATCTAGGGGACGGCGGGAACGGCATCGAGCAGCAGACGGCCAACGGGCACCTGATCGCCGCTGCACCCGACCTTTTGGCGGCCTTGGAGGTGCTGCTGGGGCGAATAGAAACCCGCTTTCTGGGTGAAGTCGAAAAGCGTGAGGCCGATCAAGCCCGCGCCGCCATCGCCAAGGCCAAAGGAAAGGCGGTCGAGAGAACATGACGTTTACGCATGGCTTCTGGAGGTGGGCGGATGGCCTTGGCCATTACTTCCTGCGCTACCACTCTTGGAGCCTTTGCGGTGCTGAGCATAGGCGTTATGCCACGGAAATCAAGGGAAGAAAAAAGTGCAAGGCATGTTCTTTTGCGGACGTTTGATTCCAGCGAAAAGAAGGGTTCTTGACATGACAACGATGAGCCCCGAAACGGAGGAGCGGCTGCTTCGGGCAGCGGGTTACAGCGACTCGGCGATCAAGATCTACAAGGATCTCAAGACGATGCCCTTCAATGCGCTCGATGGGCAGGCCATGGCCGAGGCGTTTCTTCTGCTGCTGGATGAAGAGAAGCGTAAAACCAGCGAGAAGGGGAAGTCATGACGAAGGTGAACGTCCAGCCTCGAACGGTCTACGTGGTGGAGTGTCCGAGTTGCCGCAACCCCGTGGACTTCACCGGGGAGGGCGGCGTCTACTTCAAGAGCAAGCGGGAGGCCGCCGAGAACGCTGACCTGTGGATCGGGACGGCCGGTGACACGCTGACTGAGATTTGCGGGTGCAAGAGCATGACTCGAACCAGCGAAAGGAGAAGCGCTAAAAAGGGCCGGGCGTAAGGAAACCCGCATTATCGTACACACCAACGGACATATAAACGGATCAAGCAAACGGAGGACAAGATGACGAAGCTGACTGCCGTTGAGCCGCTCAAGTTGGGAACCGACCTGTCGCCTAGGTTTCTCATGGAGCTTGTGGGAAGCCTCTGGAACTTCGTCGCCACCCGCGGGAAGAGCAAGCACTACGCGCGGAGCAAGATCGCGACCGCCACCCTCTACTTCAAGGAGAACGACGAGGAGATGGTGGAAGACTATCAGGTGACAATCGCCCAGGACAAGGCCGGCCGGAATGTCGGGGCGGAGATCGAGTTCTCCTACGTGGGGGAAGACAAGCGCAAGGACGCCTTTGTTTTCGAGATCGACGAGAACGGGGCCGCTACGAGAAACCCCAAGGCGACCCCCGGGGAGGTCATGGAAGATCTCCTGGCGGTCCTCCTCGTCACGATGGGCGATCGATACGGGAAGACAGTCAAATAAGATGTCCGACTCCTTCCATAACAGGGCGTTCAGCCGCAAGGCCTACCTCTCGGTCCGGCAGATAACGTACAAAGCAGGGCACTTCCGGGCCGTCAAACCGACCCAGTACCCCTGTCCGGGCTGCCGGAAAGAGGCCCTCTGCGGGTGTTGTTCGGTATGCCGCGAATGTGGGTTCGAGGGCCCATTCTGCAATTCGTGTGGAAACCCCGCGCTCCCCGTAGGGGAGCATCACTGTGAAAGGAAAAAGCCATGAAACCGGAGCCGAAGAAACCACATACGTTCTCGGCCGCAATCGGCGGGAAGCCCTTCAAAGTCCAGATCGACCTCAAGAAGGGCATGGTCGTCACCGGCTTGAGCGACCGGAAGGAGGACTACTACTACCGCTTCACGAAACCCGTCCCGGTCAAGGAAGGGGATGTCTTCTCGGCGGCCCCCGGCAAGGGGCTCATCCTGAACGGCAAGCTCATCCCCCGGAATATCCTGCCCAAGAAGCGGTACGACATCAAGATGGGCTGGGCGCCCAAGAAGCTCCGGGTCGCGGTCTTCAGCGAGCGGGATGAGATCTGGGACCAGCATACGAAGAAGCCGACGGGCCGTTTCGGGGAGCCCTACTGGTGCGCGATGGACACCCGGGGCTACTGGCTCGGCACCGGGGATACCGTTCAGGTAGCCCTCTCGCGGCTTATCGATCAGGTCAAGTTCACCGAGCTGATGGCCAAGGAGGACGAAAAGAAGGGCCGGAAGGTCATCCGCTGGCATGTCGAGCGGACACCCGGCACCAGGAAAGAGCTCGACGAGTGCGAGAAGAAGGCCCGGAAGAACGGCTTCATCCTCGACGGGGTCGAGTGGCAGAAGGCCGAGTTCGCCAAGAAGTTGATGGTTTAGTAGGAGAAAAGGAGCATCGAATGAGACTCCCAAAAGGGAAGAAGAAAAAGGGCATCCCGTACACACAGGTTCCGGCAGGCGGCAGGGCTCTTGAGCGGATCAGGCAGGATCGCCTCGCCCGTGGGCTTGGCGAACTTCCGAAGGCCAACCGACTGGTTCTCAATGATACGGCCGCGGCTGAAGAGCGTCGTGACAAGAAGTGAACGCCTGAAAACGAGAAGATGCGCAGCTAGGAGCAGGAGGAAACCAATGAGCAACCTCAAGAAGGAGTGGCGGCTCGAATTCGACCGGCTCGTGGCCGAGGGCAAGAATCCCGACTGCGAGATCGAACATACCGAGGAGTGCGAGAGAACCGCCCTTCGTGAAGAGTTTGAGAACGGGCACGGAGTCACCCCCATCGAAAAGTACACGGCGGGAGAGATGCACCTCCTTGTCCGGGAAGTGATCGAACACATTGAAGGGTGCAAGGCCTGTACCTTCAACGTCATCCTTTACCGCTTGGACACGAAGAAGCGGGATAGGATCCTCGCCATAAGCGACGCCAAAGTGAAGGACTGGCTCGACCGGACCGGCATCGGAGCTATCCTCGTCGAGGAGGTAGAAAGGCGGCAGCACCGCTTGAGCGAATATTGCCTCCAGATCGAGAAAGATCTCGGGGCTGAGCAATTGACCCCGACCATGCACAACCACCTCAAGAACTGCGCGCGTTGCTTGGACGTAAGGGCGAGAGCCCTCCTGAAAAAGGAACAGTAGGGTTGCAGCCAGGTCGCGGAAGCTGCAAGGGAGGAAGACCAATGACGAAGAAAATAAAAACCCCTGCCAAGGCCGCGCGTGGTCTATGGATGATTACATCGCTATCAAAATCCAGAGACCACAAGCCTTGCCCCTTCTGTCGGATGATGAGACTCAAAGGTTGTCCCGGTCCGGGTAAGCCCCACATCCTCGCATCTAAGTCTAAGAGGGGAATTCAATTGAGGATCGTCAAGGTTCGGTGAGCCATTACAAAAGTGACAATTGCAGCTAAGGCGGGGAAGCTGCTGGAAAGAGGAATTGAATGGTCAAGATAGAGTGGAAAGCGCCGGATAAAGTCACAGTTATTTCCATGGTCATCTACTTCGGAACCATTGCATTCGGTCTTTGGGTTTCTGGCAACTGGAAGTAGATTTGCAGCTTCGCCATGGAAGCTACCGAAAAGGAAATCCAATGAAGAAGAAAAGCAAACCCCTGACGGTCAAAGAGAAGGCCCTCCTCAAGGAAGGCGGATTCGACCCGGACGCGAAGCCGGAGAGCTTCTGGGCGGCGCATCTGAAGAAGAAGGGGATAAAGCCCGGGAAGCCCAAGCCCCATAAGCATGGGAAGCTCGAGAAGTACGGGAGCTTCACGGAACGCGGAGTCGACGTCACCGCCTACATCTGCGACGCGGCCTACCCGCATTTCCTGATCGAGTTCGCCAAGGGCGGGAAGGTCGTCCGCCGGAAAGCACTTCCCCCGCTCATGTACGGCGCCCGCTTCGGCGTGGATATCGACGACAAGGCCATCCTCGAGGCGGAGACCGACAAGATCCTGAAAAAGTTGGCCAAGGCCGGGAAACGACGTTAAGTCGGCGGCCCGCCACCCGGGCAGCAGAACCTGGTCGTAGGCGGGAAGATGCCGGTCGCTGCCATGATCCAGTCAAAGGCTCCGCTGACCGGCGGACCGCCCGCCGTGACCTCCGCCGCCACCGTTCCGATAGCCTGGGGCGGAAGCGGGATTGGCGCTGTGGGTGCAACCGGGTGAGGGATGCCATCGACGAAGAGCGTGGGAACGCCTGCACCGTCGACGGAATAGTGGACGGTATGGGGGGTGCTCAATCCGGCCGGAACCCAAGGCCCGCTGAACACCGACCCGCTAACATGCGTGATCAGAACAAGGCCGCTTCCCAAGAACCGGATGTCGGTGATCACCACTGGCAGCGTCGAATCCGTGATGGTGACGGAATAGATCGCCCCGCCCGGCGAGGTCGGGAAGGCGACTTCGAGGAAGCGGAACTGGACCGTGAACACGGCCGGCGGCATGGGGGCCAAGGTCGGCTTCTCCGCCCTTCCGACGGGGTCGGTGGCCGAAGCCATTATCATCATGTCGCCGTCGAAGACGACCGAAGTGGGCGGGGTGATGAGGGTCCATCCGCATGCCGCCGGGGTGAGACAGCCGGTAAAGCAGTCTGTGAAGACATCCGGCGGCGTGCAAGGCGGGACCAGTACGGCAATGCTGCTCTTGGGAAGGATCCGGGCACAACTATGGCAACCACCCATGTGAATTGAATTCTAACTACAAGGTTCTGTAAGGGCAATCTAAAAAGCATCTGTCCAGAAATAGGAGGTGGCCATGGAAAGAGGAAACCAGTACACCACTGTGAACGGCAAGATGAAACGGCTGCATCGGCCGCGGCGGTGTAGAACCCACAAGGGCAGTATGGTCTGGAAGAAGGTGACGTTCGGAACGCTTGTGGGGGAGACCTTGGGAAAGCTGAGAAAGGCGGGAGCTCTTTGATGGACAAAGACATCGCCCTACGCCGCGCCGAGGAACTTGTGCTCAGGGTCTCTCTCAAAGAGATCGCCTGCCGGCCGCGCACCTGCCGAGGCCCGCGCTGTTCGGAGGTCGAGGATCGCGGCTGGTGGGATTACTGCGATCCATGCAAAGCCGCGCTCTTTCTGGCCGAGCTTTTCCCGACGACATAGCGGCAAGAATCCATCTTTTTTAGGAGTAAAAAAATGGAGCCCGACAAGAAGATCCTCTTTGAACAGAGCGCCGCCGTAAGCGGGCTGTTCTTCAGGATGATGACCGAACTCTGGGACGACCATGAGGCCAAATACGGGGCCGGAGCCGCCGACAGCATCATGCTGAACGTCGCCGGGAACCTGATCTGTCAGGCCGTCGCCCGGGCGGCCGGCACCGCCCGTGGGAAGGCGTACTCCGAGGAGGAGTCGCGCCCGATCCGTAACGAGGTCAAGAAGGAGATCGGGGACATCATCCAGCGGGTCCTGGCCCAGTCTGCCGGCGGCGATGCCAATTATACCTTCGAGCGGCAGAACAAGCCGCCGTCCTAGCCCATCCGTTCACAATTGCGAGGGGTCGATGGACATACCAAAGGACAAGAGCTACCAGACCAATGCGGGGCAGTGCAACGATTGCGGCGGCAATGGATGCCTGACCTGCGACCAGAAGGGTTGGCTCCCCGCAGGGCACCCGAAGATCCGGAAGTGCGAAAGGCCCAGGTGCAGGGCCGTGATCCCTCCGGACTGGGTGGCCGTCTATTGCAGCAACCAATGCGCCATGCAGGACGCCTAGCTTCAGGAATCACCAAAGGATGAAAAGATGAAACTCTATCCCTCTATCTCCCGAAGCACGGGCCAGCAGTTCCAGGAGTTCGACGCCTATGTCTTCGACAAGCTGGACGGCTCGAACCTCCGGGTCGAATGGACCCGCAAGCGCGGCTGGTTCAAATACGGGACGCGGGCGCGCCTTTTCGATGAAACCGACGAGGTGTTCGGCGGGGCGATCCCGCTCTTTAAGGAGACCCTGGCCGGCGGGATCGAGAAAGTGGCCCGCGACGAGCGGTGGGACCAGGTCACGGTCTTCATGGAGTTCTGGGGCGAGAAGAGCTTCGCGGGGCTGCATGAGCCTGGCGACCCGAAGAAGTTGACGCTCTTCGATGTCAATCCCTATAAGAAGGGCATTCTCGGGCCCCGGCAGTTCCTTGACCTCTTCGACGGTCTGCCGATCCCGCGGCTTCTGGGCCGGATAAAGTGGACGCGTGGATTCGTGGAAGAAGTCCGCCTTGGAAAGATCCCCAATATCACCTTCGAAGGGGTCGTCGGCAAGGGCGGCAAGGGCCACGATCTCGTCATGGCGAAGGCCAAGACGCAGGCGTGGACGGACAAGGTGATGGAGAAGTTCGGGATGCTGGAGGGCCAGAAAATCTTGGTCAGCTAGAGGAGAAATCATGAGCGACCCCTATCTGAACTGCAAGCACTGCGGCGGCCAATGCGCCTGCCGGGAGACCCGGGACGAGCTCGAGCGGCTCCGGAAGGCGCTTTCCATGTTCACCATGGCCTTCGAGATGAACAAGGAGAAGCTCGACCGGCACTGGTCGATCGGTTATTGGGAGGGGGTCGACCCGGGGCTGGTCCTCGTCAACGGCGGCAAGGTCGAGGAATTCCTTGAGAACACCCGGTTCCGCGCCGCCGTCAAGTACGGGGAAGAGGAGATCCGGGAAGCCTTGGCCGCTGTCGGAAATGGAGCTGCAAATGATGAAGAACTGCACCAATAAGCATGGGCACTTCTGGGGAGAATTGGTCTACGACAAGAAGGCCAATAAGTGGCATCGGACATGCAGCCTTTGCAAGGCTGAGGACCCAAAGGATCTTCATGTCGAGCGCCTTCAGATTAAGGGCGGCACGTGGGTGGTCCTTGCGGACTGCGGTACCTGTGGGAAACGCCCTACTTTTCAAGAAGCCGCTGAGGCGCTCAAGAAATATAATGAGCAAAACTGCTGCATCCGCTGCGGAAAAGTGTTCGAAGCGACCGACGTCCAGATCGGCCATGAGCAATTAGATGATGTCTGCCGTAGGGAATGGTCTATTGCCAATTGGTCTCGGGCAGATGACGACTCGGCCGAGGTTGTCATTGATGGCCGGGTCGGGTTGATCCACATGACATGTATAGACAAGGCGCTTCCTCTGTGGCGGAAGGTCTCCTGCGAGACCGGTCAAGAGTAGATGGCGATCTTCCGAATCCTAGGCCGGTTGCGGTTTGATGACCGGGCATCAGACTTTATAAAGGACTTCTCTACCAGGGCCGAAGCGCAGGATCATCTGAAAAGCCTCGGCTTCATCCAGATGGAGCAAGTGGGTTGGGTCACCTACTTTCACCTTCCCGCTGTCGATGGCCGGGGCCAACCGACCAAGCTGGCCGGATATCTGGTCGAAATCCGGTAGCCAAAAATAGTTTCGCAGCCAAGGGCGAAGAAGCTGCAAGGAGGGAAAATGCTTTGCCAATGTGGCGGACACATGAAAGGCGAGAAGCGTGGCGAGGACACATTTCTCTGTTGTGACAAGTGCCGCGACACGGCCATGATCTGCGGCAAGTGCGACCAGTACATGGAGAAGACGGACGATGTCTTTTCCTGCAAGTGCGGAAACAAGGAGACCTACTGGCGCGGTCAGCGCGTTCTGACCGAAGAGGACCTGGCCAAGACCGATTGCCAGTATCCGCATGAGCCCGAGTAGGCAAGGAGAACCACGAGCCATGATGACTAAGACGAAGCCTGTCGAGAAGATACCAGCGGGACGCGAGCTGGACAGGCTTGTGGCCGAGAAGGTGATGGGCATCTCAGGGCTGGAGTTCGAGGCGTTCTGGGGACCCGAGCACAAGTACAGCACCGAGATGTTTGATGCCTGGAAGGTGGTCGAGAAGCTCAAGAAGGACGGCTGTCAGGTCATCCTCAAGATCCACAATAAGCCTTTTCTTTACTGGTGCGAGATCTACCGGGCCAAACATCCGGATTGGAATGATCCCAAGGCCAAGTGCGTCCACACGATGAAACACCGCCGCTACGGTGAGGATGATTTCAAGGTCTGGGCGAGCTATGTGGAGTCGATGCCGCTGGCGATCTCGCGCGCGGCGCTCAAGCTGGTCGAACGGTTCGAGAAGTGAGTTTTGCAGCTAAGACGAAGAAGCTGCAAGAAAAGGAGGAAGCATGAAAAAGAAAAAGTGGCTCGAACAAACGGACTACATGACAGACACGGGTTATCTCCTTCATTGTCCTGTATGCTCTCGTGACTTTACCCACCACGGCGACGTGACGATCTATGATCGAGACGTCGAGGATGGTCCTGTCAAGACTACGCACATTGGAGATAATTCTCAACCCGGCGAGTGCCCTTCAGGCCGACGTGGGGCGGTGGGGATTCATTTCAATGGAGAATGTGGTCATTCTTTTGAGGTTTGCGTCATCCAGCATAAGGGGCAGACGTTCCTCTCTATCAGGGAAAAGAATGATGCAAGTGGCCCGGCGGCACTTTGAGGTCAACGAAATTTGCAGCTTCGGCGGGGAAGCTGCATAGGAGGAACAATGAAGAAGACATTCGTAAAGTGGTTAGCTCTCCAGAAGAAGAGGCACGATCCGGTCGGCGATCTGGCCCGCGACTTCTTTGAGGGCGGTTGTTGTCCTGAAGCAGTCAACAGCGCGCGGGCCTTGAAGAAGCACATGACTACCAAACATGATGCTATTCCTGAGGCTCTTGAGGCGCTCAAGTGTGCCGTAAAAGAATGGCGCCAGATCCAGTAAGGTTTTGCAGCTTCGCCGCGGAAGCTGCTGGAAGGCGGGAAACCGGATGACAAAAGCAGACCTTGCTAAGGCGCTCCGTCAGATTCAAAAGGACAAAAAATGGGTCGAGTCTGAAATCCTCGACCGAAAGACCGATGACGAAATCCTGAACGCCTATATCGTCTGCCGATGCGGCAATGAACGGATCGCTTTATCCACCCTGACGGAGACCTTAAGCGGGATATCGACGGTGCCGGAGTTCTTGGCCCTTCTGGACAAGGGCCAGTGCCATATACCGTAGGCTATCTATCGGAGAGACAAGGTTGCAGCTTCAGCGTGGAAGCTGCTGGAGGAGAAGATGGAACCCACCGGCTACGGTCAGTTGTACGACCTGGAAACCTTTCCGGTGACCTGCGAGGAAGGAAGCCGAGAAGCTCCATTGGTCTGCCCGGGCGGATGTGGTGTTGGGCCCAGCGGAGAGGTGAACGAACGACTCCGGGAGTTGAAGGTGTTCCAGGAACATAAGCCGCTCATCTCGGTTGTACAATGCTGCCGTTGCCGGAAGCGGTGGCTTCGCGTCGAGTACTAAGGTTCAATAGTTTGAAAGGAGGTCTGTATGATGCCGAATTACTGGACCTGCGGACATTGCGGAGCCAGCGTCGAGGTCAGCGACAAGCACTGCGGGAATTGCAGCCGCCGCAATGACTTCCCCGAGAAGGCGGACCGGTCGAAGCTCCCTACGAGCGAGGGGCCTGACAGTTCCGGTTGGAACGACTCTTCTTCGAACGATTCGGGCTCCGGTGACGATTGGGGAACGACAAGCGGCTTCCCGAACGGGTATTAGGTGCGGTTTTAGTTAGAAAGGAGATATGTATGGCGTACTTGCTCTGTAGCTCTTGTGGCGCCTCTATCCTCCTCAGTGATCACAGGTGTTCGAACTGCGGCCGCTACAATACCATGCCGACGCCGGTCGACCGGTCGAAACTCCCCGTGGGGGACAGCGACTTCGTCGAAGGGCCCCCGCCGGAGGAAACGGGTCCTGATCATCCCCGCGACTATCTCTGCGAATACGATTAGTTAGGATGTGAACCATGCCGAAGTGCAGAACCTGCGGCAAGGAAAGCGGCTACGCCCTTTGCGATAGCTGTTGCGCAAAGGAAAAGGAAAAGAACCTGGAGGTCCTGTACCACATCGAAGAGGCGAATGTCGACCGCTCGCCCTGCCATATCTGCGGCGGTTCGGGGACCGTCGTTGGCCCGCGCGGGAACTCTTTTTCCTGCTCCTGCTCCCGCTCAAACCGGGATTAGTCGAGACGGGATTTGAAAGCGACAACAACGAGGAGAACAAGGATCGCCCCGCCCCCGATGGCGATGTAGGGCAGGTTGTCCCTGACCCATCCACGGGTGGCGGGAGTGGTGTCTCCTGCCTGCCGGGGGGCCGCCGGCGTGGTCTGCGTCACTGCCGCTTTCGCGGTCGGCGCCAAAGAGATCGGAACCTGGAGGGCGCTTTCGGGCTTGTCGGGCGAGGCGACGTCGACCCTGCTTTCCTTGTAGCCTGGGGCGTTCGCGACAAAGAACATCTTGCTGGCAGGAGCCGGGATGGATGCCTTGATGAAGGCCTTGCCGGATGAATCCGTCTTGAACGACCCGTGCCAGTTCTCGGCGCCTGCGGCTACCCGGACCACATCAACGGTCGCGGCGCCGATCGGCTTGCCCGTCGAAGAGTCGGACACCTGGATCATCCGGGTCCAGGATATCTGGCCGAGGTTTCCGATCGGGAAGTGCTCGCCGACCCGGGTCATCACAGGGATTATATAATCGCTTTTCTTCTTGTACAACCGTCAAGCATCTGGCCCAGACGAAAGGAGACCCATGTACAAAGTCATCATCCGGAAGGGCGAAATCTTCCTCGAGAAGTGGAACAAGGAGACCCGGAAGTACGAGGAACGGAAGAAGGAAGAGCAGCGACTTTCGAACGTCCTCCAGTTCCCGATCGAGATTGAGGAGACCACTTTCGGCCAGTTCTTCGAGCTCATTGCCGCTGATGCGGACATCTTCGAGCGGGTCTTCGCGGGGTCGACCTACGGCCACCCGCTCGGGCCCTATATCGACGAGGTGCGGAAACCGGTCGGGGACCACGGCAAGGTGGAGTACGTTGAGGTCTTCTGGCATGCGGAACGGTCCGACGACGAGCTTACCTTCTGCTCGGGCTTCCACGGCTTCGGGGAATGGGAACCGCAGCCGGGTGTGCCGGAGATGCCCCACAAGGGCGGATACGCGCTCGAGTTTACGGCCCTCAACGAGTACAAGGACCTCCCCCTCAAGCTCGATACCGATGCCACTTTCTACAGCATGGAGGATGCCGGCAAGACGCTCATGACGGGCAAGCTCAAGTTCACCGTTTACAATGTGCTTGACGCCATCCTGGGCGAGATCACCTGGAGCGGCGACATCTCCAAAGGCCGGCAGACCGTCGAAGAGTTTATTGGGGAGAAGGAGGGGGAGAAGAAAGAGGACTAGTCGATGTAGTCAATACTCCTCCAAAGTACGTCCATGGTGACATTCGGGAACTGGACGGAGACGAAGTTGTCGCTTCCGCGGACGCAGGATCCGCCTCCTTCCTGAGTGACGCCCTCAATGCCAACTACCAGGGACGAATGATAACGGGTCAAGTCGGTATTTAAGCGCACCCGGCGACCGTAAATGCTTTTCGGCTGATCTTCCTCGGCTCTCTGATGGGAAGTGGGTTTGACCAAGACTGATACTGATGAGGCCATTACCTTTCGGAATTCCTGGATCTCAGGAAGTTTGTCGGCTATCTTCCGTATCCAGGCAAGGAGACGCTGGTACGCAGCATCAGATTCCTCTTTGCTAGCCGTACAAATATAGGTGACCCTGAGCGGACCCGAGTAGCGCTTGGGCTGCTTTTTCATTCCTTTAGACCTCCGGCTCAGACTGGCCGCTCGAGAAGAGATCGTACGGGTCCTCCTGGTCGTCCGGGTGGACCTTCCGGCGGCCATCCGGGACGCGGAGGATGGGTCCCAGGACGATCTTGGCCGTAAGCGGTCCGCGGAGCCTCGAAAGGTTCGTAGACACGGTGGCGCCGTAGGTGGTGATGGCGTCAAGCTCGATAGGACCGATAGGGGCCTGGAGCCAGGGCCAGAACTCGATGACCCCGCCCGAGAGCCACTCCTCGATCACCTTCTCGCCCCCTTTGGGGAGGATGGGGGTAAAGGCCGAAAAGGCCCTCTGGACGACAGGGATCGAACCGATGACCAGCTCGACCGACCCGCCCGTCACGAAATCCCGGACGTCCTCCGGATGGGCCCACTCTTCGACCACCAGGCGCATCCAGGTCCACTTGGCCTCAAGCGGAATGCCCAGCACTCCGCCCACCCGGATGTTGGTGTCCTTATGGCTCTTGGGGCCTCTAGGGCCCATTTGGCCGACGGACTGGACGAAGAGGTGGAAGCTCTTGGGGCCCGTGTCGTACTTTTCCACGTAGAGCGTGTCGTAGACCGGTTCGTTGCTGTCCTTCAGGTTTGGCATCGGAAACATTCGTTTCTCCTTTCTTAGTTACCCTGGTTCTTCCTGGCAAGCTCCTGGATACGCTTCGAGGAAAGCTGCTCGAGGAACTGGATGATCTTGACCTCATCCTCGGCCCCCTGGGGCCGGTGGCCGTTGACCGCCGTGAAGACCGCAATCCCGAACATGAAGACCATGCCCTTGTAGTACTGGATGGCGGACAGCCAGTCCGAAACGGATGCGTAACCGTGCGCAGTAGCCAGCTTGACCTTTTCGTCGTAGCTCTGGGCCTGGGTGTTCTTGTTGTCCCGGATGATATAGGCGTCGATGAACGGCATGGCGGCCGCAAGGAGCTCGGGATACTCTTCCTCGACCCGGACGATGGTAAGCATCGGCTGGTTCATCTGGGGCTCCTTGTCTATGCGCCCGCGATATACTCCCCGACTTCGTCGTCATCCTGGCCCAGCTTGTTTTCCTTCAGGACCTTCCCGGCCAGCTTGAGAGCATCCTCGACCGTCGTACGGACCGCCTCGCGATGCTTGAAAGGGGCCATAAGCATCCTTGGGGACGGATACTCGTCCGGATGACCCCCCGTAAATGCCTTGGACTCATCACGTTCCACCTTCTCGCTCCAGGAGACGATGAACCCGCCGTCCGCATGCCTGATGTTGACGCCACCTCTCTGGAACATATGGCCCTCCGTAGAACAGTTGGAAAAACATCCCATAACCGACCGCTCCTTGCAGACAGTTTGAAAAGCAGCTACGTGCTAAAATCAACAGACTCCATAGGGAAGTCAGGGAAGCATTTACTGACAAGCTCCTGATAGTCGACTCCCCAGCGCGCGGCAGTACCTCTCAAGGCTTCCGGAGTGGGCAGGAATGTCATGCCACACTTTGCTTTGCAGCTAATGTAAGGTTTCCCCCTCCGATCGAGCTTGAGATTCCCGTAACCTTGCTTAAGACAAAGAGGACACTTGCCCTCCATGACGAGCTGGCTCATTGGTTCCTCCTTCTAAAAAACTCAAATATCCTCGTCCAGCTTCTTGGTGATATCGCCGCCCACGTCTTTTCGGTTGTCGTCGTAGATGAGCAATGTCCGGATGTCCTTGTGTCGGGAGAACTTCTGGACGGAACGGACGTCGCCCTTGGCGTTCTCGAGCGCCTCGGTGATGGCGGTATGCCTGAGCCCGTGAGGCCGGCCCAGGCCGTACCCCTTCACCGTCCGGTAGATGGATGTATCAGACAGCCGTCCGTCGCCCTTCTTGAGCGGGTCGAAATTGATGAAGAGCGCCTGGCCGCGGTCCGGTCTCACCTTGAGCCACGCCTCGATCACGGCTTTCGTCTTCTGGCCGATGGTGACGTACTCCCGCTCGGTCCGGCCTTTCCCCTTGATCGAGATCCGGTCCTTCTCGAACTCGACGTGGTCGACATCCAGCCCGGACACCTCGCTCCTCCGGAGCCCGTTCGTGTAAAGGAGCCGGATGATGGCCAGGTCCCGGAGGGCGATCGGATCCTTCCTCTCTCCGAGGATTTTCAGGGTCTCGACGATCGGTTCCTTTCCAGGGCCTTGGGTCTCCCGGTAGGTCGTGACCTTCATCCCCTTCACTTCCAGGGTGTAGGTGACCATCCCCATGATGCGGAACCGGTCCATGATCGACTTGATGGCAGCAAGCCTGGAATTGATGGTGTTCGGGGTGAGCTTGTCTTCTGTCATCTTGGCCCGGTAGCCGAAGGCGATAGCGTTCGCTTCACCGGGGGTGCACCGACAGAGCTTGAGGACCGCCTGGCCCGGCGTCTCGAATCCCAGGAACCGGGTGAAGTCCTCCCACGACTTCTTGTAGGCCCGGAGTGTATTTATCGACAGGCCCGAGAAGACCGACCCCATGAGCCCGTCGATGTTCTTCTGGGGGTCGACGAGCATCTGGGAGACCGAGTTGATGGGAATGAGGTCGGTCTTTTGGGGCTTGGGCTTGGCCTTCATAACTGGAAGTATAACAAGGGAGAGTAAGAAAAGTATCATTATCGTACACAGGAATCTAGGGCACGGCGGATAAACCGTCGCCCAGACGTCCAGGATGCCCCAGGACGAGCTGGCTACCGAAAGAGGTCGTTGATATCGAACCGGGCGGCCTGGGCGCGGCCGCGAGCAATCTGGAGGGGCCGTGATAAAGAGCTTCGAACACAGTCTCAAGGTCATGATGCTGGCCTACCCGGACCTTTTCCCGACCCCGGACTATGCCCTGAACCACCTTTTCCTCGTTATCGGGAACGGCTACGACTGGTGGAACGGGGTGCTTATGGAGCGCCCGCCCGACGACCTGTGTAGAGAGGTGGAAAAGATGCTTGTCGCCGGGCGCCCAGAAGAAGAGATCCGGGCGATGGTCGAGAAGGACAAGGAAACCCGGCATCCGATACCGTCGATGATGAAGAACACTATCGCCAAGCTCAAGGCCGCCGGGATGGACACGACCGGCCTTGAGGGCCCGCTGGTGCTCCGCGACCCTCTCCGGGCCTACCCCATGTGCGAGTACTCGAAGCTTATGAAGGTGCCGGAGAACGTCCAGGACGACTGGCTCGAGGCGGCCTTCCGGGCCCTTACGATAGCCGAGACCGTCCCCTCCTACGATGAGGAGGAGCCTGTCAAGAACAAGAAGTGGGCCAAAGAGGCGAGGGAGGATATCGAGCGGATCAAGGCGTCGCGGTCGACTGGAGCCGGAGGGACTTCAAGGCTGGCTATTTGAGGGCGCGGTCGCGACGAGGAACCAGATAAGAAGCCCGGCCACAAGGAGCGAACCGCCTACGACGAGATAGGAGGCGGTCGAGGTCTTGGTCTCAAGGACGCCCAGGTCGCCCAACCCGCTCGTTTCGCGGACGGGCTCCATGTTCCCGAGATGGGTCATATTGATCATTCTGAGCTCCGCTTAGGCCTGGCGATCCTGCGCTCGCCGGTCTTGATGGTGGTGTAGTCCACGTAAGGTGTCTCGGGCGGCGACGAGTGGACGACGGAATGGATCCCGGGGAAAAACCAGGCGGTGATCGAGTCGGACGGGAGATGGGCGATATAGACCTCGTCGGCGACCCGGTAAAGCTCATCGACGGCGTCCTGCATATCCTGACCGGCGAGACACTCGATGACTTCCCCGACGAAGACGACGCCGAACTGGCGGTCCTTGAAGGCCGTCATCTTCCGGATATCCCCTGCTACGCTGACCGGACACTCCGGGCATCCCACAAGATCGTATCAGACGTCCCCGCAGCCGTGGGGCTTGAGGATGGGCCGGCCTACGACGAGGAAGGGCCTGCCGAGCTTCTTGGCCCGGGCTTCGGCAAGGAGAAAGAGGTCATTGCCTTTCTTGACCCATCTCCTGTAGTAGAGAAGCTCCCGGATGCCGGCCATGCCGCCGACAAAGAGAGTCGCTGATGCGAGCCCGCGGAGGATGCCGAGAAGTGGGTCTTTTAGGGCCAACCCCAATCCTCATGTCTTAGAACAATAGGAAGTTTAACGTCATTGCCAGACGAGGGCAAGAGCCAGTTGGAGGAAGAATGGTCGAAGAAGAGCTTCGCAAAGCCGTTAGAGAATACGCCGACGCCTTCAAGAAAGACCCCGTGTCCGCCGAAGCCATCCTCGAGAAGTACAAGGGCAAAATCAAAGACTTCGAGAAGTGGGCCGGGGCGATCCGTGGTTTCATCAAGATGGTGAGGGTTCGTAAGGCGAATCCCCATATGCACATTGAAGACGTATTCGAGCGCGCGATGGATTCTTAGTGGTGGCACAGCTAAGGCGGGGAAGCTGCAAACCTAAGGTCGTTCGATGGCCTAGCTCAGATTGAGGTCATCTGGCCCCCCGGATTCGAGGACGAATGGTGGGTCAGGATGAGTCCGGTTTTCACATTGACCACGAATGTGAACCTTGCTGGAACACGAATCCTCCCCCCACCCTTGTCGTCCAGCTCAAAGGTATAGTTGCCGTCCGCGACCGCGTAGTCCTCGCCGAGTTCCTGAAAGATGATGCTGTCGAGGAACCCGACGGGCCGCTTCTTCAAGAAGGAGTCAAAGTAGGTTTTGATGACCGATCTGCCCTGCTTCAGGTTCCTCGCGACAGTACCCATCAAGACGGCTTTTTCGTCGTAGAGATCGGCGACTTTCTGCGGATCGCCCGACTTCACCGTTTCAAGCCAGTTGGCCACGATCCTGTAAGTCTTTTCGTACTGCTGGCTGACCGCCGAAAGATGGCCGAGGCCGTCAAGATCCGAAAAGGTTATTTGCTCGCGAACCAGCATGAGACGATTATATCTGAAGCTGCAAAGGAAAAGGAGGAACAAGGTGGTAAGCAACCAACTCAGGGTTCTCGGGGTGATCGGTCAACACCCGCGGAAAAAGCTTATAACGAGGTCCATTGTTGCCCAAACGGGCCTCGCATATATTCAGGTTTGCGGCGCTCTCCAGACCATGTACCATCATTACGGCTATGTCAGCCGGGACGCGAACGGGGAGTGGTTGCTTACCGAAAAGGGCGTCGAATATCTGGCCGCTGGTCATCGCAGGCTGGCTCCCGGCCGTCGTGGGCGTATTTTGGTCTTATCCTCCGATGATGTCGCCCGGCTCAAGGCGGCTGTTCGATCGGGGCTCAAAAGTTCCAAAGCCTTGATGACTCTTCGGCTTGCTGAGGGGAAACGCGTCAAGGAGATTGCCAAGGAATTTGGCGTATTGCCAGCAGCGGTATCCAAGGTCAAGTCAATTCTCATCAATGCCGGCATTGATGCGGTTCTCCCTAAGGCGGACTTCGAACTCCGTCCGGGCAGGGACGCCGATGCTCTGGCGATCCTCATGGAACTCGAGACCGTACGGAAACAACTGGGGCGGATCGAGGGCGAGGTGCGCTCTTATATCCGCTATGAGAAGCTGAAGAAGAGTCGAGCCTAGGGAGGAGGAATCATGACGGCCAACCAACTCATCGAAAAACTCTGTAGCGGTGAATGTGACTTTGCTCCCGCCGAGATCGTCGATACGGCAAGGGCGGCGTTCCTTGCCAACCTCAGCGAAGAGCTCAAGATCAAATTGCCCGAGGGCATCTGGGGCGATATGGCGATGAAGGAGAAGATGGCCTTTCTTGAGGGAGCGATCGTGGGAACACAGGAAGAGATCACCGACGAGATGGTCAAGCAGGCCCACATGGCGCTCATCCTGCCGTCCAACCGCGCCATCATCTCGAGGCTGCTGTACGGGGCTGGCGAGGTGAACCGATGGGGAGTCCCGGCGAGCTACGGGGTGGACTAGCTCTCGCGGTAGCCGTTCAGGGTCGCGGCGACCGGAAGAGCCCCGCCCAGAGTCCTGACACGCATCCGGGCGGCAACCAAGGGACCACCCGTGATGACCCAGCCGGTTCCGACGTTTACCGTGACCAGGGGTTCATCGACCACGCCGGGGATGATTACGGTCCCGATCGTGAAGAATCCGGAGGAGGTCTCATACTGAAGCTTGAAACGGGCGGTGGCCCCGAGAGCAGCCACGGTGATGTCGGTGATGACCATCCTCGTTCCGGTGGGAACCGGGATCGTAGCCGCGGGGGCCGCGCCGTTCTCTGAAAGCAGGAGTGCTTCCTCGGCGGATCCGGCGGTTGTCTGGGAGCTGGCGAGCGTGAAAGGCGTTCTGTTCTCGAGCATGGCGTCTTCTCCTAGCTCTCAAGATATGCCCGGAGCGTCACACTGACCAAGGTCCCGATGGGCGTCAACACCCGAACCCGGAAGACGACGCCCGGGCCGCCCTTTACGAGGATGCCGGTCTTGAGATTCACGACCCCCGTGCTCGTCGGAGAGTTGATGCCGTAATAAGCGATGGGACTGAATCCGCTTCCGCGATCGACTTCGAGCGAGAAAAGGGACGAGTCCTCCGAATTCAGAAGGATGTCAGTGATGACGAGGTTGGTTCCTTCAGGGACTGGGATCGTATCGCCGGAAACGCCATCGACGACGAGCAAGATGGTTTCCGGACTGGCACCCGTCGTCTCCTCTCCGTAGATCGACAGGACGGTGATCTGATCGTTCGCCATATTACGTCCCTTCTTAGGAAGCTCGTGGATTATACCCCGGTTGATAATGCACTTCAACCGATTAGATTAAGGAGAGAGACCAATGACGAAAAGAGAGAAACTCCGGATCATCATCAAGCGGGACGTCGAGAGCGGCTTCGTCTACGAGATGGAGAAGCAGCTCCGCACGTATGCGCCGTACGTCGTCAAGCTGAACGGCCACCCGACCTTCATGGCCGAAGTCGTGGACATGATCGTGGACGACCAGCTCCCGTTCTACGAGACCGTGAGCGAGAAGACGGTCGACCGGGCGTACGAGTTCTTCATGTCCGCGGAAGGCACCGAATGGTTCCAGCTCTCGGCGAAGTTCGTCTTGGAGATCAACAAGCTGACCCGGGCTGGATCGACACGATCAGGAAGAAACTCGCGAGCCTGAACTAATATTGGAGAAATCAAATGTCCTGTGAACTGATGAAATGCGGCCACTGCAAGAGTCTCGAAGAAGATGACCAATGCGGGAAGCCGGAACACCGTTTCTGCGGCCTCTGTGCGCTCAAGGAGGCAAGTGATGAATCGGATACTTGGGCCAGTCGGATGTACGACGCCATCGAAACGGTCGTGAAGGCCGGCGGCTTGCCCGCGAGTGCGGTGGAAATCCTCAACAAGGCGGCACATGGGCCGGTGAAACCATGATCCGTAATCTGGAGGCTATATGAGCCCTGGTATCTCCAGACCAAGCAGGAGCGCTTCGGGGATGCGCTTCGTAGCGACGGCCCGTGCATCATCTGAAGGGAGACCTTAATGCCAAAAGGATTCGATCTTGTTCCGGAAGGAACCGATAAGGATGGCTGGACCAACTTCCGGACCTCGCTCGGGGACCTGGTCGGGTACCGGGCGAATCCGGATGGGACCCATCAGATCCGGTTCCCGGCGGACAAATATGAGCTGAAGGAGTTCTACAACGTCGAGTCGACCGGTGAGTGCGTGATCGACCTTGTCCCCAAGAAGGGCAAAGAGGAGAAAAAGTAATGCCGGAGATGATCTTCAAGCTGGACGAACAGCAGGTGGCGGACGCCCGGAAGTGGATGGACGAGCATCCCTGCAAGCTCCGTGATAGCAAGTACACGGGGGCCATCGGTGGCAAGGCCACCTACACTTTCACCAATACGACGATAGGTCAGATTCAGAACGTCGAGTGCGCCTGCGGGGAAGAACACTGTTTGACCGACGACCTTTAAGGAAGAGGGCGAATGATCCATCTTTTTCTCAAGGCCTATCCGATCCTGAAGAAGGCACTCCTCTACAACATGAAGAACAAGCTCGGCCCGAAACTCTTCGTACCGATCATCACGGGTCTCGAGCAGCCTACGCTCGAAGGTCTTGTCGCAAACATAAGCCCGAAGACAATGGCGGCGGAGGTCTGCAAGAGTTTCTCTTCAAAGAGGGAGCGCGAGAGAGGCACACGTCTGGTCGCCGAGAACCCGGCATGGTTCCATGAGTTCAAGGCTCTGATGATGAGATATGTGGAAAAAGGCTACGGGCGCGGGATGAGCCGCATCCGCCCGGCGAAGCCCAAGAAGAAGAGGGCCAAGAAAGCCCATGCCCGTCCGCGGCCCAGGTAGGATATAATCCAACTCGGTTCTTTCGCAAATGGGGGCCCGAACAGGTTTCGACCGGGACAAAGGGACGATGTCTGGCGCGCCGCAGTTGGTCTCAAGGCTGCGTAAAAATGAGGCCAAAAAACTAACAGCCAAGAACGATCTGGCTCTCGCGGCTTAACCCGTGACGTCGCGCATGTTGACGCCGATAGGTGTGATGCGACGTTAATAATCGGCTAGGTGACCTGAAGTGTCCGGGAGAAGGTCATCCGAAATCCAAACCGGAATATGGACCAAGAAGGATGGCGGTGTCCGTCGAAGGTCCGAGATAAATCATCGCCTACGCGCGTAGAAAGCTCGAAACTGAATTCTGGGACGGCGGTTCGATTCCGCCCGGGTCCACCATCATTTTTCATGCCAACTCATCCACTGGAGGCCCAATGACATTCAAGGAACTGGTCGGAATCATGGTAGAGGCGGACCTCGAGAGCGCTAGGCAGGACGGGGGACTGCTGGTATGAAAGTCTGCGTGATGTCAAACGGAAGCCCGGATTATCTGATTGATATCGTGGCCGACGGCATGATCCGGCTCCTGGGGAGGGAGAGCGTATCGCTCAACTACAATGTGCGCTGCTCGAACGAGCCGAAGTTCGCGCAGCTCTTTGCTGGCTTCGAATGCCCGGATACCTTCCTGCCGGAAGAAGCTGACATCCTCGTGGCCTCCACACGGAGTCTTGATTCCGTCTCGGCGTGGGTCGCGAGGACTGGAAAGAAAAAGGTCGCGGTCCTGGACGGAGAGGACGACGACATGATTCGGGAACCCTGGCCAGGGGCAGTGCGCGTCTACTTCAAGAGAGAGTTTATCCGGGGAAGGGTCTACGCTCCAAATGTAAGGCCGCTTCCGTTTGCGGCCATCCCCGAGCCTGTTTGTGAAAACGGCTCTGCCAGACGCGGCGTCTTCTTCTCTGCGGGCAATACCGCCCCGATCCGCCATGAGATCGCCTGCGACCTCGCTTCGCTTGGTTTCCCTCCTACACCCCCCGTCATGGCTAAGGGCGAATACAACCGATCGCTAGCCTCTGCGCTCGTCGGCGTCTCGGTGAGAGGCGGCGGCTGGGACACTTACCGGTACTGGGAAACGGCCTATTTCGGGGCCGCGCTCCTTTCCCAGAGGCTTATGATCGAAATTCCCGGAGACTTCGTAGACGGAATAGAGGCCGCCTTTTTTGATGGCCCTGCCGGTTTCGGGGCCGCGCTCCACCGACTCTTGGAGAATCCGGCCCGGGCGGCGGAACTCGGCCGAGCCGGTCGCGCGGCCTGCCTTGAACGTCACCTTTCGACCCATAGGGCCAAAACGGTCTTGGACGCGGTCCTCTAGCCTTTGATATGGTCTGTGTGTGTGGTATCGGGCGCCTCGAATAGAGGTCGCGCTCTTGTTGCTGTCCGGCGATCATTTAGGAGCAAAAGGGTGAGAATAAAAATCGGCATAGCAAATTACGGTTCTTCTCAGCTTGAGTACTTAGATAAAGTGGTCGAGGAGTTCCGGAAGAATAAACGCCATCATGTGGACATCACGGTATATACCACGGTTCCGGTTGAATATCCCCACGTCATCTACCCGCCTTCCATAGGTACGGGCCTGACGTATGTGTGCAGGAGGGACATGATCCTGGCGCTTCCCGATTACGATCTTTTCATCTATGACGAAAATGATCACCTGATCACGGAGGACAATATCGAGGCGTTCCTGGAGCATAGCCGGACGCTGCCGGAAGGAATGGTGAGTGGGTTTCTCCAGTACGAAATAAACACAAGCGGGAATAAGATCCTGGTCGCCTTGAATCCCTATTTTGGGGAAAAACTCACAGAAAATAAGACTGCCGAGACATTTCAGCCCCAGAACCGCCATCAAGCATGCTGGATCCTGCTGCGCAAGGATTTGGATAGGGCGGTCAAGAGCTCTGGGTTTGTCGAACACCCTCACGTGGGGCCGTACGGAGAGTTGGAGCAAGGGGCCAGCGATCCCTATACTCAGTGCGGGCTTACGAAGGTGCTCCCGACGAATTACGGACTGTGTGAGAGACTGATGATCCACCACCTCCCTAACAAATATACGAGGTTTCATGAATGGGTGAACCACGGCATCGACCTAAAGACGCTGTTCAACAACTATCTTGGGATTAGGGTTTGACTGTGGCATTGCCCGGGCCCACCATCATTTACTTCTGGCAAACTGGTCTATAGAATCAGATCTGCTGATGCTGGTTGGCGAAGCTGTCCATATCGGTTTTCTTGGGGCCAAGCGCAAGCGTAAGGGCCTCAAGGCACTTCTTACCAAGCCCATGGAGATTCACAAAAAGGTTTTCAAGAAGGTCAAGGGCGTCTTCAAGAAGAAGAGCAAGAAGGATAAAGACGCCCCGGAAGCGCCCGAGGCAGAGGAAGCTGAAGAAGCCAAAGACACCAAACTTGTGTCTCCGGCAGTAGAGCCGAAGGCGCTCACGTCTGCCCAAGAGGAAGCGCCGGCGACAAAACCTGGCCCCAAGGAGGATGGCAAGTTTCCTTGGGGTATAGTCCTCATCGGCGGCGGAGTCCTTACTGCTGCTGCCATTGCCTACATCGCCCTCCGGCGCCGTTGAGCCCTTAAAACCATCCGGCAGAAGAAGGAGCTCCCATGCCCATCCGCGACCCCGATCTTGCTCTCCGCATCCTCAATTGGGTCCTCGAGCAGCAGATGGCCGGAAAGTCTCCGACGTCCATCGAGATTGCTAAGGCATTCGAGATGACGCCGGACGAGGCGGAGAGGATCCGCGAGGAGCTGGAAGAAGCCGGCGAATTCGACTAACCGACTTAGGGAGGAGACCCTTGATCAGCAAAGAGCACATGGACCTTATCAATGAACTGGCCAGTCCGATGGCCGACCGCATAAGCGATACGGCCCGCGAGGTCTACATGACCGCCTACAAGAGGGCGGGCAATAGCGACTACTTCGGGCAGTCGCTTCTCATCAATTCGTTCGCGATCGCCTATGCCAGGGCGCTTGCCGTCTTCCTCCATAACTATTCGAAGATGGAGCTCCGCGACTTGTATGAGGACGTCTATGTGGAGCTCCAGAAGTTCGCGAGCGATATTCTGGCTAAGCATTCCAACGGGAAGACGGCGTTCATGGTGGAACTTCCTCCAAAGGAGGGGAAAAAGTGAAGCTCAGTAAGACGAAGCGCGAGATTGACCGGATCTTGAGAGAGGCTGGGATGTCGAAGAAGGAACTGAAGAAAGCCAATGAGGAATTTCTCCGACAGCGGGCCAAGGACATCGAGCCCCTTATCAAGGCACAGGACGAGGATCTCGCCCGGCTCGGCGAAAGGATGAAGCCGCTTCTTTCGGACAACAACCTCCCCATGCTCCTTAAAGGACTCCCGAAAGTGAACCGCAAGGTCATTACGGCATGCCGGGAAGACGCCGACGTCAAGGCGGCCATGCCGGAGATCGAGAAGGTTCTTCCCTGGGGGATTAGGCCCCAGGAGATCTGGTATACCTTCGCCGGCATTTCATTCTTTCTTCGCCGCCTTATCGAGGATGAATTCGTCTCGTCCGCCATGGGCATCCGCCTTGTCCGGGACCGCGGGGCCTATGCGATCGCATCCAACAAGTGGATTGAGTTCGACAGGCTGATCGAGGAGACGGTACGGATGAATGAGATCAGTTGGGCTATCGCGGAGGCCCTGACTGTCTGGGCGGTCGATACGTCATCCAGGCACCCGGACCTCTTCCCGGACTTCGAGACGACACCTCATGCCGAAGGCGGTGTCTTTCTTTCCTTGAAGAAGCCAGAGGAGGTCCCATGAAGAAGTCGTCAAAGCCGATCTTGGTAAGGGTCGTCATCGACGCGAATAGCAGCGTTGCGCTGATCTCCATCCTCCACAAGCTCAAGAAACTTGGTCTTGAAGTCCACCGCGGCGCGATGAACGAAGGCCAGGGGCTGATCGACGGCGAAGTGCCCAGCATCGAATCCATGTCCGAGATGCGCCGGGTCAAGGGCGTTACTGAGCTATGGCCCAAGTCCTGAAGAACAAATTATTCTTGGAGAGAGCATGGATCGGAAAGAAGAGGAACACCATGGCCTGACCCGTAACGACCGGCAGCCCAAGGAGTACCAGATCTGGGCCCAGATCGTCCAGCGCTGCCTGAACCCCAAGTGCAAGAAGTATCCCCTCTACGGCGGCCGCGGGATCAAGATGGCCGAGAAGTGGCGGAAGTCCTTTACGGCGTTTCTCAAGGATGTGGGGAAGCGCCCTTCGAAGAAGCACTTTCTCGGCCGCCTCGACCCGTACCTGGGCTATTCCCCGGGGAATGTCCAATGGTTCACCCGGAAGGAGCTTGCCCGCCACAAGACCACCAATCGGGTTGTGGAGTACAACGGGAAAGAGTACGTCCTGGCGGAGCTGGCCGAGGTTGCAGGCATCGACCGGAAGCGTCTTCAGGACCGGCTTGAAAGCGGCTTTGTCCCGGAAGAGGCGGTCGACCGGCCCGTCGAAGGAGGCAACGAATACTTCCTGTACAAGGGCGAGCGCCACAACCTGGCCGTCTGGTCCAAGAAGCTCAAGCTCAACTACAACACCCTCTACTCGAGAATCTTCAAGATGAAGTGGGCGCCTGACCGGGCGTTTTCAACGCCTGTAACCATCTACAAGAAACAGTAAGACCCGCGAAGAGGCTTAGTTTCTTCGACAGGCGCTCCTGTAGTTATGTCCACGAACCCTAACGAGAAAGGAGAATCTCCATGTTCGATCTCTTCAGCGAACGCGCCAAGAGCGTCTTCGACTCCGCCCGTACCCAGGCCAAGGTGAACCAGAACGACGAGATCGCCCCCGAGCATGTGCTTCTGGCAGTCCTCGGCGACGATACGTCGGCCGGCTCCCAGGTCCTGACCGAGCTCTGCAAGGTGAACCCGGACAAGCTCCGCGATGCCCTCCGGAAGAGCATCGACCTGCTCCCCAAGGTGAAGCCGAACGGCGAGCCCAAGTATTCCTCCGGGACCAAGGCGGCGATGGACGGCGCCATGGCCATCGCCCAGGAGGCCGGTGACGAGGCGATCGGGACCGAGCATCTCCTGGTCGGGCTCATGATGGACGAGAAGAACTCCCTCGACCGGGTCCTTACCCAGATCGGACTCGACCGGAAAACGGTGAAGGAGAAGGTCTTCGAGTTCCTGGCGAGCGTCCAGCAGCAGGGTCCGGCCATCCGGGCCAGGCAGGACATGGGGCTTCTGGTCATGATCGACGAGCGGCTCAGCCCCGAAGGAATCGCCCAGCTCGCCGCCTGCATCGGCCAGTTCCGGGGAGTCGCCACCGTCGAGCCGCTCCGGTTCAAGACGAAGGCCGCCGGCGCCGCTCCGGCCTCTCCCATCCATGCCGTCCAGGGCGGAAGGATCATCACGGGCTAAGGAGGAACCGATGGAGGCCATGTGTCCCATTTGCTTGGGTAAAAAGACCGACTGCGAGGAGTGTCGAGGAACAGGCACGGTAGACGTGAACCTTGCCGAAGGCGACATCTATACCCAGTACTGCAAGGACTGCGGCGAGACCAACGGCGGCTGCATCGTCGGCCCGGACAGCCCGCTTAAGGTGCCGCCCCCGGACCGCGAGTGCGTCTTCTGCAAGTCGGGCCATGCGAAGTACATCCCCGCGGAAAACGTCATCGCCATCGACGTCGTCAAGAGATGCATCAAGCTGGCTGAGAATACCGCCAGTCGTTTTTTTTGCCGTCCGGGGGGCGATGCCCACTACATCATCACAGAACTACAGGCCTCGGTTTCAAGACTCGAGAGCGGAAGTGCGATCGAAGATATCGACTCCGCAAGAGGAGGAGAAAACTAAATGGACGGGACCGAAAGGCTGTCTCTGGCCCTTTACGGGAAGGAGATCGTCGGGAAGTGGATTGGCGGGTCCAACGCCCCCATGCTCCACGACGCCGTGGACAAGATTGAGGCGCTCCAGAAGGAAATCGACTCGCTCCGCGGAGTCGCCTGCAATGAGGAGCAGGCCTCCGGCAACGGCCCCTGCGGGGCCTGCATTAATTGTCTCAGGACCGACCGGGACAACTACATGCAGGCCATGGGGAATCTGGCCAGGACGGCGAGGGAAGGCGCCGAGGGCGCAGTGTGCTACAAGACCGCGCTCGAGGAGATCCGGGACATGGCCGGCAGCCATACGGTGCCGGTTCCCGACCCTCATCCGGCCGGATATGGCCGGATTTACGACATAGCCCAGAAAGCACTCAAGAGATAGCGGGGGAGGCTAAGACTATGGATTCCAAGAAGATGCAGGAGATTGTCGCCAAGATCTCCTTTCAGGTTGCAGCCGAGGTCATGAAGGGGATGAGGGAGCAGGGGTTCGGAAGGAACACGTCTCTTAGCATCATGCTCAACACCGCGGCCTATATCATGGGTCTCTCCATCGAGCAGTTTGTCATTGCGTCAACCGGAGCCTGCGATGAGGATGACGAGAGTTGTGTCCATATAAACCACATTCACGACATCACCAACAAGGCGATGGTCTTTGTCCAGGAGCAGATCGCCTTGCGGGTCCCCGGCGGCCTGGGCGTGATGAAGCTCGAGGATGGGGATGAGGTATCCCTGGAGGAATAAATGAAGTGCAAGTGCGGCGCGAAGATGGAGCGGCTTGACTGCAAGAAGGAGGTCTGGTTCTGCTCCAGGTGCGGCCTGAATCATGACGGCCAATGGGTGCGGGTGGCCTGCGACGAAGCCCATGCCCATTCGAAGACTTGTGTCGTTCCCGATGAGAGGACTCCATGAAGAAGAAGACCGATAAATACGTCGTTCCCGGCAAGAAGCCCAAGAAGGAAGAGCCCAAGAAGAAATGCAACTGCATGGTCTGCCAGCACAGCAGGGAGTTCCATCGGATCGTCGGGCTCCTGAAGGACCCGGTGGACAGGAAGATCATGTGGCACTTCTGGAATACCCTGGAGGACGTCGAGACAGGCGCCGAAGTCTGGAAGGCCAAGGCCTACGGGACATGGCCTGGTTGGGAACATAACCACCCGAAGTGTGTCATTAAAGCGGGAGAAGGCTAGACAAGGATCCCCCTCGGGCGTAAGCTTCTGGCAGGCCCGTTACGGCCATAATAGAAGGAGAAAAGATGAGCCAGAAGGTCAACATCGTCTGCGGGGCTTGCGGGAGAGATCACGTCATCGAGACGGACTTCGCCCCGGACAAGAACCACACCTTTACCGTCCTTTGCACCTGTGGGGCGTCCACTACGGCGCAGGGGCCGGTCAATGCCGACAAGCCCATGGACACATTCAAGATCATGAACGAGGTCCTCAGCAAGCTCCCGCCCATCATCCAGGAGTTCCGCCAGTCGAAGCTGAAGGGCGTCGATACGGGCCTGGGGGACGCGCTCGCGGAAGCAGGGAAAGAGATTGCCCTTGAGGTTCTTCAGGAGGACCAGGAGCTCAGAGGGGCCATCCGCGAGTACATCATTGCCAGCCTCCGGAACAGCTTCCTGGGTGAGGGCAAGGCGGAGGAGGACGAGACGCGCTTCTAGGGACTATCGGCCTGTATATTCTGAAACCGCCCAGTCGGGCGGTTTTTTATTTCCAGCCGAGGTAAACGATGGAGCCGATCGACGAAGGACTCGAGAGAGTGCTCGAGATCCGAAAAAGGGCCGCCCAGTTCGCCATCAAGGTGGGTCAGGATTCGGCGGAGGGGCTTGGCAAAAAAGAAAATAACAACCCGGATGCCATGGGGGTTTTCTTCGGGACGCTGATTTCCGCCCTGATCTGGTCGACCTACGGCACGCTGTTGAAAGCAATGGGAGCCGAACAGGCCGATACATGGCTCGAGATCGTCTTCCATGATCTGTCGGAGAACCTCGAAAGGTTTGGTATTGAGCGCGGTTTTACGATCATCCGGAAAGAGTAGCCCCGTCCAGTACGTCGGCCGGGTAGATGTTGGTCGTATGAAGCCCCGCAAAGGCAATGAACTTCCTGGCCGTCCGGACGATGCGCATGGCGAGTTCGGGGTTCTCCTTGTAGGCAGCCATGGCAAGGACTGTCGCGAAGTGGGAGTTGAGTCCCACCAGGACCCAGGGGCCTGTCGGTCCCTGGGCTTCGGCCTCCTGCAACTGCGACCAGCTTAGCTTGAGCATGCTGGTTGCCTTGGCAAGAGTGGCGTCCTTGATGAACTTGTCGAGGATGGTCTTCTTGGCCTTGAGGAGGACGCTCTTGGTCCTTATCTGGGCGAGCCCGGTCATCTCTTCTTCTTCCTCCTCTTCTTCCTCGGCGCTCTCCCTGAAGATTCTGAGGCTGGCGGAGACTCCGGGAAGCCCGCTGTCGAGTTTGAAGAGATCCGCAATGGTCTGGGTTCTCTGGATCTCGCTCAAGACCTTCTTGTCCCTGGTGATCTTTCTTGCGGTCCGGAGAGCAAAAAGACTGAGCGAAAGCTTGTTGTTGGCCCTCTCATGATCGCCCGTCCTGAACGAGTCGTTCGCCAGGTTGAGATAAACCCTCGCCTTTTGCAGGATTCTTGTGGCGATATCGGGGCGGTCGATGCCGGGCCTGACCATGAAGCCGAAAGAAAGCACATCGTGATCGAACTTGCTGTGGAACTTTCCGGTGACAACGGACTCCTGGATGGACTTCGCGACTGACTCCAGCTTTCTGATCTCGGAGCGGAGTTCCTTGTTCCTGGTCTGCTTCTTCGCAAGCCCCAGCACGGTCAGGCTATGAGCGGCGCTTGCATCCGCCTGCGTGAGAAAGCCGCTCCCGAGAAGTTTCTTCGCCTTATCCAGGGTCTCCCGCGCTACGTTTATGAACTCTGTCTCGGCCGCTGAAGGACTTGCGTCGGGGTCGGTGCCGAGCATCATGTAGGACGGGAGCGGCATATTTGGATGATAGTACAGAAGCCTGCGCTTTGCAAGAAAGGAGGAAAGCCATGGACTAGGGAGAGAGGTTGTAGTATAAAAAGAACGGTTTCCAAAGGGTTCCGAGAAAGGAGCAAACATGGGCATGCATGTCTACAGGCAGGGCGACGTCGCCTTCATCCCCCGCGAGGATCTCCCCAAGTCGGTCGCGGACATCGACAACATGGTCGGTCGCGACAAGAAGACCAAGGCCAAGGTCCTCAAGACCAGGGTGGTCCGCAAGGGCGAGAACGGCGGCATCCACGCCCTCGACCTCGAGAAGGCGCCTGACACCGTGATGTACGAGCTCGACGGCGTCAAGTACGTCCTCTCCCCGGAAGGCGTGGACGTGGTCCACGGCGAACACGGCAAGGTGGAGCTCCCGAAGGGCTCCTACGAAGTCCGCGTCCAGCGTGAAGCGGACCGCGCCGGGTGGCGCAACGTCATGGACTAAACCAGTCCACTGATTCATCGAAGGGCCCCGGGGGTCGAAAGGCTCCCGGGGCCCTTTCTTTTTGGGGAACGCACATGGCGAGAACCCACTACAAGAACATCAACGACTTCATCGTTCCGGCCGGCTCCATATACAAAAGGGTCGCCGCCAACGAGAAGCTCATAGCGGACGGACGGCACAATATATATCACCGGGCCAATGGAAAAGCGCTCGTCCAGTTCAGCTCCATAAACGAGATGGCCCAGGGCAAGGTCATGTGGACGGCCCAGAGGTGGTGGCATCAAACGTTCGAGGCGTCGGCTGTCTTTTGCAAGGAGCATAAGAGGGTTGAGATCCTCCCCCATTTCCACTACAGCTACGACCTGAAGCCCTGGTACGAGGCGGGGCTCCATCCGCGCTTCTCGATCGCGAAGGCCTTGATCGAGGCCAAGCAGAAGTCGAGCGAGCTTCCCCGGGTATTTTGGGGCTGGATCCCCCGGGCCGCCGACTTCTCATCCACAAGAGAACAGGCCGTCGCGAAACTCAGGTACCGGATCCTGAGCAAGTCCCGCACCCCCAAACAGTTCCTCGAGCTTTCCTGGCCGTATCTCCGGACTTTCATCTACGTCCGGGGGCGCCGGGTCCGGGTCACGAACGACTTTGCCGAGAAGTTCAAGAAGCGGAGCTTCACTTCCGACGACTTCTTCCTGACCGCCAACCAGGAGCTCCGCAGGATAATCCTCAGGTCCGTTCCCATCCTGGAGATCCTCAGGCGGATGGTCCTGGTCGGCAAGGATGACGAGGGCGCGCTCTACGACTTCAACGAGCGGAGATATCTCTACGTCAAGTGTCCCTCGACCGGGCAGGAATATCTCCTCGTGGTGCCGACCCGCTTCACCTCTCCCAAGGAAGCCCGCCGCTGGACGTTTGATCTTCCGGCCGATGCCGAATTCCTGAAGGAGGCCTGATGACCCAGGAAGAGTACAGCAAACTCATCGAGCAGGTCAGCATGGAATGTGTCCTTGAGGTCGGGAAAGTCCGGGTGCAGGTAGAGCAAAAACTCCCGCCCGAAGTCCGCCCGAACTTCGTCACGAATGTCGCTATCGCCTTTCTTGCCGCGGCCATCGAGCTCATGGTCGAAGAGATGAAGGGAGAAACCGAGCTCCCGGATGACTTCGGCGACAGGCTCTACGAGCTCAAGAAGAAGATCGGGGATGCCATAGCCCCGATCGTAGCCGAGCTTGCCGGACCTGGATTCATCTCCGTCCGCAAACGCGTCGAAGTCGATCCCAAGAACGCCAAGGAAGATCTGTAAACGAAAGGGACCAACATGCTTTCCCGCTTTGTCCGGATCAAGGGAGTCAAGAAGCTCATCTTCCCGCTCGACAAGAGCTTCGACAAGCTCTCGCCCGAACAGGACAACCGCCAGATGAACCTCTACAGGCTCATTGCCGAAGGGGCCATCATCACCGGATACAGGGACGCCTATCAGTTCAGCAAGGTCTACTGCCGGGAGCATGACCGCCATGAGTTGCTCCCGTCATTCAACTACTGGCACGATCTCGTGAACTGGTACAAGATCGGGCTCCACCCGCGTTTCTCGGTCATCGGGGCGCTTCTTAAGGCCGAGCAGCGGTATACCGAGATCCAGCGCTTTGCCAATTTCGATAATCGCGGCTCTCTGGCGATCACCCGGAATTGCCTCAAGTCCACCAAGACGAAGACCCAGTTCCTCAGCAAGATGCGGCCGCATCTTTTCACTTCCATCCGCGTCCGCGGCAGGGTCCTCCGGGTCACGAACGCCTTTGCCGAGCGCATCGAGAAGAAGGCCTTCGCCGTCGATGACTTTTTCCGGACCCAGAACCAGGAGCTTCGCCGCATCATTCTCCGCGTCGTGCCGATGGACAAGGTCCTAAGCAGGATGAAGAAGGTCGCCGAGGACAAAGAAGGCGCGCTCTACGATCTGGGAAGAGAAGACTGGAACCGCCGCCGGTACCTTCATGTCAAGTGTCCGTCGACCGGGCAGAGATATCTTCTCGAGGTTCCGAGAGATCAGACCTCTCCGAAGAACGCCCGCCGCTGGACGTTCGACCTGCCCGAGAATTCCTCTTTCGCCAAGGAGGCCTAACCATGTACGGATGGAATGTAAAGACGAAGTCGGTTGAGGCCGCCATTGCCGTCCCCAAGTGGGGGAAGCAGTACGAGGCCCGGAGAGATTACGGCACTCAATTCCGCGGGATGAAGCTCTACAAAGCTCTCTCGGCCGGCCTGGTCGTGACCGACGGTTGGCGCGCCAAGTTCCATTTCGTCGCGGTCTGGTGCAGCGAACACAAGCGCATCGAGCTGGTCAACGAGGTGAACTTTCAGGAAGACCTCAGACTGTGGTACGTGGCCGGTTTTCATCCCCGCTTTTCGATCGTCGGTGCGCTCATCGAGGCCAAGCAGACGGCCGCCAACATCGACGCCCTGATGCCGCCGGTGGGCAATACTCTGATCTCCACCAAGCTCAAGAATGCGAAGGGAAACAAGAAGAAGTTCCTGAAGATGCTCCATCCCTTCCTCTTTACGAAGCTGCCTCTGGGGCCCCGGCGGTACAGCGTCCAGAACCGCTTCAAGGAGAAGTTCCTCCGCAAGAGCTTCAGCGTCAAGGACTTCTTCAGGGAAGAAAACCAGGAGCTCCGTCGGCTCATGATGCGCATCGTCCCGATCAAGGAGATCATCCGGAAGATGAGGTATGTGGCCCAGGACAAGGAGGGGAAGCTCTACCACCACGCCCGGTTCGGCCGGCACCTCTATGTCGTCTGTCCGTCGACGGGCCAGGAGTATCTCCTTGCGGTCCCGGAACGGTTCAAGTCTCCGATGGAGGCGCGCCGCTGGACGTTCGGCCTGGAGCGGAACGCCACGTTTGCGAAGGAGGCCTAGATGGATGTGGGTGATGTTCTTTACTACAAGACGGACCAGGCTCCGGGCGCCATCCCCAACGGGACGCCGGTCAAGAAGATCGGCGCCGATTCCAGTGACGCCCACAAGGACGGCGATCGCGCCAAAGTCATCGGAAGCATCGGCCCGGCTTTCTTTCCTCCGCTTGGGAGGGAGGTCTACGGCTACTGGGTCGAATGGGAAGACATGCCGGGGGTTCCGGTCTTCGTCTCTGGGCACCGCATCCAGGAAGCCAGCTTACAGGATAGCCAGGAGGGGAAATGACCAAGGCAAAAACACACTGGGCCAAGGTGAACGGGAAGAAGATCGGACTTGTGATGGACGGCAAGGTCGCCCGGCTCCCCAAGCACCCGGTCATCGGGAAGATCTTCGACGCCGGGCTCTATAGCGTCCGGATCGAGCCCTTGACCGAGGAGGAGCGCCGGCAGCTCCCTCTTAAGAACCGCCTCATCTGGGATCTGGTCAAGGCGGCCGAAAAGGGGGAGCGCCTCTCTCCCAACGACATCGCCGTCCGCTTCAGAAGCATGGAGATGTACACCCTGGCGGAGGTCCGGGAGGTCTATCTTCAGATCGGGTACTCACTCGGAGGCTTCGCCGAACTCTCCTACTTCGGGAAGGACAAGATCGAAGCCTGCTGCTGGAACGGAACCTGCAAGAAGAAGAAGGCCAAGGCTCATATCAAGGAGGCATAGATGGGCACTCGAGGCGCGGTGGCTGTCCGGACAAGTCCGGGCACATGGAAGGGCGTCTACAACCACTTCGACAGTTATCCGAGCGGTCTCGGAGCCGAGGTCTGGAAAGAAGTCAAAAGGAAGGGAGTCGAGGTCGTTTCCAAGGGGGTCCTCAAGGTCGGTGACTGGAGAGAGTATCTCTCCAAAGGCATCTGCGAGTTCTGCGGGAAGAAGCTCGGCCAGCCCCATTCGATCGAGGGGCCGGTCTTCGGATACGAAGACGGGAAGGACTTCACCGGCAACCGCGCGGCGAAGCTGAAATCCAAGAACGTCAAAGAGCTCGCGGCGGCAATCAAGTCCTCGTTCGGTGGGGAGTTTATCGACTCGGACAGGGCTCTTGTGGCTGCAAAAAAGGAATGGCCGATCGTCCAGAGCATGAAGAAGATCGGGTATCCCGATCCAGGCGGCCTCTATCACAAGCACGGAGAGGGCAAAAAGGACCAGATAACCGAGAAGACGGTCGACACTCTCTTTATCGAGTGGACCTACATCCTTGATACAAAGAGGAACCGGATCGAGATCTGGCATCACCGGGTGGCGGGCGGCAGGCCGAAGAAGGGAGAAGAAAGCCCGAAATACGAGCTCTTCAAGGTGACGGAGGTCTCTCCCATAGGGCCCGAGCCGGACTGGACTAAGGTCCAGCGGACGGCCTCGAAGATGGCCGGCTACGACGAGGAGTAAGAAGGAGACAAGCCATGTGGGCGATCAAGGCAAAGGACCGCGACCTCTACTACGCTGCAACGCAGTACGGGCCGCCGGGTGCCCTTACGGTAAGCAGTCTCGCAGGAAATCCGCCGATCTACGAACCCAGGAAGTTCGAGGTCCAGGAAATCGCGGAGACGCTTCGCGACAAGCTCAAGACATCGGAACCCGGCTACGAGTGGGAAGTGGTCAAGATTTGAAGATAGCGGAAGAGGAGACCCCATGATGAGCTTTAGAGATTTCTCCGAGAAACTCGCAACTGAGATTCTTCAGCATACCCACTTCACCACGGTGATCCAGCATGCCTTCGAGAAAGTGCGGTATGAGGCCAAGCGCGAAGAGCGCCAGAACCTCATCGCCCTTGTCCGGGAGTACGCGAAGGATTCCGGATGGGGGAAGCTCTTGATCGAGAAGCTCGAGCAGGAACCGTAGAACCTAGAAGGAGGACATTCCAACGGAACTGGGCTTAACAGAACGGAGAAACCATGTTTGAAAAGTTCACCGAACGGGCCCGCAAGGTGATGATCATTGCGCGGCAGGAGGCCCAGCGCCTCATGAGTGAGTTCATCGGCACGGAGCACATTCTCCTGGGAATCATCGAGGAAGGCGGAGGCATCGCCTCCAAGGTCCTCAAGCGCCTCTCTATCGACGAAAAGAAGGTCAAGGTTGAAATCGAGAAACTGATCACCCCCTCGACCTCCCCCACCGTCACGCTCGGCCAGCTCCCCTTCTCGCCCCGCGCCAAGCGGGTCTTAGAGCTCGCGGACGAGGCAGCCAGCCAGCTCGGCCATGACGTCGTCGGTACGGAGCATCTCCTTATCGGGCTCCTCAAGGAGAACGAGGGCATCGCCGCGCAGGTCCTTACCAACCTCGGCCTCAAGCTGGACGAGGTGCGCGACACGGTTTTGGACTGCCTGGGCGTCGAGCCTCATGCCCTGAAGGAGGAAGAGTCCAAGGGCGAGTATACCCTCAGAATCACGCCGGGGCTCAGCCCCAGTCAGCTCGACGAGGTCCTTGCGGCCGTCAAGATGATCAAGTGTGTGGATTCGGTCAGGAAAAACACCGGAGTCTGGCTCGATACGCCCGATCTCCAGGCGACGCTCTACCTCGTGAAGAGCACGAAGCAGGCGCTCGACATCGCATACGAGGCGCTCGAGAGGCTGAGGAAGGCGGTCGAGACTCCGGAAAAGAAGGAAGAGAAGGGCGACAGCACCCAGCCCGGAACCTAAGAAAAGGAGAAACCATGGCCGAACTGAACAAGCTCAGTCTCTACTGCAAAGAAGGCGGAGCCGACAAGCAATACACTCTCTGGCTCGAAGAGAAGTCCGGTGGCTTCCTCGTCAACTTCAACTACGGCCCCCGCGGCGGCTGGGTCCAGACCGGGACAAAGACCAAGGAGCCGGTCGCGAAAGACAAGGCCCAGAAGATCTACGAGAAGCTCCTGTCCGAAAAGAAGGCCAAGGGCTACGCGGCCGGGGAGGACGCCCCCGCCTTCTCCCAGACTGAAGGAGCTGTCGATAGCGGCGTCCGGCCTATGAACCTCACGCCGGACGACGAAGAGAGCCTCGAGAAGTACATCACGGATGACGATTGGTGCGCGCAGGAGAAACTGAACGGGAAGAGGATTCTTCTCCGCGCCTCGAAAGACAAGGCGGTGGGGATCAACAAGCGCGGGCTCGAATGCCCGATTCCGGCCGTCTTCCAGAAGGGCTTCAAGAACCTCGCCCTCGAGTATGTCCTTGACGGCGAGCTCATCGGTGAGAACTACCATGTCTTCGACGTCCTCTCTGAGGGCGAAGCGGACTATGGGAAGACGAACGATTACGGGGTGCGCCTCGCAGGTGTGAACTACGTGGTTGCGGCCATGGCGAACGACCATGTCCGGTTCGTGCCTTCCTACGTAGGGGCAAAGAACAAGCGGGATTTCGTCAAGAAGCTGATGCTCGGCCGGAAGGAAGGCGTCGTCTTCAAGCGCCTCGACGCCACCTACGAACCCGGGCGCCGCAACGACCTGAAGAAAGCCATCGCCGTCAAGGTCAAGTTCTACAAGGCGATCTCTCCGGTCGTCATCACCTGGAAGAAGGACAAGCAGTCGATCGAGGTCGGCCTTCGCGAGATGAAGGACGGCAAGATGGACATCGTCTCGGTCGGCTGGGTGACGGTGCCCACGAAGTATGTCGAACAGGTCGAGCTCGGGAATCCCATCCGGGTCAAATATCTCTATGCGACGCCCGGAAGACAGTTGTACCAGGCTCATCTCGACCCGACCGACGACGGGCAGGTGATGGCTGATGATTCGATGGCCGACCCGATCGCCGACCTCAAGTACGAAGGAAAGGAAGAGGAGTAGGTCAGGACTTTTCCTTGGTCCGGCGCTCGACGACATGCCGGAGCATCATCCGGGCAAGCCGCGGGGAAGGCCCGTAGATACAAATCCCGATCTTGTGGCAGCGTTCGTTCTCGTCGATGAGGTCGACAGGATAGCCCCGCCGAAGAAGGGCCCCCCGGGCAGGCCACACATGGCGGCATTCGTCCACGGGCCTATCATACCGGAAAGGAGAGTCATGGACACCGTTCACATTTACCCTCAGGACTGCTGGCACGACCAGGCCTACATCGCCGGGACAAAAGGCGGTCTCCGGTCCTTGAGGGACGCGATCGACAGGGCCCTCGAAACGGGGTTCGATAAGTGCACGACCTTCGTCTCAGATGGGGAAGGATACGACATCGTCATCCTCCCGGTGGACGAGGCGACGGCGGACAAGCTGGGGCTTCCCTATACGGGCGAGATGGCTTCCGAGAAGCAGAGAGGTATCAAGGTATGGCCTTGGGAGATCGCGCGTAACAGGGCTCTCAGGAAGGAGGAGGAAAAATGATCAAGGCTCTGGTCAAGCTCGGCGTCCTCAGCGTCAATTACGACTACGAGTATGTCGGCCCCGTCGGGACGCCCGAACGCAAGAAGGTCGATCTCGACCGGATCTCGAACGTCCAGTTCGGGCTTTCGGCCGAGGAATGGTGCGAGCTTTGCATGCGGGAGGGCCGCTACTACATGGGCGGATGCTGCGGGCAGACAAGCGCCATCCAGGACATCTTCTCGTCTGTCTTCCGGGATGGCGGCTGGGCGAACGGATGGACGATCCGGGAACTCATGGAATCGGCCGCCCGGCATGAAGGGTTCGAGACCTATGCCGCTGACTTCGACAAGAAAAAGCTTCCGGGCCTCCTGAAGAGGTGGAAGAAGCTCGACCCGATCCAGAAGATCGGCGTCATGTGTCAGGCGGTGAAGGACAAGCTCAAGACCGACCGGCTGACCCAACCCCGGACCCGGCCCGAAGAGCCGGACGACTTTGTGATGGTTCTTGAGCACAGCCTATCGCTTCTCTCCTACCGGGACGTCTTCCGGGACGAGAAGGACAAGGAGTCGTCCCAGCATCATGCCAATCAGGAACTTCTTCTGGCCAAGGCGGTTCCGGCGGCCAAGAAGTTCCTCGAAGCCTCCATCCCCTTCCTTTCAAAGCCTTTTGAAGGAGTCGCGATCGTCAAGAAGGGTACGACCGAGATCCAGCAGAACCGACTCGGGTTCTGCGTCTACAGGACCGAGAAAGAGGCCCAGGACATGGTCGACCTCTGGAAAAAGAGCCGGGACGAGGCCCGGGACGACGAGAAGGCCGAACTCTCGGAGCATATCGAGTCGATCGAGATTCTGCCCGTCGCAATCTCGGCCGACGGGGGCATCGTCTGGCCGAAGGCCGCATTGGAAAGGAGAACATGACCTACACCCACATTCTTTATCATGCAAACTGCCCGGACGGCTTCGGGGCCGCCTGGGCGGCATGGAAGAAACTGGGCCCGGACATCAACTACATCCCCGTTCACCCTGGAGATCCGGCTCCGGAGCTTTCCGCGGACGCCGAAGTTCTCATGGTCGATGTGGCCTATCCGAGGACCCGGCATATCGAGCTCTCTGGCAAGGTCAAGAGCGTCACCGTCGTGGACCACCATATCACGAACATGAGGGAGCTGGCCGGTCTCCCGAACGCCCATTTCGACATGAACCATTCCGGGGCGGTCCTGGCATGGATGCATCTCCATCCGGAAAAGCCGGTTCCGGAGTTCCTGCTCTATGTCGAGGACCGGGACCTCTGGCGGTTCAAGCTTCCGGATTCAAGGGAGGTTTCGGCATCCCTGAGCTCCTACGAGATGAAGTTCGATCTCTGGGAAGCCCTTGCCACGATGGGCATGGACAAGCTCAAGCATGACGGCGGGGTGATTCTCCGGGCGCAGTCCCGCCTCGTCGAGGATATCTGTGCCACCTCTTTCTGGAAGGTGATCGACGGCCACCGCGTGCCCGTCGTGAACGCCACCATCCTGAGGAGCGAAGTGGGAGACCGTCTCTGCCAGATTCATCCGACGGCGCCTTTTGCCGCTTTTCTTCGAGAAGGAGAAGCTCCGTTGTTGGGGACTGAGATCCCCCGGCCGTTTCGATGTCTCCGCGATCGCCAAGAAGTACGGCGGCGGGGGCCATCCCGGAGCGGCCGGATTCACCGAGCCGATCGACAATCTCAAGTTCGAAGGGAAGGAGAAGAAATGAACCAGCCCATCCATGCGCTTCGCTGCAAGAGCTGCCAGGAACTGGTCGAGATCCCGCCGCTCGAACCCAAGGTGGTGACGAAGACGGAGCCCTGCAAATGCGGCCTCACGGAAGGGGCCCGCACGTCCAGGCACACCATGCTTGGGGTCATCTGCTCAGTCACGGCCATCGCGTTCGCAGTCGTAGGTGGGACGATCGGCTACAACACGACTCGGGTGGGGGAGCTCCAGGCCGAGATCGAGGCGAAGAAGGCCGAGTTCCAGAGGATCGAGGCCACCTTCAAACTCGAAGCACAGAAGCTCGAAACGGAGTCCAAAGCGAATCGCTCCGAGGCCCAAGAGTACAAGAAACTCCTCGACCGGTTCTTCGTCGACAAACTTCCCCCGGAGCAGAGGGAACAATTCAAGAAGGAATAAGGAGACTCTTTATGAGATGGAACATCGACGCTCTCGAGGAGCGTCTTGGGGCTGCCCGACGCGAGCTTGTGGAAAAGCGGAAAATAATGGAACATCCGCTGGTCCATGGGATCGGGTATCAGCTCGACGGCGGCGAGCCCTGTATCTTCGTCGCCGTCCGGAAGAAGATTAAGCTGCCTGGGAGGATTTTCGGCGAGCGCGTGGTCCAGCTAGTCCGTCCTCCCGCGAAGCTCGCCTCTCTTAAGGAGTAGCTCAAGCCTTCCGCATGAGGAAGTAGGCCCCGACCAGGACGACGAGGAGGCCGCCGGCAATCAGGGCATATTTGCCGTAGCCCGGGGCCGCCGCCTTCTTGGCCTCCTCTTGAGCGGCAGCCTCCGCCGCCTCCTGCATCAGCTTAGCGGCCTTGAAGGAGGGCTCCTTGGCCTCTTCCTCTTCTCCTTCTGCGGGAGCTTCCTCTTCGACGACTTCTCCGCCCTTTGAAGGCGCAATAAGACCAGGGAGTACTTTCGCGCCCTTCTTGATGGCGATCGCGGCCGTTATCGCCGGCGCCGAGGCAGCGCCAGCAGCCACAAGCGGGCCGAGAAAGGGGGCTGCAAAAAGTAGTTTCTTCCGGTGCTTGCGGAGCTTTCCCTTAAGCCCCTTCTTTTTTCCGGCCAGGAAGTCGTCGTCAGCGCCGAACCCGACCGGGACGGATTCCCCAACAAGCATGGTGACTGGATAGTACAGCCGCTGTCTGTATCTTTCAACTTCTTCTGAAAGGAGAACTGCCATGGACATGGAGAACGTGATGCCGGGAACCCTCGAGGTCAGCCCCAGCGAGACCGCCGAGCGGGTCAGGAAGAACAAGAAGATCCTCGACTACTTCTCGAACATCGACCCTGAGATCAAGGAGTTCCTCACGAGTCAGAACCTGTACCCCTCTCTCGATGTCATGCACAAATCGATCGGCATCTTTGAGCGGGTCGGCGAGCTCTCGAAGATCTTCCGCCAGGTGAAGCGCGACGATGCGAACACGAAGAAGATCATGTACAAGGGCCGGGATATCGAGGTCCCGCTCGTCTTCCAGACGAAGCTCCCTGCCACCCAGACGATTACGATCAGCATCAGTCGGCCGAATCAGCAGACGACCTTCAATCCTCCTCTCCGGATCTCGACCAGGGTCCCCCATCCGCCCGATGCGGCGCTCGTGGCCCTGAACGAGCATCAGGGGAAGTTCGACCACATGGAGGTCTGGTGGATCCCCAAGAAGCTCGACATCACGGAGATCGTCAAGAAGCCCGATCCCATGATTGTGGGGGTCGTCCTGGACGGGAAGGAAAAGCACTGCTTCGAGATCTACCGCTGGGTGGATGAGTCGGTCGAGTCGTCCTACTGGGCCAGGGAGGGCTATTAAGCGTCAGTTTCAAGGCCGGGCCGGAGGTTCATTATCTCCGGCCCGGCCGGAACCAACTTGGAGGTCTTATGGCAGACGAAATAGGCCAGATTGGCCTGACGGCCATTCCTTGTGTCCTCTATATCAACACGCCTCTTGGAGAGCGGAAGAAGATCATGAAATTGCTGTCTGAGCTTGATGACGATGCCGTTCCCGTCAAGAAGCTGGGCGGCGTCATCCTTCCAGACTTCAGTAGAGAGCCTTACCAGGTGGGGTCTTACAATACTCCCGGAGGGCCGGCGCCTTATAAGGCCAAGCTCGTCCTTGAGTATACGGACCCTGCCGAAGCCGATCCGGACACTCCTGCCGGTACGTATGAGCTTGACGTCTTTGCCCGGAATTCATTTGAGGCGGCAGAGCGGGCCTTCGACAAGTTCCACCGGGAGAATCCAATCAAAAACCTCGACGCCATTGAGATGCTCGATATCAAACTGACGCGGGTTGTCGATCCACAGTGAATGGAACAAAGGTCCTAAAGATGCTCCGGGACGATCCCGACCGCCTTCCCGGCGCTCCGCTCGTATTCGAGCTGCGCGACAAACTGGTCTTCTGATATGCCTCGGAAGAGCCTGTAGGCGTCGTTTGCGGACCTCTTCTGGATCCGCTTGAGTCTTTCCAGATAATGGCGGTCATCGAAGAACTTGAGGTGGAAGAGCCAGAAGTGGGCGAGCGCCGGGTCCTTGAGCTTCGGGTCCTGGTGGTTCAGGATGTAATGGCACCCGTAGGAATACTGGGCATCGAACTCCGGCCGGACGATGATGGGCTTCGAGTACCAGGCGTTGGGGAGGCCGCATTTGCGCTGGGAGAGTATGGGGCGCGCCGGGTCATAAGGGGCGTCCCAGGGGTACTGGAAGATGTTCCATCCATCGGTACTGTAGAGGTCCTGGCGCTCCGTCCTCTCAATCGTATCCCGGATCGTCCCCTGCTTCGGGACCACGAACTCGTCGGCATCGACGATGAGGACATAGTCGTACTTGCCGGCGCACTCCGCCTTCTTTCCGTGAAGCGCGTCCGTCTTCCACTGGGTTGAAAACTCTCCTCCTGTCGGGTGGCTCGAGACGACCACTTTGGGATGATCCTTCGAAAGCCCTTCCGTAGACCCGTCATCGGACTCGTTGTCGAGGACGAAGATGGCATCCGCTTCGGGCTCGTAATGACGGATGAGCGGCCTGAGGAAGACGGACTCGTTATGGACCGGAACGATGACCGCGATTCGGAGCGCACCCACTTAGAAGCCTGTCGGGGATTCTTCCGACGGCGGGAAGCTGTCCCTCATCATCTGCTCGATGTCCGGGCGCCCTTGGCCGGGGCCGTACCTCTCGATATATCCTGCCGCCATCAAGATCGTCCCCAGGGCGAACGGGAAGCTCTTGTCGAGCATCTCCTGGGCCTGGATGCGCTCCTCCTCGGAGAGAGGGTCGAGCGTAACCGCTTTCGTGGCTTTCCAGGCGGCAATGAGCTTCTCTTTGGCCTCGGCAATCTCCGACCCCCAACTGGCCGTAATCTCGGCGTCGTCGATCTGGGTGCGCAGAAGCTTGATCCGGGCCGTCACCGGCGGAGGAAGCTGGGGAGGCGGGAGATTCGGGGAGAGATCAAGCGGGTCGGCGCCGAACCCGCCCATGAAGCCTTCCGAGAGCAGATGAAACTTTTTTCCGAGCGCATCGGATGCAGCAACAATCAGGTTCGCCCCCTCGGTCAGAAGAATGCTGGTCCTGCCGGCTTGAAAAGCCGGAAGCCTAGTCTCACGCTGGAGCCGTTCAAGCGCATCAGTTACAGCATTGAGTGCTTCTCCGGCATCCTTGCCGGTCATGGCTGCGATGGCAATTTCGCGCCGGTTCGATGCCTGGTTGGCTTCATCCAAGGCACTAGCGGCCAGAGATTTGGCGGCCTCGCTTGCCCTCTCGAGTAGGCGCACTCTGCGCTCGAGAAGCGCCGTCCACATGGCTTCAGCGATGTCGTCGGGGATTGCGCCCAATGCCGGTTCTGATCCCGGCGGGCGGATGGACTGAGCCGTACGGGCGATCATCCTTTTGAGCCGGTTAATCTCTTCCTGCTGCTGCTCGGTCGTAGCGAGCATCTCGTTATGCAACAGGCTTTGCATCGCCCATTTGAGGCTTTCAATGGCATCTGACTGTTTCCCACTTCGCAGATGCCGGATTGCATCCTTGAACGAAGCTTGCGCCGGCTGGAGATTAAAAGGGTCTACTGCGCCTTCATCATACTCATAGGCCGACATCTGCATAGAACGTCCGTACGGACTAGAGCCAAGATCGGCAACAGGCGGGATACTACCAAGACCTCTTGACTGCCTGTTTATTTCCGTCAGCGCCTGAGCGATGAAGTATTGCCCGGCTCGGCCAAAATCCTTCCATGGCTGCTCGGCACGCTCTCTAAGGCCACCTTGAAAGATGGAGCGTGCTGCTCCTCCACCCATAGATATTAGAGTGGCTCTGCGGAGAACCTCATGGCGGGCTTCCTTGGTCATGGCCGTCCACATGGCTTCAGCGATGTCGTCGGGGATTGCGCCGAGGCCGCTCAATCTCTTCCCGCGAAAGAGGTTCACTTGATATTCTCCATCTTGCCCTGCCATTCATTCTGCCAAGGCTCGATTGTCTTTACCAGCTCTGCATAAGAAGGGGCATCGCCATCCGCATCAGAAAGATACACTTTATCGGCCGCCCATGGAATCCCGAGCGCGGGGTCGTTCCAGCGGACCCGGATCTCTTCCGCGGGGTCGTAGTACTCGGACTCGACGGTGGCCAGGACCGACTCCTCGACGAAGTGGACGCCATGGATGACCCCTTCGGGGACCACGATCCCTTCGGGCGCATGGCCGAGCATTTCAATCAATGACACAAACCCTGCTGTCGGCGAGTAGGTCCGGACATCCCGGAGACCGAGAAACGCCCTCCCTGCCACCAGGACGAAGTAGTCGCTATGAAACCGGTGTACGTGGCTCCCCCGGATGACCCCAGCATGGGAAGGCATGATGTTGACCTGCTTCGGCTTAAGCTCCGGCACCCAGCACTCCCGGAAGATCTCGGTCAGCGAGCCTCGACGGTCCGGGTTCACCTTGAGCGGGAACCGCTTGATTCCGAAGATCATAGGACTTTGACGGGCGGATGGGCGCCCTTCTCGTACTCAAGGCGCTTCATGAAGTCCTGCTCACTCCCGTGGGCATAGTAGCTTCTGGCGAAGCTGAGCTCGTTCCGGTCGCGCTTCATGATGCACCGCTTGAGGTAGAGCTCCTCGTCGAAACCCCGATAGTGGAGAAGGAAGAAAAGAGCCTCCTCCCTCGAGTCGATCTGGGGTTTCGGGACCCCTTCGATGAAGTGCCTCCCCAGGGCGAACTTGAGGTCCGCGTCGGGCCTGGAAATGACGGGCTTCGAATAGTGGTCGTTCGGGACGCCCCAGCAGCGCTGTTCGATCAAGGGCTTCTTCGGATCGTAAGGCTCGTCCCAGGGATAGGTGAACATGTTGTACCCGGAGGTCCCGAAGGCGGGGCGGCTGGGGTTGGCCTCGAGGGCCGTGCGGATGGGGCCGAGCTTCTTGGGGACGATGAACTCGTCCACGTCCAGGACGAGGGTATAGTCGAACGAGCCGACGCAGCTCTTGGCCTTCTCGTTCAAGACCTCATTCTTGCGCTCATGGTTGAACCGGCCCCCGGTCTGGTAGACCGAGAGTTCGACCTTGGGATATCTCTTCAGGATTTCGATCGAGCGATCGTCGGACTCGTTGTCGATCGCGAAGATGGTGTCGACCTGGGCTGAATAGTAGTCGAGAAACTGCGGGAGGAAAGCCTCATCGTTGTAAACAGTCAGAATGGCGGCGATCTTCATGTCTCCATGATATCCACCAAAGGTGAAATTGAGGAGGACCAGATGCAAATTGGCGGAAAGAGGAAGACGATCGGCAAAGCTCCACGGAACTGCCGGAGCTATCAACCCACGGAGGAAGCCATCACCTGCGTTCACGGGACAACCGCGGCCTACGACGCCTACGGGAGCATGAAGATCCTCCACCGGAACCGGGTTCGGGCGGAGGTCCTGAGGGACTGCAAGGGACTCTTCGGCCTTTTCGTCGGCGCGTCGGACAAGGCGCTGGCCATAAGAATTCTTACGAAGGACAGCTAAGATGAGCGATACACCTCAAAACCCCGTCTCAGGCGCGGTAAGCCGGACCGCTTCAAAACGCGCCATGGAGGTCGGCACGCGGCTTCTTGACGACATCGCCCAGGAACCGGAATGGGAAAAGGTCATCGGGCTCGTCGTCGGCAACCTGGCCGGACATGCGTATATCATGATCCGCCGCCATGTGGGAGTGGAGGCCGCCGATCAGTGGTTAAAGACAGTCGAGACCATCCGGGCCGACCATATCCGGAAGGACACGCCCAAGGGCAGTTGACCTACTCCTCGCGGACGATGTTATCAGGCCACGCCGGGCCCGACGGCATCGGGAGCGTCGACGGCATCTGCGGCGACTGCTGCTTATGCTCTTCGACCCTTCTCTCGACAAACCCGATCATCGATCTCCCCATGATGACCCAGAGGACAGACCCCACCGCGCCCAGCGCCAGAAGGCCTCCGCCGGCATAACCTACGGTCTTCCAGCCGCCCTCCCACTTCGGGGCGTTCGAAAGAAGAAGATAGGCGCCCACGCCCTGGATCGCGGCGCCGACCAGGCCGACGCCGGTGATGAAGGTCCTCCCACCGGACAGTATTTCCTTCTCGACCTGTTCCAATCCCGTCATGCCGTAGTAGGGCCCCATGGCCTCCTGCTCCATCTCGTCAGGGGTCATTCCCGGCATCATCGCCTCGCGCTGGGCCATGATGGCGGCTGCGGAGTACCCGACATCGCTTACGCGCATGAGTCTTCCTCCGGATATGACTGGAGTTTACAACCGTCTCAGGCCAGATACAACAATAGAAATGGAGGCGAGGGATGCCGAGAAGACGGACGAAATGGGTCTACTATGAAAAATACGAAGACGCGCCCCTTTACGAGGGCTGCGTCCGGCTCAATCCGGCGGCTGCTAAAATGTGGCCCCACTGGCCCAACCGGGACAGCCGCTATCAGCTTTGGAAGAAATGCCTCTATACCAAGAAGGGGGTCTGCCGGCGCTGCGGGGTCTCCCGGGCCCGGGTCGAGGAAATGAAAGACCAGGGGCGTCCTTGGGAAAAGCCGCTCTATATCACGCCCATCAAGGGGGATTAACATGCCTAATTATTGCGGGAACATCCTTTCTGTCCGCGGAGCGGCGGATGAGCTCCGCCGCTTTCGGGAGGAGAACAGCTTCAAGGGAAGCCCCAAGAAGGCCGACATCCGTCGCGGCAACATCATGGACGTCTGCGACGAGGCCGAGAGGGCGGCCAAACCTCTCTCCTTCGAAATGCATCTCCCGACACCCAAAGAGTTCGCCGGGAAGCCGAGCCCACCTCCGGAACATCGGTCAGTCGAAAACGAACTCACGAAGCTCCTCGCGGGAGAGATTCCGCCTTACGACTGGTATACATGGCGGCTCAAGAACTGGGGGACGAAGTGGGATTTGAGACCGGACATCAAGGTCATGGAGGACTACGAGGACGGGCTTCTCCAGTATGATTTCGATACCGCCTGGAGTCCGCCCTGCGCATGGCTTGTCTCGGTCTCTGCAAAATATCCCGACCTTACCTTCCACCTCCAGTATGAAGAGAGCGGATGTGACTTCGAGGGGTACATCAAGATCGTGAACGGCGAGGCCGTCGAGGAAAAAGAAGGCTCCTACACCCGCTGTTATCTTTGCGGCAGAAGGGGTTGCGGATGTACACCGGAGCAGAAGCGGGGCCAGGAAGAGTAACCAGGAAGGAGAGCGTAAATGACCGAACCCAAGCAAATCCCCGAAGGCCAGAGCCCGGTCCGGTTCATCATGTCGGACAAGCATCCTCACCATCCCTTAAAGGGCTTCGAGGAGGCCAAGGCCGACCCCGACGGGGTCGCCATCTTCGAGGGGGACTACGGCGGCCAGATCATGATGACAATCCGGATGAAGTACGTGAAGTGCACCGAAAGGGCGCTCGAGCTCCTTCTTTCTGACCTGAACGACATCGCATGGGACGACGGCGGACACGGGGAAGGGCTCTACTACGAGCGGATTCCGGTCGGTGGTGGCATCGCAGGCGGAATGGGCGGCGGATGTGTCGTCGATGGCGTCTGGGCTCATCCTCGTTTCGAGAAGGATGGGGTCAATCTCGAAACGCTCGGCAAGGCCGTCGGAGACATCCTCGAGTGCCGCGCGGAGCGGCTACCGGAAGCGCTCAGGAAAAAGCCATGAACGAAGAGAACTACTGCCACGGTTGTGAGAAGGCGCTCGGGATAGATCGCTCGACCCTCTATTGCACCAAGTGCAAGTCGAAGCATGTCGTTTGCTTCGAGTGCCTCTTCGACCCAGACGTCATCGGATTTGTACCGCCTCCCGGGGCGACCCCCATGGGCGGCTACTGGGCGAAGTGTCCCATTCCGATCCTTGTAGGTCGTCGAGGGAGAAAATAATGAACACACTTACCGATGGGCAGCTTCTTCTTGCCGAACTTGTCGCCGAAGGAATGAAGCGCTTCCGCGTCGAGATGGAGCCTGTCGACTGCCACAGGTTGCCCGCCATGCGGGTCACGGTTACCGTCGACATCCGCCAGGGGAGGATTGACTTTTTCAACCACTGGCCGCCCGAGACAGTCCAGTCGAACTGGGACGATCTTATCCAGTGGGTCAACTCCAGACCGTAAAGTGAGGCCCGACAATGAAGATGCCACCATTTTTCATCATCAGCGAGGAAGTCAGCGATCGCGGCGTCTGGAGAAGGAAACGCGAACCCCGCCAGAGATTCTGGAATGGATTCAAGTGGGTCGATTCCGACTCGGAGGCGAAGCAGTACCCGACAGAGATTTCAGCCAAGCAGGCAATGGCCTCGATCCCGCCGGACGCCGGATGGGGCATGAAGATCGGCTTTATGCTCATGCTCCAGACATTCAGACAGACCAAGGCCCTAAAGGAGGAACCATGGGATACCCAGGCGGATGCGCCGTAATGCTCAAGCTCCCTGAAGGAACCTGCGACGTCCTCCACAAGGCTGCTACTGCATGGTCGGCCGGCCATGACGACTGGAAGGTTGTCCACCCGCGCGATTACCACCTGACGCTCCAGTTCATCGGGCGGGATCTCAACCCCGAGAAGATTGCCTCCTCCATCTGCGGCGTCGCCATGTTCGCTTTTTCCGACGACCGGGCTCCGCAACATCTCCGGCTGACGGGGGCCTTCGGCGCCCAGATCACCAAGAAAGGGCGTTATCTCGTCGCCCGGGCGATGATGGACCCTCTGGCGATAGCCCGGGGGCAGCTCCGCCAGTTCCTCCGGAACATGGAGGTCGTTCCGAAAGACTCCTTCGAATTCCGTCCGCATGTGACGCTCGCGGAAGCGCCTCCCTCGGCCAGGGTACCTGGTGCGCTACCCGATCCGCTGTCGCCCTTCTCGGTCGAGTATCAGGAACTGGTCGTAAAGTACGGCCCGTACCGGATGACCATGCAACTGGCGAAGAAAGGATGAAGATGTCGACAACCGGACTCACCATAGAACAGGTCAGGGCCATGAACCCGCAGCTCTTCATGGCCGGCCTTCTCCATGTCTGGGCGTATTCGACAAAGAAGAAGGCTCTAGCCGAAGCCAAGACACCCGAAAAGCTGGATGCCTATCTCAAGAAATGCGCACTCAAGACCCGGGCCGAATTGGATGAGATCATTGCCTATAACCGCGGTGCCTGCCATATGTTCGCGACGGCGGCCTTTCTTCTCCATACCGGCAAGCTCCCGACGACCGTCGAGCAGATGAATGAAATGCGCGCCCTGCTCAAGGAGATGGGCGCGGACATGGAACTCCGCCAGCAGCCGGGACCCAAGGAGGAACCCAATGGATGACGAAGACGAAATCGGGATGCACCGCGAGCGTGAAGAACTGAAGCGCGCGCTCTATGCGAAGCAGAAAGCGCAAAAGGAAGACGCCCCGCTCGCGGATGACGATCTGAAGGAGATCGAGGAACGGGCGGCCCAGGCCACCCAGGGGCCCTGGATCACGGAAGTCCTCGATGGTTACGTCACGGGTCACGTCATCTCGAAGCATCATACATACACAGGAGGCGCCAAGGGCTTGCGCCCGGACTCGGTGACTCATCCACTCACGATGATCAACTCTGACGCCTACTTCATCGCCTACTCGAGGACGGACATCCCGAGGCTTCTAAGGGAGATAAAACGCCTCCGTACCCAGCTACGAAAGGACTAGAACATGGCCAATGACAAGGAGCGTACCGTCCGGCGTCGTTCACTCCCGGACAAATTCCCCTGCGGCTGCCTCGCTGTATGCTCATATGGCATCATCAAGGAATGTGTCGTCCTTGAAGACTTGACCTCCATATGCAAGTGCAACCGGGCCTGGAAAAGCGCCTGGGAAGAGGTGAAAGAAGAGAAGAGCAAGAAGTAGAAGTAATTCGTTAGGGAGACATCCATGGCGAAATATGTCTTAGAACCCGTAAACATCAAAAAGCCCCCGATCAGGGTCAAGCACTCGGATCTCGTCCGCTGTAGCGACAGCATCTTCAAATCCAAGTGCACGGCCTGCCCGAAGGGCGTCCTTCTTGTTCGAAGAAACCCCAAGACCCATCAGCTCGAGGAAGTAGACTACTGCGTCGGTTGCGGTCAGGCATTCATCTATCTCGACATCGCCCGTCTCAGGAAGAAGGACGGGTTTCACTAACAGAAAGGAGACTCTTTTGGGCATGATCCCCCGCGACCAGTGCAAGCACGGATACACCTACCGTATCCATTCCAGGAACCTCTGGGTCGGCGTCTTCAACTCCGCGGACGGCGGCTTCGTCGGGATCCGGGAGAAGTTCGGCCATCTCTATCTCTTCCCGGAGTACCACCGCGACAACGGCCCCCCTTACGGGACCGTGAGTCCCGAGGTCGAGCTCGAGAAGTGTCCCATTGAGGATCTCCGGGACCATCTCGATACGGTCTGTGGGAAGTGCGGGAAACGCGCCGAGTGGAAGAAGGAGAACCCTGACGGAACCGGGACGTGGTACCACCTTGAGAAGACGGACTGCGAGAAGGCCCATCCGGGCGCGCCCCAGAACCAGCCGCTCTTCGACTATCTCAACCAGCTCGAAAAGAAGATCGAGAACGAGCCGTGGCGGGACTGCTACGGGAAGCTCTGGCCCATCGACAAGCTTACGGTAGAGGAGCGGAACCTCTTGAAGCTGGCGGTCTGGAAGGCGCAGGACATGGAATGGACTCCTTTCGCCAACTGGTGGGGACAAGAGTTCGATAAGGGCGGCTTCGACCCGCGTCTTGACGACCCGACGGGCAAGAATCCGCTCTGGGCGATCCTTCAGGATATCGAAGGGCGCCTTGGGGTCGAGCAGGGGAAGTGCGCCCGGCCGGAGAACTATACGCCCTACCGCCCGCTCTGGCCGCTCTAGAGTTTTGCAGTACTACTTAAAGACCGGCATGAAAGAGGAGAAGCCCAATGCCTGACGTAACCAAGAAATACAAAGTCGGAGACCAGGTCTGGTGGTGGCACGGATATCTTTTCATCCGCTGCACCATCACCAGGCTCGACGACCAGTGGGTGAAGAAGCATCCGGATGGCATTCTTTTCTACGAGATTGACGAGCCGACCGGGCACTCGCTGGGCGATGACGAGCTCGCCGAAACGCTCGAAGAGGCTATCGGCGAACCCGAGGACTGGGAAGAGACCGAAGTCCATGGCGACAGCGAGCCGACACTTGACGATTTTCGTCGCAAATCCGTTCGCTTCATCCTTTCGACCCATCTCGACGGACCCGCTTACATGAAGGAGGACAGGGTCAGCGATGAGGAGGTCCAGAAGGCACTGGTCGAGTGGGGCTATCCGCCGAAGAAGCACGGCGAGGATTGGCTCACCTTCGAAGAAGCTCTTGAGAAGTTTAAGAGATAGAACCATGAAGGCCAGAGGAAACCACCGCGGTGGAAAGGCATCTCGCCGTCTTTACGGGAACTGTGTCGTCTATCCGCCCGATTCCGACCGGGCCATGTTCCGTTGCGATCCTGAACGGGAAGTGTGGTACTTGGAGCGCGGACTTGCAATCCGGGTGAGCGAGAATCCCCCGATCATCCGGCTCACCTTCAAGCCCAATGGCCCTGGGCACTATGGCGACTCCTATTTCCTTCAGGAGTTCAAGAACCAGTGTGTCGTCTGTGGAGCAGAAGAAGATCTTTCCCACCATCACACCGTCCCCTACGCATATCGCCGTCATTTCCCGAAGGAATCCTATGAGCTTGGTCGATGGATGTACGACGTTCTTCTCCTCTGCCTCGAATGCCACAAGCGCTATGAGAAACAGGCGAACGAGCTCAAGGAAGAGATCGCCCGCGAGCATGGCATCCCCTCTTCCGGCCTTACGAACTTGAAGCCGGGCGAGATTCGGATCATGAAGGCGGCGGCCACCTTGGAGCGCCATCGCGATAAGATACCGCCGGAGAAGAGGGCTGCTCTCGAAGCGCTTCTCAAGGACTACCTCAAGAAGGATGTCGTCTCCGACGAGGATTACGGAATCTGGCGGAAGATCCGCGAGTCAATCGAGACGACTCCCTCCGGCGTGATCGTGGCCGCGGCTCTCAAGGACAGTAGTTCTATTGACGACTTCGCTATCCGCTGGAGGCGTCATTTTCTCAAGCATATGAAGCCCCGTTTTCTTCCTGAAAAGTGGGACCCGGAGCGGAGGATCTACTCCGAACCTGACCAGGCCTGTAAGGCATGAATGGCAGATTGAGTACCAGGAGGATTTGATGCCTTCGGAAAAAGTGTTCGTGGTAGTAGAAGCCATCGACCGCCCGGCCGGTGCGATGCTCGTTCGTTATCAAGTAGTCGAGCGTGTTGAGCCGGACCCAGAAGAGGCTCGCGTCATGGCGGCGGAAGCGGAACGGGCACTCAAGGCCCTCCCGGCGGAGCTTCGCGAGGACTTCGAAGCTCAGATTGCCGCCACAAAGTCCATGATGGGTGTGGCCAAGAATCCGATCGTCTATCGCATCGAGGAGAGGGTTGCGGTCTGCGTAAAGACCGAAGAGGTTGCTGCTGCGATCGCCGAAGCGAAGGAGCAGTACGAGGAGATCCGGAAGCTCAAGAAGGCCGGTGCTCGTTTCGACCTTTCTATGCCGAGCATGAACAGGTTCTGAAGTCGACGAATCTTTTGCAGCTTCGCCGCACGATCAAACCGGGTACTTCTGGGTCTCTCCGGTCAGGGTGTACTGGTTGGGCGCGCTCGACGTCCCATCCGCCTTCCAGATCCCGAAGTGGGCCTCGCTTGAGCTGTCGGGCCCCTTCCACGGCTCGTCGTAGGCCTCGAATATGTAGCCGGAGACATGGTTCCCGGTCATCCAGCGGGAGATCGCGGGGAAGTACCACTGGGCGAACGAGACATCCGCGAGCCATGCCACGGGCTGACCGGGCTGGGTTCCCGAGGTCGGCCAGCCGGTCTCTCCGAGCCGGATCGCGGTGGTGAGCTTCTGGGCCGTCCAGGCCGCCATCAGGGCCGTCCATGTGGCGGTCATGCTTGCCTGAACGGCAGTGGTGAACTGCGACTGGGTGGCTCCCGCATTCCCGATCGCGGCGGCGATCCCCGGATCGAAGTAGGGATACATGTCGACGTAGATGTACCCGTCGCACTCGGCGACAAGATCGAGAAGCGCCTGTCTTGTGGCGGCATAACCGGGGGTCGTGTTGTTGACCCCGGCCATGACGTCCCAGCGCTGGCGGGTGGTGATCGTAGTCTTGAGACCCAGCGTTTTGCGGGCCTCCTTGGCGTACTTCATGAGACTGACGAGCTGAGTGGCCGAGTTGGGGCCGAAGACGCTCTCGTTGCCGATCACGATGTCGACCACGTTGCCGTACAGCTTGGCCTGCGCGAGAGCGAAATCAACCTCGCACTTCGACCACTCGACGTTGAAACTGTCGCCGGAAATGCCCTGAAGGGCGCAGCCAGCGCTGATCTTGAGGCCGGCCGTCTTGGCGGCTTGAATGTTGTACTGGTTGGAATCCTGAATCCGAGGGACGCCCTGCCAGACGAAGGTGCCCTGACCATAGGTCGAGACGGCTTTGAACTTCGCGGCGGCAACGGGCTTGAGCAGCGCCGTCACCTGGTCGAGGGTATAGGTGTTCCAAAGCACCGGCTGCCCGTTCACCCAAGGCCCGACATAGGGCTGGAAGGAGGTTCCCAAGACCGGCGACGCCCCGCATCCGAGCAACTTCTTGATATGGTGGATCAGTTTCTTCATGGGGTGCTCCTTAGCATCTGGTTTGGAGAGTTGTATTCTATAAATCGCCGCTACTGGCGTCCACCGATAAAGAGGAGACGAAATGATCCCGTACTACATTCTCGAAAACGGCCTCCCGAAAAGGGCCGACATGGACACTTGGTCTCGGTGGGTCGAATCGCATCCGAACAGGGACGTCAAGCGCACCCTGATCGAGAAGGACAAGATCGAACTCATCACGGTCTTCTTCCCGCTCCCGGAGATCGACTTCGACTTCCCCGTCGAGGGAGAGCCGCCGCGCGAGATCATCTGGTTCTACGGGACGCTGGTCAAAGGCGGCCCCATGAACGGCCATGAGGAGAAGTACCACACTCAGGAAGAGGCCGAAGACGGCCATGAGCGGCTTCTCGCCTTGGTAAAGGCGGTCTTGGCAGGCGCGGAGAAGCCGGAATGTTGCCAGTAGGAGGGGATATGGACAAGTTGATCAAGATGCTGGAAGAGTTCCAAGATGCGGCAGCAGGCGATACCAACGGCGACGAACATGCAACAGAGATCGCCATGCGGGCCTTAAACTACGCCGTAAACCGCGTTCGTGAAGGTCACGCGAAGACCGAAACTGAGGCGAAGCTCGCCTATGCCAGTTTCGCCGACGGCTTCTGTACCGGCTTCCACCGGGGAAGTGGGACGGAATGCACCCGCAAATAGTCCACATCCACACGGCCTCATTGTCTTGAGCGAAAGGGGGAACAGGTGGCTAAGAACGAATTGATTTTGGCTCATCAGGCGAAATGTCCCAAGTGCCATGAGATCGTCGACCGGGTTGACGGGGAATACGCCCGGCATTACGTGGTGGCGAGCATCGTCTGCACCGGCGCCCGCCGGGAGATTAAAGATGAGCCGGAGAGGCCG
>Ga0209342_10000183_pt1 | contig 68425 bp, 68 predicted proteins | sample RifCSP16_2_FD_184023 | JGI IMG/M metagenome (GOLD analysis project Ga0209342, IMG submission 184023) | Soil microbial communities from Rifle, Colorado - Rifle CSP2_sed 16_2 (SPAdes) (version 2) | ecosystem: Environmental > Terrestrial > Deep subsurface > Rock core/Sediment | place: Rifle... | reverse complement strand
ATTATTCTGGCGGTCTTATGGGTCATTTATATGAGCCCGTGGAAGCCCGGCGAGCCGCTCATATTGCCCGCTCCTCGGTTTCGAGGGACTTTTTGTACTTTCTCTTGACCAGCTCTCTTTTGAGCCTTGAGAGCCTGTCTATGAACAGTACGCCTCTCAAATGGTCCAGTTCGTGCTGAAGGGCTATGGCCAGAAGGCCATCGGCCTCCAACTCAAACGGTTTGCCGTCCCTGTCCAGGGCCTTTACCTTGATTCTGGCGGCCCTTTCCACATCGGCGGTCACGCCGGGCACGCTGAGGCACCCTTCCTCATAGATGGTCTCTCCTTCGGACGAGACTATCTCCGGGTTGACAAGGGCCATGAGGTTTTTGCCTTTGGCCCGTTCATTTTCGTCCTCGTCAGGCACATCAAGCACCACGACCTGCCTCGGGTCGCCGACCTGCACAGAAGCAAGCCCGATGCCACGGGCGTAGTACATGGTCTCTATCATGTCGTCGATGAGCTTCCTTACGCTGTCATCAACTGACTCGACCCTTTGGGCATGAGTCTTGAGGAACGGGTCGGGATATTTGATTATTGTTAGTATCATAGCTACCCCTGATTTAAGCCGCACCATAATGCAGCTTTAAATGCCTTTAACGCCTTAAATGCATTCTTTTTAATTATATCTTAAAAGGCCTATGAATTTTAAGTCTAAAAATTACATGATAATACAGCCGGAGGCCTGTTGTAAAGGCGCGTATGTCGGCAAAAGAAAGCCCGCGTTCTATTAAAACGCGGGCTTTTCCGGGGAGAGATGATGTTAAGTGAGTTATGCAGCCCTCCTGCCGCCGTGCTCCCTTTCCTCAGCCGCGACCGCACCTACGGTGGTCGCTTCCTTGGAGCGGCCTGCCCATGCGCCGACAATAGCCGCCGCCGCGCTCAGGACAAGAGCGAAAAAGCCCCAAAGCGAAGCTCTGGAAGCGGCATCAAGCGCGCTCTCCGCCATTCCAGGGGTAATTCCCTGTACTTCGCCTGCTATGATGGCGGTGCTCCTGCCGATTACGCCAGCAAAGGAACTTATAAGGCCGCCAGCGGCTGTGGTCATGAGGTAGAAGGCGGTAAATGTGAAGGCCGCCCATACCACGAGCCCGTGCAGCGCGGCTTTAAGCTTGTCAGTTATGCCGGAAAGCCTGCAGGCAACCCAGCCTCCCACAAAGAGGGATACAAGGGTTATTGCCAGCATGTAGATACCGGCTCCTATTCCTATAGCTCCGAAACCCTCCTGAGTCACGGGGCTGATTACGCCAAGGCCTATGCCCATTCCGAGAAGCATCCATGCGAGCTGGTTGCCGAGCGCGACCAGTGTACCTGCGAAAATGCCTCCCCATGAGACACGGAAGAACCAAGGCTCGTACTTATACATGCCGGGTGAACCGGTCTCAGATATATATGCCATAAATACCTCCTGTTTCTACAAAGCTTATATTTTACAAGTACTTACCGTACCTATTTTAAGTTTATATCCGGCTGCGGGGGGTGTCAAATCAGGCATTGTTGACTTTTTCAGGGCAGGTTTTCTCAGACTGTCGCGAGCGGGTCCATGTCGAGGATAAGAGAGGCCCCGTTGTCCTTTTGTTTCTCGAAAATAACCTTGAGCGCCCCGGCAACGGAGTGCAGAGTCTTTAGATCAGCGCCCTTGAGGAGCATCTGCCACCTGTGGCGGCCCCTTACCTTGGAAACGAGTGCGGGGGCAGGGCCGAGCGCCTGAATAGCCATTCGTTTGCTTTTTACAATCCGCTCTATGGCCGCCTTCAAGCCGTTTATGGAATCTATCACACGCCTCTCGTTCGTGCCGTCCACGCGCACGACGCACAGCCTCGTGAAAGGCGGGTAGTCCAGTTCCTCGCGGGCCTCTATTTCCTTTGAGAAAAAAGAATCATAGTCGTGGGACAGGGCCGCCCCGAGGCAGTAGTGGCCAGGGTTGAGCGTCTGGATGACGACCCTGCCGGCATCAATGCCCCTGCCGGACCTTCCGGCCGCCTGGGTTATGAGCTGGAAAGTCCTCTCCGCTGACCTGAAATCAGGTATGTTGAGGGAAGTGTCGCCAGAGATGACGCCGACAAGCGTTACATTTGGGAAATGATGGCCTTTTGAGACCATCTGCGTGCCGATGAGTATGTCAAGGCGGCCTTCTTCCATATTATCTATGGTGCGTTTGGCCGCTCCCTTGGCTGACGAAGTATCCCTGTCGAGCCTTCCTACACGGGCCTCCGGGAAAAGCCTTTTTACCTCTTCTTCCACGCGCTCTGTGCCGGAGCCCGGCGTTATCAGGTCAAGGCCTTTGCAGGACGGGCACTCGTCAGGCGCGGGCATGGTAAGGTCGCAGTAGTGGCAAATGAGGCTTCTCGCGCCCTTGTGAAGGGTGAGCGTAACCGAGCAGTTCAGGCAGGTGAACGAGTGTCCGCAGTCCCGGCATATTAGGCAGCTTGAAAAGCCCCGCCTGTTAAGGAAAAGTATGGCCTGCTTCTTTGAAGCGAGCGTTTCCTGTATAAGGTCCATAAGCCGTTGCGAAATGACTTCCTTATGGCCCTTCATGTCGAGTATCTCGACTTCAGGGAGGCCCCTGTTATCGACCCGGTTCAGTATGCGCAAGGGCTTGAGCTTGCCCGTGATGGCGTTCTGAAAGGTCTCGACCGAAGGCGTGGCAGAGCCCAGCACCACTGTTATGCCGAGCTCACGGCCCAAGACTAATGCCGCGTCCCTTGCGTTGTACCTGACCCCGTCTTCCTGCTTGTATGATGTCTCGTGCTCTTCGTCGACGATTATGAGGCCAAGCTCTTTAATCGGCGAGAACAGGGCAGATCTCGCGCCGACGACTATATCTGCCTCGCCGTTCAGGACCCTTGCCCACTCGTCCATGCGCTCGCCCTCTGAAAGGCCGCTGTGAGCGAGGGCGACCCTGCCCGGAAAAAGGGTCTTCAAATACGCGGCGGGCCAGGGAGTAAGGGCTATTTCAGGGGCGAGTATTATGGCCTTTTTGCCGAGCCTTACGGTCTCTTCCAAGATTTTGAGATAGACAAGAGTCTTTCCGCTGCCAGTTACGCCGTAAAGGAGGAACGGAGAATAGCCGCCATTTGAAAGGGCGTTTTTTATCTCGCTTATCGCTTTTGCCTGCTCTTCATTAGGCGTGTGGCTTGAGTCCCTGGCCGTGATATCCGAGATAGGGTCCCTCATCACCTGACGCTCTTCGACAACGGCAAGCCCCTTCTGGGCGAGTCTGGAAACGGCGTCCCGTGATTCTCCGAGGGCAGCAGAGATGTTCGAAAGCGTGGTCTCTCCGTTTTCCAGCAGGTAGTTGTATACCTTCTCCTGCAATGGGGAGTTTTTGAAAACCGGCATTGGAGACACCGGGACGGCTGACGCGAATATGCTGGTCTTAACGCTCCCGCCGCCCCGTAGCCCCTCAACTTCTACGAGCAAGCCTTTTTTCTTCAGGCTTTCGACCGTGCTGTAGACTGGCCTGTTCTTGAAGCGCCTCGTGAGCGATACAAGAGTGGCACCCTTTTTAGCGGCTTCGAATATCTCGGCTGCGAACGGGTTTTCAATGTTGGCGTGCTCATGCGCCGCAGCCTTGAGAACGCGCGCGCTTTTTATATTGGCCGAGCCGGGGTGCGTTAAAGCCAGCACTTCGCCGAGAGGTGCAAAATAGTAGGAAGATACCCATTTGAGGAACTTGAGCCTCTTCTCGTCGAACAAAGGCACGCTGTCGAGTATGTCGATTATCGGCTTTATCACTGAAACATCCGGGGGAGGGGAGGACGAAAGCCCGAGTATGTAGCCGGTGACTGTCCTTTTCCCGAACGGCACGAGCACGCGCTTGCCGAGCCGGGCCTCGCCTCTAAGCTCTTCGGGGATACTGTAGGTGAACGCGGCCTCGATTGGCAGGGCAACGGCAATTTCAGCGAACTTCTTCATGCGCTGATTATACTAAATACGGGACAGGGAAACGAGGGGATTGAAAAATATCTTTCCTCTTTGTGGGAAAGGAAAGGGAGAGGGGAAAAGTGTGTCATTGCGAGGAGCGGTTTTTTTGCGACGATAATTTTTGCAGGGATAGCAAAAATTGAACTTTGAGCATAAGCGAAAAGGCCCGAAGGGTCGAGCCCCAGGGATGGGGCGAGATAAGCAATCTCGTTTTTAACTTCCCCCTTTTCTAAATGGGGAGTGAGGGGGATTATTGGTTTCTGTAGGGTGGGCTGCGCCCACCATTGCACTACCGGATTGGGCAGACCAAAACGAAAATTGTCCTTCCTCTCCCCTTGTGGGAGAGGGCAGGGAGAGGGGGTTTGTCTTATTTCTTTGTATTATTTGTATTGTTCTGTATAATGCGGGAAATGACTGAAAACAAATCGATACTCCTTATCGACGACGATGAGCTTGTGCGGGAAGCATGCTGCGAATTGCTGCAAATTTCCGGTTATACCGTTGATTCGGCCAGGAACGGTTATGAGGCGCTTCAGAAACTTGAAGGCGCAGCTTACGATCTTATCGTAGTTGATATCAACATGCCGCAGATTGACGGCATTGATTTTTACTTGCGGGCGGTCAGGCAAAACGCCAATATGAAAAACAGGTTTCTCTTCATAACCGGGGATTACTATGGAGAACAGGAAGCGCTTAATCTATACCTGAAAGCCGACAGGACCATTTTGAAAAAACCCTTCACCAAAGAAGCCTTCCTTAAAAATGTAAAAGATGTCCTGAGCAAGACCCCCTGACGAACCCGCTGAATAGATTACTTCCTCTCTTCCTTTTCATGCTCGCGCCGTAATATCCCAAGACCAAAGAATTCAAGCACTGACAATCGATGGGCATGGCCAATGTGATTAGGATATTTGCAAGGCGTTAATTAATTGTGGCTTTGTTTTCATCTAAATTGAAACACACTAATTCAATTCCAAGTCGTTGTAGTGCATTCTTCAAATCAGATGCGATGGATTCTTTATGTGGTAAAACTATCACTCTCCGGCAGTTATCAGCCGTCCCATGAACCATTAGCTGACCTACAGCGGCATAGATATCAGTTCGTGCTGTGCTGGTTTTGACCTCAAAAACTTCAATCAGTTCGTGGCCGATTGCAACGCCCATATCAATTTTGACGTTCTTAACCAAACGACCACCCTTTGGAAGTACATTGGCGCTTCGCCATGCATGTAGAGCATCGACAATCTCACCATGTCTTGAGAGGTAGTCAATTTTTTCTGACCGTCGTCCCTTACGACTACCATGTGATTCTGCATAAAAGTCCTTAAGCTCCGCTTGCTTTTGTTGTAACTCCGGTAGGTCTATTTCACCTTCTCGGACAGCCTGCTTGAAACGTGCAATCGTGTCAATGTACCTAATAGCGGAATGGCATGCTGCTGTTCCTTCTATAGGCATCACCAGCACGCCCTCACGAATTTCACCAGATAAGTCAATAGCTTCGATAAGTAGTTGTGCGCTCCACGCTAGGAAGGCAGTTTTGCCAACACCTTTCTTGCCGCCACCAACACGCCCAGAATGCAATAAATATATTATGCCCGTGTCGTTGTCGCGAGCGAAAAAGCCTGCAACCTGATCATTCCGTCCTTCATAAGCAGTATTGATTTCGACAGTGATTTGTAAATCAGTATGTTCCTGATAAAAACCAAACCAATTAACACGCCTTGGATTAGGGATATCAGAGGAACGTAGATCTGAAGACCAGAACCAGTAATGCCCATTAGTAAATACCTTCGCATCGGGGGTGGTCCCACCGGGATAGCCAATGTTCTTTATTGCTTTCCTGCTGAATTTGCGCTGAATCGTTGTTTCTAATTTCTTTTGAGCTTTGGCAATTTCTTCTTTGGACTCTAATAGAAAGAACATTAGTTTTCCCTTTATTTGCTCTCAATTTTGATTTTTTCTCTTTTTGAAGTCTCTGTATTTTTTCTAGAGAATACCGCTGCTATGTTGATTTTGCTTTTAAGTCACGCTTAGCAATTTGTATCAGATCTTTCAGGCACTTGTCCGTTGCTGACCAATCTGCTTCCAAATACTCAAACCATGATTGTTCATTTTTTGCCTGAGCTGCGTCCTTCTGATACTGCTTTAGCCTTTTAAGTGCTTCATCAGAGAGCAGAAAAGTGCCTATGTCGATGGACTTTATTATTTCTTCATGGGCTGATTTAGAACGTAAACGTAATTCTTTAGCCCTTTCTTCAGAGATTTCTTTGCAATTATATTCTGCCTCCAGATGATTATCAACAAAGGTTTTGGCTTCGTGAAGTGCTGCGATAATTCTTTCATACGCAGCTACTTTTCGTTCCCACCACCGTTCTGAGCGGTATCTATTTAATGATAATCTAACGGTAATCCATGAACTTACGGTGGCAATGACTATTCCTGTTAAGATCGCTAATGCAGTTTGTAGCACCTAGTGGCCCCCGTGCACGTTAATTAATTCTTTGGTGCGCTCTGCCCACCACTATACCAAAATCCCTCTCCAAAACGCAAAAAGGGTCACAGCCTTCGCCGTAACCCTTGTCAAATTCGGAATAAAAAAAACCTACTCCACCCACGCGTTCTGGTCATACTCCGCAGGGGCCTGGTCTTCGAAGCGGGTGTACTCGTTCATGAAGGTGAGTTTCGCGTTGCCTGTCGGGCCGTTCCTCTGCTTGGCTACGATTATCTCGGCCCCTTTTCTAAGGCCGCAGGTACAGAGTTCGGCCGGGCACTCGCACTTTTTGTACACGCCTTCCCTGTAGACGAACATGACCATGTCCGCGTCCTGCTCGATAGCTCCTGACTCCCTGAGGTCAGACAGCTGGGGGATATTGCCTTCCCTCTGCTCGGCACGCCTTGACAACTGGGAGAGGGCGATAACAGGTATGTGGAGTTCCTTGGCGAGGGCCTTCAACGACCTCGATATGTCGGATATTTCCTGTTCGCGGCTGTCGGTGTTCTTTTTTCCCCTCATGAGCTGGAGGTAGTCGACCACGACCAGCTTGATGCCGTACTCGTCTTTCCACCTTCTGGCTTTTGCCCTCATCTCCAGCACGGTCTGGGCCGGTGTGTCGTCTATGTATATGGGCGCTTCGTAGAGCGTGCCGACGGCTGTCGTCAGCTTGCCCCAGTCGTCGTCCTTGAGGTGTCCGTTCCTGAGCTTCGACAGGTCTATTCTCGCCCTTGAGGCGAGCATCCTCTGAACAAGCTGCTCTTTGCTCATTTCAAGCGAGAATACGGCAACAGGGGCGGCCGAGTCTACGGCCGCGTTTTCGGCGATGTTCAGAGCGAATGAGGTCTTGCCCATGGCAGGCCTTCCGGCGACTATGATGAGGTCGGAGTCCTGAAGGCCTGATGTGAGTCTGTCGAGCTGGCTGAAGCCGGTCGATATGCCCGTTAAGCTGGACTTTTTCTCGTAGAGCTTCTCGATGGTCTCGAAAGCGTCTTTTATGATGTCTTTCAACGCGAAGACGGATTTTTTGGCCCTGTCTTGCGCTATCTGGAATATCTTCTGCTCTGCCTGGTCTATGAAATCTTCTGCCGAGTCCACGCCTTCGTACCCGGCTGTAGCGATGTCGGTCGCGGCGGAGATCATTCTTCTGATGATGGACTTGCTCTTGACTATCCGGGCGTAATACATGATGTTGGCCGCGGTGGGGATAGTCTCGACCAGGTCCACGATGTAGGAAATACCGCCAACCGATGCCAGCTCGTCGGAACCCCTGAAAAGGTCCGAAAGCGTGACCACATCTATGGGCGTGGTCCTGTCGAAGAGCTTTATCATCCCCTTGAATATCTTGGCGTGAGCGTCGTGGTAAAAGTCGCTCCCGTCAGGGGAAAGGGCTTCGAGCACCTTGTTTATGGCGTCTTTTTCAAGGAGTATGCCGCCGAGTACGGATTGCTCTGCCTCAAGGTTATGCGGCGGAGCTTTGCGGGTGGTAGTTTCTCTGGAGGATTGGATTGCCATAGGGGAAAAAAAAGGGGCCGCCCGTTGTAGGCGGCCCCGTGGTTAGAAGGGTTATTCTTCTTTTTTTACATCTACGGTAATGTTCGCTACGACCTGGGAAAGGAGTTTCACGGAAACCGTGTGCGTCCCGAGGGTCTTTATGTGGTCGGGGAGGATTATGTTCTTCCTCTCGACCTCGAAGCCCTGGGTCTTGAGCCCTTCCTCGATGTCATGAGCCGTGACCGAACCGAAGAGTTTGCCTTCTTCGGAGGTCTTTTTAGTGAAGGAAAGAGTTACCGCGTCGAGCTTCGCCTTCAAAGCCTCGGCGGATTCCACCTTTACCTGCATCTTCTTCAGGAACGCGCCCCTTTCCGCCTCGAACTGCTTCAGGTTGCCGGGCGTTGCTTCAGCAGCCCAACCCTGGGGGATAAGGTAGTTGCGCGCGTAGCCTGGTGCGACATTTACTATATCACCGAACGAACCGAGGTTATCGACCTCGTTTTTCAAGATTATCCTCATTGCAAAGCTCCTCCGGACTAAATGCTCGTAGTAGTGAACGGCAGGATGGCGAGGCTGCGGGCCTGTTTTACGGCGTTGCAGACCACCCTCTGGTGCTTGGCGCAGGTCCCGGATATCCTCCTGGGTACTATCCTGCCCCTCTCTGTCACATAAGGCCTGAGGGCCTTCGCGTCCTTATAATCAATGCCGAGTTCCTTGGTCTTGCAGAAACGGCAGACCTTCTTTCTCTGGTAGGGCCTTCTGTCGCCGCCGGGTCCGCCCGGGCGTCCGCCTGGCCCGCCTCTCGGTCTTTCTGGTCTATCGGGCCTTTCGGGCCTTGATGGTCTCTCGTCAGCCATTATGCCTGCCCTCCTTCCACTTTTACTGCTGCTACTGCTGTTGCTCCTGCCTTTGCGTCCGCTTTTGCCTTCATCTTGGCTGCTCTGGCTTCAGCGTCAGCCTTGGTCTTTATCGCCTTCTTCGTCGTGATTATCCTGACGGTCTGCTGGCGGAGAACATCCTCATTGAGACCCAGGATCCTCTCGATTTCCTTGCTGGCTGCCGGCGCGCTCATGTAATCGAGCACGAAGTAGTAGCCTTCACTCTTTTTCTGGATGGGATAGGCAAGCCTTCTCCTGCCCCATTCATCGACCTTTGTTACGGTCGCGCCAGTGCCCTCGAGCGAGGTTGTGGCTTTCTGGATGATGCCTTTGACGACATCTTCCGCCACATCGGGTCTGACGATACAGACTGTCTCGTACCTGTTCATGTTCCCTCCTTACGGTTCCCCGGGGTATTTCCGGGTTCGCCCCATACGGGGCAAGGTGGTGGTTTGTATTTTCCGGCAGATGCTCACCGGGGCGCATGCCTTCATGCACTCTTGGAAACAGATTTTATACTATTTCCGGGATAAAGTAGCAAGTTTTTTGTTGAAAAGGGGAAAAGGGGGGGAGGGGCATGAAATCTGGTAGAAAGTCTTTTGGGCACTCTGCGCTTCGGGGTAAGGGGAGTATTCTTTTCGTTGTCCTTAAACCAAGCACGGTTTAACCGGCGTAGCGAAGCATAAGGTTGTGGGAGGGGCGAGCAGGCGGGGCGGTAGGGATGCCCGCGTAGCGGGTTGAGGAAGGTAAGCGGGACAGCGAAGAGGCAGGAGGATAGCGAGCGAGCCGGGTAAACAGAAAAAGCGCGGAAGCGCGCAAATGGCCTTTTAGCATAAAGCCTGAATGGTGGCGCAGCTCACCCTGCCTGACTGAATCCGATAATCCCCCTCAGTCCCCCTTTAGAAAAGGGGGAGGTTATGCCCCTCATATCCCTTTTATCTTTTTCATCGCCTTATTCCCGAAAAGCTCCTTATGCTTGCCAAGGTAGTATACGACCACCGTGTTCAGGACAAGGATTACGACTTTGAGGACGCTTATGCTCTCCAGGACCTCGTAAAGCTCGAAGGGTATGAGGACCCCGGTGGCAATGACCGTCAGCCACTCGGCCCACCTGTATCTGTAATGAAGCCCGACGGCCTCGACGCAGTTGATTATTCCGATGGCGAACACTACGGCGGTGAGCCCGAGCATCGTACCATTGCCGAGCATGCCTGCCTTATCGATGGCCGAGCTTATTATTTTGTTGTCCGGGTCGAGGTTGAAGCTTACGGCGAGAGAGGTGACGGACGCTTCCGTGTCCTTGCCGTCAAGGAAGCTGAAGAAGCTTATGGCGACAGCTATCTCAAGGAGCCCCATAAGGGCCTTGTAGATGATTATGAACTTTAGAAAGCCTTCGCCTTTGCGTTTGCGCATTATTTTTCCGGAGGCCTTACCCGTATACCCCTTTGCAGGAGGTACTCCTTTGTCTCAGGGATGGTGAAGACCCCAAAGTGGAAAATAGATGCCGCCAGCGCGGCGTCGGCAAGCCCTTCGGTGAAGGCCTGGCAGATATGCTCGAGCGTGCCGGCCCCGCCTGAGGCGATGACCGGTATGGAGGTGGCTTTTGATACTCCCCGGGTGAGTTCCAGGTCGTAGCCGTCCTTCCGTCCGTCCCTGTCCATGCTGGTCAGGAGGACCTCTCCGGCTCCGAAGGACTCCATTTTCCTAGCCCATTCGATAGCGTCAAGGCCTCTGGCCTTCCTGCCGCCGTGGGTATAGACTTCCCAACCGCCTTCGAGTCGCTTCTTGGCATCTATGGCAACGACTATGCACTGGCTGCCGAACCGTTCGGAGGCCCTTCTTACGAAGTCCGGGTCCTCAACCGCTGTGGTGTTTATCGATACCTTGTCCGTGCCTGCCCGGAGAAGCTCTTTTATGTCGTCGAGCGTCCTTATGCCGCCGCCGACGGTCAAGGGCATGAAGACCTCTGAGGCGGTCTTTTCCACGACATCGAGTATGGTCTTTCTTTTTTCGTGCGAGGCGGTGATGTCGAGGAATACGAGCTCGTCCGCGCCCTGGGCCTCGTAGGCTTTTGCGGACTCCACCGGGTCTCCGGCGTCCCTGAGCTCGACGAAGCTCACACCCTTTACGACCCGTCCGTCCTTGACATCAAGACACGGTATTATGCGCTTGGTAAGCATCAGATTTTAGCGGCCTTAATGGCTTCCGTAAGGTCAAGGTTGCCTGAGTACAGGGCCTTGCCTACTATTATGCCCTCCAGGGGCACGCCCCTGTAGGACTCGATGTCTTTTAACGACGATATGCCGCCAGAGGCGACTACCGGGATATTTACCGACTCGGCCATCTCGCGCGTTGCGGCAACATTCGGCCCCGTGAGCATGCCGTCCCTCGATATGTCCGTGTAGATTATACAGGCAACTCCTGCGCCTTCGAGCTTTTTGGCAAGTTCGGTTGCCTTCTGGCCTGTTACCGTGACCCAGCCCTTTATGGCGACCATGCCGTCCTTGGCGTCTATGCCGACAGCGACCCTGCCCGGGTACCTGGCGGTAAGCGTCGTCACGAGGGATGGGTTTTCAATTGCGGCAGTGCCTATGATTATGCGCTTTACCTTCGGGTTTGAAAGGTATGCTTCGGCTGTTTTTTCATCCCTTATGCCGCCGCCTATCTGAACCGGCACATTGACGGAGTTTGTAATTTTTTCTACTACGGCGAGGTTTTTCGGGTTGCCTTCGACGGCTCCGTCAAGGTCTACAAGGTGTATTACTTCTGCCCCGAGAGCCTCCCATTTTCTGGCGACCTCCCAGGGTTCGTTGGAATAGACGGTCTCTGCGTCCATCCTGCCCTGCGTCAGGCGAACGCACTTGCCGCCTTTTATGTCTATGGCCGGGAAGATGATCAAGGAAAAGCCTCCTAACGAAGTGAGCTGAAGTTCTTTAAGACCCTGAGCCCGGCCTTCTGGCTCTTTTCAGGGTGGAACTGGCAGGCCATGACATTGCCCGCCTCTATGCTGCTTGTGAAATCCGTCCCGTAGCCGGTCGTGGTCAAATCTACCGACCTGTCGGATGGGACGGCGTAATATGAATGGACGAAGTAGAAGTACTCGCCGTCTTTAATGCCTTCGAGCAAGGCCGAGTCCCTGGCTTTTTTGACCTCGTTCCAGCCCATGTGCGGCACCTTGAGTCCGGGGGTGTCTTTGAACCTTACGACCCGGCCCTTTATGACGCCGAGGCCTTTATGCACACCGAACTCGTCCGACTCTTCGAACAGGAGCTGGAGGCCCAGGCAGATGCCGAGAAAGGGCTTGCCGCTCTCTATGGACTTCATTATCGGCGCGATGAGCCCGTACTCTTCAAGGTTCCTCATGCAGTCCTTGAACGCGCCGACGCCGGGCAGGACAATGTGGCTCGCATCCGCTATCGCTTTCGGGTCGCGCGTGACGATTGCCTCGCTTCCGACCCTTTCAAAGGCCTTGGAGACGCTGCGGACATTGCCCATATCATAATCTATGATGGCTATCACAGCTTGCCCTTCGTGGAAAGTACTCCCTTTATCCTCGGGTCTTTGGCAACCGCCATGCATAAGGCCCTTCCAAGGGCCTTGTAGATCGACTCGATTGCGTGGTGGATGTCTTCGCCGTAATGTATTGTAACATGAAGGTCGAGCCCGGCGCTGTTCGAAAAGGCTTTCATGAACTCCTTCATGAGCCCCATGTCAAACGCCTTCTCGACCTGTCCTTTTTTTATCGCCGCGTATACCTGCTCGACCGCGAAGTCGGTCGCGCCGTTGTTGAATTTAAAATAGGGCCGGTTGCTTATGTCGAGTATGACGGTCGAAAGAGAGTCCATCATCGGGACATTGGACGAGCCGCACCTTCTTATCCCCGAGTTATTGCCGAGCGCCTTTTTCAAGGCTTCGCCGAGCGTTATGCCGACATCCTCGACTGTGTGGTGAAAATCTATTTCAGTATCTCCCGTTGCTCGCACCTTGAGGTCAAAGAGGCCGTGCCTCGCGAAGTTCGTGAGCATGTGGTCGAGGAAGGGGATAGGAGTTTTTATGTCGCCTTTTCCGCTGCCGTCGAGGTTTAATTCAACCGTTATGCTGGTCTCCCTCGTCTCTCTTGAAACCTTGGCCTTCCTCGCCATCTCTTACCCCTTCCTTTTCTTAGCGAGCCTCGCGGCCGCGCTGAGGCCGTGCGCTTCAAGCCCTTCGAGCGTGGCGAACCTCTTTATGTCGGCCCCGTGCTTTTGTATGGCGCTATTCGACAAGCCGATGACGCTCGTCCTCTTTACGAAGTCATAGACCCCGAGCGGCGAAGAAAAACGCGCTGTGCCGCCTGTGGGAAGGGTATGGTTCGGGCCAGCCAGATAGTCTCCGGCTGCCTCAGGGGTGTGCTGGCCGAGGAATATGGCCCCGGCGTTTTTTATCGAGCCGAGGAGCTCAAAGGGCCTCTCCACGAAAAGTTCGAGGTGCTCAGGAGCTATGCTGTTCGATATCGAGGCGGCATCACACAGGTCCTTCGCGACGATGATGAGCCCGTATCTGTCCAGCGACGCTTTCGCTATATCGCGCCGTTTGAGTTTTTTGACCTGTTTGTCGACTTCCTTTGAGACGGCTTTTGCCATCTGGCTGGAGGTCGTGACCAGGATAGACGAAGCAAGCTCGTCGTGCTCGGCCTGTGAAAGGAGGTCTGCGGCAATCCAGGAGGCGTCCCCTGTGCCGTCGTTTATGATAAGTATCTCGCTCGGCCCGGCTATCATGTCTATGTCGACTCTGCCGAAGACGAGCCTTTTGGCTGTCGCGACATAGATATTGCCCGGCCCGGTAATCTTGTCGACCCTGGGGACTGACTTGGTGCCAAAGGCCAGCGCGGCGATTGCCTGCGCCCCGCCGACCCTGAATATCCTGTCGACTCCGGCAAGCCTTGCTGCCGCGAGCACATAAGGGTTGAGCCCGTCTTTGCCCGGAGGCGTGACCATTATGATTTCATTTACGCCAGCTACCTTCGCTGGTATGGCGTTCATTAGCACGGTCGATGGATAGGCCGCCTTGCCGCCGGGCACATAGATTCCTGCCCTCTCAAGGGGAGTCACCTTCGAGCCTAAAATCGTGCCGTCGTCTTCGGTAGTGAACCACGAATTTTCAATCTGTTTTTTGTGGAAGGATTCTATGCGGGAGGCGGCAAGCCGCATTATGTCGAGGTCGCCTTCAGGCACGGCCTTGAGGGCCTTTTCAGCCTCGCTGGCCGGTACTTCGATAGACCTGGAGATGTCGGCCTTGTCAAAGCGCTTTGTGTACTCTATAAGGGCTTCATCGCCCCGGTCCTTCACGGCCTTGATGATCTCTTTTACGGCCTCTTCCACAAGGGTCGTGTCCTGCTCGCCCCTGGTGAGTATCTCTGAAAGGAGGGCCTTGAAGCCCTTGTCATTTGAGCCGATTATTCGCATAGGGAAAGAAAGCCTTTTGAGTTATGGCTACCTCTAAAAATTGTTCTTTTTCCTGACCTCTGTGTCAGGGCGGAAATAAAAAAGCTCACATATTCTCATATATGCTGCGCTTTTCATTTTCGCCCTTCCTTGACTTCAGAAAAAATATGTAATTTTTAGAGGCAGCCTTATTTCTTCGCGGCTTCAATGACCGCCTTGCCCAATGAATCGACGAGCGCCTTTACCATTCTGGGTTTTGTCTTGAGGCTCGCCCTGTTGCAAACGAGCTTCGAGGTTATGTTCATTATGTGCTCGACTTCGGCAAGTCCGTTCTTTCTAAGCGTCTCGCCGGTCTGCACCAGGTCTACTATCCTTTCGGAAAGGCCGAGCAATGGGGCGATCTCAATGGAGCCGTACAGCTTTATTATCTCGACCTGTATGCCCTTGGCGAGAAAATGCCTCAGGGTGATGTTCGGGTACTTGGTGGCAACGCGTATATGCGTCCACTGCTTCGGGTTGTCTGCCTCGCTCAGCTCTTTTGGCTCGGCGACCATCATCCTGCATACGCCGATGTTGAGGTCGAGGGGTTCGTACAGGTCCTTGTCCTGCTCCAGGAGGACATCTTTTCCGGCTATGCCGATGTCAGCCGCGCCGTACTCTACATAGGTCGGCACGTCCTGGCTTCTTATTACCATGAACCTCAAGCCCTCGGCAATGCCCTCGAATATGAGCCTGCGGTCGTCCTGCATGACCGGGGTTATGTCGATGCCAGCGGCCTTGAAGAGCACCGAGGCTTCTTTCAGAATCCTTCCCTTGGGAAGGGCTATTGTAAGGACATCCTGAGCCATGGTTTTTCCTCTCGGTGTTTTTACGCCTTTACCCGGTCTATCTTAGCGCCGAGGGCGCGCAGCTTATCTTCTATCTTCTCGTAGCCCCTGTCGAGGTGGTAAATTCTGGACACCTCTGTCTTGCCGTCGGCCACAAGCCCGGCGAGTATGAGAGAGGCTGAAGCGCGAAGGTCGGTTGCCATGAGAGGCGCGCCGGAGAGGTGCTTGACGCCCCTTACGACCGAGCACCTGCCGTCAATGGTTATGTCAGCGCCCATCCTCTTGAGCTCTCCGACATGCATGAACCTGTTCTCGAAGACCGTCTCTGTTATGACGGACAGGCCGGACGCTATCGTCATCATGGCCATTATCTGCGCCTGCATGTCAGTTGGGAAGCCGGGGTAGGGGAGGGTTTTGATGTCAACGCTCCTTATAGGCCAGTCGCCAATGACGCGCACTCCGCCTTCTTCCTCGATGACTTCGGCCCCGGCTTCCTTGAGCTTGAGGTTCAGGGAGTCGAGCTTGTTGTACGGGCAGTCTTTTATGAGGACATTGCCCCTTGTCATGGCGGCGGCCACCATGAAGGTGCCAGCCTCTATCCTGTCCGGGATGACGCGTATCTCGACGGCGTTGAGCTTGTCGACGCCGTGTATCTTTATCGTGTCGGTGCCGGCTCCGGTTATCCTCGCGCCCATGCTGTTGAGGGCGTCGGCGAGGCACACCACTTCGGGCTCGAGCGCGCAGTTTTCAAGTATGGTGGTGCCTTCAGCGTGAACGGCCGCGAGCATGAGGTTTTCCGTGCCCGTGACGGTCACGGTGTCCATGTAAATTTTCGCGCCCTTGAGCTTTTCGGCTGTGACGGTCACATAGCCGTGCTCGATGACGACTTCCGCGCCCATGGCCTTGAGGCCTTTCAAGTGCAGGTCAATGGGCCGCGCGCCAATGGCGCACCCGCCCGGCAGAGAAACCCTTGCCCTTTTGAAGCGGGCAACCAGCGGGCCGAGGACAAGCACCGAGGCCCTCATGGTCTTGACTAACTCATAAGGGGCCTCAGGGGAGGATACATCCCTTGTGCGTATCTTTAAAGTGCTGTTTGCCGGGTCAGTTTCTATGTCAGAGCCGAGGTGGTTCAAGAGTATCTTGAAGGTCTCAATGTCCTTGAGCTTTGGGACATTGGTTATGGTCAGCCAGCCGTCGACCAGCAACGCCGCCGCCATGAGCGGCAGGACGGCGTTCTTCGCCCCGCCCGCCGTTACTTCTCCTACGAGGCGGTTGCCGCCTTCGATGATTATCTTGTCCATGGTTACCGTATTCCGTGTTGAGTTAAAGTTAGTAATTTGTGGCCGTGGTTCGTGTCAGGTGATTTTTTTAAATAATATATTATAAAATAAAATAAGTATTGTCTTTTTAGCTCCCAGATAACGGTCACGAGAAACGATATTTAATCTGGTTCAGTTTCATCGGGCGCAGTTATGACTACTTCCTCTATTACAGCGGCCTCACTGCCTGGAAGTGTTCCGGGCTGTTTAGCCACGCGTCTTTTGCGTTTTATTTTGACTGCGCCAATTTCCTCCCACGCCTCCGGTGAGATCATCGCCTTGATGCCACTCACAAGGTCCTGCTCGTCAACTGAGATGCCGGTCGCTTTTTTCAGATGGATCCGGATGGTCCTGAGTGTGTTCTCTTGGAATATGGCCTGGATGATGCTTTTGGCGGACAGAGCCTTGACTTTGGCGTAGTATTCCTCGTGTTCGTTCTTGAGAATGCATTTTTTATGGAGCAGAGAGATTTTACACGCGGCATCTTTAAAATCTGCACCCAGTATGTCGGCGCTCCAGATAAGGTCACTTTGGATGCCATCGTCAAAGGTGAGGTGGTATAATTGCCAGACCCGTCCATTCGTGAGCGCCACCCATGAAACCCCTGCGTTTGCTGCGTAATTACTTGCCTGCTCTATATGTTTTTCCCTTAGGTCAATACCTGCCTGTTTGATCTCGATGAAAAAGACCACCTTCCCGTTCAATTTAATAGCGTAATCCACGAAGCGGTCTTTTATTGTGTGTTCTTTCGTGATGTCCTGAAACACATCATAGCCGAGAGCATCTTCGAGGAACTTCCCGATCCGTAGCGATGTTTCGGCCTCATTGATATTCTGCTCATAGGCATGCTGGAAAATGGGTGCATATTTTTTTAAATCACGGGTAATGTCGACCGGCATGGGAGGTCTCCTCGTATTTAAAAGGTTTATTTATCCGTTTTTTAAAAAAAACGGCTTTACGCCGCGCCCTGTTCCTTTAATGCCTCTGTCTGGTAAAAGCCTATGAGGTTGTCGGTGAGCTCATCCAGCTCGCCTTCCATTACCTCAGTGAGCTTATGCAGAGTAAGCCCTATCCTATGGTCAGTGACCCTGTTCTGCGGGAAGTTGTATGTGCGTATTTTTTCTGACCTGTCGCCTGTGCCGACCTGGTTTTTCCTGTCTGCGGCAATCTGCTTTTGCTGTTCCTGCACCTTGGCGTCGAGTATGCGGGCTTTCAAGACCCTGAATGCCTTTTCCCTGTTCTTGTGCTGGCTCTTCTCTTCCTGGCAGGTCACAACAGTGCCTGTCGGAAGGTGGGTCATTCTGACGGCGGTCTCGACCTTGTTTACATTCTGGCCGCCGTGGCCGCCGGAACGGTAGGTGTCTACTTTTATGTCATCCATGCGGATATCGACCTCGACATCTTCGGCTTCGGGCATTACAGCGACCGTGACGGTCGAGGTGTGCCTTCTGCCTGATGCTTCAGTCTCAGGGACGCGCTGTACGCGGTGGACTCCGCTTTCGTATTTGAAACGGGAATACGCGCCTTTGCCCACTATCTCGGCAATGACCTCTTTTACTCCGTTCAACCCGGTGGGGCTGATGTTCAATACATCGACCTTCCAGCCCTTGACCTCGGCGTACCTGCCGTACATCCTGAAAAGCTCGGCCGCGAAAATGGCCGACTCGTCCCCGCCAGCGCCAGCCCTTATCTCGACGACTATGCTGCGGTCGTCGTTGGGGTCTTTGGGCAGCAGCATGACTTTGAGCTTCCTTGAAAGCTCTTCCTTGGCCTTCTGGAGGTTCGGGATCTCTTCCTTGGCGAGTTCCCTTAATTCTTCGTCCTTGCCTTCGAGTATCTGCCTGTTGCCGTCCAGCTCGCGGTCAATGGACTTCAGTTTCCTGTATACCTCGACGAGGTCATGGAGCGAGGCGTGCTCGATGGCGTACTTCTGGTACAGCTCGGCGTTCCCGGCCACATCGGGCAGGCCAAGAAGGTCAGAGAGTTCGTTATATCTATTTTCGAGGTCTTCGAGTCGTTTTTCAATCATAAATGGTTATGGCATGGTCAGTGTTAAAATTATTGTGCAGTCATTGCGAGCGAAGCGAAAAACACCGGCTTTGTCAGTCGGCGCACATGAATTCAATTTCTGTTTTGGGATGCTCGGCCAGAATGTAATAAGGCGGCTGAGACTCACGAACGCTTATGACCTGGAGCTCACGCCCACTGTTTTCGCAAAACCGGCTTGCCTCATTAATTGACTCGGCTTTAAGGCCGCTTGAATCGAAAAGACCGGCAGCCTGGCGTGAAACCATGAAAGTGCCTTTTTCAGTAGGCACGACGCCGGTATTCGCGGCGCACCCGTAAAATAAAAAAATACCTGACAATAAAAAGAATATTTTTTTCATTTGCCACTGACCAATGAGGATGAAAAAGAATTTTTAAAAAATTGTACTTGTCCCGTCCACGGATAACGAGCGCGGGACATGGTCGTTAAAGGCTTTTGAACCTCTCGCGGACTTCTTTGGGTTTTCCGCAGGTCATCTCGCCCTCGGAACATTTGCCGCTTACGCAAGACGGGCCGGAGTCTTTGAAGATGAACGGGGCCGCGCTCTTGGCGAGTTTTAGCATCTCGGTCGCCATATCCCTTATCTCCCACTGCGCCCTCTCGCAGCAGCGCAGGTTGAAGAAGTGGATAAGCTCCCTTGCGTTCATTGTGACGATTATCTTTGTGTGGGCCGCGTTCGGCAGCAGGTACCTGGCGTCCTCAGCGGGGATGCCCTGTTCCAGGAGTTTGGCGTACTCGCGGTATATTTTCCTGACCGTAGCCTCGAAGTTCTTTTTCCTGGCTTCATCTTTTGCTATGGACGGAGGGACAACGAACTCGGGCGTTGAGGCGGCTACATACCGCTGGCTCTGCTGGGAATATGAGGCGAGCCTGTGGCGGACGAGCTGGTGCGATGTCGCCCTCGAGATGCCTTCTATACCGAAGGTGAAGGAGGCATGCTCGAGGACGGAAAGGTGGCCCATTTTAAGGATTTTGCCGAGGAACTTCTCGAAGGAGATGCCCGCTACCTTGTCTTCAAGCTCCCTGATGGACGACCCTGAATAGCAGAGCCGCGCGGCCATGGCGACCGTTTTTTCCGGTTCAGGAGTGTTTTTAAGGAGGACTACCTTCACGGCACCCAGCCTTATTACTGCTTTTTCTGGTGCAGGGCGTACTTCCTGTTGAACTTCTCGATCTTTCCGGCGATGTCAAGGACCCTGCTTTCGCCGGTGTAGAACGGGTGGCAGTTCGAGCAGATTTCGACCGATATGTCTTTCTTCGTGGAGCCGGTCGCGACTATGTTGCCGCAGGCGCAGTGGATCTTCGTCTCCTCGTATTTCGGGTGGATTCCTTCTTTCATGTTACTCCTCCTGTATAAGTTCAGGTTGCTGAAAAAATTCCATCTGCTTCTGGAGTCTTCAAAGCGCGTCATTGCGGCGTACAAACAAAGTACGCCTCACTCCTTGCTCATCGACTCCGCGCATCTGAAACTTTTTGAGCAACCTGAAAAGTCTGATTTTTCCAGTCGCCCGCCGAATTGCCTGATAATAAAGACACTACTCCCTGCGGGGGAATAGTCCATATTAGCAACTTCGTAATTGGAGTTCAAGCAAAAAAGGAAGGCGGGTTTAGGCGTCCGGGCCGGAAGCGTCGGCTTCCGGCCCGGTAAACAACTCTGCCATTAAAAATTAGATATTTTTTCTGAGATCAAGGAAGGGTGGAAATAAAAAGCGCAGCATATATGAGAATATGTGAGCATTTTTATTTACGCCCTGACGCAGATATCGGGAAAAATAGCAATTTTTTAGTTACTTGCTCATTGATTCGAGGAAACCTTTATTACTCGGCGTATGCTGCATCTTGTCGAGCAGGAACTCCATCGACTCGATGGGGTTCAAGGGCTGGAGCACCTTCCTCAGTATCCATATCCTGTTGAGCTCTTCCTTCGAGAGGAGCAGGTCTTCCTTCCTCGTGCCGGACTTGTTCAGGTCTATGGCCGGGAATATTCTTCTTTCAGCCAGCTTCCTGTCGAGGACGATTTCCATGTTGCCGGTTCCCTTGAACTCTTCGAATATGACCTCGTCCATACGGCTTCCGGTCTCGATGAGGGCGGTGGCGATGATGGTCAAGCTGCCGCCTTCCTCGATGTTCCTGGCTGCTCCAAAGAACCTCTTGGGCTTATGGAGCGCATTGGAATCGACGCCGCCGGAAAGCACCTTACCTGAGGGCGGTACGACGGTGTTGTAGGCCCTGGCGAGCCTTGTTATCGAATCGAGCAGTATTACGACATCCTTCTGGTGCTCGACAAGCCTCTTTGCCTTTTCTATGACCATCTCGGCTACCTGCACATGCCTCTGCGCGGGCTCGTCAAAGGTCGAGCTTATGACTTCACCGTTCACCGACCGCTGCATGTCCGTTACCTCTTCAGGCCGCTCGTCTATGAGGAGGACCAGCAGGACGACATCCGGGTGGTTGGTCGTTATCGAGTTGGCGACCTTCTGCAGGAGTATGGTCTTACCTGCCCTCGGCGGGGAGACGATGAGTCCCCTCTGTCCCTTGCCGATAGGCGTAAACAGGTCCATTATCCTCATGGATATGTCGCTCGGCGCGCCCTTTTCGCTCTTGAGCTCGAGGTGGAGCTTTTCCTGCGGGTAAAGGGGAGTGAGGTTGTCGAAGAGTATCTTGTCCCTGGCTACTTCCGGGTCTTCGTAATTTATCTTCTCGACCTTGAGGAGTGCGAAGTACCTTTCGCCTTCCTTCGGGGGCCGTATCTGGCCGGAGACGATGTCACCAGTGCGCAGGTTAAAGCGCCTTATCTGCGAGGGGGAGACATATATGTCGTCAGGGCCCGGCAGGTAGTTGTAATCAGGGGCCCGGAGGAAGCCGAATCCGTCGGGCAGGGTCTCGAGGACGCCTTCGCCGTATATCATCCCGTTCTGTTCGCTCTGCGACTGCAAGAGCGCGAAGATGAGGTCCTGCTTGCGCATGCTCGACGCGGACTCGATGTTGTATTTCTTCGCGAGCGTAGTGAGCTCGTTAATCTTTTTCTCCTTAAGTTCCTTAAGGTTCATACAATACTCCTGTGGGATTTGAAATTGGAAGGCGGAATAGTTTGCGGAATTATTCCAGGCCTGACGATTTTGAAGGGTGATTTCACTCTGTAAGGGTTTAGTTTTCCTCTGGGCTTGAATCTTGTGGATAGAAGCTTTTGAGGGTAAGAACAACGGTTAATACATGAAAGGAAGTATTTTCACCTTAGCACGGAAGAAAAGGGCTGTCAAGTGCCTTTTTTTATATTTTTGAGCCCTTCCAGCTCGCCGAATAACGCCCTTGTCTGCTCGATCGTTTCGTCCAATTGTCCGCTGTTGTCGATCAGATAATCGGCATATTTGAGCTTTTCCTTTATATCCATCTGGCAGGAGAGCCTTTTTAAGGCCTCGTCACGGGTCATGTTGTCCCGCTTCATGAGCCGCTCTAACTGCTGGGCGGCATCGCTGTAGACGACGATTATCTTTTCGACTTCGTATCTGACGCCCATCTCAATGAGGAGCGCGACATCGAGAACTATCAAGCCGTCGCTTTCCGCTGAAAGACGGGCCGCTTCTTCCCTTATCCTCTCCCTTATCCTCGGGTGGGTTATGTTGTTGAGCTTTTCAAGGGCCGCAGGGTCGGAAAAGACGGCCCTGCCCAGCGCTTTCCTGTCGAGCGTGCCGTCGGGCTGCAACATGCCGTGGCCGAACTCATTAACTATATCGTTGTACGCGGGTTTTCCCGGCTCGACTATCTCTCTGGCTATTTTGTCGGCGTCTATTATGTGCGCGCCGAGTTTCTTCAGCTCGCCGGCCACAACGCTCTTGCCGGTCGCTATGCCGCCGGTGAGGCCGACTATCATCTCTCGTCCCCGCCCAGCATTATGAAGCTCAGCTGCCTGCCTGTCCTGCCGTTGTCCTTGCGATGCGAGAAAAAGAGGTCTGAATTGCACGAGGTGCATCTTGAGTCGTTTGAGATATTCTCGTTTTTTACGCCGATCAAGGCGAGCTGGATGCTGTTCGCGTTGTTTATATCCATGCGAAGGCCGTCTTTCTCTGAAAAACAGTCCGCTTCTCTGTGTCTTGACATGTACTCTTCCAGGACATTCCAGCCGACCTTGTAGCAGCACGGGCCTATGCACGGGCCGAGGGAGACGATGAGGTCTTCCGGGTTCGTGCCGTACTTTTTCCACATCAGCTCCCCTGTCTCGACGACTATGCCGAGCGCAGTGCCCTTCCAGCCGGCGTGGACAGCGCCAATGGCACGGTTTACGGGGTCGAAAAGGAGTATGGGCTGGCAGTCGGCGGTCAGCATGCCGATAGCAACGCCTGTCTCATTAGTCACTATGGCGTCGGCCTCGACAGGCTTTTCAGGCAGAGGGCCTTCTATCGCGAGAATCTCTTTGCCGTGCACCTGGCTTACGGTGACGAGACGGCCTGCCGGGACGCCGAATGCCTCATGGAAAAGCGCCCTGTTCCTTTCGACATTTTCCGCCGGGTCAGTGTCTCTGGCGTCGAAGTTGAGAGAGGCGTACGGGGCAGGACTCACGCCGCCAATCCTCGTCAGAAAGCCGTGAGTTACCGGCTTTCCTTGAAGCAGCGGTGAGGCCACATATTTTATGCCGTTCGCGTCACAGATCATTTGATGAGGTTCCTTCGAGGGCGGTTATGAGTCCTGCCATATCAGGCGGAGGCGGCGCGCTGAACTCCATCCATTCGCCGGTTGACGGGTGGGTGAAGCCTAAAGTTGCCGCATGGAGCATCTGTCTTTTGATTCCTTTGAGCTTGTCAGCGGCCGCTTTCGGGAGAGCAGGCGGTATGTCCCTTTTTCCGTAGACCTGGTCTCCGACGACGGGGTGTTTGACTTCGGCCAGATGGACCCTTATCTGGTGCGTCCTGCCGGTCTCGAGCTTCAGTTCAAGAAGAGATATGAGCGGGAAAGTCTTGAGGACTTTGTACTTTGTTACGGCCTCCCGTTTTACCCTTGCTTTTGTCGATATCTTTTTCCTGTGTACGCTGTCCCTGCCGATGGCGATGTCGATTGTGCCTTTGTCTGTTTTCATGGCGCCCCAGACAAGGGCCAGGTACTTTCTCGATGTCCTGCGGTCCTTGAACTGGCCGACAAGCGAGTGATAGCTTTTGTCGGTCCTTGCCGCAACTAACACGCCGGTGGTGTCCATGTCCAGCCTGTGGACTATTCCCGGACGGAGCGGCCCGCCTGTGGGAGCTAATGGCCGTTTCATTCCCATGAGGGCGTTAACGAGCGTGCCGGTCGCCCTTCCCGCTCCGGGGTGCACGGCCATATCAGCGGGCTTGTTTATGACGACCACTTCGCTGTCATCGTAGAGCACTTCAAGCGGGATGTCCTCAGGCTCAGGCATCTCGCCGTCCGGCTCGGGTACGGACATTGTTATCTGGTCGCCGTCCTTGAGCTTGTGGCCTGCCTTTACGGCTTTCGTGTTCACGAGCACGCGGCCGTCTTCCAGAAGGGACTTTATCCTCGACCGGGAGATGTCCGGGAACCTGGCCGAGAGGAAAATGTCAAGCCTTGTTGCCGCGTCTTCAGATACGGCTGTGAATGTGTGGAGAGTATCCATTAGTTGTTAGATTGGGTGAAGGGCTGGTCGGCCCGTTAAAGGGGAAAAAATATAGATGGAGCGGTCTACCAGATCTCGGATTCTATGTTGCCGTTTCTTTTTATGAGGATATCGACTATTGACCTGTTGTAGAAGCTGTTAGCCCTGTCCAATTCAGGGTTCAGCCTGCTCCTGTACAGGTCGAGCCCTTCTTTCAATTCCTTTTCGAGGAGGTCGAAGATGTTGTCGTGCTTGATGCCGTCGAGTATCTTTTCCCTGTTGTACAGGGCTATGTCGGAGATAATGGTGCGCGCAAGCCTTGCCGCGGCTTCGGGGTTATCGATTAATTTCATGTCTGCCCTTTTCCCTGGATATCTGCTCGACGAGGATGTCTCTGCCCTTTTCCGCGTTGGCGCGCACAAGCCCTTCGACAAGGGACGAGTTCCCCTTGGTGAAGGCCTCTATTATCTCCCGGTGCTGTCTTACGGAATCAGCCATGCGCCCCGGCAGTGAAAGGGCGGTTATCCGGAACCTTTCGAACTGCTGGACAAGCTGGTGTACCAGGACGCAGAGCTTCTCGTTGCCGCAGGATTTGAGGAAAGTGTCGTGGAACTGGTTGTCGAGCTTGAAAAAGCCCTTGACATCGCCCTTTTCGGCGCACTTTTCCATCTGGGCGTTGAGGCTCTCGAACTTTTTTATGTCTTTGGCCGTAAGCTTCAGGCATGCCGTCTTGGCGGCGTACCCTTCAAGCAGGCTTTTTATCTCGTAGAACTCGCTTACATCTTTGTCGGTTATGGGGCTTACGACCGCGCCCTTCCTGGGCGTGACAGTTATGAAGCCCTCGGACTCGAGCTGCCTGAAGGCTTCCCTGATGGGGGTCCTTGAGATGCCGAAAGATTCGGCTATCTCCTGCTCCGGCACCCTTTCGCCGGGCTTGAGTCGGCCCGATACGACCGAATCTTTTATGAAATCGACGATCTTTTCCCTGAGCGTTACTGGCCGCTCAACGGGATAGTCAAGAACTCTTGTTTTATCCATTTTTCCTTCTGGCGTACAACGCGCGACCATGCCCGGTTTCCGGAGATGCCGGTACAGTCCTCTGTTTATTGTATACTGTGTACATAGTGGAAAGTCAAGGGTTTTTTGGGGATTCTGAGGGCGGGTGAGGTGAAAGGCGGGCAGGAGGGAGCATGCTCCCCCCCTGCCATTTTTCTCATTTTTTAGCGGCTGGAGCAGGCAGCTTCATCGGGTCCTGGTGGATCATCAGGTGCGAGTAAGGCGTGCCTTGATACATCACATACGCGCCGAACCTGTTTGGCATGACAGGCAGGCCCGTCGCCTTCTCGTCGAAAGGCCATAAAATCATCCAGTGGGGCGGCTCCTTCACCCTTTTCGCGCCCGGCGTTGCCGGGTCCATCACGACTTGTCCGTCTTTTTCCCAATGCCAGCCGCCCAGGCCCATATAAGCTACTCCGGGGGCTGTAGCGGCGGGTTTTTCCTCTTTGTTGAAAAAGGAGGTGAACCAGGCCGTTGCGGCCTTGTCGGCGCATACAGGGTCAGGGGACTCCTGACCGCTCAGGTCGGCTATGCAGGTGAACTCGTTTGTGCCCTCTTTCAAGACTTTGAGCTTGCCGTCCGGGCCGGGCGCCATTATTGTAGCGTCCCTGGAGATATGCGGCAGTGCGGCGCTCATCGCGGTCCTGATGAGCTCTTCGTCGCTCATGCCTTTTGCCGCGGACTTGCCCTGTTGGGCTGCCTCGGAATACGATCCTGCCAAAAGAAGGCACGCGAATACGGCGAAAGCTTTTTTCATAGGCCGTCTCCTTTCCTGATGAGATTTTTGAAGAGATGTTCCGGATATAATAGAAGAGTATAGCAGAGGGGCAGGGGGTCGGCGCTTTCGTGGCGCATTTCCCTTGAAGGCCGCTTTCTTTTAATGTTTAATGTACCTTCTTGAAAGGCGGCCATGACACTGGAAAAAAAGATACAGGTACATGTACCTTACCCGTACCTGCTCGAGAAATTTGAAAGGCTCATAGAGGCCGGGATAAACCCCGAGATATACATGGACGGCTTCTTCGTTGAAGAGGCCCTTCCGTTCGACCTCGAACGGATAAGGGAGTCTTTCGGGTCGAATGGGCGTTCCATTACCCTGCACGGCCCGTACATGGATATGAACCCGGGAAGCGCGGACGAGCCCATAAGGCTTTCTACGGCCGCGATGTACGCCAAAGTCTTCCGCGTCATAGAGCACCTGAGGCCCAAGACGGTTGTCCTGCACGCCGGCTACCATGAGAAAAGGTACAAGGGCAACCATGAGCTGTGGCTGTCCCAGAGCCTCAAGACCTGGCCCGCGTTTGTGGCCGAGGCCGAAAGGCTCGGCACCGTGATAGCCGTGGAGAATATCTTCGAAAAGGAGCCTTCCACGCTGAAGCTCCTCATGGACAGTATCGAGTCAAAGAACTTCGGCATCTGCATCGACGCCGGGCACCTCCGGGTATTCTCAAAGGTCGACATGGAGGAATGGTTCCGCGCTCTTGGCCCGAGAATAGCCGAGGTGCATCTGCACGACAACCACGGAAAGCACGACGACCATCTGCCCCTTGGCGAAGGCTCCATCGACATCCCCAGGTTCCTGAGCCTCTTGGCGCGATACGCAACCGACCCGGTCTATACCATCGAGCCGCATGGGGAAGACGCGATGAAGAGGGCTATCGAAGCTGTAAAAAAGTATCTTTAAAAATTGCTCTTTTTCCTGACCTTAAGCGTCAGGGCGTAAATAAAAATGCTCACATATTTTCATATATGCTGCGCTTTTTATTTCCGCCCTTCCTTGACTTCAGAAAAAATAGCTGATTTTTAGAAGCAGTCTTTGGCAGGTCGCTGGAAGTTTTTGAGCAACCTGAGGTTATTCTACGCATCTTGAAATTGCCCTTGACTACGGCTGGCCTTAACTGATAGCCTAACCAAAATTATTAGCACCGGGTGCCCGCCTCAGAACGGGCCAAAAAGGGAATCCCGTTGAACCGGGAGCTGCCCCGCAACTGTATGCGGCGACGAAATCTTAACTAACCACTGGCTTCAACGCCGGGAAGGATAAGAGAGTAGGATGACCCGCGAGCCAGGAGACCTGCCAGGTGTTATTGTTCTTTGACCTTCCGAGGGAGAGGGTCGGCGGAAGCTCCATGCCCGTTAAGGCGTGAAGCGTTTGCTGCCCATCCCGGTTCGAGGGATGGGTTTTTTAGTTCCAGGAGGATAAATCATGGAAACCAACAAAGGGCTGGTCCATATATATACGGGCGAGGGCAAGGGCAAGACGACCGCGTCCGTGGGCTTGGCGCTTCGGGCCGCGGGGCAGGGCATGAAGGTGCTGTTCATACAGTTCTTCAAGGAGGAAAGCGCATCTTCCGGCGAAAAAGAGATGTTGAGGAACACCGGGGTCGAGCTTGTGAGATCGAACCACAGGCACCCGCTCTTTACAGGCGCGAAGACAGACCTTGAGGCCGTGCGGGCTTCCGTTGTCGGCACTTTTGAGGCCGCGAAGGAAAAGCTCATGCAGGGCGGCTACGGCATGGTGGTATTTGACGAGATAATGTCCGCCGTAAACGGCGGCTGGATAAAGACAGACGGCCTTTTGAAGTTCCTCGATTCGAGGCCCAAAGACCTCGAGGTCGTACTGACGGGCAGGAACGCGCCGGTCGAGCTAATGCAGTCCGCCGACTATGTAACTGAGATGCTCAAGATAAAACACCCTTATGACCACGGCGTACAGGCCAGAAAAGGAATAGAGTTCTGATGGACAGGGGGCTCGTATTCATCGTTGGCGGGGCGCGATCGGGAAAGAGCGCATACGCTCTGGGCCGCGCGTCAAATTGCAAGGGCCGTAAGGTTTACATTGCCACTGCCCAGGCCCTTGACAGCGAGATGTCCGCGAGGATAGACGCCCACCGTATTGAGCGGGGCGAAGGCTGGGAGACAATCGAAGAGTCGCTTCATGTCGCGGCGGCAATAGCCGGTCTCGGAGCGGGCAGCGTCGTAGTGATAGACTGCCTTACGCTCTGGCTCTCAAACCTCCTTCACTCTGGCATGGATGACGAAAAGATAAAAGAGGCGGTTGACGCCCTTGCTGCCGCCTGCGCGCTTTCTCTTTCGCCCGTAATAGCGGTATCCAACGAAGTCGGCCTTGGGCTCGTGCCTGAAAACCCGCTTGCGAGAAGGTTTCGCGACCTGTCGGGCTGGATGAACCAGAAGATGGCGGCAAAGGCCTCTGAAGCATGGCTTGTGGCCTCCGGAATACCTCTTAAACTTAAATGATAAAAAACAGCTGGTGGTGAGATGAAAAAAACAAGGTATTTCGTGGCCGTCTTCGCGGGCAACATGGTCTTTTTCTTTTTTTACGCCGGACTGGCGTGGCTTCTGTCTCTGCTTAACGCCACGCCTTACGGCAGGTTCGTGAATACCTTTTTCAAGGGCAGGACAAAGGAAGACGCGAAGGCTTTCATGGAGGCGAACAGGCCTCTGTTCGATGAAATGCTGAAAGACGCCGCCTTTTTCTCGAATGTCGCGATAACCCCGTTCGTGGGCCTTGTGACCGGACTTGTCGCCGGCGCGATACTCTACTCGAACCGCAGGGCCGCTGTCATCTGGTCGGTCTTGACGGTCGTGCCCGTATCAGCCCTTTTACTCGTCAAATCAGCGGGCGAGCCCTTGAGAATCGTTTACTTCCTCATGCTCATCGGAGCGGCAGCTTTGGGCGGCTATATCGGCAGTACGCTGCTCAATAAAAAATTATCGGAGAATAACAATGTCCTTCCTTGATGACGCGCTCAAAGCGATAAAGCCGATCGACCCGGAGCTCTTGTCAAAGGCGCAGGCACGCCTCGATATGCTCACAAAGCCCAAGGACAGCATGGGAAGGCTCGAAGAGTTCGCCAGGCGCATGGTCGCCATCACAGGGGAGATGAGGCCTTCTCTCGCGAAAAAGACCATATTCACTTTTGCCGGAGACCACGGAGTGGCCGACGAAGGCGTGTCCGCCTTCCCAAAGGAAGTGACCCGCCAGATGGTATTGAACTTCATCTCCGGAGGGGCCGGGATAAACGTCCTTGCCAGGCACGCCGGGGCAGATGTCGTGGTCGTGGACATGGGCGTTGACTTTGACTTCGATGAGATGCCGGGCCTCCTGAACAGAAAGGTCGTAAAAGGCACAGGCAACATGAGAAGGGGCCCTGCCATGACAAGGATCGAAGCCATAAAGTGCCTTGAAGCAGGCATCTCACTTGCCTATGATTACGCCTCATCAGAGGGAGGGGTCGCCATTTTCGGCACCGGAGAGATGGGCATAGCCAACACGACTCCTTCGAGCGCGATAATAGCCGCGTTTTCAGGCGCGCCGGTTGATACTGTCACCGGTAGGGGAACAGGCATAAACGACGCCGTCTTCATCCATAAGGTGTCTGTCATAGAAGACGCCCTGAAGGTAAACAGCCCTGATCCGAAAGACCCCATAGATGTCCTCGCCAAGGTCGGCGGGGCCGAGATAGCGGGCATAGCCGGGCTCATAATTGGGGCCGCCGCGAAAAGGGTTCCTGTCGTGGTGGACGGCTTCATATCGACCGCGGGCGCGCTTATCGCCTATGAGCTTGAGCCCCTCACAAAAGAATATATGTTCGCCGCGCACAAGTCGGTCGAGCGCGGGCACGCTGTCATGCTCGAGAGGATGGGCCTTCGCCCGTTTGTCGACCTTGACCTGAGGCTTGGCGAAGGGACAGGCGCGGCCATAGGCATCTCCCTTATCGAAGCGGCCCTCAGGGTATATAACGAGATGGCCACTTTCGGGGACGCCGGAGTTTCTGAAGAAAAAGCGCAGGAGACCGCACGGTAGCATATGAACAGGTTTTTTCTCGCTCTCCAGTTCCTGACCCTTTTCCGGGTCAAAAAGAATATTGCCTTTGACGAATCAGAGCTTGGCCGCTCCATGCAGTACTTCCCTGTCATAGGCGCGCTCCAGGGGCTCTTGCTTCTAATTGTCTGGTATGTTTTGTCGACCCTGCTGCCGGACAGCCTCGTGACGGCCATTTTGCTACTCATACTCGTCCTCACGAACGGCGGGCTCCATCTGGACGGCTTTGCAGATACCGTTGACGGGCTCGCGGGCGGCAAGACGCCAGAGGACAGGCTCCGCATAATGAAGGACAGCGCAACTGGCGCTATCGGCGTGGTCTTTGTGGTGCTCCTCCTCCTTATCAAATTTCTCGCTCTCGAGGAGATGCCGTTCGACGTCAAGGCCCAGGCCCTTATTGCCTTCCCGATGGTCGGCAGGTGGGCGATGGTGCCGCTCGCGCACATTTTGCCTTACGCGAGGCCCACGGGCGGGCTAGGGGCGGCTTTCGCCGGGTGCGGGCGTGCCGTGTTTTTTAAGGCTACTCTTCTGACATCCATCATGATAGTCCTGCTTTTCGGCCTGCTGGCGCTCGCGATTATAGCGGCCATTGGTATAATAATCTATATGTCGTCAAGGTTCTTCAGGAAGAAGGTCGGCGGTGTCACGGGAGACATATTCGGCTTTCACAGCGAGGCCGCCGAGGTCCTGTTCCTTATCCTGGTGCTGGCCATGACGAACATACTCGCCCTGGAGGAGTAAGCAATGCGAGCGACAAGAATTTATCTCATCAGGCACGGACAGGTGGCAAACCACCACGAGTACCGCTACAACGGCCATTTCGATGTCGACATAACCAATACCGGCGTCGAGCAGATGCACAGGGTCTCGGATTTTATCGCCGAGCAGAAAATAGACGCTGTTTACTCCAGCGACCTCCAGAGGACGGTCAAGGGCGCGCGCATAATCGGCAAAAAGCTCGGCATCGAGCCGGTCATGGTCCGTTCCCTCCGTGAACTGAACCTCGGCAGGTGGGAGGGCTTGACGCGTGAAGAGGCAATCGCAAAATACCCTGAAGAGGCCCTTTTCAGCTTCAAGGAACTTGCCACCAGCAAGGTAAAGGAAGGCGAAAACCTTTTGGAGCTCCGTGCCAGGGTCATCCCCGCGCTTGAAAATATACTCGAAAAGCACGCCCACCAGTCCGTTTGCATAGTGGCCCACGGAGGCGTGAACAGGGTTGTTTTGAGCGAGGCCATGAAGCTGTCCCTTGATAATTTTTTCAGCATAGAGCAGGACTACGGCTGCCTTAATATAATCGACTACCTTGAGGACGGCATGAAGGTCGTGAAGCTCCTGAACGGAGGGCCCAACCAGGACATGAGGCCGACCGAGATATATTGATGACGGGCCGGAAAAAGACCCGCTCTATCCCTGCCTTTGTCGTCTCCGGCACCTCAAGCGGCTCTGGGAAAACGCTCGTCGCCCTCGGCATGATGGAGGCCTTGAGGAGAAGGGGATTGACTGTCCAGCCCTTCAAGGCCGGGCCGGATTACATAGACCCGGGCCTCCACAGCCTTCTTCTCGGCAGGCCTTCCTACAACCTCGATACATGGATGATGGGAGTAAAAGGCGTGAGGGCGACCTTTGCAGCCGCTTCAAGTGAATCTGATTGCGCGGTGGTCGAAGGCGTCATGGGCCTGTTCGATGGCAGGGGAGGGTCGAATGGTGCTGGCTCGACAGCCCATCTCTCAAAGGCGCTCGGCCTGCCGGTCGTGCTCGTGGCGAACGCCGAAAAGGCCGCGCAGAGCATGGGCGCTGTCATAAAGGGTTTCGAGACATATGATGCGTCAGTCGACCTCAAATGGGTCGTCTTCAACAAGGTCGGAAGCGAACGGCACGAAAAGATACTGCGGGACTGTGTTCGCGGCTCGAAGGTAAAAGTTTTAGGGTGCATTCCAAGAGACGCTTCCCTTACTCTTGAAAGCCGCCACCTGGGCTTACTTACAGCGGGAGACATGGGCAGCTCCTGGAAAGAGTTCGTCAAGAGCGCCGGGGATGTGATAGAAGCTTCCATCGACCTCGACGCGCTGCTTCGGTCAAAAACAATTTTGAACGCCGGGCCGCTTTATACCGCAGATCCCGCCAGAGTCAGGATAGCCGTCGCCATGGACAGGGCTTTTTCTTTCTATTACCAGGAGAACCTTGACATCCTCCGTGACTCTGGGGCCGAGCTTGTCCCATTCAGCCCGCTTTCGGACAAGGTCCTGCCGGAGCGAATCGGCGGCATATACATTGGCGGAGGCTACCCGGAACTCCACGCGAAGGCGCTGGAAGACAACAGGCTCTTGCGGGATGAGATAAGACAGGCGGCCCTTCGCGGCATGCCGGTTTACGCCGAATGCGGCGGGCTGATGTACATGGGCAAGGCCATAGAGCACGAGGGTAAGGTTTGCCGCATGGCCGGGGTCTTTCCGTGGACGACACGACTCCTTCCAAAAAGAAAGGCTCTCGGCTACAGGGAAGCGGCATTAACTGAGAACTGCCCGTTCCTTAAAAAAGGGAAGATAAGGGGTCACGAGTTCCATTACTCCGAGATGTCCGGCAATACCGGGACAGGCACGGCCTACAGGGTCTCGGGCGGAGATAACGACGAAGAAGGTTTCGTCTACAGGAACGCCCTTGCAAGCTACATCCACCTGCATTTCGCGTCCAACCCGGCCTTTGCCGCTGGTTTCATAAAGATTTCTGAAGAATTCAGCGGGAGAACGATATGAACTTACTTGAAGCAGCAAAGAACGGCATTATAACCGACGCTATGAAAGAGGTCGCCGCTGCTGAAGGCGTTGAGGCGTCTGTGCTCCTCGAAAATATAGCTGAGGGCCGATGCGTCATACCTCTCAACAAGAACAGGCCCTCGAAGTTTGTCGGCATAGGCAAGGGGCTTCGCACCAAGGTAAACGCGAGCATTGGCACATCATCCGATATTATCGACCCCGCTGCCGAGGTCTCAAAGGCAATAGCTGCCCAGAGGGCCGGAGCGGACACCCTGATGGAGCTTTCCGTTGGCGGCGACCTGGACTCCATAAGAAAAGATGTATTGTCGGCGGTAAGTTTGCCGGTGGGCAGCGTGCCTTTGTATCAGGCCTTCAAGGAGGCAATAGAGAAATACCACGACCCGAACAAGATGCCTGAAGAGCTGCTTTTCGATGTGCTGGAGAGGCAATGCGCAGACGGAATCTCTTTCATGGCGGTCCATTGCGGCATAAACAGGCTTACGATAGAGCGGCTCCAAAGGCAGGGTTACCGGTACGGCGGCCTTGTCTCAAGGGGTGGGTCCTACATGGTCGGCTGGATGCTGAGCAACAACAAAGAAAACCCCCTTTACGAGAAGTTTGACAGGGTAGTCGAGATACTTCGCAAATACGACTGCGTCTTGAGCTTGGGCAATGGCCTCAGGGCAGGCGCGATTCACGACAGCCTCGACAGGGCGCAGGTACAGGAGTTGCTCATAAACTGCGAGCTCGCCGATATCGGCCGGAAGATGGGCTGCCAGACCATGTGCGAGGGGCCGGGCCATCTGCCGCTCGATGACATCGAAGCCAATGTGAAACTCCAGAAGAGGATGAGCAATGACGCCCCCTTTTATGTTCTCGGCCCCCTTACAACCGATATAGGCGCCGGGTACGACCATATATCCGCCGCCATAGGAGCCGCCGAGGCCGCGAGATATGGCGCGGACCTCATATGTTATGTGACACCTGCCGAGCATCTCGCTCTTCCCAATGAGCAAGATGTGGTCGAAGGGGTCAGGGCCGCGAGGGTGGCCGCCCATGTTGGCGACATGGTCAAACTCGGCCGCAAGGACCGTGACCGCGACATGTCAAAGGCCAGACGCGACCTCAAGTGGGAAGAGCAGTTCAAACTCGGCCTTTTCGGGGAGAAGGCCAGGGAGATAAGGGACAGCCGCGCGCCCATGGAGGCAGACACCTGCACCATGTGCGGGAGCTTCTGCGCGATGGACAATGTCGAGGCCTATTTCAGGGAAAGCCTCAAGGAAAGCCCGAAAAAGTAAAAAATGATTTTTCCGTACCAGCAAAATTCTCCGCCATTATTATGGCGGAGAATTTTAATTTTAAAACCTGTATAGTCCGGGCGGTTTTTATACCCGGCAGACGAGCCCGGGGTTTTGTGGCCGGATTAAATAATTTGGAATTATTCCATTTGTAGAGCAAGCGGATTCCTGATATCATATTTTCGGATATTTTGACTGGCACAAGGCCGGGTCATAAAAGACTACATGAGGGCGCTGAATGCTCGCCAGGGTTTTAACCGCTTCGACGCTCGGCATAGACGCCTTTCAGGTAGAGGTGGAGGTTGACATCTCCAGAGGGCTCCCCTCTTTTTCCACTGTGGGATTGCCGGATAATGCCGTAAAAGAGAGCAAGGACAGGGTCAGGTCGGCCATAAAAAACTCCGGCTACAACCTTCCAGCCAAAAAAATAACAGTAAACCTCGCCCCAGCCGACATAAAAAAAGAAGGCACCACATTCGACCTGCCGGTCGCGATAGGCATTTTGAAGGCCGAAGGCATAGTCACGGCCGAGAACCTCGAAGAGTACCTGATACTCGGCGAGCTTTCCCTTGACGGCGGAATAAGGCCCGCAAGGGGCGCGCTTTCGGTGGCCGTGCTCGCGAGGAATACCGGCAAGAAGCTCGTCCTGCCTGTCGAGAACAGGAGCGAGGCCGCCATAGTCGACGGCGTAGAGGTCTATGGGGTTGGCAGCCTGTCGGAGCTCATCGAGTTCATCAACGGCAATGCCTCCGTCGCCCCCTTCACCATAGACACCAGCGAATTTTTCAGCGCGCCGTCTGAAACGCACCTGGATATATCGGATGTAAAAGGCCAGGGGCATGTAAAAAGGGTCCTCGAGGTGGCTGCCGCCGGAGGCCACAATGTCCTCATGATAGGCCCACCGGGCTCGGGCAAGACGATGCTCGCGAAGAGGTTCCCGACCATACTGCCTGACATGACGCTTGAAGAGGCGATCGAGACCACGAAAATTCACAGCGTCGCCGGGGCGCTCGAGCCGGGCTCGGCACTGGTCACGCGGAGGCCCTTCAGGTCGCCGCACCATACGATATCCGACGCCGGGCTCATTGGCGGCGGAAGGGTTCCAAGGCCGGGTGAAGTGAGCCTGGCGCACAACGGCGTGCTTTTTTTAGACGAGCTGCCGGAGTTCAGGAAGAATGTCCTTGAGGTTCTGCGCCAGCCGCTTGAAGACGGCAAAGTGACGATAGCGAGGGCCGCCATGTCGCTGACCTATCCGGCTGACTTCATGCTCATCGGGGCCATGAACCCATGCCCGTGCGGCTTTCTGGGGGATGCCCACAAGGAATGCGTGTGCACTCCCATGCAGGTACAGCATTACAGGTCGAAGATATCAGGGCCTCTTCTGGACAGGATAGACATACATTGCGAAGTGCCTGCCGTAAGGTTCAGGGAGCTTTCGGGCGAGAGGAGCGGCGAGCCCTCAAGCGTAATAAAAAAGAGGGTCGACAACGCCAGGCGCGCCCAGGCAAAGCGGTTCCGTGAAAGCGGCATCCATTCGAACAGCCAGCTCCCCTCCCGGCACATGAAGAAGTACTGCGCCCTGAAGGGCGAGGCGTCTAAACTGATTGAAACGGCTGTCGAACGCCTCGGCCTTTCCGCGCGCGCGTATACGCGCGTCCTGAAAGTTGCGAGGACGGTTGCCGACCTCGACGGCTCGCCGGATATAGGGCCGCAGCATCTATCAGAGGCTATACAGTACAGGAGCCTCGACAGGCAACTCGTATAAGGAAAAGTAATGGAAGACAATAGGACAAAAACAGAGCTTTTGGCCGAGATAGCTTCCCTGAGAGAGAAGCTCTGCGGGATGGGCGCGCAGGATGACTGCTCCGCGGCCTCCGGACAGATGAATGACGAGTGTAAAGCCCTCACCAGCTCCCTCCAGCTACAGATATCCAGGCATATCAGGTCGGACGAGATACTCCATAAGATACTCAAGGTAACCTCGAAAGTCGCCGGGGAGGAGTTCATAAGCACCCTCGTGCGCCAGCTCGCCTCGTCCCTGGAGATGAGCTATGTCTTCGTGGCAGAGCTGGTGAGCGATGATAAAAGCAGGACTCTCGCCCTCTGGGCAAAAGACAGGCTCAGCGATAATTTCGAGTACGACCTTAAAGGCACGCCATGCAAGGAAGTGCAAAAGGGAGAGGTATGCTCTTATGCGCGCGGTGTGCAGGAAAGGTTTCCGGAAGATGACATCCTCAGGGAAATGGGGATAGAGAGCTATATCGGCATTCCGCTTATGGGCGCTGGAGGCAAGTCCATAGGCATACTCGCCTGCATGGACACCAAGCCCATTGAAGACGAAGGTGAAGCGCGCACCTTTTTGCGCCTCTTTGCCATGAGGGCCTCCCTTGAACTGGAAAGGAAGAGGGCGGAGGATGAGAAGAAAAAGAGCATGGACCTTCTCCAGGCCGTCATGGACAACTCCTCAGCCATCATCTATATCAAGGACGCTGACGGCCGGTTCCTGTTCATGAACAGGTGCTACATTGAAAGGTTCAGGGTACAACGAGGGGCGATAATCGGCAGGACGGATTATGACATCTTTCCCAAAGAGATAGCCGACACCTTCAGGGCGAATGACAGGAAGGTCCTGGAAGCTGGCAGGGCCATTGAGTTCGAGGAGGAAGCCCTCGAGCCTGACGGGCAGCCGCATATATATTTTACGGTGAAGTTCCCTTTATCCGGCATGCCCGGCGTGGTATGCGGCATATCCACGGACATGACCGAAAGGAAGCGCACCGAAGAGGCCCTCAAAAAGAGCGACGAGCGCTTGAAAGAGGCCCAGTCCATATCGCACATCGGCAGCTGGGATTGGGACATAACAGGCAACAGCCTGTTCTGGTCTGACGAGATATACAGGATATTCGGCCTGAAGCCTCAGGAGTTCGGCGCCACTTACGAATCATTTCTTTCCTCGGTCCACCCGGACGACAGGGAGGCCATAAACCTGGCGGTGAGGGACGCCCTCAATAACCAAAAGACCTACGAGATAAGCCACAGGATAGTGCGCCCGGACGGCACCGAGAGGATAGTCCACGAGAGAGGGGCCGTGATGTGCGACGGGCAGGGCAATCCGGTGCGCATGGCAGGCACGGTCCAGGATGTGACCGAGCACAGGAAGATGGAGGCCGAGATACTCAAGGCCCAGAAGCTCGATTCCATCGGCGTCCTCGCGGGCGGAATAGCGCATGACTTCAATAACCTTCTTCTTGGCGTACTCGGCAATGTCTCGGTAGCGAAGACTTATTGCAGGCCCGGTGAGAAGGTCGCGGAGATGCTTGACGAAATAGAAAAGGCGGCCCTGAGGACAAAAAGCCTTACGCGCCAGCTCCTTACTTTCTCGAAGGGAGGCCAGCCCGTTAGGGAGTCGGTGTCGATGGAGCAGATAGCGCGGGATACGGCCCATATAGTTCTGAGGGGTTCTAATGTTACTTGCTGCTACTCCTTCCCCGGCGGCCTGTGGCCCGTTGAAGCGGACCAGGGCCAGCTGTCGCAGACCCTCAACAATATTATTCTGAACTCGATGCAGTCGATGCCGGACGGAGGGGCCGTGAAGATAAGCTCCGAGAACATCGATGTCACGGAAGGCGCGCCGCTGCCACTGCGGCCCGGCAGGTATGTAAAGACGACCATAGAAGATCAGGGCTTCGGCATACCCGTTAAACTCCTGCCCAAGGTATTTGACCCGTTCTTCACCACGAAGCAGAAGGCGAGCGGGCTGGGCCTTGCCGTGACTTACTCGATAATAAAAAAGCACCAGGGGCACATCGGCATGGATTCCCAGACCGGGGTAGGCACCTCGGTGCAGGTATATCTTCCGGCCTCGAAAGAGGAGCGCGCCGGGAAGGAAAAAGATATGATATGCACCGGCTCGGGAAGGATACTTGTGATGGACGACGAGGAGCTTGTAAGGGATGTTTCTTCGGAGATGCTCAAAGTCCTCGGCTATGAGGCTGAGTTCGCGACCGAAGGCCAGGAGGCCGTCGATCGCTACAAAGCCGCCATGGCCGAAGGCAGGCCCTTTGACCTGGTGATACTCGACCTTACCGTGCCCGGCGGCATGGGCGGCAAGGAGACCATGCAAAAGCTGATTGAGATCGACCCCGGAGTCAAGGCCATCGTATCGAGCGGCTATTCCAAGGACATGATACTGGCTGAATATAAAAAGTTCGGCTTCACGGGCGTCATTGCCAAGCCTTACAGGGTCTCGGAGTTCAGCAAGGCTGTAAAAGACGCTCTCCAATTAAAAAAGCCGAATTGAACCTAAAGCAGCGCTTGCCAATTCAGCATAAAACCGTAAAATAAAAAAATGATATACCTCGACAACGCCGCAACTTCATTTCCAAAACCCGAATCCGTCTATGACAGGATAAACGAAGTCCTCCGTACCACCGGCGGCAACCCCGGACGCTCGAGCCATACCATGGCGATAGAGGCGGCCAGGGTCGTCTTCAACGCCCGGGAGTCTGTCGCTTCCCTCATAGGCGCACTGGATTCGGGAAGGGTCTCGTTCACAAAGAACGCCACCGAAGCGATAAACACCGCCCTCAAGGGGATATTGAAGCCCGGTGACCATGTCATAACATCGGCCTTCGAGCACAACTCCGTCGTAAAGTCGCTGGCAAGGTTAGAGGCTACCGGGGTCGAGGTCACGAAGGTCTCCCCAAACAAAGAAGGCTTTTTAAGGCCCCGGGACATCGAGGCCGCAATTAAAAAGAACACGAAGATGGTCTGTATTTCCCACGCGTCAAATGTCTTCGGCGCGATTCAACCCATAGGCGAGATAGGAAAGGCCTGCAAATCAAAGGGCGTCTCGTTCATGGTCGATGGCGCGCAGACCGTCGGGGCTCTGCCTTTCGATGTGACGGAATTGGGCGTGGATATACTCGCGGCAACCGGACACAAGGCGCTTTTCGGCCCGCAGGGCACCGGCTTTTTATATCTGGCTGAAGGCATCGAAGTTGTTCCGCTCGTGGACGGCGGCACCGGAGAAGCCGGGAGCCCGCTTGAGATGCCGGAGCTTCTGGAAGCCGGGACCATGAACACGCCGGGCATAGGCGGGCTCGCAGCGGGCGTCAGGTTCCTTCTGGATGAAAAGGTCGAAAAGATTCGTGAAAAAGAAGAAGGCCTTGTCGAGGCCGTTCTGGAGGGTTTTGCCTCGATGAAAGGCATAAGCATAATCGGGCCTGAAGCTGCGTCCAGGCGCGCGGCCCTTGTCTCGTTCAACATCGACGGGAAAAAGCCGGGCGAAGTGGGGCTCAGGCTCGATGACGAAGCCGGAATAATGATAAGGTGCGGCACGCACTGTGCCCCTGACGCGCACAGGTGCTCCGGCACCTTCCCTGACGGAGCGGCCAGGGTAAGCCCGGGGTATTTCAATACCGCTCAGGAAGTAGAAGAGTTCCTCAAGGCCGTAAGAGCAGTGGCGAAGGGATGATAGTACTCGGAATAGAATCGTCATGCGACGACACGGCCGCGGCTGTCGTCGAGAACGGCCGCATAGTCCTTTCATCAGTCGTATCTTCACAGGACAGGATACACGCCAAATACGGCGGGGTCGTCCCTGAACTGGCATCCCGGAGCCACATCGAAGCGATAGTGCCTGTAGTGGACGAGGCCCTCGTAAGGGCCGGGGTCACGCTCGGCGATATCGATGCAATAGCTGTCACGCAGGGGCCGGGCCTCGTGGGCTGTCTCCTCATAGGCCTGTCTTTCGCCAAGAGCCTTTCGTATGTGCGCGGCCTGCCGCTTACCGGAGTCAACCATATAGAGTCCCACCCCTACGCCGCTTTTCTCGCTGAAAAAGGCGAAGAAAAAGAAGCTCCGTCTTTCCCATTTGCCGCCCTCATCGTCTCGGGCGGCCATACTACGCTTTTATATTTCGAAGATTATACAAAGTACAGGATACTCGGCCAGACCCTCGATGATTCCGCTGGAGAGGCCTTTGACAAGGTCGCCAAGCTCTTGGGGCTCGGCTACCCCGGAGGGGCCGTCATCGACAGGCTCGCGAAAGAGGGAGACGCGCGTGCCATCGCTTTTCCGAGGCCGCTTCTGGGCAAAGGAAACCTGGACTTCAGTTTCAGCGGTTTGAAAACGGCCGTGCTCACGCATGTAAGGGGCCTCAAAGAGCCGCCGGATGAGGGGCGTTTGAAAAACATCGCCGCAAGCTTTCAGGAGGCGGTAGTAGACTCCCTCGTCACAAAGGGGCTCTGGGCCGCAAGGGAAACCGGCGTTAAAAACCTCGTCGTGGCTGGCGGGGTCGCCTCGAATTCAAGGTTCAGGGCGGCCCTGGCAGAGGCTGCCGAAACAGAAGGCCTGAAGCTTTTCATCCCTCCTCCGAAGTACTGCACCGACAACGCCGCGATGGTCGCGGCCCTGGGGACCCGCCAGCTTGAAAGAGGTGAGGTGGCCGGGCCTGACCTCAATGCCCTGCCTACATGGGAGGGTTTCTGACCCATGACAGGTGAAAAGGGCGTGGCGAGGCCGAGGGCTAAAAAGAAGTTCGGCCAGCATTTCCTGAATGACAGGAACATCATAAGAAAGATAGTCGAGGCCGCTGGCGTAAAAGAAGGCGACCTCGTGCTTGAGATAGGCCCTGGCACGGGCATGCTCACCCGTGAGCTGCTGGACGCGGGGGCGCGTGTCATTGCCGTTGAAGTCGACAAGGATCTGATCGGGCTTCTTCAAGAGCGTTTTCAGGAAGACGACCTCACCATAATCCCGGCGGACGCTCTGAAGATGTCCTATACCGCGCTCGCCCAGGAGCACGGCGGCCGCTTCAAGCTTGTGGCCAACCTTCCATATTACATATCCGGCCCGCTCCTTTCCAAGCTCCTGACAGAAAGGGCGGCCTTTTCCATAATGGTATTGATGTTCCAGAAGGAAGTCGCGGTGAGGATAGCCGCCGGGCCCGGGAACAGGGACTACGGAAACCTCTCGGTGCTTTCACAGGCCTTTACGGTCGTGAAGAGGGAGTTCGATGTCCCGGCCCATCTTTTTTCGCCGAAACCCAAGGTCGACTCAAGCGTCGTGAGCTTCCGCGTGTTAGATGAGCCGAAGATAAGCATTGATGACGAATCATACTTCAGGACTGTCGTCCGGGCCGCCTTCGGCACGAGGAGAAAGACCCTCTCGAACTCGCTTTCCGTCCTCGGGCTCGGGAAAGCGGATATATTGGGAGCGCTTCATGAGGCGGGAGTCGACCCGGTGAGGCGCGGCGAGACGCTTGACCTCAATGAATTCGCACGGTTGGCCCATGCCCTGTATCTCATGGCGGGCCGTGAGAAAAACCACGGAACCTTGCCTTGACTTTTTATCGTGCCTGAGATAATTTGTTTGTGCTCAAACCCCTCAAAAAATGGAAAAATCACGGTACATAGCGATAGAAGGCCCGATAGGCGTGGGCAAGTCCAGCCTGGCGGAGCTACTCGCCAGGGAACTTGGCGGCAAGACCCTTCTGGAAGAGGTCGAAGAGAACGCTTTTTTGCCCAAGTTCTACGGCGACATGAAAAAGTATGCCTTCCAGACCCAGCTTTTCTTCCTCTTGAGCCGCTATCAGCAGCAAAAGGACATGTTCCAGCCTGAGCTGTTCAACACCTCCGTAGTTTCCGATTATTTTTTCGCCAAGGACAGGATATTCGCTTACCTGAACCTCGACGAGAACGAGCTGTGCCTTTACGAGCAGGTCTACCGCCTTCTCGACACCCGCATACCCAAGCCTGACCTCGTCATCTATCTCCAGGCCTCAACCGATGTCCTCCTTGACAGGATAGGCAGGAGAAACTTCGAATATGAAAAAGGCGTGAAGGACGAGTACCTCGAAAAGCTCATCGACGCCTATAACAGGTATTTTTTCTATTACAGCGACACGCCTCTTCTGGTCGTCAATACGACTGAAATTGACTTCGTCAACAACCCCGAAGACCTCGCCAACCTTGTGAAGGAAATAAAGACCATGAAGGGCGGCTCCCAGCACTATATTCCCCTTTCTTCAAGGTAGCCGTCGGCTGCCGGTATTGTCTGGACAGCGGAATTGGTCTATAATAAATGTACCCGGCGCTCCCTTTTTTCAGTGGGCGTGAATGAAACCTTCCGGCGGACCGGAGGGTTTTTTTAATTATGGCTGCCTCTAAAAATTGCTCTTTTTCCTGACCTCTGCGTCAGGGCGTAAATAAAAATGCTCACATATTCTCATATATGCTGCGCTTTTTATTTCCGCCCTTCCTTGACTTCAGAAAAAATAGCTGCTTTTTAGAGCCAGCCTTAATTCTGTTATTTTGTCCAGGCTGATGTCACCGAGGGGGTTTCAGATGAAAAAGATCACGGTCGTAGACCTGGCGAAGATGAAAGAGGAAGGGAAGAAGATCCCGGTCCTCACCGCGTATGACTTCGCTACCGCCGCGATACTCGACGACGCAGGGGTGCCGGTGCTTCTTGTGGGCGACTCTGCCGGGATGGTCGAATCCGGCTACGATACCACGCTCCCGGTGACGGTCGACGAGATAATCTATCATACGAGGGCGGTCGCAAGGGGCAGGAAGAACGCCCTTGTGGTAGCCGACATGCCGTTCGGCTCTTATCAGGCCTCGATAGACGACGCCAGAAGGAATGCCGTGCGCCTCATAAAGGAAGGCGGCGCCGAGGCCGTAAAGCTCGAAGGCGGCAGAAGGACGGCTGAGGCGGTCCGGGCCATCGCGTCCATGGATGTGCCCGTAATGGGCCATGTCGGCCTTACGCCGCAGTCCGTGCACAGGATGGGCGGCTACAGGGTGCAGGGCAAGGGCAGGACCGAGGCTGAGGAGATATTAGAGGACGCGCTGGCCATAGAAGACGCCGGGGCCTTCTCGATTGTGATAGAGGGCGTGCCCGCGCAGCTTGCCCGTGAGATAACAGAGAGGCTCTCCATACCGACAATAGGAATCGGCGCGGGCCCTGACTGCGACGGGCAGGTGCTTGTCGTAAACGACATGCTCGGGCTTACAGGCAACAAGGTGCCGAAGTTCGTGAAGAGGTACGCCGACTTGAGGAACATCATTTTTCTGGCGGCGACCGAATATGTGAAAGATGTCGAGGGAGGGGCATTCCCTTCAAAAGACCACTCCTATTGAGGCAGCTGAAATACTAAAAAGTTGTCATTCTGAGGGAGCGAAGCGACCGAAGAATCTCGTACTTGTCGTAACTTCAGATTCTTCGCTGCGCTCAGAATGACGGAAAAATTGCATACAGGTTGCGGCTTGAAGCAGACTTAATGGCATGTCAAAAATAATAACCAGTATAAAAGAGATGCAGGCGCAGTCAGCCGCTTTGCGCGCCAAAGGCAATTCAATCGTCTTCGTGCCTACGATGGGCTTTCTCCATGACGGACACAGGGCGCTCCTTGTCGCTGGCAGGAAGATGGGCTCTACCCTTGTCATGAGCATCTTCGTCAACCCGGCCCAGTTCGGCCCCAAAGAGGACTTGAGCGCCTACCCGAGGGATTTGGACAGGGACTTGAAAATGGCAGAGGATGAAGGCGTTGATATCGTCTTTACCCCGTCCGCGCCGGATATGTACCCTGATGGGTTCAAGACTTTCGTAGAGGTGGAAGGCCTTTCCAATACCCTTTGCGGGGCATCCCGTCCGGGCCATTTCAGGGGCGTGGCTACTGTTGTCCTGAAGCTCTTTAACTTAGTCATGCCGCATAAGGCGCTTTTCGGGAAGAAGGACTTCCAGCAGATCAAGGTCATCGAGCAAATGGTCAAAGACCTTGACCTGCCTGTGGAAATAACCGGGGTCGAGACCGTCCGCGAAATGGACGGTCTTGCGATGAGCTCGCGGAACTCGTACCTGGGCCCGCAGGAGCGGACAGCGGCTATTTGCGTGCCAAAAGCCATGGAAGAGGCCAGAAAGCTTGTCGACGCAGGGGAGGCCGAAAGCCGGATTGTCATCGAAAAAGTGAAAAAAATCATAGAGAAAGAGCCCCTTGCCATGATAGACTATATCAGGGTGTGCCGCTCGGATAACCTCGAGGACGCGCCCGTAATAGACGAGGGCTCGATGCTTTTTCTTGCCGTCAAGGTCGGGAAGGCCAGGCTCATAGACAACACAAGCCTCAAGTAAACGGGCCTTATTTCAGGAGGGAACAGGACAGATGCAGCGCTTGATGCTCAAAAGCAAAATACACAGGGCGACAGTTACGGACGCTAATATTGATTACGAAGGGTCCGTCGCTATTGACGAGGCCCTTATGGAAGCTGCCGGCATATATGAATTCGAGCAGGTCCAGATATATGACATCGCCAACGGAAACCGGCTTACGACCTACGCCATAAAGGGCGAAAGGGGCTCGGGCGTAATTTCGATAAACGGCGCGGCCGCACATCTGGCGCGAAAGGGCGACCTTGTGATAATCGCTACCTATTCGGTCCTTGAAGAGGCCGAAGCAGCAAAACACGCCCCGGTGCTGGTCTATGTCGATGAGAAAAACTCCATCAAGAAGATAAGCGCGAACCTTTCGGCCCACTGCTTATGACAAAGATATTCAGAAGATATTTCGTAACCGGGCTACTCGTCGTGGTGCCCCTGTACTTTTCCTATTATGTGCTTTCCATCATAGTCAGGTCGATGGACAGCATGCTGACGCTCCTGCCCGTGGCCTTGAGGCCGGACACCTTTTTGCCTTTCCATGTGCCGGGCCTTGGCATAATCTTCACCGTATTCAGCATATTCCTCATAGGCCTGCTCACTACGAACTTTCTTGGCAAGAGCTTGTTAACCCTTACTGAAAAGGGCATGTCCAAGCTGCCTGTAGTGAGGATGGTCTACAACGCCACAAAGCAGTTCATGGAGACCTTCTTCAACCAGGAGCATCAGGGGTTCAGAAAAGTCGTCCTCATAGAGTTTCCCCGAAAAGGCATCCACTCAATGGGGTTCATGACCAGCAAGGTGAACGGGGAGATAAAGTACAAGACGACAAACGAGCCGGCGATATGCGTCTTTGTTCCGACCACCCCTAACCCGACCTCAGGCTACTTCGCGGTAGTGCCTGAAAAGGATGTCATCTACCTTGACATGAAGGTCGAGGACGCCTTCAAGGTCATCATGACCGGCGGCATGGTCATTCCCAATAACGAAGAGTTCAAACCCTACATCCCGAAGGACCTCATCAACCGCTGACCCTTGAGACCGTATTCCGTGACCGTGTCCGTTAATCCCAGACAAGCTATTATTGAAATCGAATGCAGGAAATCTTCCCCCTTTTTCTAAAGGGGGATTGAGGGGGATTATTGGATTTGTGCTAATCTCCCCCCGCCCCTCTTTAGGAAAGAGGGCGGCAGAGGAACAATGTCATTCTGAGGAGCCGAAGGCGACGACAATTTTTTTTGTCCTGCAAAAATTGTCGCTTGCGCTCAGAATGACAAATAAAGGCAAGTATTGGGTTACGCCTTCGCTAACCCAGTCTGCGAGCTGACATACCCCCTCTCCCCTTGTGGGTGAGGGCTGGGGAGAGGGGGCTTACGAGCGAAAGACAGACAAACTCAGGTTTTTGGCAAAAGGCCTTTTACCTCCCGGCTTGGAACAGACGACCTTTTCCTGTAGACTTAAGAATAATTTAGCATTGTCTTTTTCCTCAAATCTGTTAAGATTCTCTCTCCGAAAACACCCGTAAAAGAGGCTCAGATGGAAACCAACCAAAAGTCATACAAGTCCGAATCCATTGATGAAATGTCAATTAATACGATACGCTTTCTCGCCGTTGACGCGGTCGAGGCGGCTAACTCCGGGCACCCCGGAATGCCGATGGGCGATGCCCCGATGGCTTATGTGCTCTGGAAGAATTTTCTGAGGCATAACCCCTCTGACCCGAAGTGGCTGGGGCGCGACAGGTTCATACTTTCGGCGGGCCACGGATCAATGCTGCTTTACTCGCTTTTGCACCTCACGGGCTACGGCCTTCCGCTCGATGAGCTAAAGAAGTTCAGGCAATGGGGCAGTCATACGCCGGGACACCCCGAGCGCGACCTCAGAATAGGCATCGAGACCACGACCGGGCCTCTGGGGCAGGGTTTTGCCAATGGCGTCGGAATGGCGATGGCGCAGAAGTTTCTGGCGCATAAGTTCAACAAGCCGGGCTTCCCGCTGTTCGATTACCATGTCTACGCCATATGCAGCGACGGCGACCTGATGGAAGGCGTGTCGAACGAGGCTGCCTCCATGGCCGGGCACCTGAAGCTCGGCAATATCGTATATCTTTACTCCGACAACAAGATAACCATCGAAGGCAAGACCGACATATCTTTTTCCGAGGATGTGGGCATGAGGTTCGAAGCCCTCGGCTGGCATGTCCAGAAGGTAGGCGGCAACGACACTGAAGCCATTGCAAAGGCATTGGGAGCGGCAAAAGCAGAGACCTCCAGGCCGTCCATTATAATCGCGCGGACGATAATCGGCTTTGGCAGCCCCGGAAAGCAGGACACCGCCGAAGTGCACGGCGCTCCTCTCGGCAAGGACGAGGTCAAGGCGACAAAGGACAAGCTCGGCTGGCCTCAGGAGCCCCACTTTTTCATACCCGAAGAGGTGGGCAGGCACATGAGCGCCGCATCCAATGGCAAGGCCGCTCACAAAGACTGGCTCAGCCTCGTCGAGAAGTACGAGAAGGAATACCCCGGAGAGGGCGCTGAAGTGCGCGCCATCATCGAAGGCAAGAGGTCCGGCGAGTGGGAAAAATCCCTGCCGGTCTTCACTGAAAAGGACGGCAACATCGCCACCAGGAGCGCGTCCGGCAAGGTATTGAACGCCATTTCAAAGGACGCGCCTTTCCTCATAGGAGGGTCGGCCGACCTGTCGCCCTCGACCAATACCATAATGAAGGGCATGGGCAACTTCCTCAGCGACTGCATGGGAAGGAACCTCCACTACGGCGTAAGGGAGCACGCGATGGGCTCGGTCATGAACGGCATGGCCTTGACCGCCGGGCTCGTGCCTTACGGCGCGACATTCCTTATTTTCTCCGACTACATGAAGCCTCCCATAAGGCTCGCCGCATTGATGAATCTCCAGACGATCTATGTTTTCACCCATGATTCCATCGGTCTCGGCGAGGACGGCCCGACGCATCAGCCCATCGAGCAGCTCGCGGCCCTTCGTTCCATACCGAACCTCACGGTCATAAGGCCAGCCGACGCGAACGAAGCAACAGAGGCGTGGCGGGCGGCTCTCCTGAAAACTACCGGCCCAACTGTCCTTGTGCTCACGAGGCAGACAGTGCCGCTTATCGACCGTGAGAAGTTCGCCGCCGCAGAGGGCCTCCGCAAGGGCGGGTATGTGCTCGCGGATCCGATCGAGGGCAAGCCTGAGGTCATACTCATCGCTACCGGGTCGGAAGTGCAGCTCGCGCTCGGCGCTTACGGCGACCTCGCGAACAGGGGCGTACACGCAAGGGTGGTCAACATGCCGAGCTGGGAGATGTTCGAAGCCCAGCCGCTTGAGTACAGGAACCAGGTACTGCCGCCCGATGTCACGGTAAGGCTCGCGGTCGAGGCGGCTTCCCCGCTCGGCTGGCACAAGTACACTGGGCCTGACGGAGATGTGCTCGGCATAAACACATTCGGGGCTTCCGCCCCTCACGCAACCCTTTTCGAGAAGTACGGCTTTACCGTTGAAAATGTATCCGCAAAAGCCCTTGCCCTTCTTAACAGGAAAAAGGGCCTCTTCCTTGATAGAATCTGATATTCTGTTATACTTATCGGCAGGCCGGGCTAAAGCGGCCTGTCGATAAGTAATGCCTGGAGCGACCCCCCGACCCGCTCCAAAAGCACCCTTCAATATTTGTTGTCAAAAGCGAGGAGCAAGGCATTGAAGCAATCTCAAAACGCTTGATTCACCTGAAGGCGGGATTGCTTATCTCGCCCCATCCCCGGGGCTCGACCCTTTGGGCCGCGACCGCTCAAAGTTCAATTTTTGCTATCTCTGCAAAAATTGCCGCTTTGCTCGCAATGATAAATTAACGAACGGTAACCCGGTCAAACGGATTGATTTGCCGTTAAATCGCTCTTCGCACTGGCTATATAATATTTTGCGCGCCCTGTTGACCCAAAATCCGACCCCACGGCGGCCAGGAGTCATATGAACCCCCTACTTGAACTGAAGCGGCTTGGCCAGAGCGTCTGGCACGACAACCTGAGAAAGGGGATCGTGACCTCCGGCGAGCTCAAGCGGCTCTCGGATGAGTACGCTGTCTCCGGCATCACCTCCAACCCAACGATCTTCGAGCGGGCCATAGCAGGCACTTCCGAGTACGACGAAGACATATCGAAGCTCTTGAAGGACGGCCTCGGCGACGAGGAGATATCCAGGAAGCTCATTATAAGGGATGTAAGGCTCGCCGCCGACACATTCGCCGGCCTCTGGCGTGAGACCAGAGGCATGGAGGGCCTCGTCTCCATCGAGGCAGATCCGAGGCTTGCCAGGGACGCGGCCTCTACAATGGACGAGGCCAGAGGGCTTTTCCAGGCTGTCGACAGGCCCAATATCATGGTCAAGGTGCCAGGCACAGCCGAGGGGCTCAAAGCCATAGAGGAACTTACTTTCGAGGGGCGCTGCGTCAATGTAACGCTCCTTTTCTCGGTCTACCGCTACGAGGAGGTAGCCTGGGCGCACATAAGGGGCCTGGAGCGCAGGGCCGCCGCGGGCATGCCCATTGATACGGCCGTAAGCGTCGCGAGCTTCTTCGTAAGCAGGATAGATACCCTGTTTGACAGGATATTAGAAGAACGCATCGAGAGGGCCAAAAGCAACGATGAGAGGGCAAGGCTCCGGGGGCTTCTCGGCAAGGTCGCCGTGGCGAACGCGAGGCAGGCCTTGATGAAATATGAGGGAATCTACTCATCCGACAGGTTCAGGAAACTCAAGGATTCCGGCGCGAAGCCGCAAAGGCTCCTGTGGGCGTCTACCGGCACAAAGAACCCGCAGTACAGCGACATAAAGTACATAACCGAGCTCGTTTATCCCGGCACCATAAACACGATGCCTCTGCATACGCTGCTTGCGTTCTACGACCACGGCAAGGCAGCAGCCGCCCTCACGGAAGACATGGGGGGAGCGAAAAAAGTCTTTGAAGGCCTCGATGTCCTTGGCATTGATTACAAGGCGGTAACAGAGCGGCTTGAGGCCGAAGGCATAAAATCTTTTATTGAGTCGTACGAGGGCATTCTGAGGACCATAGCTGAAAAGCGCGAAACCCTTGAAAAAAAAGCCGGCCTCGTGGTGAAATTCGCCGTGAACGGCTTTGAATCCGCGATATCCGAAGCTCTCGACGAGGTCAGCGGAGAGAATTTTTTCGAGAGGCTGTGGGCAAAGGACCCGACCCTCTGGAAGACCGGCCTCGAGGAGAAAAGGCAGATAAAGGGCTCGCTGGGCTGGATGGCCCTTCCGTATGTAATGGACGAGCACATAGAGGAGATAACCGACTTCGCCAGGGAGGTAAAAGCCGCCGGGTTCAAGGATATCGTGCTTCTCGGCATGGGCGGGTCGTCTCTGGCCCCGCTGGTCTTCGCCACGACCTTCGGAAAGGCTACGGGCTACCCCGGGCTTATTGTGCTTGACTCGACAGACCCCGATGCTTTGAAGGCTGTCGAGGACAGGATAGACCTTGAAAGGACGCTGTTCATCGTATCGAGCAAGTCCGGTTCGACAATCGAGCCGTTGAGCCTTTTCGAGTACTTCCATGAGGAGCTCGGCAGGATAAAGGGGGCCGAGTCAGGCAGGAACTTCATCGCGATAACAGACCCGGGCACCCCGCTCGAAGGTTTTTCCAAAAAATACAGGTTCAGGAAGCTGTTTATCAACCCGAAGGATGTGGGCGGCAGGTTCTCGGCCCTTTCCTATTTCGGGCTGGTGCCAGCGGCCCTCACCGGCATAGACATAGGGCGCCTGCTTGAGCACGCCTCAAGGGTAGAGGCTATGTTACAGCCCTGCGTCAGCGTCTCCGAAAACCCGGTGCTGATGCTGGGAGCGGCACTCGGCAAGCTTGGGCTCAAGGGCAGGGACAAGCTGACCTTCTTTATTTCAAAGGAGATAGAGAGCTTCGGCATGTGGATAGAGCAGCTCATAGCCGAGTCGACCGGCAAGGAAGGCAAGGGGCTGGTGCCGATCGCGGGCGAGCCTTTGGGCGCTCCCGGATCATACGGAAACGACAGGGTATTTATTTCGATAACGCTGGGCCGCGAGGACAAGGCCCTCGCGGATGCTTTGCACGCGCTGGCCATGGCCGGACACCCGGTAATAGAGCTGAGGCTCAGAGACATATACGAGCTTGGCGGCGAGTTTTTGAGGTGGGAGGTCGCAACCGCCGTGGCCGGGCAGATTCTCGGCATCAATCCGTTCGACCAGCCTGATGTCGAGCTGGCAAAGAAGCTTGCCGTCTCAAGGCTGGGCCAGATAGGGGCTGAAGAGGGACTCAAGCCCCCCGGCGTTGCGATGGAAGGCAACGGGTTCAGCGTCTATCTCGGCAGGACGGCATTCGGCAGGATGAGCCTTAAAGACCACGGCCCGGCAGAAGGCATCAGGGAGTTCCTGAAGCTCATCGGCAAAGGCGATTATGTAGGGGTCATGGCCTACTACGACCCTTCTGACCCGGCGCTGGCAAAGAGGTTTTCCGAGATGAGAAAGCTGCTCAGGGACTCAACTGGCGTGCCTACTCAGTTTGGCTACGGCCCAAGATACCTGCACTCGACCGGACAGCTCCATAAAGGGCGTCCTGATTGCGGCGTTTTCATTATTTTCTGCCATCAGGCCCGGGAAGATTTCAAGGTGCCCGGTAGCCGGTTCAGCTTCTCCCAATTGGAGCTTTCACAGGCTTACGGCGATATGGAGGCCCTCGATTCAAAGGGCTCCAGGGTTGCCCTTGTGGTCATGAAAGACCCCTCCATCGAGGCGTTAAAAGAGTTCGAGGGCGCGGCCCTTTCCTGAAAAAAAGATAATCATCCCGGAGGAAATTGATGGAAGCCGGAATAATCGGGCTCGGGCGCATGGGCCTCAATATGGCAAGGCGGCTTAAGCAAGGCGGCCACAGGATAATCGGGTTCGACAGGAGCGGCGAAGCTGTTGGCGCGGCCCGCAAAGACGGCCTTGAAGCCGCCAGCAGCCTTGAAGAGTTTGTCTCAAAGCTGGCATCCCCGAGGGTCGTCTGGATAATGCTGCCTGAGGGCGCTCCCGTGGACAGTACCATAGACGCGTTAAAGCCACTCCTTGCGGCAGGCGACATGATAGTTGACGGCGGGAACAGCTACTACAAGGACGACCTGAGGCGGGCAGATGACCTCTCAAGCGCGGGCCTTGTTTACATGGATGCCGGCGTAAGCGGCGGCATCTGGGGGCTCAAGGAAGGCTACTGCACCATGATAGGCGGCCCCAAGGCCGGGTTCGAGAAGCTCAAACCATTGCTCGAAACTCTCGCTCCTCCGGGCGGCTACATGTACTGCGGGGCAAGCGGGGCAGGCCACTTCGTCAAGATGGTACACAACGGCATCGAGTACGGCATGATGGAGGCCTATGCCGAAGGATTTGAGCTTTTGAAGGCGTCGCCTTACGGCGAAGGAATAAAGAACTCCGAGCTCTCCCGCCTCTGGAACCAGGGCAGCGTCGTGAGGTCGTGGCTCCTGGAACTGCTGGAAGACGCCTTTGAAAAGGAAGAAGGGCTTGACTCAATAAAGGGGTATGTAGAGGACTCGGGCGAGGGCAGGTGGATGGTGAAGGAGGCCGTGGACTTGCGCGTCGCCCTTCCTGCCATCACCGAAGCCCTTATGCGCAGGTTCCGCTCCCGCCAGGACGAATCATTCGCCGAGAAGGTGCTCGCGGCCCTCAGGCAGGAGTTCGGCGGCCACGCCGTCAGGCGCGGCGCAAAGTGACGGCTGGATAAAAGCCCCTCTTCGGAGGGGTTTTTTGATTAATAAGAAGCCATCTCCCTGGAAAGGAAGCGATAGAAATGCCGCTTGAGAAAATCAACGGGCACCCTACCGTAAAAATAGGAAAGCTCGGCCCCTCAGGGGCGTTGTGCGAGGAGGTCTCCTCAGACCCGTGCGCCATCGTCATATTCGGAGCCTCCGGAGACTTGACGAAAAGAAAGCTCCTTCCAGCCCTGTTCTGCCTCTTCAGGAACAAGCTCCTTTCAAAAGGCTTTTTCATACTTGGCCTGGCCAGGACCGATATCAGCGAGGACGCTTTCAGGATGGAGATGGCAAAGGCCGTTAAAAAGGCCGGCAACTTCGACTACGCCGCCTGGGAAGAGTTCGCGAAAAGGCTCCATTATTATCAGACCGGGTACGACGAGGGCTCGCTTCGGAAGGCCAAATCGTACATGGAGGATTTGGCTGAGACCCACGCTACGGGACGCAACAGGATATTGTACCTTTCAACCCCGCCTTCGGTCTACGCGAGCATAATCGAGGCAGTTGCCGCCTCGGGTCTGGCCTCTGAAGAGCAGGGGTGGACGAGGATAGTCATAGAAAAACCCTACGGCCGCGACCTTGAAAGCGCCCGCGCGCTGGAGAAGACGGTCGGGTCGCACTTCAGGGAGGAGCAGGTATTCAGGATAGACCATTACCTGGGCAAGGACACGGTCCAGAACATAATGATGTTCCGTTTCGCCAACTCGATATTCGAGCCCATCTGGAACAGGCACTTCATCGACCATGTCCAGATAACGGCTTCCGAGTCGATAGGCATCGAGAAGAGGGCAGGGTATTACGAGGAGGCAGGGGTCCTGCGCGACATGTTCCAGAACCACATGCTCCAGGTCCTGTCCTTCGTGGGCATGGAGCCGCCTTCGGTCTATAAGTCCGAGATGGTCAGAGACGAGCGCGTGAAGGTGTTCAGGGCATTGCGTGCGCTTGACAGGGAAAGCCTCAAGGACAGCCTCGTGCTCGGCCAGTATGTCGACGGCGAGGTGGGCGGCAAGTTCGCCAGAGGCTACCGCGAGGAGGACGGCGTGGGCAGGCGCTCGCTGGTGCCGACCTACGCGGCAATGAAGCTGTTCATAGACAACTGGAGGTGGCAGGGCGTGCCCTTTTACCTCCGGTCGGGCAAGAGGCTCAAGAGCCGTTTCACGCAGGTCACAATACAGTTCAGGGCTGTTCCTCACCAGATGTTCAGCGGTATATTCGAAGAGGAGATAGGCCCCAACGCCGTCATAATACGAATTCAGCCGGACGAGAGGATACAGCTCAAATTCCACGCCAAGAACCCGGGCTCGCGCGTGTGCCTGAGGGATGTTGTCATGGATTTCGGCTATACTGAAGGGTATGAGGGGATTGTCCTGGACGCCTATGAAAGGGTCCTCATGGACTGCATGATAGGCGACAAGATGCTCTTTATCCGCTCTGACGCGATGGAGATGAGCTGGGAATGGCTTACCCCGGCCATCGAGTACTCTGAAAATAAAGGACAGGGGAACCCGGAGCTGTGCCTTTACAGGGCCGGAAGCTTCGGGCCGGTAGAGGCCGAAAGGTTCATAGGCAGGGACGGCAGGAAATGGGTGAACTATGAAAGGTGAAAGGCTCATACTTTCAGGGGACATAGGCGGGACAAAGACCTATCTTGCCCTTTTTTCGCTCCACGACGGGGTGCTCGACGCCGTAAGGGAAGGGGCATACCAGAACGAGCGCTACAGCGGGCCTGACGAGGTCTTGAGGGACTTCCTGAGGGTCGGCGAGGCCAGGGCCATAGAAGGAGCTTCCTTCGGCATCGCGTGCCCCGTGGTGGGCAACAGGTGCGTTCTCACCAACCTCAAATGGACGGTTGACGGCAACGCGTTGCAGGCCGGGTTCGGTCTAACGAAGCTCACACTGATAAATGACCTCGAGGCCATTGGCTGGGGGGTAAACCTGCTTCCGCAACAGGACTTTTTCGTGCTCCAGCAGGGGGTCGAGCGCCACGGCAACGCCGCTCTCATCGCCGCCGGCACCGGGTTAGGTGAGGCAATACTTTTCTGGGACGGCTCAACCCATGTACCGTCCGCCTCGGAAGGCGGGCATACGGACTTCGGCCCAAGGGACAAAACCGAGACCGAGCTTCTCGGTTTTCTCATCGGCAAGTACGGTCATGTCAGCTATGAGCGGATCGTCTCAGGCATGGGCCTCGAAAATATATACGATTTTGTTAAGGCCAGGGCTGGCTTCGAGGAGCCCGGCTGGCTCAAGGAGCGCATCGCTGCCGAAGGGGTCGCGCCGGTGGTCTCTGAAGAGGGGATGAAGGGGACCGACAAAAACTGCGTGGAAGCCCTGCGGCTTTTCGTGTCCATTTACGGGGCCGAGGCCGGAAACCTCGCTCTGAAAGCCCTTGCCACGCACGGCGTCTACCTGGGCGGCGGCATAACCCCAAAGATACTCAACGCGCTGGCCTCCGGCGGCTTTCTCGATTCATTCGAGGACAAGGGCCGGTTCAGGGAATTCATGAAAGGCCTGCCGGTGCGCGTCATACTGAACGACAGGACCGGGCTCATTGGCGCGGCAAACTACGCCGCGAGGATGCTCGGCGAGACTGTACGGAAAGTATCTTTACCCGGGAACAGGTGAAGGGTGCATAGTCCATTCAGGCAGGGACTTAACATTTACCCCGACGCGGGCGCCCTCGCGAACAGCGCGGCCCTTCTGTTTATCGATTCGTTTGAAAAGGCGGTATTGGAAAAAGGCTTTTTCAGCGCGCTCCTTTCGGGAGGGGCAACCCCGCTCGCTCTCTACAGCCTTCTTTCCTCTAAAGAATACAGCCACAGGGTGCAGTGGGACAAGGCGCACTTTTTCTGGGGAGACGAAAGGTGTGTCCCGCCGGACAGCCCTGAGAGCAACTTCAACGCCGCCCGTGAAAGCCTGCTGACCAGAATAAATATCCCTCCGGAGAATATCCACAGGATAAAAGGCGAGCTGGCCCCGATGGACGCCGCCAGCGACTATGAACAGGAACTTGTCTCTTTTTTTGGCCTTAATGATGGAGCGCCTCATCCTTTTGACCTCGCCTTACTGGGGCTTGGTAAAGACGGCCATACGCTCTCACTTTTCCCCGGCACAAAAGCGCTTGAAGAAACTGAAAGGCTGGTTGTGGCCAACTTTGTGCCAACGCTCGACGCCTGGCGGATAACTTTGACCTTCAAGGCCGTGCAGGAGGCGAAAAAAGCCGTGTTTCTTGTCTCAGGCAAAGAGAAAGCCGCGGTCCTTAAAGAGGTCTTTGACGGGAAGGACCTGCCCGCGGGCAGGCTCAGGGCAAAAGAGCTTTTCTGGCTGGTAGACAGTGAAGCTGCAATGTTTTTGAAGGAATAACTGACAGGGTGGGCTGTGCCCGCCATCTTGTGTAAAAAGCGCAAAAAGAAAGGGCCCTGAGGATTTCTCCTCAGGGCCCTTTCTTTAAAATAAGGGGCGAAAACTCATAGCGAGCGCAAAGCGAGCGAATAGAAAATCGACAACTTCCTTAAGTTTCGAAGATTCCCCGCCACTTGCGGCAGGGAATCTTCAAGATTACTTCTTCCCTACATTTGTGTGGCAGTTTGTGCACATGTAAAGCGGGAAAGCGGCCGGGCTGTTGTGGCAGTTCGCCGAGCCGCAGAACTTGCCGTCCATGTTCATCTTCATGGATATGTTGCTCGTCCCCCGTTTTTCCTTGAACAGCTTGGGGTGGCACTCGTTGCATTTGAAGAGCGCTTCGTGCTTGTCGTGCGGATAAATGACAGCTCCGACGCCAGCCTTATGCATGCTTTCAATTTTTGAATCGAGGGTCATTTTGCCGTACTGTGCTGCCCCGGCTAAAGCCGGGACAGCAAGCACTAAAACAAGAGCAAGGAGCTTTTTTTTCATAAATTACTTTGCGGCGGCCTTTTTGGGTGAGGAATGGCACCTGTTGCAGTCGGTAAGCGGGAAGGCTATCTTGTTGTGGCACCTTCCACACCACTGGCCCTGCACGATTCCGACCATGGTCATGTCATTGCTCCCCTTGGCTGGCACGAATATCTGGGGATGGCATACCTCGCACTTGAGCCAGTAGGTATGCATCTCGTGCGGGTAGATTACATCGTTCACATAATCGCCCTTGGCCGGGATGAGGATGTCCATCTTAAGGGGCGGCATTTCTTCTTCCTCGGGGTCGAGGGACGCCTTTGGCTTAATGATGTTCTCCCTGACGAGCTTGGCCCAGTCAACGAGGCCGTACTTGTCCTTGGGAAGCCCCGTTCCCGCGAGGGCCTGGGGATGCCAGCCCATTCCTACCTTGAAGGCCTGGCTGGCAGGCGCGGCAGCGTTTCCGCCGACGCCAGCGGGCTTGCCCGCGGTATCGAGGTATATGAGGCTTGAGGGGTCGTTAGGGTCGATCTTTGCAGGAGCCTCCTTCTTCGCCGGTGCGGCAGACTTGGCTGCCGGCTGCGCCGATTCGGCAACAGAAACAGTGTAGCCGAATGCCACCACGAGCGAACAGAGGAGAGCAGCCTTCAGCTTCCTGAATGAAGATGCTTTCATCACTTTTCTCCTTTACTCAGTCGAATTATTTCGCAGCGCCGGCACCCTTGAAGGAGTGGCATCTGTCACAGTACAGGGGTTCCCAGGCCACAAGTCCGTTGTGGCACTTGCCGCAGAATTCCCCGTTCATAATGGCGGCCATGTTGATATCATTCGCGCCCTTCTTGAGGATGAATATGTCCTCGTGGCAGACCTTGCATTTGAACCTGATCCTATGGAACCAGTGGGGGAATACGACCGGATCCACTCCTGCCTTTTGCATGCTCTCCGACTTGCTGTTCAGAACGATATCCCCGTATTCCGCGTGACCGTCTTTCACGGCCACCAGACCCACGGCTATACCAACGCAAGTCAGGAGGAGAATCCAGAAGCCAGTTCTCTTCATCGATTGCCTCCTTAAAGTGGTGTTTTTCCCAGTATTTCAAATTTTGGGGGTGATAGTAGTGTCGATTATAGCCTTTTTTATGTACTTACTGTCAAGATAAAAATTGTTTAATCCCGGGCTCTATTGATTTGAAAAGGTCAACAGGATATGATATAAATGCAAATCTCTTTTATTTACGGCAGGTTGTAAGAACGGCCAGCGGAATTATTTTTACTGCCTCTGGCATCTGAGTCATAGAAAATGGTTTGCCGCTAAACATATAAACGGTTGAAATGGAGGAACTGAATTTGTTCGAGAAAATGGGGGACTGGAAAAGGACCTCGTACTGCGGGGAGCTTACGGCTGCGGATATCGGCAAGAACGCCTGCCTCATGGGCTGGGTTCAGAGAAGAAGGGACCACGGAGGACTCATATTCATAGACCTGCGCGACAGGGCGGGCATTATGCAGCTCGTGTTCAGCCCGGAGTCGCAGGGCAATGTGCATGAGGCAGCACACGGCCTCAGAAGCGAGTTTGTGGTCGCGGTCAAGGGGAGCGTGAGGAGAAGGCCTGAGGGCACCGCGAACCCGAACCTCTCAACCGGCCAGGTCGAGATGGATGTCCAGGAGATAAGAATACTGAACGACTCCGAGCCGCTCCCTTTCATGATAGAGGACGACAGCGATGTCGCGGAGACGACCAGGCTCAAATACCGCTACCTTGACTTGAGGCGCCCGTCGCTTCAGAATAAGCTCGTTCTGCGTCACAAGGTGTCGATGGCCACGAGGAACTATCTCGCGGACAACGGCTTCATAGAAGTGGAAACGCCCGTGCTGACCAAGAGCACTCCAGAGGGCGCGAGGGATTTCCTCGTGCCAAGCCGCCTGTCTCCGGGCCATTTCTTCGCCCTGCCGCAGTCGCCTCAGCTCTTCAAGCAGATACTCATGGTCGCGGGTATGGACAGGTACTTCCAGGTCGTGAAGTGCTTCAGGGACGAGGACCTCAGGGCCGACCGCCAGCCCGAGTTCACGCAGATAGACGCAGAGATGAGCTTCGTCGACAGAGAGGATGTCATCTCTGTCATGGAAGGGCTCATCATAAAGATATTCAGCGAGGCGGGCCTGACCGTCAACCCGCCTTTCCCGAGGCTTACTTACGCCGAGGCAGTCGGCAGGTTCGGGGTGGACAACCCTGATGTCAGGTTCGGCCTCGAGCTCGTTGACCTGACCAAGGCGCTTGCGGGCTCCGGCTTCAAGGTCTTTAACGATGCCGCCTCAAAGGGCGGCGTGGTAAAGGCCATATGCGTAAGCGGAGGGGCTTCGTTTTCCAGGAAGGACCTGGACGACCTTACCGGGATAGCCGCCTCTTTCGGGGCCAAGGGCCTGGCGTGGGTCAAGGTCACTGAAGAGGGCTGGCAGTCCCCTATCGCCAAGTTCCTTTTGGACGATGAAAAGAACGCCATAACGAGCGCGACCGGGGCGAAAGTTGGCGACCTCCTTCTTTTCGCGGCTGACAAGGCCGCTGTTGCCAACACCGTTCTGGGAAGGCTCAGGCTCAATATCGGCGGAAGGCTCGGCCTTATTCCCAAGGACGAACTCAAGTTCGTCTGGGTCACCGACTTCCCGATGTTCGATTACGACGAGACTGAAAAAAGGCATGTTGCCGTCCACCACCCCTTTACCGCGCCGATGGACGAGGACCTCGAACTCATGGACACGGCCCCTTTACAGGTGCGCGCCAAAGCCTATGACCTCGTGTTGAACGGCAGCGAGATAGGCGGAGGCTCCATAAGGATACACAGGAGCGATATTCAGGAGAAGGTCTTTGCCATGCTCGGCATCCAGAAGGAAGAGGCAATGGAGAGGTTCGGCTTCCTCCTCGAGGCGCTCTCCTTCGGCACGCCGCCGCACGGAGGCATCGCTTTCGGCCTCGACAGGATAATGTCCATCATCACGAAGTCCGATTCGATTCGTGATGTCATAGCCTTCCCGAAGACGCAGAAGGGCGCCGACCTCATGACCGACGCCCCTTCGGTAGTCGACCAGAAGCAGCTTGACGAGCTGTTCGTAAGGGTCGCGAAAAAGGTTTAATGCTTTTGCTCCGGCAGGGGTGTGTGCTCCTGCCGGAGTTTTGTTTTTTGAGTTTTCTTCGCGCATGCAGGGAGCGGCATCATGGGTAGGTATCAGAAGGCCGCGGCGCTTGCCGTCCTTGCGGCGTTCACCTTCATCATCTATTCCAATACCCTAAACGGCCCGTTCGTTTTCGACGACGGGCTGTACATCGTCAAAAACCCTCAGATACAAAACCCTTCGCTCCTGTGGCCGCCTTCAACCAGATATCTCGCGTACCTTTCGTTTGCTCTTAACTACGCATGGGGCGGTCTAGACACCTTCGGGTACCATCTCTTTAATTTGGCTGTCCACATTGCGAACTCGGCTCTTGTCTTTGCCCTCGCGCTCCTTGTTTTCAAAACCAGCGCGCTCAAAGGCAGGGGGCTGGAAGAGTACGCCCTCCCAACCGCCTTAATAGCTTCGTTCCTCTTCGCGGCCCACCCCGTGCAGACGCAGGCAGTCTCCTATATAACCCAGCGGTTAGCGTCTCTGGCGGCGCTGTTTTATCTTTTGTCGCTCGTGCTCTATCTGAAATGGAGGACAACGGATGCCGGGGGCAGGGCTTTTATTTATATTGCAGCGCTCCTTGCAGCCGTAGCGGCCCAGTTCACAAAGGAGATTGGCTTCACCCTCCCGGTTGTCATCTTACTGGCCGAGCTTGCGTTTTTCAGGGGGGCCGGAAGGCCGGGGAAAAGGTTTGCTGCCATCGCGCCATTTCTTCTCACGATGGCCATCGTGCCTGCCCTGCTCTTTGGCCCGGAGCTCTCCGCTGGCGCGGACCCGGGGGTGAGCGAGAACATCCGGGCGCACCAGATGCGCGACCTCACAATGGTCTCCAGCCATGATTACATGGCGACCCAGTCGAGGGTCATGGTGACTTATCTGCGGCTCCTTGTTTTGCCTGTCGGGCAGAACATCGATTACGGCTATTCGTTTTTCACGAGCTTTCTTGCCCCGGAAGTCCTCTTTTCATCCATTCTGGTAACGGCGGTTTTCGGCCTCGGAGTTTTTCTTTTCATTCGCGGATTGAAAGGAAGAAGCGCTCACGCGCTTGTCGCTGGTTACGGCATACTCTTTTTTTTCATCGCCATATCAGTCGAATCGTCGATAATCCCTATAAAGGATGTCATCTACGAGCACAGGCTCTACCTGCCTAACGCCGGGGCCGCTGTTTTTTTCGCGGCCATGCTCATGGGGCTGTTTGATGTTTTGAAAAAGAGGTTCGCTCTCAAGGTCCCGGCGCTGGTCTGGGCGATAGTGATGACGATAATCCTGGCGGCCCCGCTCGCCGCGGCTGCCTGGTCGAGGAACAATTTATGGAACGACGAAGTCCTTCTGTGGAGGGACGCTGTCGCAAAGAGCCCCGCTAACGCAAGGGCAAGGAACAACCTGGGGACCGGGCTTTATTTGAAAGGTTTGAGAGCGGAGGGCATGGCCGAGTTTAAAAAGGCGGTCAGCCTTGACGCTTCGTTTGCCGACGCCCGCTACAATCTCGGAAATGCCTATAAAGATATGGGATTCATCGAAGATGCAATAAAAGAGTTCGACGCGGCCGTCAGGCTTGACCCTTTAAAGCTTTCCGCCCGCAACAACCTGGGGCTCGCGTACTACTCCGCCGGAAGTTATGGCAAGGCCGTTGGGCAGTTCGAGGCCCTTCTGGTGCTGGCCCCCAGCAACTATAGGGCCCGCAACAGCCTGGGGCTCGCGTATCTGAAAATGGGCAGGCCGGAAGAGGCAGCTTCAGAGTTCAGGGCCGCCCTCGCGATAAATCCCGGCTTTGAGGACGCGCTCCTTAATCTAAATGAAGTCGAATTGGAAAAGGGACGGGAATAACTACTGCTTAACGTAGCCGTACATGAGCGAGCCTATCGCCAGGAAAAGAATGTCAGGGAAAAAGGCTGCCATAAGAGGCGGGACCATCCCGCCCTGGCCTAGAGACCTCGTAAGGGCGTAGACCATCCAGTAGCTGAAGGCTATGACGATGCTGAGGCCCACGCCCGCCGCTATGCCGCTGTGCCTGCCGGTCTTGAGCGCGAAAGGTATCCCCACAAGAACCATTATGAAGTTCACGAGCGGGAACGATATCTTGCTCCACAGGTCTATCCTGTACTTCGTAGTCTCGTAGCCGTCTTTGTCCAGCTCTCCGATATAATACTTCAATTCGAAAAAGCTCATGTTCTGCTGGAAGTTCTCGAGGTTCACGAGGTCTTCGGGCTCAGCAAGCCCTTTAAGCACGAACTGCTCCCTGACGCTGGCGAGCGCCTCTCCTTCCCGGGTGAATGTCCAGACGGCCGCGGTTTGGGCCACCCATTTGTTGTTCAGCCAGGCGGCAGAGGGCGCCTCGACCCTGCTCGAGACCTTGAATGGTTTTTGCACCTCGTAATATGTGATGCCGAAGAGCTCGTTTTTGCGGAAATCTATGTGGCGGATGTTCAGTATCCCGCCGTCGCTCTTCACCCAGAGGCCCTCCTTGCCGAAGGTGCCGCCCTGCACTCCGAACCACTGCTTCCTGAAGGTGTCCACCTTTTTCTGGGCCGCTGGCGTTATGTACTCGTTCATGAGGATTATGGCGAGGCTTATGGCCAGGCCAGCCGCAAGCAGCGGATATACCGTCCGGAGGAGCTTTACGCCCCCGGCCTTCATCGCGGTTATCTCGCCGTGTTTTGAAAGTATGCCCAGTGACAGGAGCACGGCGACAAGCACGGCCACAGGGGAGACCTGGCCTATGATGAACGGCAGTTTATAGATGAAGAAAATGAACGAGGCCAGGGCCGGGACCTTGTGCTCCATGAGCGTGTCAACATTCTCGAAAAGGTCGACCGTGATAAAGAGCACGATGAACCCGGCCAGCGCCATCACGAGGAGCCTCAGAAATTCTTCGAGTACATGTTTTTCGAGTATCTTCACTGGCCGCCTCCGTTCTTTCCCCCGAACCTGAACGAGAACGGGTTAAGCGGTTTTTCCTTCGAGGCCCGGTAAAAAACAAAGAGGCCCGCGGCCAGGAATATGACATCTGACGCCCACACGGCGGCTATCGCGTTCATGGAGCCTGTTTCGCCTATTGCCTCAAAGGCGGTGGAAAGCACATAGTAGACGAGCACCACGCCGAGGGCGATCGAAAAGCCGGTAAACTTGGCCGCGCGTATCTTCTGGATGCCCAGCGGCACGCCCAGCAAGGCGAAAACGAAGACAGAGGCAGGCAGGGCGAACCTCTTGTGCAGGTCTATCAGGTACGGCGCAGGGTCTTCCCCGCGGGCCTCAGTGGCCTTTGCCTTGTCCATCAGCTCGCCCAGGTAAAGCTCCCTGTTGGCCTTCTCGCCAGCGGCTCCGGGCTGGCCGGCAAGGCCGAGTTCCAGCGTGTAGGAGGCGAAGTCGGCTATGTGATATGTCCCGCCGCCGTTGGTCTTTCTGTGTATGGCGCCGTCGTTAAGTTTCAGATATACGGTATAGCGCTCAGTGGCCGGAGAGAAGACGCCCTTCGTGGCGAAAAACACATTTGACTCTTCCTTGCCGCCCCGTTCAGATATGAATATGCCTTCCATCTCGCCGGTCCTGGCGTTTATCTTGTCGACATACAGGACGATGCCCTTGAACCTGTCGTAAAAGGTTTTTTCATCGAGGCCGGAGATGAACCTGTCCTTCGAAGCGTCGAAAAAAAGGGCTTTCATGTTCAGGTTGCCCCAGGGGAACAGGTAGAGCGTGACGCCAAGCGTTAAGGCGTAGACAAAGAGCGCGAGGAGCATGACGGGCCGGAGCATGGCGCCAAGGCCGAGGCCAGAGGCCTTTATGGCCGTCACCTCGCTGTCGGAACTCAGACGGGTGAACGCCACGAGCACGCCTATGAGGAACGATATCGGGAGCGTGTAGATGAGGAAGGACGGAGCGACCGAGGCCATGAACCAGAAAATGAACGAGCCGCCTACGCCCTGGGTGACCATCAGCTCTATGAGCTTTACGGCCTTGCTCAAAAGGGCCGTCGCGGTCAGTATGGCAAGGCTCAGGGCAAAGGGTACGCTGATTTCCTTTAATATGTAGCGGCTGAGTATACCTGGCATTAACGCAAATGATACTATAAGAAAGGCTCAGGGACAATCGCATTCCGGGAAAACCCTTGTGCTGTTATTAATTTTTAAAGAATCCGGAGCTTTTTCCGAAGTAAAATGTATAATCAATTAAAAAAACACGGCGGCAGGGATGGAGTGTTTGACATTTGATGCCGTTTTGATGTATTTAAAAATCTTCGAGAAGGGCTTTTCCCAAGGCGGTATTCCAGAACTGCAGGTCGCGCGCTATCCGTAGATGACCGTTCAAGGGGTGCTCAAGGAGCGTATTTGTGGACCCCAGGCGAAGGGACAGGATAAGGGTCGAGTTCAAAAAGGCTGAGGAGTATCTGGCTGCCGCGGAGCATCTGCAGAAGTATGGCCTATACACGCCTTCGGCGACCTCGTCCTATTATTCGGCTTACCATGCGGCAGCTGCCGCATTTCTCACTGTCGGCTTCGACAACCCGCATAAGGAACGGTTCGTCAGTTTCATGACCGCCTTGCAGAGGTACAGCTCGAAGCTCGACCCCTGCATAGAGAAGCTTGAAACTTCGAAGGACGCGTGGGCTTACAACGCGGCTATCGACTACGGCGAAAGCGACTCCCTGCTCCGTTTTTATCAGACCAGGGATTTTGTCCTCGAGGTCAAGGACTTTCTGAGAAGGACCGTGAAGCTGTGAAGCCGCGGGGCCAGGCCACGCTGCCCGACCGACCGTCCCGCTTCTTTTTAAAATCATTTTGCTGAAACCGAAGGAGCCCCGGCAATCGGTTTCAAGAGGGAAAATGGGCGGCAGTTCCGTACAAAAAGTCCTGAAAAGGCTCAAGTCATTGAGGGAAGAGCTCGCCTTGAGGCAGGACTATGTCGCGGGCAGGGTCGGGGTAGACCGGACTACCTACCTCAGGAAAGAAGGCGGTTCCGTACCTATAACGACCGATGAATGGATAAAGATCGCCGGCGCGATGGGCGCTGACCCGTCTTATTTTTTCAGCTCGTGCGATGAAATAAAGCCTCAGCCGGAACTGGCCCCCAGGGAGCGGCTGCTCTTGAGGCTTTACAGGTCTTTGAGGCCCGCCGAGCAGGAAGACTTTGTGTGCGCCGTTTATTGCAAGTGCAGGCACATAAGGCGCAAGGCCGTACAGGACTCGTTGAAGCTCCTCAGAAGCGAGGCATGAAAAACTCCCGCAAAAGCTTGTTTTTTGATTTGACAAGCTCCAAGAGCTTGTGATAGCTTAACGGGTCTGGGTTTTGACCTGGTCTTGGAGCCGCTAGCTCAGTTGGTAGAGCATCTGCCTTTTAAGCAGGTGGCCCCGGGTTCGAGTCCCGGGCGGCTCACCATAAAAAATACGAATGTCCCCATCGTCTAGAGGCCAAGGACACCGCCCTTTCACGGCGGCGACCGGGGTTCGAATCCCCGTGGGGACGCCAAAATAGAAAAAGGCGCCATATTTATATGGCGCCTTTTTTTATTTGTGTACCGGGATGAGAACCCCGGAGGGGTTCGACAATCTTGCAGGGACAGCAAGATTGCAGTTTTGCGCGAAGCGCAAAAGCCCAAAGGGGGTGAGTCCAGGGATGGACGAGCTGAATCCCAGTGGGAGCCCCCTCTTTATTTTCCCGCCGTTTCTCTCAGTGATGTAATACCAGCGGGGTGACGGCCTGGACTAAACCGGGTGGAAAAGCAGCCCGCAGTAGTTCACTTTATGGTTCTTTCAAAAAGTCTTTTGCTGCCTGGAGACCCATGTTGCTGGCCTTTTCGATCATAACAGTCCCATTCGCGGTATCGCCCATATCTAAATAAGTTCTGCCAAGATTAAAATAGATTACCGGGTTATCGCCACCTATGCTGATTGCGCTCTGGTAATCTCGTACGGCCAGACCGTATTCAAAATGTTTTTTGTATATGTTCGCTCTATTGTTATAAGCGCCAATGTTCCGCGGGTTAAAACTTATCGCAGCGCTATAATCATTTTTAGCTTGTTGGAACGCACCTATTGCTTGAAAAGCCAATCCTCTTCTCACATAGGTATTTGAAAGCAGATTTTTATCCTCTAAGGAATCCAGCGCAATGCTGTAATCCTCTATTGCTTCTTTGTATCGCTTGAGATTATAGAGTATCGGAGCACGATTTAAATAAGCGAAAACCACAGGGTAGTGCTTTATCTCATGTTCCCATAAAGCAATCGCGTCTTTCCATATTCCAATCTGTTTAATTGTTAAAAAAGAAAAGGTGAGATTCGCGACGATTAAGAATGCAAATGCGATAGTTCTAATCTTTACCCATTTTTGCAACGAATGAATTGAGCCAATTCCAATGGCCATAAACAAAGGCAATGACGGAAGGTATGTGTATCTGTCGGCGGCTGCTTGCGTTCCGACCTGGATTATTCCACTGACAGGGGCCAGGGTAATTAAAAAGCACACCCAGGCTGCCAGAAAAAATCTATTGCCTTTCGCGTAAGCCCATATAGTCGCAGCCGATACTGCCAAAAGCAGCCCTGAACTTAAAACCACAACCTTCAACGAGATGTCCGGCATTAAGGGGTAATACGGAGCAAGGCCAACCGGAATAAACATTTTATATATATAAAATCCGTATGACCTGATTGCATTCAAGATTCTAAAGGACATATCAAACGATTCGGAAGTCACCGCGCCTGCTTGCGTTTGCGTCCAGATAGTCAAGAAGGCTATTAGGCAGGCTATTAAGAAAAAGGGTATTTTATTGAAGATTGAGACTTTGAATTTTTTTTCGTCATCAATCCAGATGAAATCAATTATTATCATTACGACAGGAAGAGAAATAGCCATTGCTTTACTCATAAGCGCAAAGAGGAACAAGACGAGAGTGATTGCGTAGGCGGATTTTGAATTGGCAACTCTGAACTTTGTGTAAGTGATCAGGCTGAGAAGATAAAAAAAAGTGCTTAGAACATCTTTTCTTTCGGAAATCCACGCGACGGATTCAACTCTTTGCGGATGAAGCCCCCATAAAAAGGAGGCCAAAAGCCCTCCCAGCAGGAGATTCCCTGTGCTGGTTTCAGGAAGTATTTTTTTGTACAGAATTATAACCAGTAAAGTGAAAAGGGAAGCATTAAGGGCATGTAAGAGATTGTTTACGAGATGATAGCCAAAAGGATTCAGCCCCCAAACCTGATAGTCAATTGCTAAAGAAATGATTGTCAGAGGGTGCCAATTTCCTCCTATGGTGGTGCTGAATGCCCATTGTAAAAAGTTCGCTCCTATTTTATGAATACCATAGTTTTCATGTACATAAATGCTGTCATCCCAATTAACGAATCCATTAAAAAGAGCCGGCAAATAAATGAGAAAAACAACTATTCCCGAAAACAGTGCGGTAAGAACTATTTTATCCCTTTGTTTCATCCGGGTTCCTGATATCTGGTGCATTAGCCCATACTACAGGGGCCATAGCTGAATCGCTTTTTGGTTCTTTTAATATTCCTGTTCAGTTATCGATGATTGTTTATGATTTATACGAGTTTCATTTTAATGTCAATCTTTCCTTAATTTTGACCGTGCTGAAATTAGCTTGATCGTTTCCAAACAGGCGGGAAGTTTCCACTTTCACGGCGTCGACCTTGATTTTCCGGATGAAAAACAAAGCCGCCGTTATTTCTCTTTTAACCACAGCAACAAAATAAGCGTAATCAATACGATTAACGGCCCGCCTCCAATCATGACGAAGCTTTTGAAGTTATCGTACATCGTAATATACGGAGTTGGTGGACCGAATCCACCGCGCAAAAACGGTGAGATAAACAGCAGCCCAGTCAGTGTCCCGGCGGCGAGACCGCCATAAATAAAAAATGGCACAGTAGAAAGAGAGATCTTCCGGAATTTAATGACAAGCCACCAAAGTGAAAACAGGCCGTACCCGGGCACAAGCAAGATGCCTGCAATCATAAGGAATACCGGAGTGACGCCGCCCTTATTTGCCTGAAAGAATCCTGCGAGGAGGATGAACATTCCACCCAGATAAAGAAATGTCGCTGGCGCCCAGCAGCAGTAGTGTCTCTATAACTATAATCGTAGTGAATACGCTTGAGCGGGACGCCATGAGATAGAACCACCATATGTGGACGAATTAGATGGAATAAACGGTTACAATAATATCAAACCTCCAAAAAAAGGCAATCCAGCAGGTATGTAACCCACCCCTGCCTTCCTCGCCCCTTCTTGACCGTCCCTTGCCCCGGGTCTATACTCAAAATATGGTGAAAGTGACAATCATTTTCGGTACTTAGGAGGTGTGGCTATGGCGAGGGATACGGCGGTTAGAAAAGGCCCCGAGCCTTCCGGGCAGGAGCTTGTCCTGACGCGCGTCATCGACGCTCCGCAGGAAGCCGTTTTCAAGGCCTGGACAGACCAGCGGCAAATGGCGCGATGGTTCGGCCCCAAGGGCTTTACGCTGCCTTTCTGCGAAATCGACCTCAGGGTCGGCGGAGTGGTTCACTACTGCATGCGCTCTCCAGAGGGCCGGGACTATTGGGGTAAAAGCGTCTACCGCGAGATAGTCGAGCCGGAGCGGCTCGTCCTTACGGATGTTTTCTCTGACGAGAAAGGCAACACTGTCCAGCCGGTTGACTATGGGATGAGCGCCGACTGGCCTGTTGAGACGACTGTTACCGTGACATTCGACGACCTTGACGGCAAGACCGGGCTCACTGTGCGCCAGAGCGTGTCTGAATCGCTCGCGGAGAGTTCGGGGGCCAGGCAGGGCTGGGCAGAGACCCTGGACAAGCTCGCCGAATACCTTTCGAAGTCATGAGAAAATCACCGCAAAACAGGCAATGTTCACTGGGGGGGGCGTATGGGGCCGCTGGTGAATAAAGGAGGCATGTGATGGCGACCGAAAGAAAACGCGAAGAAAAAAGAGATATAGAAGCCGAAATGGAAGTTTACAAGAAACTGGGAACCCCGGGCGAAGCGCATAAGCTGTTGTCAAGGATGGCGGGAACATGGAACACCCTGACAAGGTCTTGGATGGAGCCCGGCAAGCCACCCGAGGAATCGGCAGGCGTCTGCGAACAGAGGATGGTACTTGGCGGGCATTACCTGCAGCAGGAGTGCACTGGTGAGATGATGGGAACTCAATTCACCGGCATCGGGTTCACTGGGTACGACAACCATACCAGAAAGTTCGTGTCTACCTGGATGGACTCGACGAGCACGGCCATCTGGTACTTTGAAGGCCCCATTGAAGCCGACGGCAAGAGCTTCACGCAGAAAAGCCGTTACGACGACCCGGTAAGGGGCCCCATGGAATGGCGTTCCGTGTGCAGGCTCCAGGATGACAATACGATGTCGTTTGAGATGTACGGCACCGTCCTTGGAGGCCAGGAAGAAAAGATGATGGAAATGAAGTACACCAGAAAACAATAACCAGCCAGGG